>ERZ807291.4751-NODE-4751-length-17688-cov-9.206828_pt1 | contig 17688 bp, 11 predicted proteins | sample MGYA00521257_ERZ807291 | MGnify/ENA primary metagenome ERZ807291 (study PRJEB31413, sample SAMN03169783) | marine metagenome | biome: Marine; feature: Water; material: Subsurface seawater | place: North Sea | collected 2011-04-28 | depth 1 m m ... | reverse complement strand
AAAATGTAAAACATGTTGTCTTACCCATTCTTCAGGTGTTAATAAGTAATAGTTTTTTCTTATAAAATCAAAAATAAAAGTTTTAGAATCTATACTTTTTAGCTTAAATTCAAAGTCTGGAAAATTTAATTTTAACATAAATTAATAATGAATTTACAAGAAATAAATAGTATAGTTTCAAAAATAAATAATAAAGTTTATTCACCGATATATTTTTTCATGGGAGAAGAAACTTATTATATAGATTTATTTACTGATTTATTAGAAAAAAATGTTCTTAATGAAGATGAAAAAAGCTTTAATCAGACAATTTTATATGGGAAAGATTCATCTATTGATGAAATAATATCTGTTTCCAAACGATACCCAGTAATGAGTAAATATCAATTAATAATTGTAAAAGAAGCTCAGGATTTATCATCAAAAATTGATGATTTAATTAGTTATCTATTAAATCCAATGTTGAGTACAATTTTAGTTATTAATTTTAAGTATAAATCTATTGATAAAAGAAAAAAAATATACAAAGCAATTCTTAAATTTGGCTTAGTCTTCGAATCAAAAAAACTATTTGAAAATCAGATATCAACTTGGATATCGGATCAATTAAAGTTAAACGAATATTCTATAGAGTTTAAGGCAAGTCAAATGTTAGTTGAATATTTAGGGAATGATCTTAAAATGATTGATAACCAATTAAATAAACTAAAGATACTTAAACCAAAGGGAAATAAGATTACAGCTGAATTAATTGAACAAAATATTGGCATAAGCAAAGATTATAATGTTTTTGAGTTTAGAAATGCAATAGGATCTGGAGATTTGACTAAAGCTCTACGAATTGCTGATTATTTTTCATGTAACACAAAAAGCTATCCTATTCCTTATGTTTTAGGTTCGGTATTTAATTATTTTTTACAGATTTTTCAACTAAATAGTTTGAAAAATAAATCTGATAATAATATATCCTCATTATTAGGAATAAATAGATATTTTATTGGAGAATACAAGAAAGCATCAATTTTATATCCAATGAAAAAAATTTCTAAAATCATAAGTATTATAAAAGAAATTGATCTTAAGAGTAAAGGATTAAAATCAAACAGCAATACTAATGAAAAGTTATTAAATCAACTTGTTGTTCAAATAATGACTTAAATTAAGTTTGAATATTTATTTGGATCATATTCATTCATAATTTTATTCGCTTTTTCAACTATATCATCAATCGAAGGTTTTGAAAAGTAGTCCCCGTCAGTTCCGTAAGCTGGTCTATGATTTTTTGCAGTTAATGTTATTGGGCTAGAGTCCAAGTACTCAAAACCACCTTTTTCTTGCAATATTTTTTGTAATATGTAGGATGAAGCGCCACCTGGTAAATCTTCATCAACAATTAATAATTTATTAGTTTTCTTTAAACTTTTAATTGTAATATCATTTAAATCAAAAGGAATCAAAGTTTGAACATCAATAAGATCACAAAAAATATTTAACTTTTCTAATTCTTCACAAGCTTTTTCGGCTAATCTTAAAGTAGATCCATAGGATATTATAGTAATATCTCTACCTTCTTTAATCATTTCAGATTGACCTAAAAGAACTGTAAAATCAGAAAGGTTTTCAGGTTCATTTTCTTTTAACCTATATCCATTTAAAGATTCTATTAAAATAGCTGGTTCTTCACATTTTAATAAAGTATTGTACATACCAGCAGCTTGAACCATATTTCTAGGAACCAAAACATTAATCCCTCTTAAAGTAGATAAAATAGCACTCATAGGAGATCCTGAATGCCAGATACCTTCTAATCTGTGACCTCTTGTTCTTATTATAAGAGGAGCAATTTGTCTTCCATAAGTTCTGTAATGAAGTGTTGCCAAATCATCACTTAAGATTTGTATTGCATATAACAGATAGTCTAAATACTGAATTTCTGCGATTGGCCTAAACCCTCTTAACGCTAATCCAATTCCCTCTCCAATTATAGATGCTTCTCTAATTCCTCTATCTGAAACTCTCTCCTTTCCATATTTTTCTTGTAACCCCTCAAGGCCTTGATTGACATCACCAATTTTTCCAGAATCTTCACCAAAAATTAACAAGTTGTCATACTTTTCTAAAAGCTTGTCAAAATTATTTCTTAAAATAATTCTTCCATCAACTTTCTTAGAATTTTGATTGTATAAAGGTTCGGTTTTATTTACACTAAGATGATTAGTATCATACTCATTATATAACTTAGATCCGTATATATTATACTGTTTTTTAGTATACGAGATTATCCAATTTTTTAAGTCATCTATATATTCACAATTTTCATTAATTAAAATTCTAGTAATTTTTCTTGCATTGGATAATATGTCTTTTTTGTTAGGCTCTTTAATTCTAGAGAGTTCATCTCTAAATTTACTTAAAGAATAAGACCCGTATTTGCTACATAAATTATTAAGAATATTTAAATAACTATCTCTAGTTTTTAGAATAGGATTTAAATATGAATTCCATGCTTGTTTTTTAGACTCTTTTACAAATTCTTTACATTCATTTTCTAAAATAATAAGATTCTCATTATTTGAAATACCATTTTCTATAATCCATTCTCTCATTTTTAAATTACAATCATTTTCATTTTCCCATTCCAATCTTTTTTTTGATTTATATCTTTCATGAGATCCAGAACTTGAGTGGCCAATTGGTTGGGTTAGTTCAGTAACATGAACTATTACTGGAATATGATGGACCCTAGCAATATCGTTGGCTTTTTGATATGTATTAATCAAATTCGGATAATCCCAACCTTTTACTCTCAAAATTTCAAAACCATTAGAATCATTTGATTTCTTAAAACCGGATAAAGCTTCTGAAATATTTTCTTTTATAGTTTGATCTTTGTTTTCTACTGAAATACCATAACTATCATCCCAAATACTTATTACCATTGGTACTTGGTGCACTCCGGCTGCATTTAACACTTCAAAAAAGACACCTTCACTTGTACTAGCATTGCCAATTGTTCCCCAAGCAATTTCATTCCCATTGTTTGAAAAATTACTTGAATTTTTTATTTTAAGAGATCTGTAGAGTTTGGAAGCTTGAGCTAATCCAAGTAATCTAGGCATTTGAGACCCTGTACATGAAATGTCAGAACTAGAATTTTTAAAATCAACTAAATTCTTCCATGAACCATCTTTATTAAGAAAAGGAGTGTTGAAATGTGCGCCCATTTGTCTTCCCGCAGACATAGGTTCTTCATCTATATCTGTGTTAGCATATAGACCTGAAAAAAGCTGTTTAACGGTTAATTCATTAATCGCCATCATAAAAGTCTGATCTCTATAGTATCCAGATCTGTAATCACCTTTTTTAAAAACCTTTGAAAGTGCTATTTGTGGTAATTCTTTACCATCTCCAAAAATTCCAAATTTTGCTTTTCCACTTAAAACTTCTCTTCTTCCAAGTAAACTAGCTTCTCTACTAGTAACAATTAATCTGTAATCTTCCAAAACTTGTTTTTTAAAAGTTTTAAAAGATATTTCTTGATTTAGATCAATGTTGTTCTCCATAATGGAATATTGGATTGCAAATTTAAAGAAAAAAGGTCTCGATTCCTAGTCGTCAACTAGAACCAGCGTCTTGAAATCAAACTTGATAATGTCCTTGGGTCAAATGAAATTCTGAACCTAATTTTACTAAAATAATTATATTGAGACAATTCATTTCCTAAAGATGAATATACAGGTAAATAAAGTTCAAAATAATCAGTCAATATATTTAATCTTATCCCAGACTCATAATTAAAAACGATTTTTTTATTAAGGTTTTTAATTAATGCGGATCCTGTATATGCTTCAACCCATTGCCATATAGTAATTCCTGAATTCATTGAAATTATATAATCATTAGCATAATCAGTATTTATTCTTGATTTAAAACCACCCTCAGACCCAATATATTGTTGACTATAAAAACCTGAATTTTCAGATCTTCCTAATAAATTTGCACTGTAAAGGTAGTCTCTAGCTCTAAAAGTTGAAAAACTAAAATAATCATCTACAGTATTGTTCTTAAAGAATTTTCCTAGAAAAAGTCTTACATTAAATTGCCTGTTATCATTGTAATAATTTCTATAATTTAATGTAAATGATGTTTTTATAAAATCATCATTAAATTGGAAATCGGTTTTAAAATTAAAAGCTTTTTCAACACTTGAATTAGAAACAATAAATTTTAGGTTTAATATATTATAATTTGGATATTGTTTGATGTTTAAATTTTCTTCACGAAAAACACTCATGTATCTTAGACTTAAATATTTTCTAGCATTTGATCTTAAATCTTTGTCACGAAAAGAAAAAATAACTGAGGGAAAAAAAGTGTTGTAAGATAGGTCATCTTTATAGTGAAATATTGATGCGCCCAGGAAATAATCTATACTAAATAAGTCAGAGTTCTTGTTTTTGTTATATGAAGTGTATTTTAAATTAATTTTACCTAATAATTCATTTTGTTTAGTTGAAAAGTAGGGCACTAATTTGTAATTAAAAGGTTTTTTAATCAATGAAGAGTTGGAGAATGAAAAACCAGGCATAATCCCATCGTATAGATTGTAATTAAATAAAGGAATGTAATTGATTTTAGTTGTCATATTATCTTCAAAATCATTAAATAAAACAAACTTTAACCTTTTTTTGGTTTTAAAAGTAGAGGAAACATTATTCGAAAATTTATTTTCAGAAAAATATTTATCTGGATTTATTTCAATTGCAGTTTGATTTTTAGTTTTAATAATAGTATCACTTTTGTTTAATTTTAACCAAAGATTAGTGCTCTTGTTTTCTTGAGTAAATTTAATTTTAACTGGAATATTTAAATCTGAAGTATTAGAAATTAAAAATTCATTCTTAGAATCATTAGAAATTATTTTTTTTATAGAAAAATCAATATTACGTTCATGTTTAAGAAATTTTTCAAACCATGAAATATCATATTTTGAATTTAAAATATGCAATAGACTTTGATGATTTTTGAAATTAAGTTTATTTAGATTTGAAAATTCTTCAATCGTTTTCAAAAGTTGGTTATCACCAAGAAAATCATTTAGCATTTTAAAAGATAGACCAGCTTTATATGGATTAATTATTTTATGATTTACCCTTGTCAATGAATCTAAGGAAGTTTTTATAGGTTGGTTAATGTTTCTGCTTGAAATTATATTATCAAATAATCTAAATTGTTCAGAAAACATAAATTTTGAATATTCCCTGTTTCTTAGAAATGATAATTTAGAGTACTTTCCTATCAAATTAACATCATAATAATATTTGTCTATGTAATCAATTAACAAAAAAGTTTCAATTCCTTTTATTTCCCAATAATCTGTTCTATGAGTAAACGAAAATGAATTTTTTAAATATTGATTTATAATTTCTTTTAATATATTAAGCTCTGTGACAAACTTATTTTCAAAAGGATTTAATATTTCAGGAATATTATTGAGTCCATAAATTGGATTCCTTTTTAAATTGAATTTTGAAATTACCAAATTCTTTATAGGGTATTTCCCAAGTTTATCTTCAACATAATTAAAAGTTTTATTTAAAATATGATTAAAAAAAACCGAATCATTTAATTTAGTGTTATTTAGAAATTTATTTCCGATTTTCTTATTCATATAGTTGATCATATTATTAACTACTGAGTCTGATTTTTTATGACTATTGTCTAAATCAGTTATTATTTTAGTATGATTCACTACAAATTTTTTAAACTTGTTATTCTTAGTTAAAAAAATTGGATTATGTATTTTAAGTTCTTTTTCAGAAAATAATCTTATTTTATTATTATAGAATTCTTTACTTGAAATTGATATATCACTAATTAGATTATGTGTTTCCGGGAATGAAATTGAAAAAGTATAATAGGCTGGATCAAGTGAAATGTCGTCTAAATCAAGATTGCTATAATTTGTCCAAGTATTATTTTTTATTTTTGATAAAGTTAAAAACCATTCAGACAAAATTATTGAGCCATTTTTATCTATTCCAAATCCTGTAAAATCATTTATTGGAATTTTAATTTCATATTTTATGTTAATTACTGTTTTTTCTTTTGGTTTTAACTTTTGATTTAAAAACACTTTAATTAAATCAAGATTTCCGCTAATTCGTTCATACTTGTTTTCAACGTTATCTTCATTAATTTCAAAAATTTTAGTGAATCCTCTTTGATTTATAGTTGATCTTTGAAAATTTAAAACAAACTCTTCTGAAAGTCTTTTACCAAGTGGTGAGGAAGATGTTGAATAGGAGTGTGGCCAATCGTTTAAAATGATATATTCAAGATCTAGATTAGAGTTATTGAAAAAAACTATCTTTTGATCAATTTTAATTAGACGTCTTTCAGGATCTATATTTGAATTAATATAGTATTCGTTTTGTTGAGATAAATTAACGTTAATTAGAAATAAAAAAAGTAAAGAAAAAAATTTCTTCATAAGTTAAATCAAACAATAAATTAAAAGTTAGGTTTGAAGCCTTTTTTATCGTAAAATTTATTAAGAATATCTACAACTTCATCCGGAGAATCAACAATTGAAAATAATTCTAAATCTATTTCTGAAATATAATTATTTTCATTTAAAAGTATCTCTTTTATCCATTTAAAACAACCCTTCCAAAATGATTTTCCAACTAAAATAACAGGGAATTTTTCAGCTTTTTTGGTTTGAATTAAAGTCAATGCCTCAAAAAGCTCATCTAAAGTTCCAAATCCACCAGGCATAACAACAAAAGCCTGAGCATATTTCATGAACATTACCTTTCTAACAAAAAAATAGTCGAAGTCTAAAGATTTATCATCATCTATATACTCATTTATTGTTTGTTCAAAAGGTAGTTCTATACAAAGGCCAACTGAGGGACCCAAAGCATTTTTAGCACCTTTGTTTGCGGCTTCCATTATTCCTGGTCCGCCGCCAGTAATAATACCAAATCCAAGTTCCACTATTTTTTCAGCAACTTCAATCGTTAATTTATAATGAGGATGATCTGGTTTAGTTCTAGCTGAACCAAAAATAGATACACATGGACCTATTTTACTTAAATTCTCAAACCCATCAACAAATTCTCCCATAATCTTAAATACAGACCAAGAGTCATTTGTTTTTACCTCATTCCACCCCTTTAAATTTTTCCTATGCATATATCTAAGTTAGTTCTTTTTTTAAATACTTACATGTTGGACTATTTTTCACTTTAACTAATTCTTCCGGTGTACCACTGAAAATTATTTTACCTCCAAGTTTTCCACCATTTGGTCCAATTTCAATTACATGATCAGCAGTTTTTATAACATCCATGTTATGTTCTATAATAATTACGGTATTTCCTTTATTCACTAACTTATTAATCATGTCTAGAAGAACTTTTATATCTTGAAAATGTAATCCCGTAGTGGGTTCATCTAAAATATAAATAGTTTTTCCAGTATCCTTTTTCGATAATTCAGATGCTAATTTTATTCTTTGAGCTTCGCCTCCAGAGAGAGTAGTAGATTGTTGACCTAGTGTAACGTATCCAAGCCCTACATTTTTTAATGTTCTCAACTTTCTTGATATTTTTGGAAAATTTTCAAAAAAATCACAACTTTCATTTATAGTCATATTCAAAACATCAGAAATCGATTTTCCTTTATATCTTATTTCTAAAGTATCTCTATTAAATCTTTTACCTTGACATTCATCACAATTAATATAAACATCAGGAAGAAAGTTCATTTCAATTTTTCTCAAACCAGCACCTTGACAAGTTTCACATCTTCCACCTGTTACATTAAAACTAAATCTTCCAGGTTTATAACCTCTAATTAATGATTCTGGAGTCATGCAAAACAATGATCTAATATCACTATAAACACCTGTATATGTAGCAGGATTACTTCTTGGGGTTCTGCCAATAGGGGATTGATTAATTTCTATAACTTTATCAAGATAATTTAGTCCTTTTATAGATTTATATGGGAGTGGATCTTTTACACCATTAAAAAAATGGTTGTTTAGAATTGGATACAATGTTTCATTTATTAAGGTTGATTTGCCACTACCAGAAACACCTGTAATTGCAATCATTAATCCTAATGGAAATTCAGCATCAATATTTTTTAAATTATTTCCACTGCAACCATTTATGATAAGTTTGTTTTGTGATATCCTACGAATTAATGGTACAGGAATAGTTTGAATATTGTTTAAGAATTCTGAAGTTACTGTTGAACTATTTAGAATGTCCTTGTAAGATCCACTGAATATAATTTCGCCACCATTTTTTCCAGCATTTGGACCTACATCTATGATATGATCTGCTTTTTCCATTATTTCCTTGTCATGTTCAACAACAATAATAGTATTGCCTAAGTCTCTTAATTTCTTTAAAGAATCTATTAATTTTGAATTATCTCTTTGATGAAGACCAATACTTGGTTCATCTAATATATAAAGAACACCAACTAGCTGGGATCCAATTTGAGTAGCTAGTCTAATTCTTTGAGATTCACCCCCTGACAGGGATCTTACAGATCTATTTAAAGAAAGATAATCTAACCCAACATCTAACAGGAAATCCAATCTTTTATTAATTTCTTTTATAATTTCTGAACCTATAATTTTTTTTCTTTTATCAAGTCTTGATTCAATTTTATCAAACCATTTTTTTAAATCTATTATGTCAAGTTTACACAAATTATGAATTGTTTTGTTCTCAATCTTAAAGAAATTCGAGTGTTCATTTAATCTAGACCCATTACAAGATTCACATTCAACTTTATCCATAAAGCTGTTTGCCCACCTTTTTATTCTAGCGCTGTAAAGCTCATTAGATTGATTTTCAATAAAAGCGACAACCCCTTCAAAATCAATTTTATATTTTCTAGTTAAACCTAGCGTTTTTGACTCAATTGAAAAAGACTCATTTCCACCATTAAGAATAATATCTATTGCTTCTTTAGGTATTTTATTTATTGGATCTTTTATATTGAACTTGTATTTTTCAGAAATAGTATCAATTTGTTTAAAAATCCAATTATTTTTATGATTTCCTAATGGTTTTATTCCCCCATTGTATATAGAAATTGTTGAATCAGGAATTATTAAATCGTAATTAACCTTGTTTTTAATTCCCAAACCATTACAACTTTTACACATTCCTTTTGGTGAATTAAATGAAAAAGAATTAGGTTCTGGAATTTCATACGAAACACCTGTAGTAGGACAAATTAAACTTCTGCTAAAATATGAGTTTGTATCATCTTTTTCATTAATTATCATAATTGAATTGTTTCCATGATACATGGCTGTAATTAAACTTTCTTTTATCCTCTTTAAAGAGTTTTCCTCAGAGTTTACAAACAATCTATCAACTACTATTTCAATGTCATGAATTTTATATCTATCTAATTTTAGATTTTCTCTTAGTTCAATAATTTCTCCATCAATTCTAACTTTAAGAAACCCTTGTTTTATAATCGAAGAAAATAATTCTCTATAATGTCCTTTTCTTGACTTAACAAGAGGTGATAGTATAGTTATTTTTTTACCATGAAATTTTTTAACTACTAATTTAATTATATCATCATCAGAATAACTAACCATCCTCTCATTAGTATTAATACTGTAAGCATCAGAAACTCTAGCATAAAATAATCTTAAATAATCATAAATTTCAGTAATTGTTCCAACTGTAGATCTAGGGTTTTTGGAGGTAGTTTTCTGTTCTATGGCTATGACAGGAGATAAACCGTCAATTTTATCTACATCTGGTCTTTCTAGTCCACCAATAAATTGTCGAGCATAAGCAGAAAAAGTTTCGATATACCTTCTTTGACCTTCAGCATAAATTGTGTCAAAAGCTAAAGAAGATTTTCCGCTTCCTGAAATTCCTGTAATTACAACTAATTTATTTCTAGGAATATCTATGTCAATATTCTTTAAATTATGTTCTCTTGCACCCTTAACTGAAATAAATCCACTCATAAAAAATCAAACATGCAAATTACAACTTTAAAATCAAGTATTTTACCATGTTTCAATTAATATCCAATTGCAGTATCATCACCTCTTTTATCAGCACCAGGATTTAAATAATTATTTTTGTCAATGTGTATTGCGTCAACTCTTCCAATAACAGAACTTGTTTCATTAAATAGATATTTCTTTTTGGATAAATTTGACTTAATATTTTCTGAAAGGATGTTGTCTTCATAAAATATTTTATCAGGTAACCATAAATGATGAAATCTAGGTAAATCAACCGATTTTTGCATATCAAATCCAAACTCATAAAAATTTAGAATAGTTTGTAAAACTGAGGTTATAATAGTTGGACCACCTGGGCTTCCTAAAACCATTGATAATTTACTATTATACTCAATAATTGTAGGGGTCATTGAGCTTAGCATTCTTTTTTCAGGCTCAATTGAGTTTATATAACCACCTATTAATCCATACATATTTGGATATCCAGGTTTTATTGAAAAATCATCCATTTCGTTGTTTAGAAAAAAACCTAAATTTTTAGGGATTAATTTCGAACCATAATTACCATTTAATGTTGTTGTAACAGAAACAGCGTTTCCAAACTTATCAACTATAGAATAATGGGTAGTTTCTTTAGATTCTATATTTACTTTTCCAGGATTAATTTCTTTAGAATTCTTAGATTGACCATAATTAAATGATTTAAATCTATCCTTTAAGTAATCTTCATTAAGTAGTTCTTTAATTGGGATTTTATTAAAATCAGGATCTCCTAAATATTTACTTCGGTCAGAAAATGATAATCTTTCAGCCTCAACCAATAATTGAATATATTTTTCATCATTATGTTTAAGATTAGAAAAATCCTTACTTTCTAACATTTTAAGAATTTGTCCTAAAACAATACCTCCGCTTGAAGGTGGTCCCATTGTAATAATATTCAAGTTTTTATAATTAAACTTTATTGGATCTCTCCATACAGGTTTATATAATTTTAAATCCTCTAATGTCAAAATACCTCCTTTATCCAAAATATATTTGCTCAATTTATTAGCTATTTCACCACTGTAAAAAGCATCACTACCTTTTGTTTGAATAAGTCTTAAAGTTTTAGCAAGAGAATCATTTTTTAAGATATCTCCTTCTTTAAATCTGTCTTTAAAAAGTTTAATTGAATCATTAAGATTTAATATTTCTGATCTAAAATAATTTAACGACCTAGCTTGTTTTTTAGTAATAACAAATCCATTACTAGCTAAGTCTATGGCGGGCTGAAATAAATCATAAATAGGTAATGAGCCAAATTTTTTATGAATTTCAAATAAACCTGCAATTGTTCCTGGAACACCTACAGCCAAAGCACCATTTGTACTTAATCCTTTAACTATATTCTTTTGATCATCTAAATACATGTCTTTAGAGGCGCTTAGAGGTGCTTTTTCTCTATAATCTAGACTTCCAGATTCTCCGTTATTTAATCTGTAAACCATAAAGCCACCACCACCTAAATTACCAGCATTTGGGTAGACTACAGCTAAAGCAAGGTCTGTTGCAATCATTGCATCAAATGCATTACCTCCTTTTTTAAGAATATCTACGCCAACCTGAGAAGCTTCAACTTTGGCGGAAACAACTAATCCATTTTTGTATTGTGAATTATTACAGGAAAATAATAGGATTATAAAAAAACAAAGACTATAAAATTTTTTATTCATGTATATTAATAAGTCTAATAAAAATAACATAAAATATCAATCTAATCGTATCTTTGATATATGACATTAATAAAATCAATTTCAGGTATTAGGGGAACAATTGGTGGTAAATATGGAAACAATTTAACACCATTAGACGCCGTTAATTTTGGGTGTGCATATGCTCAATGGATCATTGAAAGAAACCCTAAGATTAAGAATAAAGTTGTAATTGGAAGGGATGCCAGAATTTCTGGAAGTATGATACAAAATCTTGTTCAAAATTCCCTTATATCAATGGGAGTTGATGTAATTGATTTAGGTCTTTCAACAACTCCAACTGTAGAATTAATGGTTCAAAAATATAATGCAACTGGAGGAATAATAATTACCGCAAGTCATAATCCAGCTCAATGGAATGCTTTAAAGTTATTAAACGAAAATGGGGAATTTTTAAATTCAGCTGAAGGAAAAAAAATAGTTGATTATTCTGAAAGTAAAAATTTTGTTTTTTCTGACGTTTACAATTTAGGTAAAATCATTAAAAATTCAGATTCAATGACAGCTCATATAAAATCTGTTATGAATTTAAAATTAGTTAATGTTGAAAAAATAAAATCTAAAAAATTAAAAATTGTCGTTGATGCTGTAAATTCAACAGGAGGTATAATAATTCCTGATTTTCTTAAGGCTTTGGACATAGAGGTAATCAAACTTTATTGTGAGCCTAATGGGGATTTTCCTCATAATCCAGAACCTTTGAAAAAAAATCTTACTGATCTTTCTAAAAAAGTTTTAGAGAATAATGCTGACTTAGGTATTGCAGTTGACCCAGATGTGGATAGATTAGTTTTTATGTGTGAAAATGGAGAATTATTTGGTGAAGAGAATACATTGGTTGCATGCGCAGACTATGTTTTAAGTAAAACACCTGGAACAACTGTTTCAAACTTATCTTCCTCAAGAGCTTTAAATGACGTAACTCAAAAATATAATCAGGTTCATTTTTACAGTGCAGTTGGTGAAGTTAATGTAGTTGATAAAATGAAAAAGCACAATGCTGTTATTGGAGGGGAAGGTAACGGGGGTGTAATATATCCTAAAAGCCATTATGGTAGAGATTCGGTTGTTGGTATTGGTTTGTTTTTATCCTTATATGTTGAGCGAGGATTATCTGGAAGCCAATTGCTTGAAACCTATCCAAAATATTTCATGTTGAAAGAAAAAATAAATCTTTCTCCTTCTCTTGACGTTGATAAAATATTAAAAAAGATTGCCGAAAAGTATAGCAATGAAAAAGTTGACCTAGTAGATGGTGTTAGGATAGACTTCATTGATTGTTGGGTCCAATTAAGAAAATCAAATACTGAACCGATAATAAGGATTTACAGTGAGGCAGCTTCAAAAGAAAAAGCTAGAGCTCTAATTGGAGAAGTTGAAGATTTAATTAAAAAAATAATTAATTAATTATTTGGTGCCTTGTCCTTGTGTTTAAATCTATTGTGAGTCCAATAGTAATATTCAGGTATTTCTCTAATTTGTTTTTCAAGTTTTTTAAGATAAATATCAGTAATTTGATAATCTTTACATTCATTTGGAAATTCAGAAATTAAATCAACAACTACCTTATAATAACCTCTTTTTATTTTAACAACTTTTCCAAAAACAACCGGAATATCGTGTTGCTTTGCAATTCTTTCGGATCCAGTAAAAACAGGAACTTTAACACCCAAAAATTCTTTCCAATATGTAATTGATCTTATTTGGGCAGACTGATCAGCTGCCATACCATAAAGAAAAAGTTTATTTTCTTTAATCTGTTTTTTAATATATGATCCTGCTTCATATCTTGAAATTAATTTAGACCCATGTCTTAGTCTAAATTTTTTTATTAATGATTCTAGACTTTTATTTGAAAGAGGAGTATAAACGGCAAATGGAAGTTGAGGAACATGATAATTAATTGAAAGGAACCATTCAAAGCCTCCGTAATGCGAAGTCATAAACATTACACTTTTATTCTTTTTTTCTAGTTCATAGAAAATCTCAGGATTTTCAATGTAAAATCTTTTTTTCATTTCTTCAGGAGAAATGCTATAAAACTTAAACATCTCAAAAAAAACATCAGTTAAATGTCTATAAAATTTTTTTTCAATCCTTATTAAATCTTTTGTGCTTTTAGCCACCTTTGACAATTCTAGATTCTTTCTAACAACTTTTCTTCTGTATTTTATAACATAATACAAAAAGTAATAAAAAAGGTCAGAAATAAAATACAATAACCTAAAGGGTAGCCATGATATAAATATCAGTAAAGGAGTAATTACGAGTTTTGTTAAAAATTTCATTTCAAACAAATTTATTATAATAATGTGAGAAAATAAGATTTACATACATTTGAAAAATGTTATTCATAATTATTGTCACAACATTAATAATTTCAATCAGAGGATTCAAAAACCTATCATTTTTTAATAAATATAAATTTAATGTTGGTTCAATTATTAAAGGTGATAACTATAGAATGTTTTCATCTGGTTTTTTACACGTCGATTATAATCATTTGTTTTTTAATCTTTTTACTCTATTTGTATTTTCAACTTCAATTTTAAATCAACTAGGAGAAATATATTATTTAGCCATATATATTGCTAGTTTATATTTTGGAAACTATTATACCCTAAAACATTATAAAAATCAAAATTTATACTCGGCAGTTGGTGCAAGTGGCGCAGTTAGTGGAATAGTTTATTCTTCTATTCTATTATTTCCTGAAATGAAATTGGTTTTTATTTTTTTTCCAATCCCACTTCCATCATATATTTTTGGAGTTGGATACATACTTTACAGTATTTATGGAATGAAAAAAGATAATGATAATATAGGTCATACAGCACATCTGGGAGGTGCAATTGCCGGAACTTTAATAACTATTTTGATAGAGCCTTCAATAATTGTAAATCAAACCTGGTTAGTTGTTCTCTTGATTTTTCCTTTTTTATTTCTGTATAGAAGAAAATAATTATTTAGCTAATTGTTGAGCTATTAAGTTATCTAAATCATCTCCTTTAACATCAATTCCTATAACATTTTTATTTTCATCAAGAACAAAAGTTGTTGGCATTTTTATAACCTTATAAAGTTTAGCAATAGGTTCACTCCAAAATTTTAAATTTGAAACATGTACCCAGTTTTTAATCTTGTCATTTTCGATAGCATTAACCCAAGATTCTCTGTCTCTATCTAAAGAAACACCAACAATTTCAAAGTCTTTATTTGAGTATTTCTTTTTTAGACTAACTAAACTAGGGTTTTCAACTCTGCAGGGAGCACACCAAGAAGCCCAAAAATCAAGTAATATTACTTTAGATTTCACATCACTTAGTGAAATTGAAGTTCCATCAGGATTTGGACCAGAAAAATCTGGTGCTAAAGATCCTATAGTTGGTTGATTTTCTTTAGCTTTATTAAGTTCATCGATTCTTTTTTTAGATTCTATTGAAGATTTTGTGTTTTTTATAATATCTGTAAATCTTTCAAAATAACTTTCAATTTTTTCAAGCTCTATTTCTTGATTCATTAACATTCTTTGTAATATCAAAGAAGATAAGTATGAATCATTATTTTCAACAATAAAACTTTCTTCGTATTTCAATAATTTACTTCTTAATGATTCAAACTGACTAGTTAGATCATTAATAAGTATAGTATCTTTCATAAAATTAGCTGTTCTAATTTCGTTTTGAATTCTAGTTAATTCAAAATAAAAATCTTTAGTTTTTATTTTATAATCTGTAAAATCGTCATTTGATTTAGTTCCTGTTACTTTAGAAGCTCTGATACTATCCTTATAGATTTTTAAATTTATTTTTCCAGGTTCTAATACAACAGGAAGGTTTTCTCTTTGCTTATTAAAAACCACATAATGCATTTCCGGTATTGAAATGGAGTCTGAAAATGAGAATTTTCCTTCAAGGACTTTTGTAGAATCTACAACAACTGGAAGATTACTGTCTCCAATTTTAACAAGAAAAATATTAAAATCATTTTCATGATCAGTTTCTGCATTCAAAGTAAATGAATTATTAGAACAACTGTAAGAAAAAATTAAAGTAATTAATAAATAAATATATTTCTTCATTGGAGTTTGAATATAAATTAACTTTGGCAAATATAGTATTAAAAATATTATAGAAATTAATGAAAAACAACAGTAAAACAATTCATGATATAAGATCAATCGTAGGAGATAAATATGTTATCACTAATAAATGGGCAAAACAACCCTTTAGTGAAGGTTGGAGATATGGAGGAGGTGAAGTGTTAGCTGTTGTTAAGCCTGGTAAATTACTTGAATTATGGAAAGTTTTAAATTTATGTCTTGATGCAGACACTTGTGTGATTATGCAGGCTGCAAATACTGGATTAACTGGTGGTTCTACACCTTATGGAAACGATTATGATCGATCAATCATAATTATTAATACTTTAAGAATAAACTCTATACACGTAATTAACGAAGGAAATCAAATTGTAGCACTTTCAGGAAGTAGTTTGTACGATTTAGAAAATAAACTAAAACAATATAATAAAGAACCACATTCTGTTATAGGATCCACATCAATAGGCGCATCTATAGTTGGGGGTGTATGTAATAATTCAGGGGGTTCTTTAGTCCATAGAGGGCCAGCTTACACAGAATTCGCGCTTTATGCTAGAGTTAATCATAATAATAAGTTAGAATTAATTAATGAATTAGGAATAAACTTAGGAACTGAACCAGAAGAAATTCTAGATAATTTAGAAAATAATAATTATGAAAGTTCAAACTTTACAAAGTCTAATAAGTTAGGTTCTGATAATAAATATGGTGAAATAGTAAGAGGAATTGATGAAAATAGTCCCGCAAGATATAATTCTGATAAAAGATTATTATATGGTGCTTCTGGATGTGCAGGGAAAGTTGCTGTATTTGCATTACGTCTTGATACTTATGAAGCACCTAATAAAAGCAAAGTATTTTATGTTGGATCTAATGACCCTAATGATTTTTCAAAAATAAGAAGAGATATATTAAAAAATTTTAAAGAATTACCCAGGCTAGGTGATTATATGCACAGAGATTGTTATGATGCTGCAAAAAAATACAGTAAGGATACTTTTATCGTGATTGAAAAACTAGGAACAAACTTTCTTCCTTACCTTTTTGAATTTAAAAGACTAGTAGACATTATAGCTAAAAAAATTAAGTTTCTTCCTGAAAAATTTTCTGATAAATTGATGCAATTTTTAAGTAATTTTTGGCCTAATCATTTACCAAAAAAAATGGAATCTTTTAGAGATTCTTTTGAGCACCACTGGATAATAGAAATGACCAATGATGGTATAAATGAAGCAGATAATTATTTTAAAGATTTTTTCAAAGATAAAGAAGGTGATTTTTTTATTTGTAATTCATATGAGGGAAAAAAAGCGATGCTTCATAGATATGTTTCTGCAAGTGCTATTGGAAGATATCAAGCTTTAAATAAAAAAAATATAGGAGATATGATGTCACTAGATATTGCATTTCCTAGAAATGAAAAAAATTGGCTAGAAATCCTTCCCAAAGAAATTGATGATCAACTTGAATTAAAATTTTATTACGGACATCTATTTTGTCATGTTTTTCACCATAATTATATTTTAAAAAAAGGTGTTGATGGAAAAAAATTAAAGGATAAATTATTGAAAATTTATGATGATATGGGTGCTGAATATCCTGCAGAACATAATGTAGGTCACGAATATTTAGCTAAACCAATCCTAAGTGACTTTTATAAAAAATTAGACCCAACTAATTTTTTTAACCCTGGTGTTGGTCAAACTAGTAAAAATAAATACTGGAAATAATCATTCTGATAATGTTTTTCTATGAAAAATTTTAAACTTATTTTTGACTAAATCTTTAACAATGGCTGGAAATAC
>ERZ807291.4750-NODE-4750-length-17691-cov-4.874461_pt1 | contig 17691 bp, 19 predicted proteins | sample MGYA00521257_ERZ807291 | MGnify/ENA primary metagenome ERZ807291 (study PRJEB31413, sample SAMN03169783) | marine metagenome | biome: Marine; feature: Water; material: Subsurface seawater | place: North Sea | collected 2011-04-28 | depth 1 m m ... | reverse complement strand
AAAAGGGAAGAAAGAAACATACATGAATATAATTCACTTAAATTTAAATTTGTTCTTAAATTGCAAAAAAAAGTGAGCAATTTATTTGCTTGAGTGTGCCAAAAAAAGTGAATTTTTCTTGAACTACCACCGTAAAACCTTGTTCCATAAACAACATCTGCATTATTATTAATAATTGGTTTAATAATGATAATGAAACAATTGGGGTTGTTTATAATAAACAGATTACATTAAATAACGGTTTAAATTCTTATATGAAACCGAGTTCCGTATATACTAAGAATAATAAATCATTACCATTTGAAATATTGAATGGAAAACCAGAATATATAAATTTATTAGATATTCATTATGCTATACATTTGGTATTAGAAGTTAAAAAACAATTAAATAACGACTGTTGTGTTAGTTTTAAACATAATTCGCCGGCTGGTGTATCAATAATTAATACATTATCAATAAAAGAATATAATTTTTATAATTCAAATAAAATGGAACTTTCTAGTGCAGCATCAACATTACTTAGTACTCGTAATATTGATCCAATTTCATCATATGGAGATATAATTGGATTTTCTGGTATAGTAGATATAGAAATGGCTAATATATTAAAAAAATATGTAAGTGACGGTATTATAGCATATGATTATACCGATCAAGCGCTCGCGATTTTAAAAATCAAGAATAAAGGAAATTATTTAATTGTAAAACAACAAAAAATATATTCGGATATTGAATTTAGAGATATTAATAAAATTACATTATCTCAACCAACAAATAATTCTGTTTTAGATAGAGAATTACTTAAAGATCTTCCAGAAAATATACAAACCGATATGATATTAGGTTATATTACTCTGAAATATGCTCAATCATGTTCTGTATGTTTTGTATATAATAATAAAATAATTGGTATTTGTTCGGGACAACAAAATCGTCTTGATTGTATTAAAATTGCTGGAGATAAAGCGAAATTATGGTTTATGAAACATCAATTATATATAAATTTGGAAAAAAATATTATTTTAGTATCAGACGCCGTTTTTTCATTTGTAGATACTATTGATATTGCCTCAGAATATAATGTGCAATATATTCTACAACCGGGAGGCTCTATAAGAGATAATAAAATATTCGCAGAATGTATTAAACAAAATATTGATATGGTGTTAAGTAAACAACGAGTTTTTACCCACTAAATATAATAATATAATAATATAAATTTTTCAATATATAATTATAATAATCCATTCCAAAAAACCAAAAGAGCATCCAACATATCATTACCGTTTTTAATAAAATCATCTTCATTTATTTCTTTTGTAAAATATAATTCTTCTAATTCTTCTTGAGTATGTTCAGCATGTTGATCTTCAATTTTATCATGCCATGTAAAAAACGATAAAGGCACTTTAATATTAGCTTTTAAATTATAATTTTTTAATCCTTTAATTAAATCTTTCCAAAATCCGGCAGCAGCCCAATTTTCAATTGCATAACTAACGGCAACACATTTATTATAATCGGTACCACCATATAGCTCTATTAATTTATCACAAAAAAATAAGGTAGAATCATGTCCGTGACATCTTTTACCAATATCATTAAACTCTAAATCTAATTTATTAGCAATTTTACACAACCATTCAAAATGTGCTGCAGCAAATCGGTATGTTCCTCCGTCAACTGTTCCAGTAGTTGAAACTAATTCTGATTTATTGGATTTATTATTATCATCACAATCATCATGTTTTCGTTTAGTTGATTTAAATATAACACCAATCTCATTTGCTAATATTTCTTTACTCTCTCTAGCTGATTCTATTGAATCAGAATTAATTACTTTTTGTAATTGCGCAATTAAAAACTGATTAGAAAATACAGAAAATTGTATAATAAAACGTTGTATATCCTTTTTAGATAATTTTTTTGTAGCCCATTGTTTTGTAAATTTATTATTATTAATAATCTCATGATTCAATATTTCTTTATGAATTCTTTTTAAAAATTTTAAAAAATGGTTTGCTTTATTTTTTGTATAATTAACATCATTATTATTAATTTTATTTTGCGTGCGTTCAGTTAATCCAATCATCATAAATATATATATATATATATATATATATATATATATATATATATTTTAATTTAATATGTTTTATTATATAAAAATAAATAAAAATAAATAAAAATAAAAATTGATAATAAAATAAAATTTGAATTTACAATATAACTCAATATGGTATATCAAGAAGTTGTCGCTCTTATTGATCGTTCTGGTTCAATGCATGGTAAAGAAGCCGACACAGTTGGTGGAATTAATGCGATGTTAAATGAATTGAAATCATCTAAAACTGAAAATGATATTATTAAAGTATCTATCAAATTATTTGATAATGAACAATTGCTCAAGTTACGAAGTGTAGATATTGACTCTGTTGAAAGTTTTCCTTTATCAGAGTTTGTACCACGAGGATCAACAGCTTTATTAGATGCTATTGGTGATACGCTTACATATTTTATGGAAAAAAAATTACTAAATCCAACAGCATATGATAATTGTATCGTTTATGTTGCAACCGATGGACTAGAAAATACCAGTCATAAATATAATATATTAACTATTAAAAACATGATTAAATCAGCAAAAGAAGTTTATAATATTAATATTCTATATTTGGGCGCAAATCAAGATGCGATTTTAGAAGCTAGTAATATTGGTATTGATGCCGATCAAGCAATTAATTATTCGGAAACACAAGAAAATGTAGAGGCTGTTTTTAGATCCGCCGGTGCAGTTGCATCGCGTACAAGAACAGATGGTGAAATTTCTGCTTTCACACAAGCAGAAAGAACCATGAGTTCTCAACAAACACAATAACCGATTACACCGACCAACATTTTAAATAGTCAATTACTTGAAATAGCAAAGATTTACCATCTTGCTCTGCCAATTTGCAGAGAAAGACTTTATAATCTTTATCAATTATAAAGTCTTTTTCTAATAAATTTGTGGCTTTAATTTTTACACTAAACCCAATCCATTTCCATACATCATCTAAATCTATAATAAAATTATTTTTTTGATCGTAATTCCAATAACAATAAAACGATGAAACAAATAATTGTTGTTGGGTTTCTGTAAAATTATCTTTTATTTTTGTAATTAATTTATTATTATATGAGGCTGATAATTTGGTTATCGGGTTATTTTCAATGAGTTGAATAATATTGAGTGTCATCATATTCTTTATAAACAACTTTATCATTATTTCTTTCAGTTATTTTTTTTGCTTTTAAAAGCGAATAATACTACTGCTTTTAAAAGCAAGAGCAACTAATTGTGGATTGAGCGGAATGGGTTTAGTAAACTTTGCTTTACCATAGGGGAAAGCAAAAAAGACCAACTGGTAATGGTGTAAATATTTCCTAAATCGCTATATCATATTTCGCTTGGATTTTTTCTGCAAATCGCTCTAATTCTTCTTCTAAAATATAATCTTTGGGTAAAACCATTTTGAGATTTTCTCGTTTTCCAGTATCTGATCTTTTATCAAATACTAAATGAGGTTTATTTCGGAAAGTTGTGATGGAAATGTATAAAGGTAGAGTTTTTTTTGGTTCGGGTTGAATATTTCCTTCTAAATCATCTACGATTTTATTGACTTGCTCCAACTTTTCTAATATTGTTACTTTATTTGATTTGCTAGACATCCATGGTTTATCTAATCTTGGGTGTTTCTCCACTTTAAAGAATTCTCTGTGTAAATCTTTTTCTTTATTATAACATTCTTCATAATAAACTACATATTTTCGCATCATATCTTGGGTAATTCCTTGGGGTAGATTTTTTGCGTTTTGTTTTCGTTCGCGTTTTGTTCCCTCTTTAATTCCTTTAGAGTTTTGCTCTTGTTCTAACCGTGTTGCGATCCGAAGATTTGAAAAACAATTATTTAATGGATTTTGGTCAATATGATCAATACTTTCATTTTTTGTTCCTTGTCCGTTACCATAAAAATCCATAATAATTTGATGAATATAATATATTTTATGATCGGTAGAATGATGTGATTGAATATACCCGTTAGAACATTTATAAAATGTTAATTTTTTACTGTTATTTGTATTTTTTTCAAATTCTAGTATTTTGTCATATGATTTCGGACACAATATACAAATAATATCATTTACACAGAGCATTAATATTTTTTCTTTATTTGTTTCAGTATCTAAAACTTTCCATAACGGGTTTTTTATTTTATATGATTCACACCCAGATGTATTATAGTGTCCTTCAATATATTCTAGAATTGTATATTTTTTATCAATATGCTTTTGGAAATAATGATATATTTTTACGTTTTCTTTTCGTAAATCATATTCATTATGATTTATAAATTCATAATCAATCAATTCAACATTTATTTTATATAAATATTCAAATAACGATATTCTTTTATAATTATAATTATAAGATGGATATACATCGTTATGTCTATCAAATGTAAATTTCTTATCGAAAAATACTATACTATTAAAATCATCAAAATCTATAAGATATTTTTTACTTGGATTAAATTCAATAACACCACATTGGTTTTCAATATCAATATAACCTATAAATCGCATATTATGACGATAATTGGTTTCTTTATTCTCTATCACACTCATATTATAATAGATATAATATGAATATCTTTAAATCAATTTTAATTTTTATTTATTAAAAATATGAGTAACCCATGCCTCTAATTACTGTACGCTAACCCTCCCATACCCGACATGATACGGAGGACATTGTAGTTAGTCGCGTATACACGTACTTTCGCGGTTCTGGTTCCAGATACAGTCTGGTTAGAGAGAACAAGCTGTAATACAGCGTTATCAATTCGCGAGAAATTGCATGTGCCTGAAGGCTGATGCTCTTCAGGGCGAAGAGCAAAAGAATAGACATTAATACCCGCGTCAGGCGAGCGAGTATGGTGCTGGTAGGGCTGGACAAGGTCAAAGTACGAACCTTCACGCTCGGAGAAGCGATCCTGGCCATTAAGCTGGAGTTTCGCTGTAACAACGGGATTCTCACCCCAGCAATGCATATCAAGAGACGATTCGGTTAAAACGAATGTACCGGCATCCGAAACACCGGAATCTTCTGGACCTTGAAAGTTGGGATTAGAGTACGACGCACCCCAAGGCTCACCAGTAATATCATTAGCACCAGGATCATCAAATTGATTTCCCGAGGCACTGATAACACCATTATTACCTTTTGTAGCAGCGGAACCACCAAACGAGTGAACCGCGTTAGGTAGTACATCAAGAGCATCGGTATAATTGAAAGGTTGCGCTCCTAGAACATTATTAAGCTCCGCCCCACATTCTAAGGACGCACAATAATCAACATTTAAATCTGGCTGTACGACAAAAACTAATTCTTTACATGGATGATTGAAATTAAGTTTAATCTTGTTGGAGGAAGAACCAACCGACTCATCACCAGTGAACTGAAGCTGCTCAATAAGGTATTCGTGAGCGTTCTGAGCCATTCGTCTACGTTCATCAGTATCAAGGAAAACATAATCAACATAGAGGGATGCCGCTACAAGCGACTGCTGATATGGAACGGACGATCTGCAGTTATTATTATTTCCACTAGTCGCGCCCGCAAGCGATTTCATAGCCCATAAGCATTCGTCAATTGGACGAAGATCTAAGTTAATTTTAATTTCATGATATTGAAGAGCAATTAATGGAAGTGCTAGACCTGGATTGCGGCAATACCAGAACTGAAGTGGAACATATAATGTAGATTCGGGAAGTGCGTTACGAGGAGCACATACCTGAGGTGGCGCATTAGATGCGCAAGGGCCATCAACACTCGCGAACTCGGGATCGGTAATGAAGGTTAGCTGGGTAGTGTTACCAACCATTTTATTGTAACCACGCTGCTGTTCTGCAGTAAGTGTAAGCTGATTCCAGATATGCATCCAGTCACCAAACTGACGGTCAATACGCTGGCCACCAATCTCAACTTCTACTTGAGAAACAAGCTGTTCTCCGGGGAAATCTAACCATCTAGCATATACTGCTTTATCTTCTGCTGATCCAGAAGTTCCTTGACCAATTTCTGGTAATGTAACCTGTAAATATGTACGGTAAGCTAAATCACCATTACGACTAATGGTGCAAGTAACACGACGGCCAAAATCGGCCTGTCCATTAAATGTTTGCTCAATAGATTCCATTGAGAAATTAGTGTAACGACGGTAGGTAACCTTCCAGAAAGTAATCTGGGGATTCCCAGTAAGATAGACGTCTTGGGCGCCATAGGCGACGAGCTGCATTAATCCTCCTCCCATTTTATATTATATTATTGCTAAAGAAAAAAAATTTTGATTTTTAATTTAATTAATTAATTAATTAAATTAAAGCGTATAATTTTTTTATTGTTATATTAATTATTTGTTATATTAATTATTTGTTATATTAATATTCGTTTCCAAAAAATTTTGTAAATAACTATCTAAATATACTTCTTTTTCATCTTCGTGTTTTTTTGAAAAAATATATTTTTCACCATTTTTTTTTACATCCCATCCATCATTTAATGCGTTATATATAAACCATAATTTTTGCAAGGTTGAATTATCAATATTTATTTTTTTTTGAATTGGAATTGTAATATTCATTAATAAATATTATATAAAATTTATATTATAATTTATCTTATTAATAATATAAATATATAAATTTATATTATTAATAAGATAAATTATAAATATGTCAAATTTTAAATATAAAAATACAAAAAAATTTACAGTTAATAAAACAAATGAATCATTAGATTCTAAACATAAAAAATATTTAGAAGAATTTGATAATGAGCAAAATATTATATTACCTAAATTAATAAATGATCACACATTATTATTAAAAAAATTTCGGTCAAATAAATGTTCGTTTGATGAAAAACTAGATATTAAATATCAAATTCAACAAATTATTGCTAAAATAAATAAAATAAAAAATAATAAAAAACAATATTTATTAAATAATTCACAATATATTTTTCAATATTTTGAAGATAAAAAAAATATATCTGAATGTGTTAATAAACCTAAATTATTAGACATATTTTTTAATATTAAAGATATCAGTGATAATACAAACTCTGAAATATCTGTAACAAATATTCAAAAATATTTTACTAATACAGACATTAACTATGTTAATGTAAATAGTTTTATTAATCCAATTAATATATGTAAGTATTGTAATAATGGAGAATTAATACCGATAGATTATGAAGGAATATTAGTATGTAATAAGTGTGGTAATAATATTAAATTTTTAGTTGAAAATGATAAACCTACATATAAAGAACCTCCTAAAGAAGTATGTTTTTATGCATATAAAAGAATTAATCATTTTAGAGAAATTTTGGCACAATTTCAAGCGAAAGAAACAACTCTTATTCCGGAAGAGATAATTGAAAATATTAAACAACAAATAAAAAAAGAAAGATTAGATATAGTAACAATTAGTAATAAAAAAACAAAAGAAGTTTTAAAAAAATTAAGATATAATAAATACTATGAACATATTCCATTTATAAAAGATAAACTTGGTGTTAAACCACCTATTATGACACAAGAATTAGAAGAAATTTTATGTAATTTATTTATTGATATTCAAGTACCATATGCTAAATACTGTCCAGAAGATCGTGTTAACTTTTTAAATTATTATTATACAATATATAAATTATGTGAATTATTAGATCAAAAACAATTTTTACCATATTTTCAAATGTTAAAAGATAGAGAAAAAAGAATAGAACAAGATGAAATATGGAAAAATATATGTGCTGAATTAGATTGGAAATTTATTCCTACAATATAGAAAAGTCGTCACTTTATTTTATTTTATAATATTTTTTAAATATTATATTTTATTTTTATTTCACCAACTGTATTTACCATTTTATCATGTAATGGCTCGGCAATTGTTTTCGCGGTATTTGTAAAAAGATAATGATCTTTTAGAAGAATTAATTTTTCATTATAATGTTGAATAACTTTTATCCAAATTTCTTTATCATTAAACAATGGACTTTTCATTTTTTCGTATAGATAACATCTGTCAATATTAATAGCATCTATTTTATCTGCATCACTAACAATATTTCTTACTAATAGTCCATCATCACCTAATATATCTAGCCAATCTTCTCGTCCATGTTTTTTCTCAAACGAAAATGATACTCTTTTAATAATATCAAGAATTAATGTTTTATATTCTGAAAAATTAAGTTCCAAAAAATGATTTAATACTTCTTCATTCTCATTACCATATTTATGGTCATTAACATCATGCAACCATGCACAAATTATGATAAGTGATTTTTGTTTATCACTAATATTAGGTAAATAAGAAACTATAATTGAAGAAATATTGGCAACCGTTTTCATATGATCGTGTCCATGTGATTCATCCCGATGTTTGCAAGTTTCAAATACAAATTTAGACAATCGTTCTGTTAAATCTTGGTAATTCATTAAAAAATTTTATATTAATAATATATAAAAATAAAATAATTCAATTTTATATTAATAATATAAAAATTAAAATACTATAAATTATTATATTTTTTATATTATTAATATAAAAATTGAAATACTTAACATTAATAAATTAAATTAAATTATAAAAAATTATTAGAAATAAAAAAACCTAATAATGTCTTTTATTAATATTGAAAACAATAGTTGTCCAATTTGCCTTACTGAAAATTTATCATGGAATTTGGAATATTATAAAACACAAATGGAAATGTTTAAATGTGGTCATGGAACATGTAAACAATGTTTAAATAAAATGCAACAACAAAATTTTAAATGTGGAAATAGTTTTTCATGTCCTCTATGTAGAGAACATGAACAACAACACACATCAGGATTTTTCACAAATAATATTGGAAAATGGACAACATTTGCTGAATGGTATAATGAATTTGAAATATATATAAAATCTGGTCTAGCGAATAATATAATTCGTAATTCAGTATTTGGAAAACAATTATTGCGTATTATGGGGAGGAACAGTCAGCCGGCGACTTTACCCCTAAACTCACTGGCTACACTAAAGGGTAGACGCGCTAGAAAGAATAAAAGTAAACAGAAATCTTAAATCCCAATATTTCAATCTTCAAGAGTATAAACTAGATAATGAATTAAAATAAATAAAGAAATTATTGTTAAAGAAATTTTACTTGAAAACCGATCATTTAAAAATTATACAATATGTCGGCGAAATGTAAAAGATATTCGTTCGTCTTTTATTTTCCTTTCAATCGGAACCTCATGTGTAAATTCTTGTTGAAATTTTCCACCCATTTGAAGCATACTATACGATTTAAGCGTGAAATCTTTCATTATTTTTTTTGTTTTTTTATCACGAATCCGAAATTTTCGTGTTGCTCCATATGAAATTGCTACAACTCCACAATCATCCAAATTTTTCTCATCATCACTGTGTGCTGAAATATAATCTTCTCCAGTTTTGTATTTGTTTACCAAAATTCCATTATATTTTGCCCCTAAAATATCATTAACTTGTGTAAGCAACGCAATAAGTGATAAAGTCATCGGTTTAGATGAAGAAAGTTGGTTAGAATATTGATATCCTATGCTGTTATCGCTGAAAAATCCAATACATCTGCGCTGATGACAAATCTTTCCATAAATTTTGATGGGGGGATATTCGTCCAATAAATTAGTTACATCTATTACACATTTTTTTAAAAGTTCTTTATCATATAAATTATGAAATTTTAGATATGACTCTTTAGTTTGTATTTCCATTTTTTGTGTTATTAAATTTATAATAACACAAAAAAATTTCAATTTTATTAAATATTATTTTAGCATTTTTTTATAGTTTCATAATATTGTATTACTCCATCAGGAGATTGAACGACGCCAGATAAATGTTCATATATTTTATTATTTTTTCAATCATTTAATTTATAACGCAGGGAAACCAACTAACTTGGCACCTATACCAAATCCAGCACCTGATCGTGCAGATTTCGCAATTCCGGGAAGATATGTATCTAAAATACTAAATGTTGCAGCAGCGGTTAATGCAATCAATAAACATTCATCAATTTTTAACCGTCTAGATGGTATAACGTAAGCAGCAATCGCGACGATAAAACCCTCAACTAAATATTTAAGGGCTCTTTTAACTAATTCGCTAATATCTAAAAATCCACCAAATGACATATATATATAATAAATATTGAGAAAAAAATATAATATATATTATATTAAAAAACTTAAAATGATTAATTGTATATAAATATATACAATGTCAAATGTTTCTAAAGAAACTTTTATTAAAAAAGAAGATCCTAAATATATTGATTTATTAGATGAAGATGTAGCTGTTGCTGGACAAAAATTTGTTTGTCTATCATTTGTTTCTCCAGAAAAAATTTTAAAACAAAAAGAATTATATTTTTTTAATAAATTTCTAGAGCAATATGATTTAAATAAATCATTGGAAAAATTTACACAATTTTTAAATTTTATTTCATATAAGTATAAATTAGATTTTGATAAACTTACTAAAGATCTTAAAGAATTTACTGATGAAGAAAAACAAAAATTATATGTTTCAACATTAGATGATGAATATAAAACATATATTGATAATCACGAAGATAGTCTAGAAAGTTCATTTAATGAAGACCATAAGTTTTTAACATCAACAAGAGGTATCAAAGTAAGAGGATCATATCCTTCACAACCAGAAGCAGAACTTAGATGCAAAATGTTGAGAGAGATTGATCCAAACCATGATGTTTTTGTTGGTCCAGTAGGAACATGGATGCCGTGGGATCCTGAAGCATATAAAACCGGGCGTGTAGAATATTTAGAGGAAGAATTAAATCAGTTAATGAATGAAAAACAAAAAAATGAAAAATATGCTAAGGAAGAATTTGAAAAACGCCTAAAAGATGCGCGAAAAAAAGCAATTGAAGACAATATTGAAAAAGCGAAAGAAAGTGGAAATGTATTAACACAAACGGTTGATGCTAACGGACAATTAGTTAATATTAAAAATATGAATATGACGGAAAATGTTCTTTTACAAAGTGACCAAGAAGTAACATCTGATAGAATTCATAAAGAATTATTTGAAGGAGATGATATTGTTATGAATAAAAAATCGGATCATGGATTAAGCAACTTATCCGTTGAACAACCTCTTAAACAACCTCTTGAACAACCTCTTGAACAAGGTGATATTGAACAATCTCTAGAACACGCTCTTGATCAATGTGATATTGAACAACCAGTCAAATATTCATGTGATGAAAACCCTCTCAGTTCATCTTATCCGAGTGATTTTATAGAACCTATTAATTATACAAATAATGAACAATCTTGCTCAACAGACTCTGTTGAATGCCCAATTGTTTCAGACATAAATGAAGAAAATAAAAATCAAAAATATTCAACTACTTGGTTTGAAAATGTTGCAAGTGTTTTTCAAAACAAACCTAAGCCATCAGACAATAAACAATCAGACAATAAAACAGAATATGAAGAAGTTGATTAAATATTAAAATATTTAAACACTAAAATACTTAAATATTTTATTTATATTATTAATAAAAATATAAATAAAAATATAAATAAAAAATATTATATTTATTCTACCTGAGATGATCCAGCAGACTTAGCTAATAATGGTTGATATCTAGGTGTTTGCCCCGGTGTATCATTTCTTACAACAGTTACCATTCTATTTACAATTTCTTGCTCTAAAGTATTTGAATCTTTTAATTTATTTGAAAGTATAACATTAGAATTTGAATTTGTTTTTTCGTAATATTTAATATTTTTATTAATTTTATTAAGATTAGGTTTTAATGATTTTCTAATTATTTCACATACAACTAACGCAAAAATTATTGCTACAAATATATTTACTTTAATACATAAACAACTAAATATAATTACTGAAATTACTACAGCAATTACTAATGAAATATTATCTAGTACAAGATTTACTGGTACTGGCGTATCTAAATATAAATACGCCAATAATACTACACCAATTAATAAAGGTAGTGCATTTTTATTTTGTAAAAAATTCTTTAATACAACCATTATATATAGTAAATATTTATTATTTTAAAGGTAAAGAATTTGTTGCCGTTTTATAATTTTATCCTAAATATAAAAATTTGTCTTTTACAAAAATATAAAACTATATTTTAAAACCGATTTCCCCTTTATAAAATTGAAAATAACTTAATAATATTATTATAGTATTAAGATTAGTAATATATTGATAATGTCTTATCAAACTTACTTGGGTCAAAAAGGTTATTCTATATATAAAAAAACATTATCATTAAAAGAACAAATATATATTAGAGATGAATTAACTATGCGAGCATATATTCCTAAATCACCGGTTCAACCTGCTCCATATCCAATTTATCGTGAATCAACTAATAAATTTTATATACCACGATATTTTGGATTATCTACATTTGGTATTCCAAATGAATGTAGAATTTCTAAAGGAATTCCTATTAATATTAAATTTGACGGACAATTAAGAGAAAATCAACAAAATATTGTGCAAAAATTTATTAATCATATTAATTCATGTGATAGTAATGTTGGCGGCGGGGGTCTTTTAGATCTTCACACAGGGTTTGGAAAATGTTTAGGAAAAGACACACCAATTTTAATGTATAATGGAGATATTAAAATGGTTCAATATATAGAAGTAAATGATTTACTAATGGGGGACGATTCTACTCCTAGAAAAGTATTAAATTTAGCTCGTGGAAGAGAAACAATGTATAAAATAATTCCACACAAAGGCGATCCGTATATTGTAAATGAATCTCACATTTTATCATTGAAAACATCTTACAATTATAGTAAGAAATATTCAAAAGGAAAAATTATTGATATATCAGTAAAAGATTATTTAAATTTACCGAAAACATTTCATGGTAAAAGTGGGCGACCTTTATTAGGATATAAAGTACCTATTTTATATAGACAACAAATAGTTGATTTTGATCCGTATTTATTAGGTTATTGGTTAGGAGATGGACATTCATATTCAACGCAAATAACAACACAATCTCCATATATAATTAAATATATGATAGAATTATTTAGAAGCAAAGAATATATTAAATATCAATTATATTTGAATTATAAATATAATTATGATTATAATATTAAATCTACAATTAAAAAAAATTATTTTATAGATTTTCTTAGAAATAACAATTTATTTAAAAAAAATAAAAATGATAATATAAAAAAACATATTCCACATAATTATAAATGTAATTCTAGAGATATACAATTAAAAATTTTAGCGGGTATAATTGATTCTGATGGATATAACGCAAAAAATTGTATTGAAATCACTCTAGTAAATGAAACTTTATTAGATGATATTATATTTATAGCTAGAAGTTTAGGTTTTGCCGCATATAAAAAAGTCGTAAAAAAATCGTGTATTTATAAAAATGAAAAACGAGAAAATATATATTATAAAACATGTATTTATGGTGAAAATTTACAAGAAATACCAACATTAGTACCAAGAAAACAATGTAGAAAACGTAAACAAATTAAAGATGCATTAGTAAATAGTATTGAAATTGAAAAATTAGATATAGATAATTATTATGGATTTACAATTGATGGAAATCATCGGTTCTTATTAGGCGATTATACCGTTACACATAATACAGTGTTGGCATTAAATATTTTAGCACAAATAGGTCTCAAAACCTTAATTATTGTTCATAAAGGATTTTTAGTAGATCAATGGATGGAGAGAATTATACAATTTTTACCCATGGCTAAAGTAGGCAGAATACAAGCTGGAATAATTGATATAGAAGATAAAGATATTGTTATTGGAATGTTACAATCTCTATCCATGAAAGAATATCCGGATGACCAATTTGCCGATTTTGGATTAACCATTTTAGATGAAATTCATCATCTGAGCGCAGAGGTATTTTGCAGAGCTTTACAAAAAATATGTACGATGTATACACTTGGATTGAGTGCTACAATGAATCGCAAAGATGGATTAACAAAAGTTTTTAAAATGTTTATTGGTGAGGTTATTCACAAAGAAAAAAGAGAAACCGAAAATTCGGTAATTGTAAAAGCAATTGAATTTAAAATCAATGATGACGAGTTTAATGAAGTTGAATATGATTATCGTGGAAATCCAAAATATAGTACCATGATTAGTAAATTATGTAATTTTAATATTCGGTCAGAATTAATCATTAATATTATTGCTAATGAATTGAAAATTAATCAAAACCAGCAAATTATGATATTAGCTCATAATAAATGTCTACTTATATATTTATATAAAGCAATTGAATATAGAAAAATCGCATCTGTTGGTTATTATATTGGCGGTATGAAACAAAAAGATTTGAAAATAAGCGAAACAAAACAAATAATTATTGCAACATATTCAATGGCATCCGAAGGGTTAGATATTAAAACATTAACAACCTTAATTTTAGCGACACCAAAAACGGATATTGAACAGGCAGTAGGTAGAATTATGCGCGTAAAAGATAATAGTCCACTAATTATTGATATAATTGATCAACATGAACTTTTCAAAAAACAATGGGCTAAACGGTGCATGTTTTATCAAAAAAATAATTATAAAATTATGCATACAGATGATTATAATAAAGGTAACTCTTCGTGGAAAGAGTTAATTAAAAAACAAAAAGGAAAAAAAACAAATAATGATAATGATAATAATGATAATAATAATAATAACTTTTTAGAAACAGATAATTTAAATGAAATTATTAAAGGAAAATGTTTAATTACATTATAAAGTAAACTTTATTTGATTAAACTTTATTTTAAAGTTTATTTTATTATTTTTCTAAATTCATTATTTCTCTCTTTGATAATAATTTTGAACCAAATGTAACTAGTTCTATCGGTTTCCATTTTCTAAATTTTTTGATATAAATACATTTCATATAAACTATTTTTTTCAGATTAACAAATTTGTCTTCACTAATGTTTTCAAATTCTTCTTCATCATCACTTTCTTCTAATAAATCTAAATTTATATTTTCTTTAATATTCCTGAATAATCTATTCATTTCTACACTTGTTTTATAATCTGGTATACATGCCATATTATAAAATTCATCTCTATTGTGATTATTATCCCGATAATCCCGACAATACAAATTATATATATCAGCTTCAATATCTGCTTTAACTTTAAATATACATTCTGATATTGGCACAATTTTATTTAATATTAAACCAATATTTTGTGTTTCATTAAAATTGCGACATAAAATACCTTTTACAGAATATATTAATGTTGGTATTTTTGCAAAAGCTTCTTTTAATGATTTTGTAAAAAATGGAAATCCCATAATTACAAACTTATTAGTATATGCTATTTGTTGTAATTCATTATCAAATATATTTTTCATTATTTTAAGTCGTTCAAGATAATTTTTTTTATTATTATTAATTATATCATATACATTTTTTCCTTTATAATAATATATATCTTCACATGTAATATATCTCATATTATTATATAAAAAATATGTTCCATAAATTATTGTTCCATATGATAATTTTTTATCAAAAGACATAACCGTTTCTTCAACTTTTATTATAAGATTATGCTTATTTAAATGTAAAATTACACAGATATTTTGATTTTTATAAACTGTAAACCACGCAAATACTTTAATTCCACTTGGAATTAATATATATAAATCGGTTTGAACTTTCTTATGTAATATAGTATCATAAGAAAGTTCTATTTTTGGAAAATTATTTATAAAATAACGACTGTCTAACATACTATATTTCTATAATTTTATATTTTTATATTGATTTGTATACAATTTTATATTTTTATATTGATTTGTATACAATTTTATATTTTTATATTATATAGTATGACAATTTCTAATAATGAGTTAGCTATACAAAGAACCAAATTTGCAAATCAGAGAACATATTTAGCATATATGAGAACTGGATTTGCGATTGCTGGTATTGCTGGAAAGTTTAAAAAATTTTATATAATGATTTTTGGATTAATTATGATAATTGGTAGTTTAGTTCAATATATAATTATTAATAATAATTTAAAAATGAATAATAGTATAGATAATAAAATTTTTGATATATTTCCTATTATATATGTAATATTATCTATCGGAGCATTATATTTACAATATAATAAATAAAGATATTTATTTATAATTCACTATACATATTTTTTGAGAATTCATTCATTTGTGGAAAAGACCCAAATGATGGATTACCATCAACAGTTTTATTTGATTTATTTTGATTTATTTCATTAAAAAAGTTTTTTAATTCATTTTTCATTTCTTTTGGATCTATATTATTAGTATTTTGATCTGGATTATTTATTGATTGATTATTATTATTTATTGATTGATTATTATTATTTATTGATGATAATTTTATTGTATTATTTTCATTAGAAGCAACTAACGTTTCTTCAATCTCCTTATATAGGTGGGATGGTTTATGTACTAAATCCTTAACTTTCGGAACGGTTAATGTGTTTTTTAAAAAAAAGAATAAATGATGTATTAATAATATTAATATTGTTGAAATAATTACCCATTGAATAATTCCAGTTACCATTAATATATATAATTAAGGTTGTTTATTATCTTTTAATAACGAGAAAAATAAAAGATATTCTATAATTAAATCTTTTAAATTTTTATCTAATATATCTTCATTTGTACTAAAATATATATTAGTTTGTTTTTGATTATTATTATTATTATTATTATTATTATTATTATTTTCTATATTTAATGAAATTTTTGATTTATTATTTAATTTATATTCTATTTGATTAATATTATATATTATATGATTATGTGGTATACAATATATATTTTTTCTAAATTCATATGTACTTTTATCTAATATAAAAGTAATATTATTATAATTAAATTGCTCTGCTGGAATATCTTTGGGAATTAATTGATTAATTGTATTATTTTGTATTCTAAATATTCCTTCAGATGAATATATATACTGATAATTCGTTGTTTTAGTTTGATATTTTTCTTCTATATTTTTAAAATTAAAATTTAAATTTAAATTTTCAATATAAATTTTCATACTTTATATTGTAAGTGTAAACTATTTAAACTGATTAGTATACACAATAATTAGTATGGTGCAAATCTTAAAAATAGAAAAAACCGGTGATATTACATATAGTAAAACATCTGATATTAATGAATTATATAAAAAATGTGGATTTAGAAAAAGTGAAGGCTTTGGAAAAATTACTAGCTGGGAAAAAAATATAGAAACTAATAACGTTAATATTGAATTATGGGGACGTACAAATGGTAAACCAAATATTAAAAATAATTATGAATTTCCACAACCATTTAATAAAACAATATATGGAAATTGCTGTCTTATACAAATGCAAAATAATGCTATAACTGATTTAGATAAAGATCTATGGGATAAATTGCATATTGTAGATAAATCGCATATTGTAGATAAATCGCATATTGTAGATAAATCGCATATTGTAGATAAATCG
>ERZ807291.4749-NODE-4749-length-17692-cov-17.734705_pt1 | contig 17692 bp, 15 predicted proteins | sample MGYA00521257_ERZ807291 | MGnify/ENA primary metagenome ERZ807291 (study PRJEB31413, sample SAMN03169783) | marine metagenome | biome: Marine; feature: Water; material: Subsurface seawater | place: North Sea | collected 2011-04-28 | depth 1 m m ... | reverse complement strand
AGATTGGAATAGAGACTCAACTACTTTAGGTATTACATCTTCAATCCATGGTTTAACTACTGGAGATGCAGTAATGATTAGAAATGCAAGTTCAGATTATGTATACTCAGCTATTACAAGACAAGACAATGATCACTTTACAATACCTGTAGTAGCTACAGGAGGTACAAGTGGTGATGATGCAGCATGGATTCCAGCATTTAGTGCTAGTGTTACAGAAACATCAGGTGATATGACAGCAGTAGTAATAACAGCACCAGGTGCCTTAAGTGGAAGTGCACAATTAAATAATATAAATGCTTATGCTGGTAATCAAGAAACATCCCCTTGTGTTGTAACTGTACCTAACGGGAGTATAAAAGAAGGAGCAGGTGAATTAAATGCTAAATGGACAGCTAAATTTCCATCATTTGAAGTAAGAAATATTGCAGGTTCAAGTACAAGTACACTAACATCCCCTTCTGTAAACATTGTATTAGCAAATCCAAACCAATTTAGATTAATTGGTGTTGATGATTTTGCCCCTATTATTTGGACCTTAACAGGATTTTAATATTTAAAATAAATTAATAAATGTCAACAAAAAGAAGCTTATGGTATGGGTATACAGATCCTGTAACCATTCATAGAAATGGAACAAACTCATTTATTAGAGTTAGAGGTACTTTTGACAATTCCTCTAAAGTCATTACTTCAGTAGTTGATGAATCTGGATTTTTCAATATAGATTATATAATCCCAGGACAAACATTAGTAGCTAGTACTTATTTTCCTTCTGGAACTATTATTACAGCTGTTAATACAGTTTCTAATACTATAACAGTTGAAGACTTTCCAAATGCAAGTGGAGGAGGCGGTTTAGCTAGAATATCTCCGGCTGAAACCCAATATTTTATAGAATCTGGTTCGTTATTTGCTCCAACAAATAACGCAATTCAAAATTATCAAGGAGTAACAGGTAGTGAAGATACTGAATACACTACTGGAGATAGAAAATGGGGTGTATTTGGTATCCAAGCCCCTTCTAGTAATAATTCATTAACTCTTACTGGTGAATTTGCTCTTTATGAAATAACTAAGATATATGATAGAAGAGAAAGTAATACAATTGCTGATTTTTATATATCTTCTAGTGCAGGGATACTCCAACAAAAACCAGATTTAACATTAGCAAGTAGTGTCGATAGATTAGCTACAGTCCAATTAAGTGAAACATCATCATTACCACCAATTTTTGATGTTACAACAATAGATAATATGCCCGGTGGTGGGGTTGGTTTTAGTGGATACTCATTAGCAATACCAGATATACTTGACCAAGTTAATACAGGTAGTGGAGCAGGCAGTGGATTTCCATTTACAGGTTCAGCAGTAATAACAGGTAGTTTAACAATATCAGGTGATGTAGGTGAACAAGATTTCTTTTTAGTAAGATCATCATCATTTACATCATTCAAAATATCAAGTAGTAATGTTCCAGTATTTGGAAACTTTACCACTACTCCCCCAGCAATAGCAGGAGGGTTTATTTACAGTGGTAGTAATTTTTATGCAGGAATAGAGTAAGTTTTATATTTATAACTAACAAACAAAAACAATAATTTAACACAAAAACAATTTTTTAAATGGCAACATGGAAAAAGGTGATCGTTTCCGGATCATCCGCAAATTTAGCAAATGTACAAGTTGATGGCTTAACTCAAGATCAAGTAGTGATCGGAGGTGGATCTGGAAATTTAACTACAACTGCTATAAATGGTACCGGAAATATTGTAGCTACCACAAACGCTACAAATTTAGTTCACTCAGGATCTTTTAGTGGATCTTTTGAGGGTGATGGTTCAGGATTAACAGGTGTAGTAGCACAAGCTTCTAATGCCTTAGAAGATGGAGCTGGTATTTTAGATTTCTCTTATGACGGTAGTACAGCCGGAGTAACAGTATCTGTAGATTCAGGTTCATTAGCAGGTAATGGTTTAACTACTTCAGCAGGTAAATTTGTAGTATCTCCTTCAAGTTCATTAGTAACAGTTGATGCTAATGGTGTTGGTGTTAATCTTGCAGATTTAACAGTAGACAATGCAACCTTACAATTAAATTCAGGTACAACTTATGATGGAGGTGTAGCTAAAACTATTAGTGTTAAAGATGGTGGAATTGATACAGATGCAATTGCAGATTCTTTAGGTACAATTGGTGTAAACAGCTTTACAGGTTCCTTCAGTGGTTCATTTAGTGGAGATGTAGATATTGATCTAGCTGATTTAACCGCAGGTGATGGATTATTTGGTACTGCCTATGATGGTAATACTGCAAGAGAATTTTCAGTAGATTCAGGTTCATTCGCTGGAACAGGTTTAGGTGCTGATGGTACTGGACTTATTGTTAACGTTGATGACACAACAATTGAAATTAATACCGATACTTTAAGAGTAAAAGATGGTGGTATTTCAAATGCTAAATTAGCAAATGCAACAATCCGTGTTGAAGGTGATGGTATTGTAGATACATCATTAACATTAGGAGCTACAGGTTCTTTAGATGTAGAAAATGATGGTTCTACAATCTCAGTAGGAGCTAATGGTATTAAAGTAGCAGATGGTGGAATTGGAACTGCTCAAATTGCAGATTCTTTAGGTAACATTAATGAAAACCAATTTACAGGTTCATTTAGTGGTTCATTTGTAGGAAATGGTTCAGGATTATCTGGATTAGCAACTACATTAAACATTACTGATGGTTCTACACCTCAAGCAATTGATTTACAATCTGAAACTTTAACATTCGCATCAGCTAATGCTAACGAAATTACAGTTGATACTACAACTACAGATACAGTAACAATTGGATTACCTGATGATGTAACAATTACACAAGATTTAACCGTATCAAGAAACTTAATAGTACAAGGTACAGCTTCTTTCCAACATGAAACTAACTTAGATGTTGCTGATAGATTCATCAGATTAGCTTCTGGATCTTCATCTAATGGAGATGGTGGTATTGTAGTACAACAGAACGTTGATGGTACTGGTGAGGTATTCGGATTTGATAACCCAACAAAAAGATTTGGTGTATCTGGTTCATTTGATGCTACTAATAGTACATTTACTCCTGACGCTTTCATGGCAGCAGTAGTAGAAGGTGTAGCTTCTGATCCAACAGCCGTAATAGCTAAATATACTAAAAAAGGTAACATCTTTGTAGCAGCAAACCAAGATATTTATATCTACTCTTAATACTTATAATATTTATCATAAACGATAAGTATAATGAGTTTTAAAGCTGGACAAGTAATAAAAGGTAAAATTCCTAATAATATGGTAGATCCTCTTGAGGGTCTACCATCTTTGTCTAAAGATGATTTTCAATATTTATTTTTTAAATTAGAAAATATGGATTTTAAAGGCTCTGAATTAGAATCAGCTACAAAACTTGTTTTGAAGCTACAAGAATTATATGTATATTACGATGATAAAAAACTATTATAATGAGTAACCATAATTTTTTTAGGATAAGAATGAATATTAATGGTGAGACCCCCTCAGAACCATCTAATACAAAAACTTATTCATTCTCTACAACACATACTTCAGGCCCAGTTTATTTCAGTCAATATGATATAACCAACCAAGCTTTAAATGTTAGTTGGACTAGTACAGGAGGTATTGTTAGTTCAGGGACTGACCCATTTATTGATTGTACCGGAAATACAGGTACAGCAAATGTTACTGTAACTGTAACTATACCTGATGGAAAAACAGTAGATTATTTAAATCTACAGGACTATAAATCAGTAACATCTGTAGATATTTCTAATTTAGTTAATTTAAGAAGAATATTTTGTAGTAATAATAGTTTAACAAGTATAGATGTATCAAACCAAACTAATATTTCCCAACTTTCTGTTAATAATAATAACCTCACAGCTTTAGATGTTAGCCATTTAAGTTCTATAGGTGACCTTATATGTAACAATAATAGTATAAGTACTTTAGATTTATCATCTACTGCAGTAGGTGGAGACTTATATGTATATAGTAATAACTTAACAACTATTGATTTAAGTAATAGCCCTAACATTGATAAATTTTTGGCCGAAAATAATTCACTTACCTCAATAACTGCCGGTAGCAGTACATCACTTGGAGAATTTAGAGTTAATAATAACAGTTTAACATCTGTTGATGTTTCAAATTATCCAAATCTATACACATTAGAAGTAGGTAATAATTCATTAACTAGTATAGATATTTCATCTAATACTGCTTTAAAAGATTTAGACCTTTATTCTAATTCTTTAACATCTATAAGTTTTACCAATAATACTTTATTAGAGAATATCAACATAAATAGTAATTCAGGTATTACCAGTTTAGATATAACTATGTTACCTAATCTAGAATCCTTATATGCTAATAGTATAGGAATATCGTCATTAGATACCTCGGATAATCCTTTACTTGACTTTATCTATATATTGAACGCAACATCCCTTACTACATTAGACATATCAGATAATCCTTTAATTACATATATGATAATCAATGGAAATAATCAGACTGAAGCTAGTACTAATAATATATTAATTGATTTAGATACTGCAGGTTTATCTAACGGATTACTTCGTCTTAGAAATAACAAATCAGGAGCAGGTATAACAGCATATAATTCTTTAATAACTAAGGGATGGAGTATAATAGAATATAGTACTTAAAAATATTATATATTTTTTACAATTAAAATATAATATTTAATATTTATAACATATATTATAGGCCATAACGGAAGTGGGCTCTTAGAGTAACCAACCATAATAAAAACATTAAAATGCCAAACTGGAAAAAACTTATAGTTAGTGGATCAGATGCTGCACTCGATACTCTTCAATTAACAGGTACACCTACAGGTACTACAGAAACAGACATACTTGTATCTGATGCATCAGGTAATATTAAAAAAAGATCTAATCTATCTTTAACGGGTCCAACAGGCCCACAAGGTCCAACAGGTCCACAAGGACCAACAGGAGCTGACTCAACAGTGGCAGGCCCAACAGGTCCACAAGGACCACAAGGCCCAACAGGTGCTCAAGGCCCAACAGGTGCTCAAGGACCAACAGGAGCCCAAGGACCAACAGGAGCTGACTCAACAGTAGCAGGACCTACGGGACCACAAGGACCACAAGGCCCAACAGGTGCTCAAGGACCAACAGGAGCCCAAGGACCAACAGGAGCCCAAGGACCAACAGGAGCAGATTCAACTGTGGCAGGACCAACAGGTCCACAAGGACCAACAGGTGCAGATTCAACAGTAGCAGGACCAACAGGTCCACAAGGCCCAACAGGAGCAGATTCAACAGTAGCAGGACCAACAGGTCCACAAGGCCCAACAGGAGCAGATTCAACAGTAGCAGGACCTACGGGACCACAAGGTCCAACCGGGGCTGACTCGACAGTTGCAGGTCCAACAGGACCACAAGGACCAACAGGAGCAGATTCAACTGTGGCAGGACCAACAGGACCACAAGGTCCAACAGGAGCAGATTCAACCGTAGCAGGACCTACGGGACCACAAGGACCCACAGGACCTTCAGGTGTACCTTCTATTACAGGAAATACTAATAATAATATTATTACCGCTACAGGTGGTGCTTCAATAAATGGTGAAGCAAATTTTACATTTGATGGTAGTACAGCACTAATAAAATCTAATCTTTCAGTTTCTAAAACCGATAGTGGAAGCTTTCAGATTAAACAAGGATTACAAAACCAAAACGAAACCTTAATTTATCTTCAAGGAAGTGGAGGTACTAATCTGGGAACCGCAAAAATAGAATCAAGAACTCCTTTTGGTACTACTATAGACCAAATTACATTAGACACCAATTTAACCACTCTCCATCAGGATGTTGCAGTCAGTGGTACTTTAGATGTTGATGGTGTTGTAAGTGTAGATAGTAAAGTAAATATAACTCAATTAACATTAACCGATGCTGCTACTGTAGCTTGGAATTTAAATAATGGTTCTAATGCTAAAGTTACTTTAGGAGGAAATAGAACATTAGCAATTTCCAATGCGGAAACAGGAGATACAGGAGCTATATTAGTACAACAAGGATCAGGAACATCCCACACATTAACACTCCCAGCTGGTTCTGTTATTATAGGTGGGGCAACTTATACTACTACAACTACTTCAAATGGTGTAGATGTATTAGGTTTTTACTATGATGGTACAAATTATTATTGGAGTATACCTCAAACGGCAACTACAGGTCCAGCAGGTCCAACAGGACCAACGGGTGCAGATTCAACAGTAGCAGGCCCAACAGGACCACAAGGTCCAACAGGAGCAGATTCAACAGTAGCAGGACCAACAGGACCACAAGGTCCAACAGGTGCAGATTCAACTGTAGCCGGACCTACAGGCCCAGCAGGACCAACAGGAGCTGACTCAACAGTTGCGGGCCCAACAGGACCAGGTTTTACTTCCATCACAGGAGATACAGGTACAGATGCTGTTTTAACAGCAAATGGATCAAATGCCGCTATAGGACAAACTGGATTATCATTTAGTAGTAATACATTAACTGTTAATTCAAAAGCAACAATTGGTTCTTCACATTCAAATACAGGTACCCTATCTTCTATAGCAGGTGGTACTACAAACACAGTTTCATCCAACTGTAGTTTTATAGGAGGTGGATGTAGTAATGATGTTGGATCTCTCCAATCTACTTTAGTTGGTGGAGCTTTAAACACAATAGAAGGTACTGGTGGATATGCATTTTTAGGAGGTGGGTGTAACAATACAATTACAACATCAACTAATGGCGGACTCGTTCTTGTAGGTGGTAGTTGTAACATATCTTGTAATACAGGTACAGGCGTAGGACATACTACTGTAGTAGGAGGGTGTAAAAATATTGCTACAGGTGGTTTTTCATCTATAGTAGGAGGTATGTTAAACACAAGCTCAGCATCATGTAGTTTTATAGGAGGTGGATGTGGTAATATAGCTGCGGGTACATTCTCATATGTAGGTGGTGAAGGCTCATGTACTACAGGAGCACAAAGTTTTGCACATGGTTACCAAGCCATAGCATCAGGAGCTGCAGCAGCAGCGGTAGGTGGAGCATTATCTAATGCAGCTGGTGATAATTCATTTGTAGCTGGAGGATCTGGAAACGATGCCTGTTCACAGTACGGATTTGCAGGAGGAGCATTTAATGAACTTACTACATCCGCAAAAGCCTCATCAGTATTAGGTGAAAGTAACTGTATAAATGCACCATGGAGTTTTGCAGTAGGAAGTGGTAACTGTATATTAGGAGGTAACGTTTTAGCAGTTGCAGGAGGAAATATAGTAGGAGGTAAAAATAATAAAGTATTTGGGACCTATAGCTTAGGTAACTTAGTAGTAGGTGACGCAAATATTATAGGGTGTTCTACCTCTGCAACAACTGGTGTAGGTGGTTCTGCCGCCTTTGGTGGAGGAAATTGTGTAAGAGCTGATAGTGTGGTCGCCATAGGTATTAATAATGAAAACCCCGTAGTTGCACAAACAGGTTATGGTTGTAACACATTACTACTAGGTTGTGGTAACCAGGCCCATTTTGGACAAAATAATATTGTTGGTGGAACCAACTCAGATGGGTATGGTACAAATAGTATAGCTTTTGGTTCAGGTGCTACATCAGCAACTGGAGCCCAACAGTATGCCTTTGGAGAAGGAACAACCAACCCTAATAATGGATCATCCGCTAACATATCAAACTCATTTGTTACAGGTAGATATAATGTTTGGAGTATAACAGATTGTCATCTATTTGCTGTAGGTAATGGTTCAAGTGATGGATCAAGATCAAATGCTCTTAACGTCAGTTCAAACGGTAGAGTAGGTATAAGTTGTACAGCACCACAAACTCCTTTAGATGTAAATGGTACAGCCCGTGTAACTACATTAGTAGAAACATCAGCTAAAAGATATAAACAAAATATAGTATCTTTACAAGACCAGTTAGATAGTATTAAAAAATTAAAACCAGTAGAGTTTGAGTGGAAAGAAACTCAAAAGAAAGATATTGGTTTAATTGCAGAAGATGTAGAAAAAATATACCCACAGCTTATTGAATATGATGACAATGGGGAATTAATGGGTGTTAAATACTCTAAAATAACTTCATTATTAATTAAAGCAGTTCAGGAACAACAAGAACAAATAGATACATTAAAATCAGAAGTTGAACTTTTAAAACAAAATAAATAATGGCAATATTACAAGGCACAATTATATCCGGGTCTTTAGGTAGAACTTCAGATGAAATTACTATTGTAAGTAGCACAGCGAGTGTTGATTTTTCTGACAATGATAACTTTATTATTAATGCTGGAGAAGACTTCAAATTCGATTGGACTGTAGCATCAGAAAATATTGGACAATCTGGAACTATTATTATTAATAATACGGCAGCATCTGTTGTAGACACATTACCAACAGAAACAAAAACACCAGATGGAGCGGCAATATTATTTGTAACTTCAAGTGCAACAACATCAGTATTATCATACTATATAGCAGCTACTGATAAAGTACTTATTAGTTATATAGGTAATTTTGCATAAGGATGAGAGGATTAGGTTTTTCAAATAAACAAGAATGGCAGACAAGTACTACTACTAACACTAGTAAGAATACTAACGTAGCAGTACTTAAGAATACTTCTAAGTCAACTACAAAAAGTACTTCTAAAAGTACTACTACTGAGTGGTCTACTGATAAGTCAACAACTACAACTTGGAATACAACTAAATCCACCACAACCACTTTCAACACAACAACATCCACTACTAAAAGTACAATCACTAGTTGGACTACTAGCAAAAATACAACAACAACTTGGTCTACAAGTTCTATTACAAGTAAATCAACTACAACAACGTGGAGTACAAGTAAATCAACTACAACTAGTTGGACTACTAGTAAAAATACAACAACAACTTTTTCTACAAGTTCTATTACAAGCAAAACAACAACAACATCTTGGAATACAACTAAAAACACTACTACAACGTTTAATACAAGTTCAAGTACTACTACAACTTTTAATACAACTAGAAGTACTACTACAACCTACATTTCATCTTGGACTACTTCTAAAAATACAACAACAACGTGGAATACATACAAAAATACTACAACTAGTTGGAGTACTAGTCAAACTACAATAACAACTTATGTTTCATATTGGAATACTAGTAAATCAACCCAAACAAGTAGACCAACTTTAAAAAATACAACTACTACTTTTAGTACTAGTAAAAGTACTACTACAACTTATATTTCATATTGGAACACAAGTAGAACAACTACTTGGAATACAAGTAACGGAGTTAATACAACTAAAAGTACCACAACTACTTTTAGCACAACTAAAAGCACACTTACTACTAAGACAACCTATTGGAACACAACTACAACTTGGGCAACTAGCAACGAAGTTAATACAACAAGAAATACTACTACAACTTTTAACACTAGTAGAACAACAACTTGGGCAACTAGCAACGGTGTAAATACAACAAGAAATACTACTACAACTTTTAACACTAGTAAAACAACAACTTGGAGTACTAGTAGAAATACAACAACAACATATGTTTCATTTTGGAACACTACTAAATCAACCCAAACAAGTAGGGCAACTTTAGCAAATACAACAACAACATTTTCAACTAGTAAAAGTACTACTACAACCTATGTTTCCTATTGGAACACTAGTAGAACAACTACTTGGGTTACAAGTAGAAATACTACTACAACCTATGTTTCCTATTGGAACACTAGTAAGTCAACCCAAACATTTGTTATAACTTCCAAAAACACAACAACAACTTTTAGTACTAGTAAAAATACTACTACAACTTATAATACTAGTTGGAGTACAAGCCGTAATACAACTACTACATGGAGTACAAGTAAAAATACAACTACTACATGGAGTACTAGTAAAAATACAACCACAACATTTGCAACTAGTAAAAATACTACTACAACTTATACAACTTATTGGCTTACCATAAGGGGTACTGTTCGTACTACATCTACAAACACATCAACCCAAGCCTTCACATCAGGAGAAAGTAATTATACTACTTACTGGAGTACTAGTTGGTCAACTTCCCGATCCACGGGTGATGATTGTATCGTATTTGGTCAACAGGTAAGAGTAAATACTAATGATTCTACCTTAGTAGAAAGTTTAGTTTCCGGATCTCAGATATTAGAAATGGATACACACTTTGATGTAGAAAATTCAGCATCACTGCATGAGATATCAACTACAGTACTAACAAAAGGGGGAGGATTAACATTAGGAAATATTTCAGGAATAAGACACGTTTCGGCCTCAGGTATAGTTGATATAAATAGTGGATCATTATTAGTAACACAGGATCATGCTCAAATTGTTAAGAGAAGTGGATCTTGGGTGGCTATTAAAGCTGAAGGGGTTAAGATAGGAGATTATTTAATGGGGTTTGATGGAAGTGAAATTGAAGTAACTAGTGTTATACTAGATGATGTAAATCCTTACGAAGTAGTAAAGTTAGATACAGAACCAAATGATGTATTTTGGGTAAATGGGTTATTAACTCATAATAAAAAAATAACATCAGGACCTGTTTTAGCACCATAATATATTAAAAAAATAGACAAGATATGCCAACTACTTATTGGAATACATCACGAAATACCTCCAGATCTACAACTGGATTCCAATTTTTTCAGACAACTGTATCAACAGCTACTTCTTGGTCTACTAATTATAATACACAATGGGCTACATCCCAATCAACATCTAAATCTACTTCAACAAGCTGGAATACAACTAAAAGTACAACAACAACATTTAATACAACAAAATCCACAACTACTACTTTTAATACATCCAAGACTACTTCAACATCATGGAACACTAGTCGATCTACTAGTAAAAGTACTTCAACAAGTTGGAATACAACTAAATCTACTTCTACATCTTACACCACCTACTGGAACACCACCACTACTTTTTCAACAAGTAACGGTGTAAATACTACTAAAACAACTTCCACTTCATGGAACACAAGTAGAACAACAACTTGGAATACAAGCAACGGTGTAAATACAACAAAAAGTACCACAACTACTTTTAATACAACTAAAAGTACACTTACTACTAAGACAACATATTGGAACACTACTACAACTTGGAATACTAGTAACGGGGTAAATACAACTAAAGCAACTTCCACTTCATGGAACACAAGTAGAACAACAACGTTTAACACAACTAAAAGTACTACTACAACTTATATTTCATATTGGAATACTAGTAGAACAACTACTTTTAACACAACTAAAAGTACAATAACAACCTATATTTCATATTGGAACACTACTAAATCAACCCAAACAAGTAGACCAACTTTAGCAAATACAACTACTACTTTTAACACCACTAAAAGTACTACTACAACTTATATTTCATATTGGAACACAAGTAGAACAACTACTTGGAATACTAGTAATGGTGTAAATACAACCAAAAACACCACAACTACTTTTAACACAACTAAAAGCACACTTACTACTAAAACTACTTCTTGGAATACAACTACAACTTGGGCAACAAGTAATGGTGTAAATACTACTAAATCTACAACTACATCATGGACTACTTCTAGAACAACTACTACAACATGGAATACATCTAGAACAACCCTTACTCACTTTTCAACTAGTAATGGTGTAAATACAACCAAAAATACAACTACAACATGGAGTACAAGTAAATCTACGACAACTAGTTGGAGTACAAGTAGAAGTACAGTAACTACATTTTCAACTAGTTCAAGTACTACTACAACTTATACAACTTCTTGGAATACAACAAGATCAACTTCCACTAGTTGGACTACTAGTTCAAGTACTACTACAACGTTTAATACAAGTTCAAGTACTACTACAACTTATACAACTTCTTGGAATACAACAAGATCAACTTCCACTAGTTGGACTACTAGTTCAAGTACTACTACTGGATGGATTACAACTTGGAATACAACTAAATCTACTACAACAACTTGGAATACAACTACTAGTACAACAACAACATTTAATACAACTGCTAGTACAACAACAACATTTAATACAACTTGGACTACAACATACTTAACAACAAAAATCTCAGTAAGATCAACTGTATTCCCTACATTAGACCCAATTGTTAAAGGGTGGTTCTCAACTCAAGTTAATCGTTACCAAAAGAATACAGCAAAATCCAAAACCGATAATGGACGAAAATCATATAGTAGAAATACTTCAAAGTCTAAATGGAGTAAAGGATGGACAGATTTCTTTAAAAATAGAGGAAGATAATTTGGTTACCTGAAAATTTATATTTATATTGTTATCACAAAAAAGTTATTTTATATATGGAAATGTTTAATAAAAAGGTCCTAAAAGAAAGAATAGGATCATTAGAAAAAAATTCAAACCTTCGAGATTTAGAAGATGTAGAAGGATATGTAATTCGAAAATGTAAAGAATTAGATATAGAACATAGTTATGATGTATTAGCGGAAGAAATGCCCTACTTTAAAACTATGGGTTATACCGAACATACAGGTAATTTTTATCTACAACCCCTAAATTTTAAACTTAGATTAGAATCTATTATCGATGCTTGGTATGATACTGAAGAGTACCCTATAATAGATTTTGCATCTCATATGTCAAAAAGGGTAGAAGAGAAAACAGCTAATAAATATCAAAATAGAGAACAAGATTTTGACCAATATAGAGAAGTAGAATACTTAGCAGTACTCCCAGGTTCTAATAAACTAAAAGGAAATACTTGTTTGAATAAACTTCGATATATAAAAGAGAAATATGGGGAAAATGTTTATTTTAAACCACACCCTATTACAACTCATGCTGTAGTAGGTGAATTAAAGGATTTACTAGGAGCCGATAGCATATTACCTAGAGATATTGATTTATATCACTTTTTAAGTAAAGCTAAAAAAATATATTCTACCCATTGGAGCGAATCTGTTATTAATGCTGTCGCATTAGGAAAACCCGTTGAAGCCATAGATGTTTATAACGACATCAATCAATCATCTTTCTATGCTTTAAACACTCAGGCATTTGCTCATCAAAATCATGGTAAAGAATGGATAAATAAAACATTCTCCAATCCTAAATCTGGTATTATAAATCCTTATATTGATAAAGACTGGAAAGATAAAGTAGATAAATACTTTAGTTATATTACTGAAAAAAGGGATTATTATGAATATTGGTTTATTGACGACAAATTAAAGAAGAAACTTCAAAAAGAAGGAAAAATTTAACATATTTATACTAAAATAAAATAATGCAACATACTTGGAAAATTTACGATTTAAAAAGAACTACCTCTAACGGCGTAGTAACAGAAATAACTTATGCTTGTGAATCACAACTATCAGGTTCATCAACTAGAAAAATTGGGAATCTAACAGTTACAGGTTCTGCTGACGATGCCGATTTTATAGCCTATGATGACCTCACAGAAGATACAGTATTAGGGTGGGTAACAGACTCTGTAGATACAGCCTCAATCGAAACAGTAAATTCTTCTTCAGTAGCTGCCAGTATTGTAGCACGTGCTGCTGTTACAGAATCAAATGGTACTCCTTGGTAATATAACTAGGAATACCTAATTTGGTTTCATATCTTAGTTTTAATTAAATAAAAGTTATAAATGAATATAATATTTCAAATAGACGGTGGTCTAGGAAAATCTATTATGGCAACTGCCATGACTAAAGTTTTAAGGAAACGTTATAAAAATGCTCATATTGTAGTTGTTACTGCATACCCCGATGTATTTTTAAATAATCCTAACATTAATGAATGTTTTAGTATAGAACAAATGGGGGGTGCATATTTAAAATATGTTAAGGATCAAGATTGCAAACTTTTTATTGAAGACCCCTACCGTCACACTTCATTTTTAACAGAAAAAGAACATCTATTTAAAACATGGTGTAAAATTTATGGTTTACATTACAACAATGAACACCCAGAATTATACCTTACTCAACCTGAAATTGATTATTTTAAACCTTTCTATAATATAGATAAACCCATTATGGTTATTCAACCAAATGGCGGACCACAAGGGCAAGGATTTAATTATTCATGGACTAGAGATATACCGTTTCCCATAGTTAACGAGATAATTCAACATTATAAAGAAGATTATACTGTAGTCCATATTAAAAGAGATGACCAATACAAATACCCAGATACACTATATGCTTTAGATGGTTTTAGAAGTATAGCTATACTATTACAGTTATCTTCTAAACGCCTATTAATAGATTCATTTGGGCAACATTTAGCAGCCTCAATGGGTATAAAATCTACAGTTTGTTGGGTAACAACTAAACCAACAGTGTTCGGGTATAAATTACATGATAATATTCAAGCTAATCTCTTTACAAAAGAACCCCAAATTCAAAATTCTGTTTACCAACCTTTCAATTTAGCTCAAGATATTTCTTCCATTCCATATAATGATTTAAATGAAGTATTTGACACAAATAAAATCATAGAGTCAATAAATAGACAATAATGATAAATCCTGAATTAGATTTAGATAAATTATCAAAAGAATTTAAACAAACCAAAGTAGTTCGTATAAATAACTTTTTTACTAAGGAATATGCTGAAATTTTTTACAATTTTCTTTCTAAAGAAATGCCTAGAAATTGGTGGTATTCATCTACATTTCCTAAACGCCCTGGTATAACCGAAAAAACAGATAATACTAGATTAATTTCAAACACTGAAACCAATATTGAATTATCTTATAAAAAAGCATTAGCTGATGAGCATTTTTCTATAGGTAACTTTTCTTATTCCTTTAAAAGAACCATAGATAACCATAATGTAGAATGTCCTTGTAAAGAATGTAATGTAAAACGTTATTTAAAATCTGAAGAAGCTATAAGTTTTATCAATAAAGTTACAAATTATGGAGTAGTAGAAACAAAAACCCTATTTAGTAGCCTTTATGAAAAAGATGATTTTTTGTCTATCCACCATGATGGACCAAATGGTAAGATAGGATTTGTATATAATTTATGCCCTGACTGGAAACCAGATTGGGGTGGTTTACTTCATACTTTAACTATGGATAAAAATAATGTAGTTAATACATATGTTCCGGGTTTTAATACTTTAACTATGTTTGATTCTTCTACTGAAACCGGATATCCTCATTATGTGTCCCATGTAGTAAATAAAAATGTACAAAGATTTTCATTTACGGGTTGGTACAAATAAATCATATTTATAAATAACTTTAAAAACTCACACATGAATTGGACTTATAAACAACATGAAATAGAGGATATTACTCAATTCCCAGAAAATACATTTGGTTTTGTCTATATGACAACGCATAAACCAACAGGTAAGTCTTATATTGGAAAAAAAGTATTATTTCATAATAAGAAGCAGAAAATTGGAAAAAAGGAATTGGCTAAACTGCAAGGAGTAGTTGGACGTCGCCCCTCTTATAAACTAGTAGTTAAAGAATCAGATTGGAAAACCTATTATGGTTCCCAAACGGATATTAAAGCATTATTAGTTGAAGGTAAAAAAGATGAATTTGAACGTAGTATTTTAAAAATGTGTCCTGATAAAAAATCAATGACATATTTTGAAGTAAAATATCAAATGCTTTACCAAGTACTAGAAAAACCAGACGAGTTTTTTAACGATAATATTTTAGGTAAATTTTTTACAAAGGATTTAAAAGACATTGAATTTGAAGATCTCGTGAAGACACGAAAATAGTTTCATATATTACCATCTATGGTAAATCAGTTATTAGTTACATTAGTAAATTCAGTATTGGGTTCGGGTAAAGCTACTGCCCGAAACAACTATGCTTACCACTGTCCATTCTGTCACCATCATAAACCAAAAATGGAGGTTAATTTAACAGAAAACAGAGAGGGTAAAAACCCTTGGCATTGTTGGGCTTGCGATGTAAGAGGTACTACTATATACTCTTTATTTAAACAATTAAAAGCTGATGTAAGCAAGTTTACCGAACTTAAATCCTTAGTTAAAACTTCTAAATCTATTAAGGAAACACAAGTCGTTAATAGCGTTGTGTTGCCTACCGAATTTATTAGCCTAAATAACGTTGATAATAGCGATATAATGGCTAGACACGCTACTGCGTACCTAAAAAATAGGCATGTGAGTAAATACGATATAATCAAGTACAACATAGGTTATTGTAAAGAAGGTTTATATAAAAATATGATTATTATTCCAACATATGATGCAGATGGTAGGTTAAATTACTTTACTGCTCGTTCATTTGAAAAAGAACCGTATGTTAAGTATCGTAACCCATCAGTAAGTAGAGATGTAGTACCAAATGAACATTTAATTAACTGGAATATTCCTATTATTTTATGTGAAGGGTTATTTGATGCTATTGCTATAAAAAGAAACGCAATTCCACTATTAGGGAAAAACATACAGAGTAGCTTAATGAAAAAGATAGTTACCTCTGTAGTAGATAAAATTTATATTGCATTAGATAGGGATGCAATAAAACAAGCTTTGAGGTTCTGTGAAAAGTTAATGGCAGAAGGCAAAGAAGTCTATCTTGTAGATTTACAAGATAAGGATCCGAGTGAAATGGGTTTCGAAAATTTCACTAAACTTATACAAACAACTGTTCCTTTAACCTACTATGATTTAATGGAACAAAAACTAGCTATATGATCAAAAAATCATACAAAAGATTACTAGAAATTTCAGATGATTACCAACAAGTTACAATGCCTGATTCAAGGTATTATAGACGCAATGGTAAGTATTATCCTTCAGTAACCCATGTTTTAAGTTCTTACCCAAAAGGTAAATACTTTGAAGACTGGCTTAAAAAAGTAGGTTATAGTGCTGAATGGATTGTCAAGAAAGCTGCAGAAGAAGGAACACTAGTCCATGAAATGATTGAAGACTGGTTAAATGGGGAAGAAATTACATTTTTATATAAAGATGGTAACCCTAAAATGCCTGCTCATGTATGGCAAATGTTCCTTAGATTTGTAGATTTTTGGGAAACTTATAACCCAACATTGATCGAAGCGGAAGTACATTTATTTTCAGATAAAATACAAGTAGCAGGTACCTGTGATTTAGTATGTGAATTAGAGATAGATGGTAAAATGGAACGTTGGATTATAGATTTTAAAACATCTAATCACTTACAAACAACTTACGATTTACAAGGAGCAATATATGCTCAATGTTACGAAGAATGTTATGGTAAAAAGATTGATCGTGTAGGTGTTTTATGGTTAAAATCTAAATCTAGAGGTGAAGATAAATCAGGTAAACGTTTAAAAGGTAAAAATTGGGAAGTGTATGAGTCGCCTCGTACACAAGAAGAAAATTTGGAGATATTCGGTCATGTTAAGGCATTATTTGATATTGAAAATCCTAAACCAAAACCATATACAAATACTTTCCAAACAACTTCAAAGAGAACCGCGTAAAAATTTGGTTACGCGAGAGAAAGGTCGTATATTCATATCAAGTTAGTTAAGGTCAAAGCTGGTAAGGA
>ERZ807291.4746-NODE-4746-length-17695-cov-6.200567_pt1 | contig 17695 bp, 16 predicted proteins | sample MGYA00521257_ERZ807291 | MGnify/ENA primary metagenome ERZ807291 (study PRJEB31413, sample SAMN03169783) | marine metagenome | biome: Marine; feature: Water; material: Subsurface seawater | place: North Sea | collected 2011-04-28 | depth 1 m m ... | reverse complement strand
CCGCTTTCGATTACCATCAATCAAGATACAAGCATCGTCGCAAACTTCTCTGTAACTGGTACGAATAATACTTCTGACAACAATAGTTGGTCGAGTGCTGTTAATCTTGGTAATGGTTGGAGATCTTTTTCTTGGTTTGGAAAATTTTTTGAAGTTTCTCAAAATTGGATCTATCATGTGAAAATGGGATGGCTCTACCGATTTGGTGATGACCTTAATTTATTATGGTTTTACTCTCCTCAACACGGTTGGCTTTTCACTTCAAAATCGATTTTCCCCTACCTCTATGCTCATAATTCAAAATCCTGGCTTTATTGGTCAGAAAGTAAGCTTTATATTTGGAATAATTCGCAATGGAATACGATTTAATGCATGTCATTACTCGACCTCCAGAATTTCATTCCAATCAGTCGTGTAGCGGGGCGTGCGCATCTCCCGGCGCATCCGCCATTGTTTTCCAATCCCCTGCCCTCCCCAAAAAGCACCTCCTGCTCCATAGCGACTGGCGGCTTCCTCCACCGCATTAACAAATTCACTACGACGGGAACTGCCATGTTCTTCAAATAATAACCCCTGTCGAAAAGAAGAGGATACTAAATCTAAAAGAATAACCCCGGCCTTTTTGTAGGCATAACCGGGGCGGAACATACTCCGAAGTAAACGCTTCGCATTCTGAACAATCCGAATGGGATCATCAGTGGGCTCATCCAATGTCAATGTCCGGGAATTTGCATACTGAGGCTGATCTTCACGAAAACGGTTAGTCATGATAAAAACTTGCAATCCAGAAACCAGGGATCCCTCAGAACGAACCTTTCGGGTAGCCCGGATAGCATAATTGGCAACCGCTTCCTCCAGTTCCTCCAAGTCTGTGACTGGTTTTCCAAACGAGCGGGAACAACAGGTATTTTTACGGGGAGGAGCCACTTCCTCAAGTTCCAGGCACGAAACACCGGCAAGTTCGCGTTGTGTTCGCTCCAGGGTAACTCCCCCAATTGCCCGAATTGAGGCTGAGGGTACACGGGCGAAATCCCAGGCATTCAATACCCCAATCCTGCGTAACCGGACACTGAGGCGGCGACCGACACCCCAAACATCTTCAATGGTAAGGCTTCGTAAGATCTTTTCATCACCACAATGAATCATACTGCACCCCGTTCCCTTTTTTTTCGCTAAACGATTGGCTGCTTTAGCCAAAGTTTTTGTCGATCCAAGGCCAATAGAAATTGGAATACCCGTCCATTTTTTAACCTGATCACGTATTCGAATACTTATATCCAAAGGATTCGTTACGCCTGTAAGATCAAGAAAGGATTCATCAATCGAATACACTTCCAATTCCGGGGCAAAACGGGCAAGTACAGAAACCACCCGCGATGACATATCCCCATAAAGCTCATAATTGGAGGAAAGCACCACCACTCCATTGCGTTCACAAAGATTTCGAATTTGGTGATACGGTGCTCCCATAGGAATCCCAATCGCCTTCGCTTCATTCGAGCGGGCCACTGCGCACCCGTCATTGTTGGATAATACAATTACCGGTCGTTTATCGAGGGACGGGCGAAAGACGCGTTCACAGGAAACATAAAAATTATTACAGTCAGCTAAAGCAATCAAAGAGAATGGACTACATTGGTAACCACTCCCCATAAATGGGTATCATCCTGCTCTTGAAAATCGATGGGGGGATAGTCGGGGTTTTCAGGCATGAGCCAGGTTCTGCCCTTGGATCGACGGAACCGCTTGACTGTAAGCTCTCCATTAATCGAGACAATAACGACCTTGCCATTGATCGCTTCAAGACTACGGTCCACCACCAATAAATCGCCATCATGGATACCGGCTCCAATCATCGAGTCTCCACGGGCCCGCACGAAAAAAGTAGCAGTGGGTTCACGAACGAGATGAGTATTTAAATCCAAGACCCCTTCCGCATAATCATCTGCTGGCGAGGGGAAACCGGCGGGCACTGCGTGACCGTAAATAGGCACAGCATCTTCTCGTTCCCTCACAAAACGGAGTACTCGATCAATCTTACTGACAGGTATACGCACAGGTTTGGTGGGTTCACCATAATAATTGGTTCCTTGAGGGCGCCCTGCACCGGTTCTTTTTCCTCCACGAGTCGTCATAAAATTTGAATAATGTTACAATATTCAAAAAAAGCAAGTAAACGATCTGTAAAAACTTGATCTAAAGGAAGAACTTCTACGATCTATACTTGTGGAACTTATAAGCAAATCAAATTCTATCAATCATCTAATCATTGGCGCATCCCGTGGAATCGGGCGGGCACTGGTGGATATATCAATAGAAGCAGGTAATCAAGTGTACGCTCTTTCCAGGAGTGCCCCCGAAAATGAAAGGGAAGGATGCAAATGGATCACTGCCGATGCGACGCAGCCAGATACCTACATGGATTCCCTTCCTGAAAAAATCAACGCTCTCACATTTTGCCCTGGCAAAGTAATCCTTGGCCCAATCAAGCGACTGAAAGCTGAACAGATGTTGCAGGCTTATCAAACCAGCGTGTTGGATGCATTTACAGTTATACAATCTTTATTGCCCAGACTGGAAGGTTCCATCGCATTACTTTCATCGGTAGCAGCCAGAACCGGGCTCCCCAATCATTGTGCGATTTCTGCAGCCAAGTCGGCTTTGGAAGGCTTTGCTATTGCCTTGGCAGCTGATTTAGCACCGAAAGTTAGGGTAAATGTAGTGGCCCCCACTCTTACCCCCACAGAAATGGGTACCGCGATGGTGGGCGGAGAAAAAATGCTCCCCATGATCGAACAGAGACATCCATTAAAGAGAATTCCTGCAGTTACTGAGATTGCATCCACCCTCGCCTTTCTCCATTCAGCAGCGGCCACATCCATAACCGGACAGGTATTGAAAGTGGATGGTGGTCTTTCACAGTTACGATTGAATTCATGATTGCGGAAGTTTCCTCCTCCGCTCCCGTTCTTGTCTGGTTTAGAAAAGATTTGCGCTTACGGGATAATCCATCCCTAAACGCCGCTCTTACTGCTAAGCGTAAGATCATCCCTGTATACATATGGGACGAGGAAGAAGGCGGGCAATGGAGCCCCGGAGCAGCGGCTCGCTGGTGGCTACACCATGCGTTGGAAAGCCTGGGGAAAGAAATCAGTAATTTAGGGGGTGAGCTTATTCTAGCCAAAGGAAAGGCAGCCGATTTAATTTCTCAAATCGCTCAAGATCATGGAGCAGATCAAGTTCTTTACGGCAGGGCTTACGACCCTCCCGGATTGGCCACACAGGAAAAAGTGGAAGAGACTCTTGATCAAGCCGGGATCGATACAGCCTCTTTTAACGCCTCCCTTTTGCAGGAGCCATGGGAAACCAAAAATGGATCAGGAAAACCCTTCCAAGTATTTACTCCTTATTGGCGGAAATCCCGTTCAATTATTTACCGTGAACCGTCTGAATACGAGATAACAGAGCTGTCGTTTCATAATTCGCCTACTTCTAGAAATTCACTTAATCAACTTGATCTACTCCCGGATCACTCCTGGCATGAAAAGCTTACAGAACACTGGGTAGTCACAGAATCCGCAGCCCATGAGCAACTTGAAAGAACGGTCAACGAAGTAACTCATTCCTATGCTACACGCAGGAATCATCCATCTGTCAATGGCACCTCCCGCCTGTCACCCTACCTTGCCTGGGGTTTAATTAGTCCCCGACAAATCTGCCAGAATGTCCTTCAGGCTGAAAACGAAGGAAGCCACCGTGGAGAGAACAAATTTCTGGTCGAAATTGGATGGCGTGAATTTTCCTACCACCTACTCTATCACTTCCCATCGATTCCAGACCAACCTCTACGGCCCAAATACGCGGCATTTCCTTGGCTCGATGACAAGGAAAACCTCAAACGCTGGCAATTTGGAAACACGGGCTACCCCATGGTCGATGCCGGTATGAGGCAACTCTATGAAACCGGTTGGATGCATAACCGGGTGCGCATGGTGGTGGCATCGTTCTTAGTCAAACATCTGCTTATTTCTTGGACGGAGGGTGCCCGATGGTTTTGGGATACTCTGGTCGATGCTGATCTGGCAAGTAATACTCAGGGATGGCAATGGGCTGCCGGTTGCGGGGCGGATGCGGCCCCCTATTTTAGAATTTTCAACCCAATCACCCAAGGGGAAAAATTCGATACCCGCGGACTTTATGCCAAACGCTGGATTCCATCTCTCGAAAAACTTCCATCCAAATGGATATTCCGTCCTTGGGAAGCCCCTGCTACCATGCTCGAAGAAAATGGTGTGGATTTAGGAAGCAACTATCCGGAACCATGTGTTGACCACGCAGAAGGTCGAGCCCGTGCTCTGGCCGCCCTTGCCACCCTCAAGACTCCGTAAGTGAAAGGCTTTCTCGACACTCCGCTTTCACTCTTTTCCATTCCATCATGAAAACCGCAGTCGTATGGTTTCGGAAATGTCTTCGTTTAGACGATAACCCATCCCTCGTTCAGGCATGTGAAGACAGCAATGTGGATTCCATTCTGCCAATTTTTATTTTGGATCCGGGAATTGTTGGTGAAGGCTTTGAAAAATATGGAAAAAACCGCTTACGATTTTTACTTGAAAACCTTGAAGATCTTGATCAGCAATTACAGGCTAAAGTATCCAATCCTCTGCATATCTTTCATGGTTCCCCATCCAACGCAGTCGTCGGTTTACAAAATTATTTAAAAGACAGGATGTATTCCTTTCATTCTGAATACTGCTCTGAACCTCATGGAAGATCGATATCCCAAAGTATACAGGATACCCTTTCAACAGATAAAGATATACCCTGTCACTTTCACCCTGCTTCCCATACCATCCTGGATTTGGAAAAAACAATCTCTGTGGACGGATTTAAAAATCCAAAATCGATGAAGGATATTCAGAAGATTTTTTCCTCAACATTCTCTATTGATCAGGATGGTTTTTTTCAGATTCCTGAGATTTCACCGGAACCAAAAGTTTTAAAACCGCCTCCGAGTGATTTTAATTTCCAATCCTGTGCCCAACTCTTCAAAGGAGACCTGCACACCTGTTCTTCCCTACGAATCAAATTTTCAAAACTTAAATTTTTAGATACGACTGATGAGAACTGCTATTTCAAAGGCGGAGAAAGCATAGCTCGGGAGCGCTTAAAAGAAAAAGTTTCCACCCGTCATGATTATGTAAACACATTCAAAAAACCAAAAACATCTTCAACGAACATACCCTCTAATCCCCGCGAACCGAGTACCACGGGTCTTTCTCCTTATATAACAGTTGGTTCATTATCAGTCCGCCGATTGTGGAAAGAAGTTGAAAAAGCAAATCGGACGGGTCCCCATAGTACCCCACCCGAATCCTTACACGGACAACTACTTTTCCGTGAAATGTTTTATCTCCTTTCGCGATCCGTAGAAAATTGGGATCAAGATCAGAACAATTCTATGTGTAAGGAAATCAAGTGGGGAGAACACGATGATATAAAGATGACTGCATGGGAAGATGGTAAGACTGGATTCCCGTTAATTGATGCCCTGATGAGACAGTTGAAATCCACCGGTTGGATGCACCATCTTGGCAGGCATGCGGTTTCCTGTTTCCTCACCCGCGGACAACTTTGGCAGCATTGGAAAAGTGGGCGTGATATATTTGACCACAAACTACTCGACAGTGACTGGGCTTTAAATAATGCGAATTGGCTTTGGCTATCTGGCGTGGCTCCATTTTCCATGCCCTATTTTCGTTTATATAATCCCTGTCCGGATGGAAAATCCAGCCTCAATGTAGATGCAGAAACCGCAGGTTTCATTAGGCACTGGGTCCCGGAATTAGAAAATTTTCCTGTCAAATATATCTACGAACCCCATCTTGCTCCCCTTGGTATTCAGGAATCGGCAGGATGTATAATTGGAAAAGATTATCCTCTACCCATAGTTAACCGTAAGGAAGTGGCCAAAGAAAACCTCGCCAGTTTCAAAACCAGTTTAGCCCAGCTATCTGCTTAGAAAAGAAGGAGGTTCCCTGCGGAGTCAATTTTAGTTCCGTCACCTAGTTTCCCTTTCTCATTCATTCCGGCAAATCCCCGAATGGTAGAAAGATGATCCGCGTCCTCGATTTTTTTATCATTTCGCCAGCGGTGAATTCTAGGAAAGCGTAATGCAACTCCTGATTTGTGCCGACCGGAAGCCTGTACTCCCTCAAATGCAATTTCAAAAACAAGTTTTGGTTTTACACTGCGGACAGGACCAAATTTTCCGGTTATATTTTTCCTTACGAACTTATCAACCTTTTCAATTTCTTCATTGGTCAAACCGGAATAAGCTTTTGCCACAGTGACCAATTCTCCGGATTCATTCCATACAGCCAAGGAATAATCCGAATATAAATTGGCTCTTTTTCCGTGGCCAAGCTGGGCACTCACTACCACCATATCTGCCAAAAACGGATCTACTTTCCACTTATACCAAGCTCCCTTAATTCGCCCGCTTTCATACTTTGAATTCTTTCTCTTAAGCATAAAACCCTCCACTCCACGCTCGCGTGACTCCTCCCTGCGTTTTCCCAAATCACTCCAGGTTTTTTCATTCACTTCCGGGGATATTCTCAGTGGCAAATGTTCCGGTAATCCCTGCATTAAAAATTCCAACTTCGCTCTTCTCTCCAGCATGGAGAGTGATCTTAGATCCTCTCCATTCATTCGGAGTAAATCATAAGCTTGAAAACAAACGGGTTCTTTTTTCTGAATAGTGGAGCTAGGATTTTTTCGCCCCAACCTTTTTTGTAACCGCGAAAAAGAACGGAGACCTTCCCTTCCCCAGGCTAAAATTTCTCCATCCAGACATGTCCCCGCCGGAAGATAAGGAATGCATTCCAGTAATTCAGGGAACGATTCAGCAATTGACTCTTCTCCTCTCGACCAAAGCATCCCACCGCCGGCAGTTGTAGTCAATAGTTGGGCCCGTATGCCATCCCATTTCCATTCGACCTGCCAGTCAACCACTTCCCCCAGAGTCCCGGGATCTTCCTGTAAGGGAGAAGCCAGACAAAAAGGAAAAGGTTTCCCCCTGCCCTCATTCTCACCAACAGGGTTGAGGATTTCCTGCATCGTTAAATCATCGCAAGTCCAATTCCCTGCAATCCTCTGAGAAATTACTGCGGGTTCTACATTTCCAACCCTTGCGAGAGCCTTACATAAATTACCTTTGGACACTCCCATTCGGAAACCACCTGTAAGTAATTTATGAAAAGGAAGCATTTCATCCGCAGAAAGATGATCCCAGGTTCTCTCAAGTAATACTTTTCGTTCTTGCGTATCTTGACCTCGCAGGGGAAGTAAATATTTTCGGATTGTATCATTTAGTCCCAGGTTCGACTTTTTTGATTTGGAACCGGCAAGTAGAGAAATCGTTTCGGCGAGGTCTCCTACCCTGTCATGACATTCTTCGATTAACCAAACAGGCAAGTTTGCACGCGCGGCGATAAAGTTTCGCAGTTCACCAGTTTTAACTGCACCTTTTATTCGATTGCCCGATAAAAACCAGCATACCCAAATGGAGTCCTCTCCGGGTGCATCTTTAAAATATTGGACCAGACGATCCAGACGATCATTTGTTTTGGTCAATGAATCGAGATCATGAAAAAGAGCCGCAAATTCTCTCATTCCTCCTCCTCTCCACGAATACTTGCCCCGGACAAAATCGAACAATTCATACCCTGCTCTCCCAAATATCGAGTCAACGCATCCCCATTGCCATGAGTTACTTTAATCTCCTCGGCTCCAGTTCCCTTGATTACATCAATCAGTCCATTCCAATCGGCATGATCAGAAAGAATAAACCCACGATCCAAGTTCCGCCTTCTACGGGCTCCCCGTATCGCCATCCATCCTGAAGCAAAACCTTTTCGAGCACTTCGAAACTTTCGGGTCCAGGTGGAATCTTCCACTGCCGGAGGTGCAATAATTATCGATCCATTAAAATCATATTCTTTACCCCGTTCGATTTTCATAACCTGAGGTAGTTTGATTCCTGCCTGCTCATAGTGCTCTAAAAAAGGATAAACCGCACTGTGTACATAAATGGATCCGATTTCTTTTCGTAAGCCTGCCAAAACCCTCTGTGCTTTTCCCAAAGAATAAGAAAATAAAAGGGAAGGTTTATCATCCTGCTTATTTTCAAGCCACCATTCATTGATTTGTTGATGAATCTTTTCTTCAGGTAACCATCGATAAACGGGCAGCCCAAAAGTACATTCCGTTATAAACCCATTACATTTTACTAGTTCAAAAGGCTCACAAGTCTGATCCTCCTGTGGTTTATAGTCGCCACTTACAACCCATACCCGACCATTTACTTCCACCCGAATTTGAGCAGAACCTAAAATATGACCAGCGGGATGAAAAGATACCAAAGAATTTCCAATCTTAATTTTTTCCCCAAAAGGCAGACTTTCCACGACCGCATCTTTTCCAATACGAATTTTCAGCAGGCTCTTGCAGGTATCAGAGCAAAGATATGAGTTATGCCCGGGCCGGCCGTGATCGCTATGTGCATGAGTAATCAATGCCCGATCCACCTTTCCTCTCGGATCTATGTAAAAACCACCAGCAGGACAGAATATTCCTTCTCGCCTCAGCTCTAAAACTTCATTTTTCAATTATAAAAACCTGATTATTATATAGTTAAGAAAAAAACATTCAAAATCTACTTTTACTGCAACTAATGAACCTTATAAATTTTATCTAATAAGTAACTATTAGGTGATCTTTAAAATACAACCCCTCGTTTTATTTACTGTTATGACCAATCTTAATTCATCTTCTTCTACTGCAGGAAACAATTTAGATCCCATTGGTAGATTCATTTCTGATCGTTCACGCATGGCACCACCTACTAAGGAAGAGTGTGATGATTTATTCATCAAAATGTCAGAGGGTTCTGACGAAGCAAGAAAAGAACTCATTGAAAGACATGTCCGTCTAGTTGCTTCCATTGCACTTAAATTTCGACAAACTTGTGTCCCAATGGAAGACATTATGGCAGAAGGCATTCATGGCTTAGTTGTGGCGATGGATAAGTTTGATCACACCCGTGGAATCAAACTTAGCACTTACGCCGCATGGTGGATTCGTCAGCGTATCCAGCGTCTGATTGGTAAAATGTCAAGCGCTGTAGCTGTTCCTCATGATGTATCACAGGGAAAGAGGAAAGAAAACCTTGTCCGGACACAACTCCAAGTGGATCTTGGCCGTAATCCTTCAGAAAATGAAGTCAATGATGTGCTTGGCAAAGACAGAAATCTTTCCAATCGTGTAAAATTTGCCCCTGGTAGCACTCTCTCTCTCGATGAACCATTGGGTGAAGATTCCAACCAAACTCTTGCCGATATGATGTCGGCTGAGGAAGAAGTAAAAAATTCCTACCGTGAAGACGGTTCACTTTCTGATGATATGTCAGTTGCCCTAAGCTTTTTGGGACAGCGTGAAAGAAAAGTTTTAGCTATGAGGTTTGGAATTGGACAGGATGATTCTATGAAACTGGATGAGATTGCCGATGTTCTTAATGTTTCCGGAGAAAGAGTCAGACAATTAGAAGCACTTGGACTCAGGAAATTAAGAGCAGTTCTCATGCAGAGTGGAAAACTTGACTTTAGACAACTAGATAAGCTTGTGGGAAAAGATTTACGTGGTAAAACCAAAATGAGTCCCCTTGAATTATCACTCATTGCGGACACTGCCGCGTAAATGTCATTTTCTATATCTAAGTGGGTTTGCCCACCTCCTGAGACATTCTCAGAGCCTGCCACTTCGGGTGCAAAAGTGGAGTGGTTTCGTTGTGTTCCTTATATTATCATTCACGGATTGGTTCTACTGGCCTTTTTTCATCCGTTTGTATGGCCCTGTTTGATTCTTTGCCTTGCATCATACTCAATCAGGATGTTTGCGATCACTGCCTTCTATCATCGATATTTCTCTCATCGGGCATTCAAAACAAGTCGTGCTTTCCAATTTATCGGCGGCTTTATCGGATGTGCTTCCGCACAAAGGGGTCCCTTGTGGTGGGCGGCTCATCACCGCCGTCATCACCGCCATTCAGACACGGACAAAGACATGCACTCACCCAAAACTAATAGTTTGTTTTGGAGTCACACCCTTTGGTTTATGACAGATTATGCAGTCCCCACATTTTTAAAAGAAATACCAGACTGGGTCAAATTTCCGGAACTTCGTTTCATAAATCGTTATGATTGGATTCCTGTCGTTATTTGGGGTGGTTTTTCCTATCTCCTCGGAGAATGGGCATGGTTTAGCACAGTTACCGGGATGACCGGAATGATGACTTTTATCTGGGGATTTATAGTTCCCACTATCATTTTGTATCACGCTACATTCGCGGTCAATTCCCTCACACATCTTTGGGGTAAAAAACGCTTCGATACCGGGGATGAAAGCAGGAACAATTCTTGGGTTGCCCTATTTACTTTCGGCGAAGGTTGGCACAACAATCATCATTTTTTTCCGGGATCTGCCCGACAGGGATTTTTTAGGGGTGAACTAGATATCACATATATCTGTCTCCGTTTACTTTCAATTTTCGGTTTAGTCCGTGATCTTAGACCAGTCCCTGATTGGGTTAAAAAGAAGGCTTTAGACCAATAGCCTATCCATCCTCAGGATGAGAATAGGAATTGTAGGGTCCGGAATTTCCGGACTTATTTGTGCTTATTTATTACAGAAAAATCATCATGTCTCACTTTTTGAAGCAGACTCGAAACCCGGAGGACATGTCAATACGGTTACCACAAAAGGGAAAACAGGAACCTTTCAGGTAGATACAGGGTTTATAGTATTCAATCAGGAAAACTACCCCAATTTCGTTCGACTACTTGATAAGTTAGACGTCGCATCTCAGAAAACCCGCATGGGATTCTCTGTAAAATCTGACACTACGGGTATCGAATATAATGGAGAATCACTTACCGGTCTATTTGGACACCTACGAAACATAACCAACCCCGGTCACTGGGGCATGGTCCTAGACATTTTAAAGTTTCATAAATTAGCAGATACTCTACCAGATCCGCAGGAAACAGTAGATCAATTCATTAACCGAACGGGACTGGGAAAAAGATTTCGCGATGCATTCCTACTTCCGTTGGGTTCCGCACTTTGGTCATGCCCTATCGAAAGATTTGGACAGTTCCCCATGGAATTTGTTACGGATTTCTTATCCAACCATCAAATGCTCCAGGCAAATAACCGACCCATATGGAGGGTCCTCGAAGGTGGGTCAAACACTTATGTAAAAGAAATCATCAAACCGCTGGGGGATCGTTTAAAACTGAATTCCCCAGTCAAAGAAGTATCCCGTAACGGTGACGCAGTTACAATTTCATTTCCCGATGGTACATCTCAGCATTTCGACGAAGTCATTTTAGCATGCCATGCCGATCAATCCCTTCGAATGCTCAGTAAACCACAAATAGAAGAGACCAGCCTGCTCTCTTCTTTTCCTTACGAAGATAATCTCGTAACCCTGCATTCTGATGACTCCATACTTCCTCGCCGAAAATCGGCACGGGCCAGTTGGAATGCCTACCTGCCAAAAGGTAGAAATGAGCAGGCACTGGTCAGTTACGATATGAATATCCTCCAAAGTCTTCCCACCCCCGAGCCATTTTGCGTAACCCTCAACCAGGAGAATCAGATTGATCCGAGTATGGAGCACGCTAATTTTAAGTTTTCGCACCCCACCTATCATGCGGGTCGAAAAAAAGCCCAGCTCAGACATGCTGAATTTATTCGTCGCCAAGGAATCTCTTTCTGCGGAGCCTACTGGGGCTTTGGATTTCATGAGGATGGACTGACCAGTGGCTTGCGGGTTTGCGAGGCATTCGGGGAAAAACTTTGATGGATAGTTCGCTTTATTTCGGCAAAGTCAGCCACCATCGAAAGTCTCCCAAGATCCATAACCTAGAATACAAAGTCTTCATGGCTCATCTTTTTTTGGATGAACTTCCCATGGTTTTTAAAAACCGATTATTTTGGGCAGTCAATCGTCCGAATTTATGCAGTTTTCAAAGATCCGATTATCATAGACCTGAAATAAATTCACTTGATGAAGCTATCAGGGAAACGATGAGTGAGCAACTTTCCGAGGACATAAAAGGTCGGATTTCTATTCTTACTCATTTACGAACATTCGGATATTGCTTCAATCCAGTCACTTTTTACTACCTTTGGTCTGACGACCTGACTACCCCATTGGTCGTAATGACCGAAATAACCAATACCCCCTGGGGCGAACGCTATGTTAAATGTTTCCGGTGGGCTGAATCAGAAAAAAATTCCAGATCTGCTCATGAGTTTCGAAAAGAATTTCATGTTTCTCCGTTTATTGGAATGGATGTGGAATATGACTGGAGATTTCAAACCCCCAAAGAAAAAAACCATATCGATATGTTTCTTCGACAGAACGGTAAGCTCTTCTTTTCTGCACACCTACATTTAAAACAAAGAATTATAAATTCTGGAAATCTGGCCTGGGCTCTTCTTCGTTTTCCATTCATGACTATTAAAGTAACTGCGGCCATTTATTGGAATGCACTTTTACTTCGCCTTAAAGGTTGTCCTTTTTATTCTCATCCCGAGCAATCGAACGTAAAACATGACTAATCAGGAACGAGCAACAACAGAAAGAGATTCACCCCGGGATATTCTAAAAGCTGGATTTTTTGAGAAAATCTTATCTCACCAGCTTAAATTATCCACGACTGGTATACTCGATCTCAATAGCCCGTCCGGAAAAAAAAGATTTGGTAATCCAGATAACGGAGGACTCGAAGCAGATCTCCAAGTTCACAAAGGAGAATTTTTTCGTAAAGCCTGCCTCGGCGGTTCTCTTGGGGTGGCTGACAGTTATTCCAATGGAGATTGGGATACGGCAGATTTAGTCTCTTTTTTTCGTTTTTTCCTCCAAAATCAAGAGGTAATGGATGGCATGGAAAGTGGCTGGGCCACCCTCCTCAACAAACTCGCCAGATGGGCCTACCTTATCGGGCAGAAAAACACCATTCAGGGAAGCCGCAAAAATATTTCACTGCATTACGATTTAGGCAACGACTTTTATGAATTAATGCTCGACCCGACTATGACCTACTCATGCGGGATTTTTGAATCAGAAAACTCGACTCTCGAAGAAGCATCACTTGCTAAATATGACCGAATTATTGATCAGCTTAAAATTGAACCCCACCATCATGTTTTGGAAATCGGATGTGGATGGGGGGGATTTGCCGAGAGACTTGCCCAACGGACGGATGCCCGACTCACCGCCACCACGATTTCCAGTGAACAGTTCAAATATGCAGAAAATCGAATAAATAATCTTGGTGCATCTGATCGCATAACAATCGTCAAGCAGGACTATCGTAATCTTTCCGGAGTGTTCGATCGAGTCGTATCCATTGAAATGATCGAAGCGGTTGGGCATGAATATTTACCCACTTACTTTTCAAAAATTGCAGAACTTCTTTCCCAAAATGGTGCTGCTATCATTCAGGCTATCACCATGCCTGACCACCGGTACTCTCAGTATCTTAAAGAAGTTGATTATATCCGGACTAGGGTATTCCCCGGAAGTAATGTACCCTCGGTATCGGCGATGGTCCAAGCCGTTGCCAAAAAGTCAGACCTACGGCCAACCAATATTTTTGACTTTGGATATCATTATGCCAGAACCCTCAGGGAATGGCGCCTTCGCTTCTTACAAAACGAAGATAAAATTGCCAGGCTTGGATATGATCAGTCATTTCGACGGGCTTGGCTTTACTATCTTTGTTACTGTGAGGCCGGGTTTGAAGAAGGCTACACCGGAGACGTCCACCTTCTACTGACCAAGCCTGAATCAAAGTTATCCAAAGGATTCCCCGAATGAATGCCAGGGTTTCATTTGTTCTTGATTTGATTGTTTTTCAAATCGCATGGTTTTGTTGTGTCCTGGCAACTAAGACTCCTTTTCCTGAGCTTGCTCCCTACCTTGGAGTTGCTCTTGTTTTGATCCGGGTGCTATGGGCAGATCGATTCCGTGCTTCCATCCCTTTTCTAATTGCCTGCCTGTTAATAGGAATCCCGGGCGATGCATTTCTTGTGAAAGTCCAATTATTACACTTCCCTCCCTACCCGAATTTATTTGGCAGCCCCTTATGGATGGTATTACTCTGGGCATCTTTCGGGCTTATGCTTCGCCCTGTTTTCACATGGTTCTTAGACCATTGTATGCGTTCAATCATCGGGTTCTCCATTGGTGGAGCCGTGGCCTATTGGTCTGGTGAAAGATTAGAAGTTCTGACATTAACCAACGGTTGGCTTTCCATCGCAGGAGTTGCTGGAATATGGGCCATAGCAGGAATCACTCTAAGATATCTACATCTCAAATTCCCGGATTCTCTTCAAAATGAACACACTTGATCTTTTACTTTACGGCCAGTTAGGAGCGTCGATCATTATGGTGATCGGCTGGCTCATCGCCCTGCTTATCAAAAATACATCCTATGTCGATGTTCTCTGGGCTTACGGGGTAGGTATACTGGGGATATGCTTTTTGGTCATTCAATCGGATCAGTGTCATCCGGCTCGACTGGCGGTGTTGGAAGGAATTCTTGCGGTTTGGTCTCTGCGTTTGGGCACCCACCTTTTACGAAGATGCTGGGGGAAACCGGAGGATGCCCGTTATGCTTATCTACGAGAGTATCTTGGTAAAAACGCTAACCTTGGATTTTTTATCTTTTTTCAGGTCCAAGCCTTTTGGGTCGTCCTTTTTGCCTCCCCCTTTTTGATCCTTGTACAAAACCCGAACGATCTTGGAATTTGGGACCACTTGGGTCTGATCATTTGGATCACCGGTTTTGCGGGAGTAAGCTTGGCCGATAAGCAATTGCGGATTTTTAAACAAAAGCACCGGGACAGCCGTAAGGAAGTATGTAACACCGGACTGTGGAAATATTCCAGGCATCCCAATTACTTTTTTGAATGGATACTCTGGCTCGGCTATATTCCCCTGGGCATTCTTGCCAGCGGTGGACTTTGGCTACTGTTAATTCCGCCCACTCTCTATCTCTTTCTCACTAAAGTCACCGGAATTCCCTTTGTGGAGGACCGCAAACTCGAAGCAAGCGGAGATGCCTACAAAAACTATGTCGCCAGCACATCCTCTTTCTTTCCCCGTTCACCCCGGAAATCAGATTTCTAAACCATGAGTCTCACAGATACCTTCATCGACCTTGCCGAACGCGGAATCCTTCCGGACTTTTTAATCCGGGCAGGCATTCGTAATCTTTGCCGTACCCGACTCAGGCAATGCCGAACCGATGATTGTGAAGCCAATGCTGAATTGGTGGAAGAATACATGCGATCCGTAGATGATTCTCCACTCGCCGTGCTTACAGAAAAAGCCAATGAACAACACTACGAAGTTCCCGCTGCGTTTTATCACAAAGTGTTGGGAAAGAACCTAAAGTACAGTTCCTGTTATTTCGATGACCTAGTAAGCGATCTGACCACCGCGGAAAACCGCGGACTGGAACTTACCTGCGAACACGCCGACCTTCAGGATGGCCAGGGTATCCTGGAACTTGGATGTGGATGGGGCTCTCTCTCCTTGTGGATGGCGAAAAACTTCCCCAAGGCTAAGATTACTTCGATTTCGAATTCGAATTCTCAGCGTAAATACATCATGGGACAGGCAAAAGAACGAGAGCTTAAAAACCTCAAGGTGATAACTGCCGATGTAAATTCATTCGAAACTGATGCCACTTTTGATCGGGTGGTTTCCGTGGAAATGTTTGAACATGTCCGTAATCATCGGGGTCTTTTTCAACGCATCCATTCCTGGTTAAAGCCACAAGGCAAACTTTTCACTCATGTATTTTGTCACCGTTCCACATCCTATCCTTTCGAAGTGGAAGGAGAAGACGACTGGATGTCCAAGCATTTTTTCAGTGGAGGCACCATGCCCGCGGATGAACTTTTTCTGCGCATCTCCGGGCAATTGGAACTGGAAACACGCTGGCGCTGGTCCGGGATGCATTATGCCAAGACTTCGGAAGCATGGCTTTCCAACCTCGACCGTAACAAATCGGAGATCCTCCCCCTATTTGAGCAAAGCATGAGTACGGGGGAAGCGAGCAGGATATTTCATCGTTGGCGTATCTTTTTTCTCGCCTGCGCAGAAACCTTTGGATTCGATAATGGACAGGAATGGTGGGTCAGCCACTATCTCTTTTATAAGCCATGAAAAAAAAGCCCCTTCTTCTCCTTGTATTTTTTCTACTTCCCTCAATTTTATCCCTAACGGGAGAGGTGAGTTCCTCAGACTGGCCTCAATGGCGGGGACCGCAAAGAAACGGAATCATTCCCAGCGAATCTCCCTGGCCTACAAAGATTGATGAGAAGACTTTGACAGAAAAATGGAGGGTTAAACTAGGCAAAGGATATTCCGGCCCTGTGGTATCCGAAAAATTTGTCTTCACCACAGAATCACTTGAGGAAGATGAAGTGACCCATGCCTATGATCGCAAAGATGGTAAACCTGCTTGGACTGTAAAATGGAATGGTAAAATGAAAGTTCCATTCTTTGCCGCCAAGAATGGCAGTTGGATCCGCTCTACGCCCACCTTCGACGGGAAGAATCTTTATGTCTGCGGTATGCGCGATGTACTACATTCCTTGAATGCAGATACAGGAGCAATCAATTGGAAAGTTGATTTCGTCGAAAGATACGACACCCCCCTGCCTGCATTCGGCATGGTCTGCTCTCCTTTGATCGATGGCGATGATCTCTATGTGCAGGCAGGCTCAGGTATCGTTAAACTGGACAAAAGAAACGGGAAATCAATCTGGCGAAGCCTTCAAGATAAAGGTGGCATGTTTGGGAGTGCTTTCTCATCACCGGTAATTGAGGAAATAAATGGCAAATCACAAGTTGTGGTTCAGACCCGGACGGACCTAGCCGCGGTAAACCCAAAAAACGGAAAAGAATTGTGGAAGAAACCGATCAAGGCATTCCGGGGCATGAACATTCTCACACCCACGGTCATTGGTAATTCCATTTTCACCAGCAGTTACGGAGGAAAATCCCTTCTATTTAATGTGCAAAAAGAAGAGAAAATCACGAAACTGGTGCAAAATTGGGAGAATCGACAGGAGGGATATATGTCGGGCCCGATCATTTTGGGAGACTATTGCTACATTCACCTACGCAAACAGAGGATCACCTGCCTCGATATGAAGACCGGAGAGACCAAATGGATAAGCAGTAAATCCTTTGGCAAATATATGTCGATGGTTTCCAATGGAAAAGAAATCCTCGCTCTCGATGAAGATGGTACGCTGTACCTGATCGATCCCAATCCAGAAAAATTTGTGATTAAAGAAAGCCGAAAAATCTCCGACTCCCCCACCTGGGCACACCTCGCGGTTTCCGGTAATCAGATATTTGTCCGCGAACTCGAAGCACTTGCCTGTTATAGTTGGTAACCCATTTCTTTGTCATTGCGAGGAGGACGCAAGTCCGACGCGGCAATCCATCGTGTCTCGGGGGACGCGGTCGGGTTTGTCACATCACTTACTGGATCACAGTGGATCGCCACGGGCTTTGCCCTCGCGATGACAACACACTCTT
>ERZ807291.4740-NODE-4740-length-17721-cov-4.922054_pt1 | contig 17721 bp, 12 predicted proteins | sample MGYA00521257_ERZ807291 | MGnify/ENA primary metagenome ERZ807291 (study PRJEB31413, sample SAMN03169783) | marine metagenome | biome: Marine; feature: Water; material: Subsurface seawater | place: North Sea | collected 2011-04-28 | depth 1 m m ... | reverse complement strand
GGATCACTGTTGCGAGTACATGACCGGAGGCGTGATTGTGGTTTTAGGCAGCACCGGTCGCAATGTAGGTGCCGGCATGACCGGAGGTGTGGCGTTCCTGTTGGATGAAGCGGGCGGCGTCCAGGCCCGTGTGAATCCTGAAATCGTGGAGGTGGTCAGCATCACCACCCCACAACAGGAGTCTTTGCTGAAATCACTCCTTGAGGCTCATGTCAACACCACCTCTAGTGAGAAAGCCAAGGCGTTGCTTTCGGATTGGACCAACGCCAAGTCGTTGTTCAAGTTGTTGGTGCCCCCAAGCGAGCGAGCAGCGATGGGGCTTGAAGCGCGTGAGGTGGTTGCAGCCTGATTGCTCCGTACTGTCCCTATCGCCATGCCCTGGTTTATCAAGCAGGAAACGTTTACCGCAGCAATGACATCGTTATCTGCTGAGCAGCGTCGCGTTCATTGCCATGACCATCGCCGTTGGGTTGAAGCTCAACGGCTCTCAGGGTGTGCCATGGCCAGTGGTTTTCTTGTGGATGACCAACACAAGCCGGGTGGGGGAGGTTTATTGGTCTTCGAGGCTGACAGCTACAAGGCAGCAAAAGCGTTCATCGCTGCTGATCCAATGATTGCCAGGAACCTGGTGGACTGGACGCTGCATGAGTGGAAGCCTGTTGAGGGAAGTCTTCAGGCTTAGTAAGACCTAGTCACTGCTGCTCTTGGGGTTGAGCTGGAGCGTTCAGCGAGGGTGAATGGTCATCAGCTTCTGCACCTCTCCAGCGTGGTAGCTGCTGCGCGTGAGCGGAGTGCTGACCACCTGTAAAAACCCCAGCTCTTGTTCTCCCTTGAGGCGGTAGCTCTCGAACTGCTCCGGAGTCACGAACCGGTCCACGCTCAAGTGTTTGGGGCCTGGCGATAGATATTGGCCGATGGTGACGATGTCAACTCGGTGTTCTCTTAGATCGCGAAGCACCTCGATCACTTCCGCGTCGCTCTCGCCGAGGCCCACCATTAATCCCGACTTGCTGTAAGACCGTGGCCAGCCATCGCGAACCCGTTTGAGGAGTTCCAAGGAGCGCTCATAGATCCCCTGCGGACGAGCCTGGCGATACAGCCGCGGCACCGTCTCAATGTTGTGATTGAGCACATGGGGTGATGCCTCCATCACCGTGGCTAGCGCATCCCAATTGCCACAGAAATCGGGAATCAGCAGCTCAATTGTGGTGAGCGGCGAGTGTTGCTTCACCTGCTCGATGCAAGCCACGAACTGAGAGGCGCCTCCGTCTTCCAGGTCGTCGCGGTTCACTGAGGTGATCACAACGTGTTTGAGCCCAAGCCGGGAGACCGCCTCCCCGAGCCGTTGGGGTTCGGTTGGGTCGAGTTCTCGGACGCTCTTGTCGAAGTCGATATCGCAGTAGGGACAGGCGCGGGTGCAGCCGGGCCCCATGATTAGGAACGTCGCGGTCCCTCCGGCAAAGCATTCGCCGATATTCGGGCAGCTTGCCTCCTGGCAAACAGTGTTCAGCTTGAGGTCCAGCAGCAGGTCGGCCACCTCGCCAATGCGCTCGCGCTGGGGGGCTTTGACGCGCAACCAGTCAGGTTTCTGAATGGACGTCATCTTTTAAAGTCGCCTCATCGGGATGTAGCGCAGCTTGGTAGCGCACTTCGTTCGGGACGAAGGGGCCGCAGGTTCGAATCCTGTCATCCCGACTCTATGAGTAGCGCTCAACTGAGTTCTGCGCCTGGATAGCCGCGCGGAGTCACCATTCGGCCCCCCTCCAGTCTGCTGCTGCTGTTGCCGATGACCAAAACAGTCAGCATGTCAATGGTTTCTACGGGCAAGCGGTCGAGCCGGCAGAACGAGACGTGTTCCTCCTGTCGACCTAATTGCCTTGCCATCACAACAGGTGTGGAGGCAGGGCGTTCAGTGAGCAGGATGTCTTTGGCACGTTGCAGCTGCCAATCACGTCCTTTGGAGCGGGGGTTGTAGAGCGCAACGACGAAATCGCCCTTGGCGGCACCTTCTAGTCGTCGTTCAATCACGTCCCATGGGGTAAGGCGATCGCTCAAGCTCACGGTGCAGAAGTCATGCATGAGCGGTGCACCAGCTTTTGCGGCTGCTAGTTGTAGTGCGGAGATTCCTGGATGCACGGCAAAGCGAGGCCGGTCGTCCTCTGCTAAGTCCAACCAGAGCTCAAGCGCGAGCCCGGCCATTCCATAAATCCCGCTGTCGCCAGACGACACCAACGCCACGCGAACGCCCTGGCGAGCGAGGCTCAGAGCTTGCTGGCAGCGGTCCCTTTCCATGGTGAGTTGCCCATCCAGTCGTATCTGATCTGGACGGCGCAGCGGTTCTAATAAGTCGAGGTAGAGCCCGTATCCCACCCAGGCAGGACAGCGCGCTAGGGCACTGCGGGCTTCAGGAGTGAGGAGGGCCAGATCACCTGGCCCACTGCCGATGAGATGCAGTTCGCCCCGTTGAGGTGCATGGGCCTCCATGCTTTCGGCAATCGCCACGGTGATGGCGCCGCGTTCCTCGTCGTTGGCGTGGGTGATTCGTTTGTGCAGCTTGAGTTGTGCGTTGGGTCCGGCACTCAGTAGTGCAGCTGCTTCTGCAACCGATCCCGTTCCCATCTCTGCAGCAACCACCTTGGATGGGGTTGGCACCGGCACAGCATCTAATGCTGATGCTGTGTGCAAACGGAAGGGCCAATGGTGAAGCTGTGCGAGGTCTTGAAGCGCCCGTTCATCGCCCTTGCGATCGATGCTGCTGATGCCTGCAACGGCGGCCTCTGCCAGGCCCGCCTCCTCGAGGGCACTGCTTACAGCACGCTGGACAAGGTTCAAGCTTGTGTCGCGTTCGCAGCCAATTCCAAGCCAAAGGAGTGCTGGGTGCCAAGTGCATGCCCCCGCAAGGGCGATGGATGTGCTGATCTCCAGCGCTGGAATTGCACTGTCTTCGACTGCATTGTCTGAATTAGCACTGCCTGCCTCGGCATCAAGGCCTAGGAGCTGGCTGGATTGAGCGGCCGAACTGCTTTGCCACAGCTTGCTCCCCATTGATTGGATGAGACAGGGTCCCTCTCCACGCGCCTGGGCCTTCATCAGTTGGGCCCAGCTGGCGCTTGTTCCGCCGCGTTTCCATCCCCAAGCATGACCGAACACATCGGTTGCTAGACGGCCCGAAACAGCACTATCTCCGCTCAGAACCGCTTCCCCTCCAAGCGTGGCGGCGATCTCCCGGCTTAATTGTTCCGCACCAGCTTGGTGACCGCCAAGCAATGGGATCACTCTTTGTCCCTCTGCATCCAGAACCAGGACTGCAGGGTCACTTTCTTTGTCCTTCAACAGTGGAGCAATCAAACGGGTGACGGCACCTGTGGCTCCGATCACCATCAGCACTCCCCCCTCTTGCCAGTGCTGCTGGATCAACATCGCAGCTGAGTTCACCAGACACGTTCCGTCTAGGTCAGCAATGGTGGCGGCTGCACCGGGAGTGAGTGCCAGTTGATCAGTGAGGCCAGATTGCTGAAGTCTTTGCATCAAAGGCCAGGCCCTCGAGGACAGACCTAGGGCCAATCGCCTGGCAGCGAACGGAGGAGAGGAGTCGTTCAGGGCAGGAGTTTCGGAGGTCAACGCTGGGTGCCATCGGGGTTCAATAGCTCCCGGGCTGATCCTCCCAGGGTGCTGGTTGGAGAAATTCTTTCTGGTTCGATGCTGATCGTCGGTGCCCTTGATGGGGTTTGGGGTTCCGGGGCGACGGGCTTGCTGGGTTCAGGTGAGGGTTCCGAAGGAGTCCCTGCTTTTGAAACGGGTCCCTCTGCTGTCTCCACTCCCTTCTCTGGCATCGCTGTTTCTTGTGACGCCGGTTCTGGCAATGACGTTGTTTTGGCTGGGTTGATCTTCAAATCCTCGAGCTCAGCGAGCTCTTCTCCCTCTGCTTCTCTGTCCAGAGCCTTCTCATCCATACCTTGTTCATCGATGGCTGGTTCATCGACAGACCCTTCATCCACAGCCTTTTCTTGTATGGGCTCTTTCTTCAATACTTGTTCTTTTGGTGCCGTGGTCTCGGCGCCCTCCAGTCCAAGGATGTCGTCTTCATCCACGAGCTCTTGCGTTGCGCTCGGGTCTTCAGGCTTGGCTTCACCCAGCAAACGGGCTAGTTGCGTGTCATTGAGGCTGGATTGCAACCAGATCGGTTTTGGGCTCTGCCGCTCAGGGACCGCTCTCAATTGGTTGTTGAACATCGGCTCGAGCGATTCACCGATCCCATTCAGCAACTCCATCTGAACGGTGTTGATCCCACTTCGGTTGTCGATTCCCTGAAGCCAAAGGGCATCTTGTTGGTCCACTACAAAACTGTCGTCGTTCACGGTGATGCGTAGGCGCCAGCGAGCATCTCCAGCTCTGAGGTTTTGAAGGGGAGCGTTCCATACCAACCAATCGAGCAGCAAAGGACTGTCACCCCCGAGCTCAGCTGGACTCACCACCGCCAGCCAAGGGGCATCGCTTTTTGGCTGCGTGCCCATGAGGGGCCGCAGCTGATCAACAGACCAATGCAAGCTGGCGCCAGGAGTTTTGACGGCTTCTCCCCAGGGATAGGCCGCATAGGCCGTGAACCTGTGGCTCCCCGGACTCAGGGGGGGGAGTTCAAGCGCTACTCGGTTTCCGTTTCGTTCACTTACACGGATAGCTGCTTGGTCATCAATTTGAATCGCGACGTGGGCTCCGAGCCCGAGTTCGCTGTCGATAGCAAGGGGCCAATCCTCGATTTTTAATTCCAGATTGAGTGGCCCGCCCTTGAGTTGGCTCCCATCCAAGGGGCTGATGAGCGAGAGCTGGGGATGATGCTTGGCTAAGGCTTGACGAAGCTGCTGAACCGCACCTGGTGGCTCCACTTCTCGAAGACGGCCTGAGGGGGTTTGGGTGGGAAGATTCGTGCCTTGATTAGGAGCGGACCCGGCGTTGCGCTGATTGGCCCAAGGCAGGGGCGGAATGGCCAGCACGGGTTGCCCCATGCCACATAGGAGGATCAGGACGAAGAGTGCTGCGAACCATCGGATGCTTGCGTGTCGCCGGCCCGATTTATCCATGGAGCGGAAAGGATGTGCTGCCATTGTGAATGGCTCCACTTCTCAGGTCCAGGGCGCTGGCTGAGTATTAATTAGAGAAAGAAAATAAGAGGGTTGTTGATATCTTTTTATCTTTATTGGGAGGGTTTCGCTGACACCACCTGTAAACCAGACCCCAGTTGCAGACTGGTTCGCCGCCGGATTGAACCTTTGTAACTCGATGATGGTTTAGGCCCTCTCGTGACTCTATGCTCGAATCAGCGGTCCCCTCTTTGGGGCCCAAAGCACCAGTGATGACCAGGGTTTTCCTGGCTTGAGCTGGCGCCCGGCTAAAGCCTTCGGGCTATGGCCGGGGCCCCGGCGAACTGTCCGGTTCTCCGGAGGGGTGGCCCTCCACCTCGATCCCGTCCCTCGAGGAACGACTCGATGACCATTAGCCCACCAGAGCGTGGGAGCACCGCGAAGAGCCAAGTCGAAAAGGTTGACAATCCAGCAACCTTTGAATTGTTCGGCAAGCCCGGACATTTCGACCGATCTCTCGCGAAAGGCCCCAAGACCACAACCTGGGTTTGGAACCTCCACGCCAACGCTCACGATTTCGATAGTCATACGAGTGACCTTGAAGAGGTTTCTCGGAAGATCTTTAGTGCTCACTTCGGCCATTTGGCCGTGATCTTCATCTGGCTAAGCGGCGCCTTCTTCCACGGAGCCCGCTTCTCCAACTTCTCCGGCTGGCTCGCCGATCCCACCCACGTGAAGCCAAGTGCTCAGGTGGTGTGGCCCGTGTTTGGCCAGGAGATTCTCAACGGTGATATGGGTGCCGGTTTCCAAGGCATTCAGATCACTTCTGGCCTCTTTCACGTCTGGCGTGCATGGGGCATCACCAATGAGACCCAGCTGATGTCGCTTGCCATCGGCGCTCTGGTGATGGCCGGTCTCATGCTCAATGCCGGTGTCTTCCACTATCACAAGGCAGCTCCCAAGCTCGAGTGGTTCCAGAACGTTGAGTCGATGCTCAACCACCACTTGGCAGGTTTGCTCGGTCTCGGTTCACTCTCCTGGACCGGTCACCTACTGCATGTTTCTCTGCCGACAACCAAGTTGATGGATGCCATCGACGCCGGCCAGCCGCTGGTGCTCAATGGCAAGACCATTGCTTCTGTCGCAGACATTCCACTGCCCCATGAATTCTTTAACCAGGATTTGATCGCGCAGCTCTATCCAGGATTTGGTGCCGGTATCGGTGCCTTCTTCTCTGGTGATTGGGCTGCCTACAGCGACTTCCTGACCTTTAAAGGTGGAATTAATCCAGTCACAGGAAGCATGTGGATGAGCGATATCGCTCATCACCACCTTGCCATTGCGGTGCTGTTCATCGTGGCTGGTCACATGTACCGCACGAACTGGGGCATCGGGCACTCCATCAAGGAGATCCTCGAAGGTCAGAAGGGTGATCCCCTCCTGTTCCCTGCCACCAAGGGTCATGACGGACTCTTTGAGTTCATGACGACCTCTTGGCATGCTCAGTTGGGTGTCAACTTGGCCATGCTCGGTTCGCTGAGCATCATCGTGGCCCAGCACATGTATGCGATGCCTCCGTATCCATACATGGCGATTGACTACCCGACTCAGATCGGACTGTTCACCCACCACATGTGGATCGGTGGTTTCCTAATCGTTGGCGCTGCTGCTCACGCAGCCATCGCCATGATTCGCGATTACGACCCTGCCAAGCATGTGGATAACGTGCTCGATCGTGTGCTCAAAGCTCGCGATGCCCTGATCAGCCACCTGAACTGGGTGTGCATTTGGTTGGGCTTCCATAGCTTTGGCCTCTACATCCACAACGACACAATGCGTGCTCTGGGGCGTCCCCAGGACATGTTTAGTGACTCAGCGATTCAGCTGAAGCCCGTGTTCGCTCAGTGGATCCAGGGTTTGCATGCCGGAGCTGCCGGTAGCACCGCTCCTAACGCACTTGCTGGCGTTAGCGAAGTGTTCAACGGCTCCACGATTGCCGTTGGTGGCAAGGTTGCTGCTGCAGCGATTCCTCTTGGGACCGCTGACTTCATGGTGCACCACATCCACGCATTCACGATTCACGTGACTGTGTTGATCCTTCTCAAAGGTGTGCTCTATGCCCGTAGCTCCCGCCTCGTTCCAGATAAAGCAAACCTGGGCTTCCGCTTCCCTTGCGACGGACCCGGCCGAGGTGGCACCTGTCAGGTGTCTGCTTGGGACCATGTGTTCCTAGGCCTGTTCTGGATGTACAACTCCCTGTCCATCGTGATTTTCCACTTCAGCTGGAAAATGCAAAGCGATGTTTGGGGAACTGTGAATGCTGATGGCAGTGTCCAACACATCACGAATGGCAACTTCGCCAACAGCGCAATCACCATTAATGGCTGGCTGCGTGACTACCTGTGGGCTCAGGCCGCGCAGGTGATCAACAGCTACGGCTCGAACACCAGTGCCTATGGCCTGATGTTCCTTGGTGCTCACTTTGTCTGGGCCTTCAGCTTGATGTTCTTGTTCAGTGGCCGCGGCTACTGGCAGGAATTGATTGAGTCCATCGTTTGGGCTCACAACAAGCTGAAGGTGGCACCTGCCATCCAGCCCCGTGCGCTGTCCATCACCCAGGGCCGTGCCGTGGGTGTCGCTCATTACCTCTTGGGCGGCATCGCGACCACATGGGCCTTCTTCCACGCCCACATCCTTGTGGTCGGCTGACCTACCTGACCTTTCCCTCTAATGGCAACGAAATTTCCTTCGTTTAGCCAGGGTCTGGCACAGGACCCGACAACCCGCCGCATCTGGTACGGGATCGCCACGGCTCACGACTTCGAGAGCCATGACGGAATGACGGAGGAGAAGCTTTACCAAAAGCTCTTCTCCACCCATTTCGGGCATCTCGCCATCATCGGCCTTTGGGTTTCGGGAAACCTGTTCCATATCGCCTGGCAGGGCAACTTCGAGCAGTGGGTCGCCGACCCACTGCACGTGCGCCCAATCGCTCACGCAATTTGGGATCCCCACTTCGGTCAAGGCGCAATTGACGCCTTCACCCAAGCGGGCGCATCCTCCCCAGTGAATATTGCCTATTCAGGTCTCTATCACTGGTTTTATACGATCGGCATGACCTCGAATGCCGAGCTGTATCAGGGATCCATCTTCATGATGATCCTGTCGGCTTGGGCTCTGTTCGCTGGTTGGCTGCACTTGCAGCCCAAGTTCCGTCCGTCCCTTGCTTGGTTTAAAAACGCCGAATCCCGCCTGAACCACCACCTGGCTGTTCTGTTCGGATTCAGCTCCATTGCATGGACCGGTCACTTGGTTCACGTGGCTATTCCTGAGTCCCGTGGTCAGCACGTTGGTTGGGATAACTTCCTCAACGTGATGCCTCACCCAGCTGGGCTGGGTCCATTTTTTACCGGCAATTGGGGCGTGTATGCCCAAAACCCTGACACCACAGGTCAGGTTTTTGGTACCGCTGAAGGATCAGGCACTGCGATCCTCACCTTCCTCGGTGGCTTCCACCCTCAGACCGAAGCCCTTTGGCTTACTGATATCGCCCATCACCATTTGGCCATCGGCGTGATCTTCGTGATCGCCGGCCACATGTATCGGACGAACTTCGGAATCGGTCACTCCATTCGCGAGATCCTTGAAGCGCACAACCCACCAACCGGAACCCCCGGCAACTTGGGTGCTGGCCACAAAGGTCTCTACGACACCATCAACAACAGCCTGCACTTCCAGCTTGGTCTTGCTCTCGCCTCTCTTGGCGTGATCACCAGCTTGGTTGCACAGCACATGTATGCAATGCCGTCGTATGCCTTCATCGCGAAGGACTACACGACTCAGGCAGCGCTTTACACCCATCACCAGTACATCGCCATCTTCTTGATGTGTGGTGCCTTCGCCCACGGTGCGATCTTCTTTATCCGCGATTACGACCCCGAAGCCAACAAGGACAACGTCCTGGCTCGGATGCTCGAGCACAAAGAAGCAATCATCAGTCACCTGAGCTGGGTTTCCCTTTTCCTGGGCTTCCACACCCTCGGCCTCTACGTCCATAACGACGTGGTTGTGGCGTTTGGAACTCCTGAGAAGCAGATCTTGGTTGAACCTGTCTTTGCACAGTTCGTCCAGGCTGCTTCCGGTAAAGCGATTTACGGCTTCGATGTTCTCTTGGCGAACGCTGGTGGTGCTGCTGCCAATGCCAACGCTGCCTACATGGGCGGTTGGATGGATGCCATCAACGGTGTTCGTGGTAGCAACGACTTGTTCCTGCCGATTGGCCCTGGTGACTTCCTTGTTCACCACGCCATCGCTCTAGGTCTCCACACCACCACCCTGATCCTTGTGAAGGGTGCTCTGGATGCACGTGGATCCAAGTTGATGCCTGACAAGAAGGACTTCGGTTACTCCTTCCCCTGCGACGGCCCTGGCCGTGGCGGTACCTGTGACATCTCTGCCTGGGACGCTTTCTATCTAGCTGTCTTCTGGGCTCTGAACACAGTGGGTTGGGTCACCTTCTACTGGCACTGGAAGCACCTTGCGATTTGGCAGGGCAACGTGGCTCAGTTCAACGAGTCCAGCACCTACCTCATGGGCTGGTTCCGCGACTACCTCTGGCTGAACAGTTCACAGCTGATCAATGGCTACAACCCATTTGGCAGCAATAACCTGGCTGTTTGGTCTTGGATGTTCTTGTTCGGTCACCTGGTTTGGGCGACAGGATTCATGTTCCTGATCTCCTGGCGTGGTTATTGGCAAGAGCTGATTGAGACCATCGTTTGGGCTCATCAGCGCACTCCTCTGGCCAACCTTGTTGGCTGGCGCGACAAGCCTGTGGCTCTCTCCATCGTCCAGGCTCGTGTTGTGGGTCTTGCTCACTTCACGATCGGGTACATCCTCACGTACGCCGCCTTCTTGATCGCCTCCACCTCTGGCAAGTTTGGCTGATTCAGCCCAAACCTCTGCTTGATTAACGAGCCGTTTCTCAGAGATTTCACCCGTCCGGTCTCCCGGGCGGGTTTTTTATGTGAATCAATTATCCAGCGAGACAAACATCTGAAAAACCCTCAAGCCCAAGAACAGCTTCGGCCTCGTGCATTATTTGGTCTGATGTATGTCTGCTGGTAGGAAGGTGTTTTTGTTTAATTGCCGCCGCTAAAGGCGATGTCCAGCGTGCGCAGATAGGTGTGAAGGCCCGCATCTTGAATCGGCAGCACATAGGCATCTTCACCGGACTCGTTGTGGTGAGAATGCCAATAACCAGGTGGCGTCACGAAGGCCGCTCCCGGGACCCAATCTTCCCGATGTCCATTGAGAATCATCCCGTTGGCATCAAGCTTCGTGCCGATCATGGTGTAGCAGCCGGGTTGGCAATCAACAGCGAAATCAAGAGCGATGGATTGGTGGCGGTGTGGTCGCTGGATCTGGCCAGCGGGCAAGATTCCGAGCATGGCCCAGAGGGTATGGGTGATCGTGCGTGTCTGAGGGAAATTGCTGTTGCCCAGCAAAACGCTTACACGGTTGGCGCGAGCACCGTTGGGGCTATTTGCAATCGCTTCTAGATGTCGTTTGCTGTCCCGATGGCTATAAAAGCTGGGCTCAAAGCGAGCTTGAGCTGGTTCAACTCCCAGGTAGCGCAGGAGTGGCGCATCATGCACCCAATACAGACCTGCTTTTTTGTGCGTGGTGTGAATCGCGTCTCCACCGGCAGGCAGCACCAACATGTCTCCTTTTGACCATTGGAACGTTTGCCCACAGGCTTGTGTCTCCCCTTCTCCATTCGTGATGAAAAACAGCTGACTTGTCGCAATGGCACTGGTGCGTTGCTCACCACGGTCGAGGCGCACAAAATTGGCGCAAAGAGAAGGGCCGGTGGCTGGGCCAGAGCAGCCAAGCTGTTCACTCAGATCGAGAGGAAGAACATCACAACCGGTTTGATCAAAAAAATCTGGTGAAAACGAGCGAAAGGGGACCGATGCAATCAGGCCACTCTGTTGAGGGTTTGCAGCGGAGCGGTAATCAAAAAAACGGGCTTGCTCAGAGGAGGCCTGATGCAATGTGGGAGCTACCAAGGATTCGACCTCAACGAGATGCATACCTTATCGATCAGTGAGGTATGGATTGTATGGGTTTTATCATTCTTGGAAGCCAGCCTTAGGCCAGCAGCACTGCGACACAGCATGGAGTTAGAGCTCAGTTCAGGCGAAGGGTGAAACAAGCTCTAAACGTTCCCTATCCCAGAGGATGAGGGAGAAGCAATCGCTAACCTGAGACAAATAAAGCCTATGGACATTCTGCACAAGGTGGATATTTGCTTCATGGCATTCTTTTAATCGGTAATTGGGAATTCGCTCCGAAAGATGGTGGATATGGTGATAGGCGATATCGGCGGTAAACCAGTTTAAAATAGCTGGCATTTGTAGGAAGGAAGATCCAGAAAGAGCACCACGGAAATAACTCCAATTATCTTCATCACTTGTATAGGATTCAGGGAAATTGTGTTGGATGAAAAAGACAGCAATCATTACTGCTGCACTGCAACTCATGATCAAGGCGTAAAGGATCCAGAAGTGTGCATAGCCAATAGAGCTCCCGATCCACCACCACAACATTCCAACAACAGCTGTGTTAGCAATCATGTCTACACATTCACCACTGGTGTAAAAGAAGCTGGATTTGTAATTAGAGCAAACTTTTTTTGGCGATATCCAGTCTCCGGTCGTCACCATCTTTATGGTGCTTTTGATGGAATGACCAATGAATTCAAAGAAGCTTAAAAGTAAGGCAACTCTTGGCTTGATGATGAGATAAAAGAATCCACCAGGGAAGAGCAGCAGTGGATGGCGCAAGAGGCGATAGAGCCACTGAGAGCGTGGAGATCGTGAGTCGTATTGCTCGCGTGTGATCAGAGCGGATGGTCCGCGATAACGGTCCCAATTCCCATTGTGTTTGTGATGGAAGGCGTGTCCTCGCGACCAGGGATGTTGTGGCATGCCGTGAATCAAACTCAACCCGAAGGCAGCAATTCGATTCGACCGCTTGGAACGGAACAGACTCTGATGTCCGCAGTCATGCATCAGGGAAAAGCTGCGACTGAGCAGCAAAACCATCAACACCAACAGCAAGGGTGTCAACACGATCGCTGTGATGTTGAACGATGTTGTCACCGCAGACATCGCAAACCCCACTGCAATGATCGGAACCACGGTGTTCAGGATCTGCCAGCTCGCGATCCGGTCATCACTGGCCATAAAGGGAGCGAGTTTGAAGTCGATCCGTTTGGGGTAATGGCTAGGCGCCATGTCTTGGCTCATCCTCTTATCGGTCGTTGTCATGCAGCTTCCACGTGGGGTGCCGCGATCGGCTTAGTGAAAGAACCTATCTGTTTTTTGCTTCAACCGGTTTTTCAATTGCCTGGTGAATGCCGAATTTGAGCCCTCTCCCTCCAGCCTTTAAGGCTCAAATAAACGGCTGGAACAACAAATAAAGAGAGCAGTGTGGAGACCAGCAAGCCGCTGAAGACCACTGTGCCAATGCTGATTCGACTTGCTGAACCCGTCCCGCTGGCCAGCAGCAAGGGCAGAAATCCAGCCAAAGAGGTAATCGCTGTCAGAACAATGGGACGCATGCGCTCTTCCGCGGCGTCGGTGATGGCCTCTCGAAGAGGCAATCCTGCGCGAAGCCTCTGATTGGCAAACTCCACAATCAGAATCCCATTTTTTGCTGCCAAGCTCACGAGCACGAGAAGGCCCATTTGGCCGTAAACGTCTAGGGGTAGCCCGCGCAGTTTGATTCCGATCAGCGCACCGAGCAGTGCCAGTGGCACTGTCAGCAAAATCACAAGGGGGTCGAGAAAGCTCTCGTACAGACCAGCGAGTAACAAATAGACCACCACCACGCTCAAACCAAAGAAGGCCCAAGTGACTCCTTCGGCCACCCTTTCTTCCTCTGCAAGGCCTGTGAAAGCAAGCCCGATGTTGCCTCCTCCAATTTGTTCGCCTGCTGCCTCGAGGATGTTGATGGCTTGCCCGCTACTCGTCCCTTTCCCCGGCACAGCGCTCACACGGATGGAACGGTTGAGGGCGTAATGATCAATCGATCCTGTGCCTTCAACTTTTTCAAGTCGCGCCACGCTTTCAGCGCTGACGAGCTCCCCATCACGGTTCCGGAGCATGAGCGATTGGATGTCCTCTGGGCGATTGCGGTCGCTGCCTTCCATTTGAATCCAAATGCTGCGAATCTCTCCGTCGGCGTAGGTGTCATCGAGATAGCGTCCGCCGATCGACATACCAATCGAATTCAGAGTTTCTCTGTAAGGGAGATTCAGTGCGGCCATTTGGTCCCGGTCTAAGACGAGGCGCCATCTCGGGGCGCTGGAGTCAAAACGGGTGCTGACCCGTTCGAATTGGCCCGTTCCCTTTGCGCTCGCAATGAAGGCTTTGGCGACCTGTTCAAATTGGTCCAGGCTCAGTTGGCCGCCGCTGCGGTCTAGAAGCTCAACGTTTAAGGCTGAATCGCCGCTAAACCCACGCACGGTTGGCGGTGTAATCAACACCACTCTGGCATCGGTAATCGAACGATTCAGGGCTTTTTGCAGGCGTCGCTTGATGGCTTGATCGCTCTGCTCTGCACCGTCTCTCTCCTGCAACGGCTTCAATCTCAGGTAAAAAGAACCCTTGTCTTCCCCGCTTTGCCCGAACGAACTCCCTGCATAGAAGTTCCCTGACCGGATCAGTGGCTCTTGTTCAACGACAGCGCGAATGGCATCCATGCTTGCCATGCTTCGTTCCAAGCTGGCGCCTTCCGACAAGGTGAAATACCCCCGAATTTGGCCCTGGTCTTCGTTGGGTATAAAGGCTGTAGGCGTGTTGCTCAGGACAACTCCCGTGACGATCAAGCTGATGATTAAAACGATGCCCACCCGATTGGGGCGATTCAAGAGTTTGCGCAGCAGTCGTGAGTAATGCACTTCAGTGCCCTGCATGGCCTTGCGGAGACGATCGCTGAGTCGTCTGATCACGCCTGGCAAGCGCCCATTCCCAGGAGTGAGGACCCTTGCTGATGCCATCGGTGTGAACGTCAGGGCGTTCAGAGTGGAAAAAACAATGGCAGCCGTAATCGTCAAAGCAATGGGTTCGTAGAGGCGACCAATCGACCCTGGAATCAGCAGAACAGGAACGAACACCGCTACAAGAACCAAGGATGTGGCCACAATGGCCCCGGCTAATTCCTGCATCGCTGTTTCAGCTGCCTTTAGGGGCGGATCTCCTTTTTCGATGCGATCGGCAATCTCCTCGCTCACGACGATGGCGTCGTCCACAACAATTCCTGTTGCAAGAATCAGCCCGAACAGAATCAAACTGTTGATATCTGAACCGCTGAGGCGGATCACCAACAAGCTGCCTACCAAGGAAATGGGTACGGCGATCCCCGGCACCATGGCTAATCGCCATCGCCCCAGGAAAAGCACCAAAACAACTAAAACCAGCAGGACTGCATCGCGGAGAGTCGCAACGGTGCGGTCGAGATTGGCCTGGATGGTGTCGGCCGAATCGACGATGGTTTGCATCGTGATGCCGGGCGGAAATCCAGATTCGAGTTTCGCGAGATTGCGGCGAATGCTTCGACTGAGAGCAAGGGCGTTCACTCCATCTCTTTGATAAATCCCTACAGCAACGGAGCGTTCTCCCTGAAGATTGATCGCAGCTCTTCCATAACTGCGTTGTCCAAGGCTGACGCGGCCGACATCTTTGAGTCGAATCAGTCCCCCATTGCCCAATCGTTTGATCACCAGGTTTTCCAGTTCGTCCTGGCTGCGCAAGCGACCGTCGGCTTCGACAGGAAGGCTGAGCAGTTGTCCTATTGGAGCCGGTGCGCTGCCGAGAGCGCCGATCGCTGCCAGAACGTTTTGCTCAATGAGCGCTGTGCTCACATCCGTAATCGTGAGATTGGCTTGCTCTAGCTTTTGAGGATCCATCCACAGGCGATAGGCCAATTCGCTGCTTCCGAACACACGAATGTCGCCCACTCCTCCAACGGATCTGAGCGATTCTCTGAGCGACTGTTCCAGCCAGCCTGGGAGAAAGGTGGGGACGTAGAGATCTTGAGGATGGCTAAAGCCCAGGATCATCAGTAAGTCGCTAGAGGAGCGATTCACGCTGAGCCCCTGGCGAGTAACGGCTTGCGGCAATCGGCGCAGCGCCAAATTCACTTCGTTTTGGACTTTGATCGCGTTCAGTTGAGGGCTGCCTTTCTTGAAGCGGAGGCTGATCCTTGATTGCCCTTCACTGCTTGTGGACTGAATGCTGTCGAGATCACTGAGCCCATTGAGTTGTTGCTCCAGCACAGTGGTGACGCTCTGCTCCACCACATCAGGAGACGCAGCGGGGAAGCGAGCTGTCACGCTGACCTGCGTTGGGGCCAACTGGGGTAGGTCTTCTAGACCCAAGCCAGAGAGCGATACAAGTCCTGCCAACAGAACGAGCAGGCTGCAGACAACGGTGAGGACAGGCCGTCGCAGAAACGGCTGGGAGATGGACCGCAAGGCGGCACCTGCTGCACAAGCAAATCGATCTTGGCAGTTGAAAGCCCCTGTTGAGCGACTTTCCGCTCAACAGGGGCTTTGATGGTCGATTGAAATCTGGGTTGTCGTGACTTAGCCCACGCTCCAGACTCCTCCTGCAATGTCGACAAGTGGGGCCACCAGTGCAGTTCCTGTGAGGAACCAGGCGAAAGCAGCACCGCCACATCCGCCCAGCCAGAAGCCGCTAGCAAATTCAGCCCAGCCTGCTTTGGTAAACAGATCAGCAGGAGGATTATCGATCGTGGCGTCAGGGGGCTGGACGTTGGGTCCATTTCCTGCACTGCCGTAGATCGACATACAGATGGTCAGGATCGAAACCAATCCAATCGTGGCCAAGAGCCCCGCTGTGGTGGCGTAGTCCGTTAGGCGCATAGGCCCACACACCGTGAAGGGTCCATAGAGGAAGAATCCATGGGCCATGCCAATTTCAAGACCACGGCGGTTTGGAGATAAAGCCGGGCGATAGGCGGGCAAGGCATTGAGGAAAGCCTTGCTGAAATAGCTGCTGTTTACAGGGGTGGCCAGGTTGCCGACGGTGGGGTCGGCGACGGGGGTCACTGTCATGGAAGGGAAGGCGAGTTGGTTGCGATGGGCAGAGTTGATCTGGGGAGAGGACTCCGCAGATCAGTCGGTGGCTTCAATCACATTGAAAAGCAGAGCCATAGCCACGGCTGGTCCCATGATTCCTACAAGGGGAACAAACACCGAGGGCATCCAGGCAGCGACGAATTCTCCGGTCATGGCGACGCCAAAAGGTGTCTAATTACTGTATAGAAAGCCTTTGATGCGGCCCGTCCTCAATCGGGACGGTGACATAAAAGTTCAATCCTTCATCTTCGCGATCTCCTTCAGATGAATCAGCTCATTGCCGGTGGCGCTGCGTTTGTTTTGGTCCTTGTCTTGTGGGGATTAGGGCGGCGTCCCTCCAAAACAATCTTGAGCAGTACGGATGCAGGCATGGTTGCGGCCATCAATCGAGCTCAACTTGGGCTTGTGGATAGTGGCTTAGACAACGGGGCGCCCTCTCCTGAGCCGATGGCCGATGCAGCAGATGTTCAGCAGGTTTGGCAGAGACCTTCATCAGAGGCGCAAGCGATTGCTCTGAGAAAGCGATTACGGGATTCCTTCAACCAAGGTCATCCGGATGAGCGCTTGGAAGCGATTCAAATCGCTTTTGAATGGGGGCATCGTTCCTGCGTGCCTCTTCTCAGGAGAGGACTGCGAGATGCGGATGCTCGCATTGTGCAGTTATCAGCTGCTGCGATCGAACGTCATCGTGCTGGCCACTCTCCTGCTGCGGCTCAACCCGTGCGGCCCCCGCGCAACGTGGCGCGGATGCGATAGATCGGTCTTCCTTGGCTTTCGTGATAAGTGCGAATGAGCAGCTCTGCCAACAGTCCAAAGCAGAACAATTGAATTCCTGCCAACCCCAAAACCACGGCCAGCGTCAGTAGGGGGCGATTGCCAATGTCTGCTCCCTGAATCTTGATCAGCAACAGATAACTACTGGAAATCACGCTCAACGCGATCGCAATCAATCCCGCAAATCCGAAGACGTACATCGGACGGGTGAGGAATCGCTTCATGAACCACACGGTGAGTAGGTCCATGAGCACGCGGAAGGTGCGGTCAATTCCGTATTTGCTACTGCCGTACTGCCGTGCCCGGTGATTCACTTTGACTTCAGTGATTCGGGCGCCTTCAATGAAAGCCAGTGCGGGCAGGAAGCGGTGAAGCTCTCCATACAGGCGCATGTCGGAGAGAACAGCCCTGTCGTAGGCCTTTAGGGAGCAGCCATAGTCATGGAGTTTCACGCCTGTGACCCTGCCAATCAGTCTGTTGGCAATTCGCGATGGCAACTTTCGCTGAAGTTCGGCGTCCTGTCGTTGATGACGCCAACCGCTTACGAGGTCATATCCCTCTCGCAGCTTCGCTAGGAGCAAGGGAATGTCTGCTGGATCATTCTGTAAATCGCCGTCCAGGCTGACGATGACTCGGCCACGGGCTACATCAAAACCCGCTGCCATCGCAGCGGTTTGACCGTAGTTCTTACGCAGAAGC
>ERZ807291.4738-NODE-4738-length-17723-cov-8.480417_pt1 | contig 17723 bp, 14 predicted proteins | sample MGYA00521257_ERZ807291 | MGnify/ENA primary metagenome ERZ807291 (study PRJEB31413, sample SAMN03169783) | marine metagenome | biome: Marine; feature: Water; material: Subsurface seawater | place: North Sea | collected 2011-04-28 | depth 1 m m ... | reverse complement strand
TTCATGATCCAATTCATCTCGAGAACTGTGATCACCGCCTATGTAACTGCGGCCGCTTGCCTAATTATTGCAAATCAAAGCAAACACCTTTTGGGCTTACAGAATACAAGTGGGGATATCCCCACTACATTTCTGGAAATTATTCTTCATACTTTATCCAACCTCAACCTATTCTCCCTTCCGGCTCTTGCCCTGTCAGTCTTAACCGCTCTTTGTTACCTTTTTCTTCAAAGAAAATTTCCTTCTTTGCCAAATGTGGCAATAACCTTGGTGATCAGCTCATTAATTGCAGTTGCATATAAACATTTCTATTGGAAAGTGACCTGCCTGGACAGCTTTAGTCTGGCGGGTTCGTTTTTTGGGGTTCCTCAAGTTTCTACTTTGGCTAACCAATGGGAAACCATTCTAACCTCCGCTTTTGCCGTTTCTCTATTATGCTTACTGGAGGGGCTTTCTATCGGAAAGTCTCTTGCTGCCCGTGCCGGTGCTCGAATAGATACGAACCGGGAAACCATGTCTATTGGGTTAGGGAACTTTGGATGTGCTTTTTTTTCAGGAATGCCCGCTTCGGGCTCCCTCACCCGCTCCACTCTTAATGTTGAATCAGGCGCCAATACCAGTGTAGCCAACCTCGTTGCCGGAGTTTTAATATTACTTGGCTCCATGGTTCTCGGAAACCTGATTGCATATGTCCCCTTGTGCGCACTTGCCACACTCGTGGTATTTATTGGAGCATCCTTAATTAAAGCACGTCAGATTAAAACTGTATCGAGAGCTACAGGATCAGATGCTGTTACCTTTATCGTTACCATCACCGTTGGGCTTCTTTTTTCACTGCAAGTTGCGATTTTCGCAGGGATGATTACGTCCATCCTCCTTTTCCTTAAAAAGGTGGCAGAACCAGAGTTGCGTGAATATGGGATTAATGAAGAAGGCGAGCTTGCAGAAATGTCACTTAAAAGTAGAAGGCCTGAACCAGAAGTGTCGATTGTCCATGTCGAAGGAGAAATCTTTTTTGCAGCGGCCGAACTCTTTTACGAACAGATCCGGCGGGTAGGAGAAGATGAAAACCTTCGGGTATTGGTTTTAAAATTACTTAATGCGCACCACCTCGATGCGACTTCCGTGTTGGCCTTGGAGGAGTTACTGGAATATCTTAAAGAAAAAAACTGTCATGTGCTTCTTTGTGAAGTGAGAAGAGATGCTCTTAGAATTCTAAAAAATTCTGGCGTATTGGAGAGAATAAATCGGAAAAATGTTTTCCCTCACACAGCAAGTAACCCAACTCTTTCGACGGCCAAAGCGATTAAAAGAGCAAAGTTTTTAGTGGCTGGAGAAAAAGCAAAAGTTACCATATTTGCAGACTCCCAAAAAAAATCATAACCTATCGCATCCTCACAGAAGATCGCTTCTTCTTTTTGCTTTCATCGAATCAAGATTTTGAAGGAATTCCTCATGGGTAAAATTCTCAATCGCCTCTTTTTCTAGTTTTAGCATATGAAGTTCATCTTCTAAAGACTGGAGCTCGCTTTCAGGAATATCACCTGCTTGAGCTGATAGTTTTTGTCTTATCACTGCCATCTTTTGCTCTACATTTTTCAGGTCTTCTTCCTGGTCACTTTCTTGCCCTTGAACACGCTGCAGACCAAGAAAGCGAGTGTGGTTATAATCTTTGACCGCATTCAATTCCTGATTAAGCATTTTGAGCTCTGCCGAAAGTTTTAAAATCTTCTCATTAATTGCGGATACTTCATCGGAACTTTTGCCTCCAACTTCTAAATCTCTTTTAAGAGATTTGAGTCTAATTTCGAGGTGCTTTCTTTTCCAAGCGATTTTCTTCTCTTTCTGGGAAAGCTCTTTTTTGGGCTCCAGCATTTTTTTTGCGGAAATAAAAACAGTGTGACCACTATCCTCTATTGACTTTAATTCTTTCCGTATGACATCTATTTCGCCCTCGTTTGCTTCAATATCTGACTTGGGAGCACGATCGTTTTGCAGCTTTTTCTTTTCTTCAATGAGCTGAGCAAGTTGCACCCGAAGTTTTGACCTCAATGCTCGATCTTTAGAACTAAAATGATTCATATTTAGACAATACAATACCAAAGGTTCATAAAATAAGGAGAATTAGCAACCATAGAAATGATTTGAATTATTCATTATTTGTTCGGCAAACTCCTTTTCCGGTAATTCGAGGGTTTCTGCCGCAGACGAGCCAAGGTAATGAAGATAAGATGGTTCGTTTTCCGTCCCTCTCTTGGGAACGGGAGCCAGATAGGGACTGTCGGTTTCCAACATCACTTTTTCTTTATCTGAAGCCTTAAAGGTATCCCTCAAGCTATGGTTCCCCTTGAAAGTTAAAATGCCTGTAAAGGAAACCCAACCTCCACGGTTTTGAATTTGCATCAATTGTTCAATTCCTTCTGAAAAACAGTGGAAAACCACGCGATTCCAATCAACCCCACTTTCATCAATCATTTTTACGCAATCCTCGAATGCGTTTCTGGAGTGTATGATAACCGGACAATTTAATTCCCTTGCTTGCAATAACTGACAATGAAAGGCGTTCTTTTGAAAAGTCACAATTTTTTCGGACTCCGCCTTGTCTTTGGGTAAACGAAAATAATCAAGCCCGACCTCACCCAATGCCAAGGGTTTTACTGCTTTTCCCCAGTAATTTTTAAGACCAGAAACTTGATCCTCCCAAGTAGAATCAACATAAGATGGATGAAGTCCTACACTGTAAAAAACAGTAGATAGGTACCGATTTGCAATCATTGCATAAAGCTCCCAATCCTCCATACTCGTTCCAACGGTAACCATCTTGTTGACCCCTGATTCAAAGGACCGAGTTAATAACTCATCTAAATTTCCCCGGTCATAAAACCGCTGAAGGTGACAATGGGTATCGAACCACATCTACTCGACGAATGATAAAAGAATTGCCATTATAGCTCTTCTTAAACGTAAGAACTCATTATTCCCAACACTTATTTTATGGAAAACATTATTATTCTAGGCACTGGATGTGCTGGCTTTACCGCCGGTATCTACACCGCACGGGCAAACCTTAATCCGCTTATTCTTGAAGGTAAACAACCTGGAGGTCAACTTACCACGACCTCGGAAGTTGAAAACTTTCCCGGGTTTCCTGAAGGAGTCGACGGGTTCTCCCTAATGGATCAACTAAGAAAACAAGCGCTAAAATTCGGGGCTAAAGTTGAAAATGCTTTTATTGACCGCGTAGACTTTAGCGGAAAAACAAAACTCCTTTTTTCAGGGGAGCGAAAATTTGAAGCCAAAGCTGTAATTATTGCAACGGGTGCAGCCCCCCGCTTACTAGGCATACCAGGAGAACAAGAAATGTACGGTGGTAAAGGTGTAACCACCTGTGCTACCTGCGATGGAGCTTTTTACCGCAACATGGATGTTGTGGTCATCGGAGGTGGAGATTCTGCTTGTGAAGAGGCTCTTTTTCTCACTCGATTTTGCCGAAAGGTTACCTTGGTTCACAGGAGGGACGAACTCCGCGCATCCCGCATCATGGCTGAACGCACAATCGCCCATGAAAAAATAGATTTGCTCTGGGACTCGGCTGTGGAGGAGGTTTTGGCTGATGAAGAAGGCAAGGCACGTGCCGTAAGAATAAAAAATTTAAAAACAAACCAAGAAAGTGAACTTGCGTGTAAGGGTGTATTTATTGCCATTGGACACATACCAAACACCAAAGCCTTCCAGGGTATACTTGAGCTCGACGAAAACGGCTACCTGGTTCCTGAAAAGAATAGTATGGTAAAGACATCTTTGGATGGAGTTTATGTTGCCGGTGACTGCGCTGACCATGTTTATCGCCAAGCTATTACAGCTGCAGGAATGGGCTGCCAGGCAGCAATTGAAGCTGAACGCTGGCTCGCTGAAGAGTAAGATTGGGCATGCCTGAGCCCTGTGTTTTTAAAAACTTAGTTTCCCATCTCGGGGAAACCGCCAGGCGTTCCCCTGATCAAATTGCATTGTATTCGGATTCCGATTCGAATTTTAAAGAAAGAAATTTTAAAGAACTTTATCAAGATGTCGGTAGATGTGCAGATATTCTGCACAAAAAAGGTCTTGTTCAGGGGCAAAAAGCTCTTCTTTTCGTAAAGCCCGGGTATGAACTTACGGTTCTTGCATTTTCCCTCATTTATCTTGGGGTCATTCCGGTCATTATTGACCCCGGTATGGGCCTTCGCTCTGTTTTATCCTGTATTCGATCCACGAAGCCAGATGTTTTACTTGGCATACCTCTAGTGGTGTGGATAAGCTTTATATTCAGAAAATCTTTCAAAACTGTCTGCACCAAGATTCCAATTAGCAAAAAGTTTTTTAGAGATCAAATTCTCTCTGCTCCTCTTGGTTCAGATTATCCACAAGTCAGCACCCAAGCAGATCAATTGGCAGCCATTGTTTTTACCTCGGGGTCTACGGGTGCTCCCAAAGGTGTAAAATATCTTCATAAAAATTTTAATTCTCAGGTGGATTCTCTCCGGACTAATTTCAATATTGCCGAGGGAGAAATCGATCTTGCCACCCTCCCCATCTTTTCGCTTTTTAACCCTGCATTGGGGGTCACTACGATTATTCCTCAAATGGATCCGAGGAAGCCCGCTTCCGCGAACCCTGAACTTCTAGTGAAGGCAATAAAAAATCATGCTGTAACCACTGCGTTTGCCTCGCCTGTAATTGGGAGAAAAATTGCAGATTATTGTATCGAGAATGATATGGTATTACCAAGCCTTAAAAGAATTTTTCTTGCCGGGGCACCTTCGCCTCCGAGTTTAATTGAAAAACTTAGCCAGATTTTGGTCAAAGGAAAGGTCATCGTTCCCTATGGAGCAACAGAGGCGTTACCAGTTTCTTTTGCCACTGCTGAACAGATAAAAAAGTCTCAAGAAAGTATTCTTATTGGGCAAGGGTCCTGCCTTGGAATCCCAGCCCCGGGGGTATCGGTTAAGATTTTTCCTTCTATGGCCCCTGCTTTATCCGCTAGGCTACCAGAAAATGGAGAACTTGCCCAAGGAAAGGTTGGAGAAATCTGTGTAGCTGGAGATATTGTAACCCAAGGATATTACCGGATGCCTGGCGCAACCGTTGATGCCCGATTTTCTTACGACAACCAAACTTTTCACAGAATGGGGGACCTTGGTTATTTTGATCAAGAAAATAGCCTGCGGTTTTTAGGGCGAAAAGCTGAATGCGTAAAAACCAAATATGGTCCCCTTGAAACCGAAAGGTGCGAACCTATGATTAATGCCATGCCCGGTGTAAAAAAGTCTGCTTTAATTGGGATTGGTGATACCATGGAGCAAGAACCATGCATGGTGGTTGAGCCAGCCAATGCCAACCCCTCTATTGAGGAAAAAAAGGTGCTCTCGACAACAATTTTGCAAATCTTACATTCCTCATTCCCCAAGATGAAATTTAAGAGAGTCTTTTGGGAAAATGCTATTCCCGTTGATGCCCGGCATAATGCAAAAATTCACCGGCTGTCACTTTCAAAAAAATGGCATCGCTTAGTTAACGAGAAGAATCAAACCGGAATCTGGGCATGAAAATTGTAATAACGGGAGGCCTTGGTTTTGTTGGCAATCAAGTGGCCCGGCACTTTGCAAAAAATTTTCCTCATGCCAATATTACCGCGGTTGGTAGGTCTCCTAGGGCTGCCCCCTCCAAGATCTTCGAAAAACTGGAATATGTATCCTCGGACCTAACCCACGAAAATCTTTCATTTTCCTGGCTGAAAGGAGTGGACTGTGTGTTTCATGTAGCCGCTAAAGCGGGGATTGGGGGACGGTTTAACGACTACCACCAGGCAAATTTCATAGCTACACGAGAGTTGGTAAAAGCATCCAAAAAATATGGTGTTAGGCAGTTCATTTACACCAGCACTCCCAGCGTTGTTTTTACAAACCAGAATATTCAAGGCGGGAATGAATCCTTACCTTTTATCCAATCAAAAATTTCTCCCTATGCTTATACAAAAGCAAAGGCCGAGAAACTTGTATTAGAATCAAACTGTCCAGGCGAGTTTCAGACTCTTGCCCTGCGACCTCATTTGATATGGGGAAAAGGAGACCCCCATCTCCTCCCTCGAATTCTTCAAAAGCACCGAAACAATAAACTTAAAATTGTGGGGAGTGGAAAAAACAGGATGGATATTACCCATGTATCCAATGTAGCACATGCTCACATCTGTGCCTTCCAGGCAATGCTTCAAAATCAAAACCTTGGCGGCAAGCCCTACTTTATAGGTCAAAACGAGCCGGTTGAAATCTGGCCTTGGTTAAATGAAATTTTCAAGAACCTAGAACTACCCGAATTAACAAAAGGAATTTCCTTCCAAAGTGCCTACGCTATTGGGTTCGTTATGGAAAAAATTTGGAACGGTTTTCATATTGCCAGTGATCCGCCCATGACTCGCTTTGTTGCCTCTCAACTTGCTCATGACCATTGGTTTTCAGGTAAAGCTGCGGAACACGACCTTCATTACCACCCCCTTATTTCTATGAATCAGGCAATGCAAGACACCCTGCCCTGGCTGCGTAGTCTCTAAAACCTGCCAACGCTTCGGTTATAATCGCTTAAAATACACCCCACACTTACATTAAGGTTTAACGAACTTGCACACCCGAGCATTTTTAAGGAAACCCAACGGTCCACCTTCTGCTTCCAATATTCACCTAAGCCCTGATGCTCGTTTCCAAATAAAAGGGCAATTTTCCTTTCATAAAGAAATGTGTGTGAAAACTCAGATGCTTTTGAACTCGTGGCCACACATGGTAAACCCTGTTTTTTGAGCCAATTGTAAATTTCAGATTTGCTTCCCGATTTAACTTCAGATTTACCCATCAGGCCCCGGGAGGAGCGAATTACATTGGGGTTGAAAAAGTCTACCTTGGGGTCCGAAAGCAAGACAAGACCCCCACCTAGTGCTTCGCTTGTCCGGAGAATCGCACCCAAATTCCCCGGTTTTTCTATTTCATCAAAGATAAGAACAGGTCCATCCATTGGCTCCACCTCCTGACCCAAAATATCCATCTCCCAGGTCTGGACAACGCCAAGCACCCCATCGGATGTTTTTCGGTAGGACGCTTTTAATAAAGCTTCTTTTCCAAGCTCCCGCATTGAAAAAGAATGCTTTTCCCGCCATTTTAGAAAATATTTAGCTGCTTGTGAATGGGTGAGTACGCTTTCATTAAAATATATTTCCAGAACTTTCCTGCCTGCATCGATCAAGGCTTGCAAATCTTGGGCACCTTCCACCACAAAGCATTGCCGCTCCCTTCTTCGGCGAGGTGATTCGCGAAGTTTTACCAATTCTTTAACGGCTGGGTTGGTTGGGCTGTTAATTATATCTGACACAATTTTATAAAAAGGGTTTTGCAACTAAAGGGCGAGCTCGTTACGAACCATTCGATGACACAACAGGAGCCAAAAGGTTTTACCCCCCACCCATACCCATACCATCATGAAATTGAACTGCGAATTGAAAGCCTAACCAATTTAGGTCAGGGAATCGCCCGCGATAATGGCTGGGTGATTCAAGTACCTTTTGTCATTCCCGGGGAAGTAATCCTAGCTAGAATTTACCGGAATCATAAGAATTATTCAGAGGCTGACTGCATTGATATTCAGAGCCCATCACCTGATCGGGTCATCCCCAAATGTGACCTTTTTGGAACCTGTGGTGGGTGCCAATACCAATCTGTTTCCTATGAAAAACAATTGGAGTGGAAAAATGCCCAAGTTAAAGAGTGCTTTGAAAAAATCGGCGGTCTTGACCTGCACATTAATCCAGTAACTCCGTCCCCCGAAACTTATGGCTATCGATCCAAACTGACCCCACATTATGAAAAAAGCCGGGAAGGCTTTCCCAGAAAACTCGGTTTTTTAAAGTACGGATCAAGAAGGATACTGGTCGATGTTCCTCGTTGTCCGATTGCAACCCGTGCTATTGATGATGCCCTACCCTCTGCCCGAGCCGAACTTTTTGAAAAAGCCAAAAAAAATAAAGGGGGCACCCTTCTGCTTAGGGATACCGAGGAAGGTGTGGTCACGGACCCCAATCAACTTGTTACCGAGAGGGTCAATGATTTAGTTTTTCAATTCAAAGCGGGAGAATTTTTTCAAAATAATCCATTCATTTTACCTCACCTTGTTGAGTATGTGATTGAGGAGGCCAGCCCTGATACATCGAATACATTAATTGATGCCTACTGTGGGGGCGGATTATTTAGTCTTTCCGCAGCCAAAAAATTTCAACAGGTAGCTGGTATCGAAATTAGCCGTGAAGGATTTGAAGGCGCCCGGACCAATGCCTTGCTCAACCAAATAAAAAATGCCGAATTTTATCTGGGGGATGCGCATTCTATCTTTTCTGAATTACAAGACCTACCCAAACCATTTTCACTGGTCATAGACCCGCCCCGCAAAGGGTGTGACCAGAACTTCATTCAACAAGCCCTGGAGTTTAAGCCTGAAAGGATTGTCTATGTCTCCTGCGACCCATCTACCCAAGCAAGGGATGCCAAGCTTCTCATCGCAGGCGGGTATAAAGTTCTTGCCGTTCAACCGTTTGATTTATTTCCACAGACCAGGCATATAGAGAATGTCTTAACATTGGGAATTTAACACCGTTCCCGATTTTTCCGCCAAAGCAGGTTTGAAAATTGATCGCAGTACACCTGTCTTTCTTTAAAAAATTCATCAGTCCAATCCTTCGTTTCCTGGTCTTCTTTCAAAAGCCGGCATAGCTCGCTTTGAAATTTTTGGGTAAATGCCTCCTCATTGAAGGTGGAAAGTTGAGCAAGCTCCAAGGTTCCCTGAATCAGGATAGCTGACCGCGTTCTCTTCATCGCTGCCCCCGCAATTTTCCCTCCCTTTCCATCCATCATCAAATCTTTTCCCACCGGCTCATGAAAACAATCTCCCGGAATGCCTGCCTTTTTATCAACCGCACAAGGCTGTAGAAAAGTTACAATGGATTGCTTAGCCAACGCATTCCCTATGGCCGCATGAATATACTCATAGAGATCCAAAGATGGGATTTTATAAGAGTGGTGCCCTTCTGGTATGACCAGGCAATAAGTCCAGTCTTGTCCATGCCTTACGAGTCCTCCCCCCGTTGGTCTCCTGATTAAGTATTCAATCGGTATTCCGGCTTCCTCTTCGACCCAATGCCATTTTTGCCCATAGCCAAAACTGATTTCTGGCTTCACCCAACTGTAGTGTCGGAATGATGGAAGGTTTACTTTCACGGCGTGTTGCATCAACCACCAGTCTGTGGCCATATTTTCAACTCCTGCTTCGGATAAGGATGGGTAAACGAGTAAACTCACGAAACGAAAATTTTAAAATTTATGAATGTAGTGATTGGGTTTATCAGCATTTTTCCGGTGCCATATAAAAAGGTCTTCCGGGAGCCGTAACTCCTCCAGCTGGTCTTTTACAGACAAAGGGGTAATCGTCAGTTTTCCGAGAAGAGGAGCAAGCTCAAAACCAAGATGAGAGGGTCTGCGTTCACTGCCCGGGTAATCTTTAATAAAGCCTTTCTTTATGCGGCTTCGAGAGAACCCAAAGTATTCAAGGATTTGTCTGCCGAGTTCATACCTGCTTATTTCCTCGGACCCTGCCCAATGAAACAAACCGTTTAAATTTGGCCTCTCCAATAGCTCCACCACGGCAGAAGCAACATTTTCAGCCGAACATGGTTGCCGCATCTCATCATCAAACAAAGTTATGGGAATTTCATTTTGTAAACACCGTAACATTTTTTCGTGAGGGCTTCTTTTACCGTGAGGGCTATTCCCATTCATCAGTGTAATTCGTAAAATCGCCAGGTCTTCATCTGTCACCGCAAGGACTTTCTTTTCGGCTTCAAGCTTTTGCCTACCATATTCATTTAAGGGGTTTGGCATATCGGTGGATCGGTAAGGAGAAGCTGTTCCGTCAAAAACCATATCCGTGGAAATATGAATAAAACGGGCACTCAAGTGGGATGCAATCTCTGCAAGTTTAACCGCCCCCTCAATATTAATTTTCCGGGAAAAAATTGGGTCCTTATTGACATGATCGGGAGAAGAAATGGCTGCGCAATTTATAATGGCATCAGGCCATAAATCTAAAAGCTCACGGGTCAAGCCTTCATGATTCGAAAGGCAAGAAGGGCGAAATCCTTCTTTCATTGTTTGCCCGGAATACCGCAAAACCTTGTGGTGCCTCTTGGTTAATGCCCTAGAAACAGCATCACCCAAAAGACCACTAGCACCATATAAAGCCACTTTCACGAAATTAACCTTACTCATTGATGCTATTCCTACAATCCGAGAGTTCATAAATCTTGTTTTGCTTTTCCTTGAACAAAAGGGGCTCATCCCCTAATCTAATAATTTTTACGATGAAATTTTCCCAACTTGCGAACCCTCGCATTCTGGAACAACCCACTTACCAACCAGGCAGACCCATCGAGGAGGTTGCCAAAGAACAAGGCATTGATCCTGGAGATATTTGCAAGCTTGCCTCAAATGAAAACCCTTGGGGTGCGTCAAAGGCTGCCCGTGACGCTGCCCGTGACGCTCTTGATGATGTGCACCGATATCCTGATGGTAGCTCACTGGTACTAAGAGAAAAGCTTGCCAAGCATCACAAACTATCTCCTGACCAATTCATCATTGGGAACGGATCGAATGAAATTATCGAGCTCATCGGGCATGTTTTTTTGAACGAGGAGGATGAAGTGTTATTTGGGGAATATGCATTCATTGTTTACAAGCTCGTTTCTCTCCTTATGGGTGCCAAGCCCGTATGTGCCCCCATGCCAGGTCTTCGGCATGATCTCCAGCAAATGAAGAAATTAATCACCGAGAGGACCAAGCTGGTTTTTCTTCCAAGCCCAAACAACCCAACAGGTACATCCAATACGGAAGATGAAATTTTTTCTTTTGTCCGAGACCTTCCCGATCATATTATTTTTTGCCTGGATGAAGCCTACGCCGAATATTTAGAGCATTCGCCGGACTTACGCACTTTGCTTCAGGAGGGCAAAAAAGTAATGGGGCTTCGTACTTTTTCTAAAATTTACGGACTGGCAGGGCTCCGGATAGGGTACGGATATGGGAGCGTGGAGCTTATCAAATTATTGCAACAGGCCAGGCAACCCTTTAACGCGAACGCAATTGCTTTAGCCGCAGCAACCGCAGCCCTTGATGACCAAGCTTGGGTTGAAGAATGTAGGCAGAAAAATAATGCCGGTATGCAGCAACTCCAAGATGCATGTGACCAACTTAATTTACCCTGGATACCCAGTGATGCCAACTTCCTGCTCATTAAAATCGGTGATGGTCAAAAAGCCTTTCATGAATTGCAGGCACTTGGAGTGATTGCCCGTCCCATGCCCCAGGGATTAGAGGAGTATATTCGTATATCTATTGGTACTACTCAAGAAAATGAGATAGCGATATCTGCTATTAAAAAAGTCCTTCCGATCTTGAAAAACCCAGCATGATATCTGATTCAATATGGATCCTGGGGGGAGCTTGGTCTGTTCTCATACTTTTTTCGTCTTACCTTGGAATCTTTCGGGCTCTTGTTGACAGAATTCGGTCTGGTCTTTCATCTGCCCCCACTAAGACTGACTCTGTGTCTAAACTTATCACCAAGACCCTTGCCCTACCAAATCATGAAAGGCCTTTTCATATTGAAGCCAGCTTTTTATCTTCCACTCAAATCATTACAGGTTTTTCCTTCTTTCTTTCTCTTAACCTCTGGGAAAATACCTTCGCTTCTTTGCTTGTGGCTTTCGTCATCGCTCTTTTAATTGAAAGATTATCGGCATGGCTCTACCCCCGTAACATTCTTCAGTCTAAGCATATGCAACTTCATTTTAAAATAGGGTTGTTTATGGTTAAGCTTACGACACTTTTATGTAAACCTCTGGTTATAATCTTATCCTTTTCCGAAAACTTGCTTCAGTCATCAGGGCAAAAAAGTATGCAGGCAAAAGAAGAGGAAAATGAAGTTGCTGACCACATTCGTATTGTTGGAAGAGAAGGCAGCAAAATAGACCCGGATGTACTTGAGATTATGGGTAATACTTTGGAAATGAGCCAGTTGAAGATCAAAGATGTAATGATCCCCCGAAATCAAGTACAAATTCTAGATGTTCATGATTCCTACCAAAAAAACTTAGAAATTACCAAAGCCTCCGGGCATACCCGCTTGCCTCTCTGTGAAGGAAACCTCGACCAATGCCTTGGCATTATTCATGTAAAACATGCCTTTCGCACGATATCTAATGCCCAGGATACCTTTGATCTTCATCAAATTACCAAATCTCCCACACTTTTAAACAATGAGGAGTTTCTCCCAGTGGCTCTTAAAAAAATGATGAAGCTCAAGGTTCACATGGCTCTGGTGAAGGATGAGTTCGGTGGGATAGATGGCGTGATTACACTCGAAGATATTTTGGAAGAAGTCGTTGGTGAAATTCAGGATGAATTTGACTCAGAGGAAGAAGATGTTGAAAAACTGAGCGATGGGGTATGGAAGATCTCGGGGCTTACTGCCCTTCATGAGTTACCTGAGGAACTTGGGATCACGGATGAAGACCCAGAGCTTTCGAGCCTAGGCGGTATGCTTACTCAAACCATTGGAAAAATTCCGGAAAATGGAGAAGTTTTTGATTTCCCTCATTTCAAAGTGGAAATCTTAGATGCGGATGACACACGAGTGCAAAGCGTAAAAATTATGCTTCGCCAACCCTCTACTACTTCAAAGAAAGCTTAGTCACGAGGAAAAAGAATCAATTTCTCCTTCACATTTTTTCCAACTAATCGATCACCCCAATCAAGCTCATCCTTCCACAATTTTACTGGCTCTAGGGAAAGCCTCTCGTGGATCTGAGTATGCACCGTTGGCATAACCGGAGAAATGGCAACGCTAACGAGCCTGAGCCCCTCTAGCATTGTTGCCAGGCAAGTTTGTAATGCTTGTAAATCTTCCGGTGCTTCAGATTTTGCCAGTTTCCAAGGCAACCGATTATCCGCGTACTTGTTAATCGCCCGCACGAAACTGAATATCTCTTCCAAGCCAAGATTGAAACGATAGGCACGGAAGTGATCGAGCATGGAGGTTCTTGATTTTTCCCAATGATCCCGCAATTCTTGCTCGTATGCCTCACTAAGTTCGGCAACGGGGACAAGGCCTGACATATATGTTTGGGTCATGTGCAGCAGCCGGCTCAATAAATTCCCAAGGTCATTCCCGAGATCTGCTCGATACCTGGATTGAAAGCGGTCCAGCGAAAATTCAGCGTCCTGCCCAACGGTCATTTCCCTCATCACAAAATACCGAAAGCTGTCAGCACCATATTGGTCTACCAAACTTAATGGATTTACGGTTTCGCCCGTACTTTTCGACATTTTAGCACCGGATGTAGTCCACCAGCCATGGGCTAAAATTGACTGGGGGATATCTAGGTCACTTGCATGTAACATAATCGGCCAATACACGGCATGGGGTGGAGTGAGGATATCTTTTCCGATTACATGAAGGTTAGCCGGCCAAAAGTTCTTTTTATCATCATCTTCCGAAACAACCGCCGAGTAGTAATTAACCAGGGCATCAAACCATACATAAGTGACAAAGTTTTCATCAAAAGGAAGAGGTATCCCCCATGACAACCTTTCCTTGGGCCTGGATATACACAAGTCATTAAGAGGTTCTTTCAAAAACTCAAGCACCTGAGCCTGCCGGTTTGTAGGTAAAATAAAATCTTTATTTTGGGAAATATGGTCCACCAACCAGTCTTGATATTTACTTAATTTGAAAAAATAATTACTTTCAGTGATTTCAGTTACTTCACCAAAAATTTCTGGCCACACCCCATCCACCTTATCTTTTTCCTGAAGAAATTGTTCTGCACGGGTTGAATAAAAACCTTGGTATTCTGTCTGGTAAATCTCACCTTTTTCATAAAGATTTTGCAAAATACTGGACACCACGTCCTTGTGTCTTGCCTGGGTTGTCCGGATATAATCATCATTTGATACATTCAATTTTTCCAGCATCGCCTGAAATTCTGCCGCCACTTTATCACAGCGATCTTGCGGTAATATTCCTTCTTTCTGGGCTCCCTGTTGTACTTTTTGGCCATGCTCATCAAGCCCAGTTACAAAATGAACACTATATCCATCTAATCTCTTTGCCCGAGCAATTACATCCGTAAGGATTTTCTCATAGGCATGCCCAAGATGAGGAGAACCATTTGCATAATCAATCGCGGTCGTGAGATAAAAATTCTTCATTTCAACCTCTCATTACACGAGAAAGCTCTAAAGAACCACATCAATCCATTCTAAGTTTGTTTAGAGGGTTGACTTCGTGCGATGCTACTTAGAATATCTCAATTACAAGTTAAGCTTGTTATCACATCCCTGAAACCCTGTAAAATAGACTGGGTTTTAACTTTTGACGATTCGTCACCCTTTTTTCTATCAGTATGAGCGAAAACATTCCACAGGCTCCTGAAACCATTGAGGTTGAAGGTTTGCTAACCCTAAACGATAATAAATCGGGTTCATTGCTCGATCCACAAAGAGGTGGAAAAACCACCCCGCATGATCCTTTTGTCCCAAGAGAATTAATCCGGCGTTTTAAGCTTAAAAAGGGATCCTTTATCAAGGCAGACGCTATCCCAGATAAAGTAAGGCCCAACCCTAAAGTCAGGTTTATTCACGAAGTGGATAGCATAGCATTAAACGATCGCAAGAAATTATTCCGATTTGATCAGCTCACCACGATCCAACCAAAAGAGAAATTAAACCTTGAATCAAAGGATGGCCGTATGACAACCCGGGTGCTTGACCTTTTTTGTCCGATTGGAAAAGGTCAAAGAAGCTTAATTGTGGCACCTCCCCGGGCGGGAAAGACCACGATTTTACACGATATTGCAAAAGGTATCGAAGAAAACCATCCAGAATGTCATCTTATGGTTTTACTTATTGATGAACGGCCAGAAGAGGTCACAGACTTTCGAAGAACCGTACCTGCAGAGATTTACGCATCTTCCAATGATGAGGAAGTAAAAAGTCACCTTCGCATTGCTGAACTTGCGATTGAAAGAGCGAAACGCCTGGTAGAGGCCAAAAAAGATGTGGTTCTTCTGATGGATTCGATCACGCGCCTATCCCGTGCATACAATGCAGCTTCTGGTAAGAGTGGGAGAACCATGACAGGGGGGCTTGATGTGCGTGCCCTAGAAAAACCGAGACAAATTTTTTCCTCCGCCCGAAATTCCGAGGAAGCTGGTTCCTTGACCATTGTGGCCACGGCACTCGTTGAAACTGGATCCAAGATGGACGAATTAATTTTCCAGGAATTTAAAGGTACGGGTAACTGTGAAATCGTGTTGGATCGAAAAATTGCCGAGTTAAGACTATGGCCCGCAATTAACTTGGCTTCTTCCGGTACCCGGAAAGAAGAAGATCTCATGAAACCAGCAGATTTAGAAAAGACCTCTTTTCTTCGGAGAGCCATGTCTCCCATGAAAATTATTGATGCAGCGGAAACACTTATTGATCGCATGTCATCCACTTCTTCCAACAAAGAATTTTTAGAGTTAATTCAAACATCTTAACTCATTGACAATTACTGACTCTGTAGGCATTTTAAACCGCTTCCCCTCTTATTTACTTACTGGCATCCGATGCATAATTTTTCTGATCAGTGTCTAGACCTCGCTAGGGCTCTTTTAGGCAACAATCTCAAGCACATTAACGAAGACGGAACGATCACTCCGGCAACAAACGAATCAAGTCGTGTTGATGAACCTGGACATGCCGCTTTAGCAATAGGTGAATTTTTCCGGGCTACGGGAGAAGTTGAGCTCGCTGGCTTTGATTTATTTGATCTTTCCGCCCGTTGCATCACCCATCAGGCATTTTCCGATGAAGCGAGTGATAACGGTATGGCCTACGCTGCACTCGGCCTTCTTTCTTTTGGTGCGTCTAAGGAAAGAAACCCTGTGTGGGAACGTCTCCTCGATCCTACACGCGAGCAGTTAGACGAATGTCTTCTTACTCGGACCGAACGAAAAGATCACTACCAAGCTTTCAATGTGGCAAAATCGGTGGCAAGATTTAGTTTTGGCCTTACCAAGAAAGATGATACGGGCAAAGTGATTGACCGCTTTGTTGACCACTTAGAAAATCACAGTAGCGGCGGATACTTTAACGATGATGAAACCGGTCAGACTGGTCTTTTCGACATCTACGGTTTGCTATCATTTGTGTTTATAAGGCAAGCCCTTCAGCTTCATGCCAATGTGCACCTTAAAGATCGCAAGTTACCTAAATTGCGAACCTTTGCTGAAAAGTACATCCGTATGATTCCAGACATGACCAGGCAAGACGGTCTTGGCTGGAATTATGGTCGATCTGTTGGTGCCTACGGCCAACTTCACTGCATCAGTATGATTCTGCAAGCCATGCGAGATCAATGGATTGCCCCGGAGAAAATGCCACTTTATCTCGATTCCCTGCGACGCCTTTTCCAATACTTTTTCGTCACCTATCTTGATCAAGACAAGGGTGACCTAGTCATAAGAGACGAAGAAAGAAACACGGTTGATAATCATACAACCAGAATTGCTAACTTTGACGCTGCACGCTACCTTTGCCAATGGGCTCGCTTGGCAAGGGTCATAGGTGGTTCTCTGGCCGTTCCTGCCCCGAACCGTTCCAAAACCGGTGGTCGCTATGTCATATTTGACAAATCTCACAAAAAAGAGAACGGCCTTTTTCTCTTTCGCGATGAAAATATTGGTGTCCAATACCAACTGCCTCTTATTAGCCCAACACCTTCTATTACCTGTGACAACTTGGCGTTTCCGCATTGTCCTGGTATTTTTGATTGGCCAGTGAATCGATACCTACCGGTAATGCTGCCCGAACTTACCTTCGGTGATGCTACAATTATTCCATCCTATTATGGTAAAAATTCGGTTACAGGAATAGGTCTTAAAAAATCTTTTTACCTACGCTTTGAGCAACCGGATTTGATTAAGACCGACGGCACTTTTGCCTACGGACTCGGTAGCTGTAATGTGCAATGGAGTTTCGGAGATGGAAAAATTACATCCGAGTTTGTCTTTAAAGTAAAAAATCAAGTCTCTATGGACAAGATGCGGCTAGCCTTGGTCATTGGGGCTCCCCATGATTCCCACAGGCTTGGAACAACTTTACGCCAAGGATCAGAAGGGCTGCGTGCTAATGTTGAAATTGATGACTTCCAGGCACAATGGGGTTCTTTTGAAACTGTCACTGATGACTCTGAATACAGAGGATATGCAGGGAATATCCACTATATTCAATATTTGTTTCGCGACCACCCCCTAATTATGCGCCCTGGTCAGCAATACAAATTGGTTATGTCCTACCATCCAGATGTAGCTTTTGCCGACGAGTAATTCCGTTCCCTCACCTCCTTTTTGAAGTATGTTTGTGGCAAGAATTAAATATGCTTTCGGCTAGGGTCATTCCATGCCTTGATGTCGACAAAGGTCGGGTTGTAAAAGGGGTTAAATTCCAGGAATTAAGGGATGCCGGTGATCCAATTCTCGTAGCCCAAGCCTATGAAAAACAAGGGGCAGATGAATTAGTATTTTTGGACATCACCGCTTCGAGCGACGACAG
>ERZ807291.4737-NODE-4737-length-17724-cov-9.911597_pt1 | contig 17724 bp, 1 predicted proteins | sample MGYA00521257_ERZ807291 | MGnify/ENA primary metagenome ERZ807291 (study PRJEB31413, sample SAMN03169783) | marine metagenome | biome: Marine; feature: Water; material: Subsurface seawater | place: North Sea | collected 2011-04-28 | depth 1 m m ... | reverse complement strand
ACTGCCATAAGTAATGGCAACAGTATTGGTTCCAGCACCGCCATCGATGGTTTTAATTTGATCACGGACTCTTAAAACAAGATGCAGAGTAGCTTCTTTTTGAATATTGTAATCAGAAAGTGTCCTACCATCTTCTAAAGCTTTACCTGCGAATATAAGCCTTTGTTGGTCAGGTGGTATTCCCTCTTTATCTTGGATCTTAGCTTTAACATTTTCTATGGTATCACTAGGCTCAACGTCTAAAGTAATGGTTTTACCTGTTAAAGTCTTTACAAAAATTTGCATGCCATAGGTATCAGCGCTAACAAAAGCAATGCTAAATAAAAGCAGTATTTGAAAAAATTTATTTTTCATTACATAGAATCAATAATAATAGTATCGTCTCCCAGACCTCCAGAAACAGTATCACTACCGGCGCCGGTAGTAATAGTATCGTTACCAGCCTCACCTCTGAGATCATCATCACCAGCACCGCCATTAATGGTGTCATCATCCTTGCCGCCAAGAATTTTATCAGCGTCTGCATCACCTTTTAATACATCGTTGCCAGCATATCCATAGATGTGATCATCTCCGTCACCACCGTTTAGTGTATCAACACCAGAACCACCCAATATTTTATCGTTACCTGCAGATGGATTGACTGTATCAGTACCACCAAAAGTAGCAATAAGATCTGACCCAGAGGTGCCATCGATTACATCATTGCCCTCTGTGCCAGTTATTACATTAGCATTTGGGAAATTAACACTGGTATCTTGACCCAAGACATCTGCAACAGTATCAGCAGCAAGAGTAACTAAAATATCAGTAGCACTATCTATAGCAGCTTGTAAACTTGTTGAATTTTGACCGCTTGGGAAACTGCCATCAGTATTAATATTTGTTCCAATAATCTGGCTTACATTTAGACCTTTGAGACCTGAATTTAATTGAGTTAATGCAGTTGCCATAGCTGAATAATCAGCAAAATTATCAAGTTGATTATCCACATAAGCATCGGTTTTGCTCATGATGGCATAAATTACAGATTCACTAGCTACTTCATATGCACCAGCTAAATTATTTATATAAGCATAAACATTGGAAGTAATGCCTTCAGTAACAAGAACTTGGCTGTATGTATAGTTAGCACTACCCATGGTAACGGTTAAGGCATCTAGTTTTGCCTTGATGTATTCAACAATACTTTGTTGTGAATTTTTGAAAATATTATTAGCTAGTTCGGTTTTTAATGCGCTATTGTCAATAATTTTTTCACCATCGATAATATAAGCACTTACATAAGCTCTACCGAGTTGAGCATTTTGAATATTAGATAAATTTAAACGTAACTCTTCTTGGTATTCAGAATCAATTTGATTGTCGTTAATGACAGGAATGGTTAATGTTGCTGAAGTATCTCCTGAGGCAATGATGATAGAACCTGCTGCAAGATCATGATCATTTGATGATGCGGTGCTTTCATTAGCAATAGCGTAATCAAATGTTATATCTTTTGAATGAGCATGAGAAAGCCTAAAGGTGATATCTTTAGATGTTGCGTTTTCATGAACATAAATATCATCTGCAAAAACTGTAACCTCAGGTGCTGAAGCGACTTCAAAAGTGCCCTGGATTTTATTAAATGTATTATCAAGATGATCATAAATAGTAAAATTACCTAGCTCAACTTGGTATGTAAACTGACTTGCGCCATTTAAAAAATTCGACATACCAGTTACTTCAGTTGGGAAAATAGCAAAGAGCTCGGAGAGTTTAATTTCTAGTGAGGCAGGTCTATTTACGCCAGCTTGATCAACGGTAAGAATATCTTCAATAGTATTAGTAACTCTTCTACTTAATTTAGCACCACCTCTATCATAAAAAGATGCAAGTAATTGCTGATTGGCAGGAAGTTTAATATTAAATATTGAGCCATCTGATTCCCATTCTGCAGTTAAAGTTACCTCTAAATAATCCTCATCCTCATCCTGAATCACATCGTCACCATAGAATAAACGCAAGGCAACACTGGTAGAGCCACTTCCTACCGGCAAGCTTGAAAGCTCAAAGCTCAAGTCCATTGGTCGACCAGTACCATCATTATCTAGAATTTGTTTTAAATTATCATAATCCAGTTTAGCTCCAACTAAATCAGCAACTAAAGTGGAGTCACCATCATGAACCCCATAAAGTGAATAACTCACAGATGAGTTAGCTGAGCCATCAAGATAGTCTGTGATGACTGCTTTATTGTTCTTGAATTGAAATTCATTAATTGGAGGATTTGATGCAAGGGTGGTTTCAACATAAGAATCAAATACAGCGTCATATGCATCTTGCTTGATTCCTACAATATCGGCAGCTGAACTCAAATTAATACTTGAACCTGTGGCATTGGTTAAAACAGCTGAAATATTGCTAAGAACTTGATCAGTTATATATTTATGAACACTATAGTTACCTCCTCCTTGTGACATAAGTAACTGATTCGCTGCATAAACTGGCTTAGCTGCTGATGCCAAGGTCTCATTTGAACCTGTGAAGTAAGCGATAGGATCAAACCCTAAAATAGAACTATTAGGCGAGTCTACTATAGAGATTCCTAGTGAAGATGCAATCATTGACTCAGCCTGAGAATTAGATAAATTTGGATCATCGATTTCTAAACGACCAACTAATGTAGATACTGGAGAAACAACATAAGTACCTGTTTCATTGACACTAATATCAAGAATACTTGGATGAATTTCGTTAGTTGCCAAGTCAAACCCATTAATAATTCTTACCGGAGCATTTCTATTTACACTTGAAAGGGTTAGGTTAAAAGCACCTAGTGAATTAGTTGCAGCTGAAGGCTCGCCTGCATCAAGATCGCCATCGTTATTCAGATCTTGAAAAACCGTTGCACCAGCAACATACCCATCAACTGCTATACCAGAAATTTGATCAGCAATATTTGTAACAGTTACATTGATGTCTTGAGATATGCTTAATTCACCATCTGATACAACTACAGTTATATTATAGGTATTGGTTCCACTTGCACTTCCAGGCGCCTCATAATCCGGAGCATCATTAAAAGTAATAACTCCTATAGTAGAAATGCTGAATAGGCTACTATCAACCCCTGTAAGCTCATAGGTAAGAGTATCGTTATCTGGATCAGTGGCAGAGACGCTTACAACAGACTTTTGATTCTCTTCTGCATTAATAAATGAGGCTAGTCCATTAATAAAAGGCAACTCGTTGACATTAGTGATAGTTACACAAATTTCTTGAACCGAAGATAATTGGCCGTCGCTTGCAGTGACTGCATACCTATCGGAGGTATTTCCATTATTAATATAACCACAACCGTAAGATGTTTTTTCTTCAAAATTTGGAGTTTCAATAAAACTTAAGTTTCCGGCAGCTGTTATCTGAATAACACTGCCACCGTCGCTCATTACAAATGAAACACTGTCACCGTCTGCATCGGTTGCAGTAACTTTTCCTATATCATCTTGATTTTCAGGAACTGTAAAATCAAAGCCAGATGTTATAACTGGAGCATTAAAGTTATCATTTTCATCAGTAATATTTACGCATATTTCTTGAGTTACTGATTTCTCACCATCACTAACGGTAACTGCATATCTGTCTGAAGTATCTCCATTGTTAATATAGCCACAACCATATGAGGTTTTTTGTTCATAATTAGGGCTATTTACAAATGTTAAATTACCCCCGCTATCGATCTCTATTACACTTCCTCCATCACTCATTTGATATGTTAAAGAGTCGCCATCACCATCAGTTGCTAAGACTTTACCAATTGATTTTTGATTCTCTGCTGCTGAAAATGTGTAATCAGATTCAATTACAGGAGCAAACTCATTAATATTATTAATGGTTACGCATATTTCCTGGGTTGCTTCATTTTCACCATCGCTTACGGTAACTGCATATCTATCTGAAGTATCTCCATTATTAATATAACCACAACCGTAAGAGGTTTTAGTTTCGTAATCTGGAATATCTATGAAACTTAATAAGCCAGCAGATGTGATTTGGATGACGCTGCTACCGTCACTCATTCTAAAAGTTAAGTCATCTCCGTTCGGATCCTCGGCTACAACTTGACCAATGCTTGTTTGGTTTTCATCGGCATCAAAATTTGGACTTGAGGTAATTTCAGGAGTTTCTGCAACATCATTAATAGTTACACAGATTTCTTGTGTTGCTTCATTTATTCCATCAGAGGCTGTAACTGCATATCTATCAGATGTATCGCCATTATTTATATAACCGCAACCGTAAGAAGTTTTGGCCTCATAATCAGGAGCATTTAAGAAATACAATAAACCATTTGCAGTAACTTCAATAACGCTACTACCATCGCTCATCGTGTAGGTTATATCACCACCATCACCTAAAGCGGTCACATTTCCTATTTCAGTCGTGTTTTCATTGATACTAAAGTTCTGATCTGACGTGAATTGAACACTATCAATATCTTTGATAGTTACACAAATTTCTTGTGTTGCACTACCTTCACTGTCAGTTGCTGTAATTGCATATCTGTCTGAAGTATTACCATTATTAATATAATCACAGCCATAAGAAGCTTTAGTCTCATAATCAGGTGGGCTTAAGAAGAACAATTTTCCAGATTCTGTGGTCTCAATTACACTACTTCCATCTGTCATGTCAAAAGTAATATCACCAGAACCAGTTGCAGTTACTGTGCCAATATTAGTAGTATTTTCAAAAATAGAATAATCTTGAGTGCTTGTAAAGACTGGGCCAGTTAAATTTTCAATATTTACACAAATATTTTGAGATACTGAGTTTTCTCCATCTGTAACTAAAACTTCATAACTTTCACCTGTTCCATTTTCAAGATAATCACAGCCATATGAGGTTTTAGTTTCATAATCAGGAGATGTCAAGAAATACAATAAACCTTCATTAGTTATTTCTATGGTGTTTGAACTAACTGAAGAATCTGCATCACCAATATTAATATTTCTAATAATGATAGGGGTATCTCTTTCAGTGATATAAAGGAGTATTTGATTAAACGTATTAGAACCTTGCTCAGATATTCGTACTGTATATTTTTTTTCTTCAGAACCACTTACCTTCACAACTTCTGTAAAAAACTCAGGTGTTGTATTTGGGTAAGGATTTGCTTCAAACTTAAATTGAACCGATTGCTCTCCTCCCGATGGCACAGAGGCAGTAAAACTTATGTATGAATCATCATCTGTAAATGTTAATGGATATTCAGATGTATCTGAATTGATGAAGCCTGCCCAAGATTCTGCATTCGATGGGAAATTATAAGTGTTAGTATTAGGATCAAATGTTGCATTTCCAAATGTACCATAAAACGAATAATTTGAAGGCAGAGTTGTCTTTAGAGTAAAGCTTAGCTCATCTCCATTGGGGTCTTCTGCTGTAACTAAGCCAATAGCGGTTTGATTTTCTTTAGATAAATAAACTTTGTCTGATGTGAAATATGGAGACTCATCCACATCATTAATAGTAATACATATTTCTTGAGTAGCTGAGTTTACTCCATCAGTTGCAGTTACAGCATATCTTGAACCAAATCCACTATTTAAATAATTGCAACCGTAAGATGCTTTTGTTTCATAGTCTGGAACTGTAACAAAGAATAGTTGGCCATCTGGTGAAATATTTATCTCATCACTATTATTATTATTATATAAATGAGTACCAATATTTAACCAATCATTCAGATCCTTAACAATCCAAGAGCAGTCATCTGAGTTGGTTCCTATTGAGCTATTCCAATTAGCTATACCATTAACTCCAACTTTTTTGATTAATGTATGATCCTTCGTTGCCCCTTCAATGCCACAAACATTCCAACCCAAACCAGGATCCCCTTGAAAATCGCCCAATGAATCTATTACCGTGTAATCAGATTCTGATCCCTTGACTAGTTTCCAACCGTCATCGCCATTAGATAAAAATTGATTAAATTGATCGCATTGACTAATTATTGTTTCATCAATATCTGGGTCACAGATAACCCAGACACCACCATGGGCAATAGTCGCACCGGATATAAATGGATTCCAGAATTCATGCTCCCCCACAACACTTGGCGCATTTGATACACTTGCAAGAGAATAATCATCCAAATTAATTTCAGCCCCGGTAAAGTTTGCAATTTCTAAGTATTTATTATTATTATTTCCCTCTGCCCACTCAGATATAAATAGCTCGGTCGCATATGTGATTGATTGATCCATGCTATAAGTAATTGAGTCACCATCACCAACAGCTCTTACTTCCCCTATATTTTTTTTCAATTCATCAATTGTAAAATTAGGATCTGATACAAATTCAACATTAGTTACATCCACTACATTGACACAAATTTCTTGAGTTACTTCATTGATTCCATCGGTAACAGTAACAGCGTACCTATCACCTGAAGCACCATTAGTATTAATATAATCACAACCATAAGACGCTTTAGTCTCATAATCAGGGGCATTTAAGAAATATAGAGAGCCGTTATTTGTAATTTCAATAATACTACTACCATCACTAACTCTAAAACTAAGCTCATCACCATTTGGATCGGCTGCAGTAACTATACCGATGCTAGCCTGGTTTTCTTTTGCCGAGAATATTTGCTGAGAAGTAAAATAAGGACTTTCAGCAATATCATTAACAGTTACACAGATTTCTTGAGTGGATTCGTATATTCCATCAGTAACAGTAACAGCATACCTATCACCTGAAGCACCATTAGTATTAATATAATCACAACCATAAGAGGCTTTAGTCTCATAGTCAGGGGCATTCAAGAAATATAAAGATCCAGAAGCAGTTATATCAATAACACTACTTCCATCGCTCATAGAATAGATTAAATTACCATCACCTTGAGCAGTAACATTGCCTATAACTGTCTGTAATTCATCAGCATCATGATTAGGAGAGCTCGTAAAGACAGGATTTGTTACGTCGCTAACACGAACACATATTTCTTGGGTTGTCTGTCCCTCTCCATCATTAACTGTTATGGCATATCTATCTCCAGAGCCATTTGAAAGATAATCACAACCATATGAAGATTTTGTTTCATAATCAGGAGTATTTATAAAATATAAGGCTCCGCTTTCACTTATCCCTATAACACTACTACCATCGCTCATTAACCATGAAAGATCGGAGCCCTCTGGATCTTCAGCAGTTGCAGTTCCTATGTTTATATTATTTTCTGTTGCAAAATATTCAGGCCCACTTGTAATAACTGGAAGTTGATTTGGAGCCTCATTTGGGTCATCGAGGATGATAATCTGAATTTGTTGAACATCCCCCTCACCTGATGTATCTATTGCAGCAACCTCAAGCTCATAGGATGATTTTAATTCATAGTTTGGAGCTTTTATAAAAGTTAATTGGCCGGTATCTTGATCTATTTTAATATCATTTTGCTCAGAAATGGCAAAAATGAGCTTGTCACCATTTAGATCCTCGGCTATAACCTTGCCGATTTCAAGCTGATTTTCCATAATTGTAAAAGTTGAATCTGATGTAATCTTTGGAGGAACATTTTCAATCAAACCGCCACAAGCATCTAATAAGTTTATTGATCTTGGTTCAGGGTTTTGATAATAATCACTATCGGTAACATAAAACGTTCCATTAAGGGCATAATCATAGGTATATATAGAATCAAGATATACAACAAACTCATTAACCCTAGTGTCTTGTGAATAGTTTATTTCAACATTGGTTATAAATTTATTATCAGAAATTCCTCCGCTCCATTGAGAACCATTAATATCTTTAAAATATGCAGTTGATCGAAAAGGAACAAGCTTTAAGTCATTTATATCAGCAGTCATAGAGATCTGCGCAGTTAATGAATTATTACCGTCTTCTACAACACATTGGTCAACATTAATATTGGAAATATTACTAACAGTAGGTCCAGAATAATCTTCACCAACATTGAAAGGGTTTAAGAAAGTCTTAAACGACTCTACAAGACCTAACCTAATTAACTCTTCAGGATAAATATAGGTGTAGTAATACCTTCCTTCAAATCCTCTTTGACGTATTCTAATTCTATAATCATGCTTCCCTGATGACAGATATTCACTGATATCGTTATCTTCAAAATTAGCCACAAATGTTCCATCGCCATTGTCTTGAATAGTTGGATCAATAAACCAAGTAGAGAGGGAGCCACTAAGGTTGTTAACATAGCCATCGCGCAGAAAAGCTATATTTATTGAAAGGCCAGTGCCCGCTCTACTTGAATCACTTGCATCTATCCACCCAGTATCTCCAACAATATTTCCAGAAAAAGAGATCTGATTGTTGCCGTTTACAGCATTAGCATTAATATCAATATCTAATGAGTTAATTTTTGCAAAATTAATGCCTGAATTAGATTCAACATATGTAGTAACATCACCCAGGACATTATTTACACTTTTTGACTCAATAAATTCTCCATTAGAATCATAAGCATCTATCTGATAAACTTGATAATAACCGCCCCATAACACATCAGACCTTGAGTCTCCTAGCAAGTCAGCATATGAAAATTTAATTTCATATAAGGACTGTCCAGAGCTATATGGAATTAAAGGACTCCTAAACCAATCACGTGAAGAAGATGGACCTCTCACCTGGAAACCTAGATATGCTGTATTATCAGGAAGATCGTGGTCTGTTTCATATTCAATTTCAATTTGTTCAGTATTTTGATTGAATTCTAACGAATTAACTCTTCCAAACTCATATTCATTTGTTACAGATAAAGTCAAATTTTTATTTTTAGTAACACCATCAAGTTCAGCTGTAATTGCAAATTCATAAATATTGTTACCATCTGCATCTTGGGGATTATCAAAGTCAAGATTTCTAGAGAGATAGATGTAGTATCTATCATAATCATTGGCTTGATTGGCACTTAAAGTAAAGAATGCTGCATCAGGACCTGTAATACTAATATCAAATATTTCTTCAAAGTCAGGTGCTGCACAAACATCATAATCACCTGAATTTAAAGAAAATTTACCAATATACTTAGAGTAATAGGCCTGAGAATCTTTGAAATTATACATCCTGCTTACGCTATCTTCCTTTTTTGTAGATATGAAAATGCCGTTTTCAATAAATTCAAAATCACAGACATCGTTAAGCAATATTTCTATTGAGAACTGATTCGATGTAAGACCATCTGATACCCCTAAGATAATATTGTAAGATGACTTTTTCTCATAATCTGGAGCTTCAAGGAAACTTAAAATACCGCTTGATGAAATACGAATATTTTCTATATCGCCAGAAATTAATGAATATGTAAGCAGATCACCATCAGCATCGTAACCACCCACATCTCCAATATCTGTTTGATTTTCATCAACAGTAAAGGATGTTGTTGTTATCAAAGGTGGGCCTTCATTTGTTGAATCTAATATAGTGATATTTATATTTTGATTGGTAGAAAAAATACCATCTGATATTGAAACAACGGCAGAATAAGCGTTCTTAGTTTCATAATCAGGTGCCTCTATAAATGTAAGAGCTCCTGCAGTTGAAATACTAATTTCATCACTGTTTATTGAAAATGTTAATGTGTCTCCATCGATATCGGTTGCGATAACCGAACCTATAGACTTATACCCTTCAGTAACCTCATAACTACCCGATGATACTAGTGTTGGGTAATTGTCATTAATATTAGTAATTGACACAACAATGTTTTGAGAATCTGAATAGGTACCATCTGTTACAGTAATTTTTGCTGAATAAGTTGATTTGATCTCATAGTCTGGAGCATTTGCAAAAGACATTATTCCAGTAACAGAGTCTATAAGAATTTCAGCACTATTTGAGCTATATGTGAGTTGATCGTTGTTTGGGTCATTGGCAGTAATTGATCCAAAACTATCGTTAGAGTTTTCAACTGCACCAAATGTATCAGACGAGGTAATAACAGGAGCAAAACCTGCTGTGTCTTGAACCAGTATTGATAAATCTTTAGTAGTTGTTTTGCTTGAATCAATTTCTCTAGCTCCAACTGATATTCTATAAACGCTTTTTGATTCACTTGAAGTAGGTGAATTAAATGCGAGTACACCATTTTCATTTATAGAGAAAAAGTCTGTGTCTTCGCCACCAAGATACCATGTTATAGCTCCACCATCTGGATCGAAGGCACTCATCTTAGCAACTTGCGTCTCATTAAAAGCAACTGTATATGATGATTTAGAACTTATTATAGGTGCGCTATTTGTTAAGTAAGAAACTCCACCTATTCTATTATTTGATCCAAGTGAGTCTGTGATTCTGATGCGGACTTGATTTCTTGAGAGGCTTTGACCATTAGTAGGATTAGAAATATCTAAAAATGCTTCATGCATCCAATCAAAATGAACATCATCGTTAGCAGTTACAGTTATGCAAGACTGAGTCTCACCTGACGCAAAATAGATCTCATTGCTTGATAATGTGAAATCATCAGCTAGAGCCCCTCTTCCAGGTCTATCTTTTTCTGAAAAAGAAAGTGTTAGTGCTGCTGGACTTAATGTGCTTTCAGCAGACCTCCAGAAACATAAATTTTTTGTCTGTCCTTCATTTAACTCAAGATCATGAGCATTTATTGGAAGAACTGAAGTCTGGGATACTGAAAAGGTGCCTTGAATAATATCTACCGTATTTCTATCATAATCAACAATTGAAAGGCCGCTTGGAGTTAAGTCTAATTTATAAAAATACTCCCCTTCATTATCAAAGAAATCTTCAATACCTGGCAATGATCCTGTAACTTTTGGAACTAACCTTAAGAGACTTAAAGATACTTCAGGTTGATTAGAAGTATCAGAAGCAGTTAATGATAAAGTATCAGCGTCGTTATTAATAACTGTTTTTGTAATTACTAAATCATCTTCAAAATATTTAGCAATAATTTCTGAGCCTATCGGAAGTACAACCGTCTGACCATTAGTATTTGAGGAAATATCAATTGCAAATGAGATCTCAAAATAACTCTCATTAGGATCCAGTACATCATCAGAACCTTTATGAATAAATAACTTTAAAGGAACAGAAGCGGTAACTGTATCATCTGGACTAAAGAAGAAATTGGCAATAAAGTTATTTGCATCAATTGAATTCGCAACTATATTTTTAATATTATCAATATTAAATGAAGCTCCATTCAAAGAATAATCTAAAGTTTTGTATTCAGCATTATAGATTGGGAATATTGGGTGAAGAGTTTGTTCATTGGTTAACTCAAGAACTTCTATAAATGGCTTACTAATTTTACCTATAATTTTTGATGTCGGAGCAACAGAACCATAAATAGATTCATCAAAAGTTTCCTCAGTTTGCAGCTTGCTAAACATTGCATCTCTAGCTTCTTGACCTCTGTATGCCTGCCCGCTTTGTCCATCTTTAAAATAATCATTTCTTGGAACTGTATCGAATTCAAAGTAATCAACATAAGGATTATGGTGATATTCAAACAACATATAATCATCGCTATTAAACATTCTTCTAATTTCATCAGTGTCTTTGAAGAATGTAGGTAATTGAGCCATTTCAGCAATTACATTGGTTGGGTCAATAGTTAACTGATTTTCAATAAAATCATATGGTGCATTTGAAATAATACCTGTTCTAACAATATCGGGAATATAGTAATTAGCTTGAAAGCTATTATCATTAACAGATTGATTCATGATGGTAGCAATATTCAGTTTTGGGAAATAGTATTTTCTATAATCCGAACAATCAAATTGACGATAACCTTGAGAGTATGAGCTGTAATGGAAGTTGATTTGCTTACCAGTACTTGATGGAATTTGGAATTGTATATCATTAGAATTTTGGCATTCTCTTGCTCTATTATCCTGCCACTCAACTGAGTTATCTCTCCAAGATCGATTATCAAAAGCATAAACAGCTAATGACCCAGCTTTTAGTCCTGCTATCTCTATGTCTTGATTAAAGAAATTAGATTGTCTAGAGTATGATGTAGATGTATTGGCTACATTTTCTAATGTAATTTCTGACAAATCACATCCTATAGTATCAGTTGAAGAACAATGCTCTCTGGAAAGAATGCCCTCTTTTGATATATAGCCATTTGAAGCCGAAAGCTCTTCAGTTTGATACCAACCAAATGGGTTTTTATTAGTTTCATACCTAGAAGAGAAAGATAACGGTAATTTCTCATACACTTCATCACCAAAAACTATATCTAACGCAGCCTTAGATAAAGCAACATTCGCACGAATGGATTTCTCATATCTATTAGTTAAGAATTCAGAAACTTGTTCATCAATCAGTTTGGTATAAGGAAATAAACTTGCAATGTTTTGTGCAGTTTCTTCAGTAACTTTAGAAGAGCTACTAGTCGATGTGTTAGTTGATTGAGAGTCAGTAGAAAGTATGACATCTTTTATTACAACTGGGGTATCTAAGGTTTCGAGATATAAAAGAATGCTTGTAAATGAAATACTCTCATATTCATATGGCGGTATGCTGATCTCATAAGTTTTTAAACTAGAGCCACTTATATATGCAGTTTCTGTAAAAAAACTTGGTGTATTGTCAGGGTATGGCTTTCTTTCAAATTTAAATTTAACTGCTACTTGATTATTATTGCTATAGGACTCAGGAATAGATGCTGCGAAAGATATCTTACCCTCTTTAGTAAAACGCAATGGATACACATCATTGTTTAAATTGGCTACTCCGGCCCAAGGTTGAGCATTTGATGAGTGTAAATATGTATTTGTGTTGGCGTCATAAACCATATCCCCAAAAACACCTGAAAAGTTTAAATTACATAATGTTGTTGAGCACTTTGACACAGATGTTTCTGATTCAGTAGTTCCTATAATTTTTATATCTTTTATTTCAACTGGGATATCTCTTTGCAGTAGATACAAGAGCATAATTTTAAAAGTATTATCTCCTTGACTTGGAATTGAAAGTTCATAAGTTTTTTCCTCTGCACCACTTATAGTTATTGGATCAGTTTGATATTGCGGATTAATATTAGGGTAAGCATCAAGCCAAAAGGTAAAATAAATATCTATATCGCCGTTTGGGGCTGATGCGTTAAATTGTATTTTAGTATTTTCACCAATTGATATTGGGTAACTGGGAGCTGATACAGAACCGGTTTGATTTGCAAAACCAGCCCATACTTCAGCACCAGTAGGAAATATAAATGTATTTGTTGAAGCTTCATGAATAGCACCCCCAAATGTCTCTTCAAATGATATTGTAGGTGTTACGTTTATAACATAGTCATTAGCGTTGGAATCATTGCTGCTATTAGCTTCGCTAGAGTTTGCAATAAAGTCAGTTATCAGAGTTTGTGCATCAATATCAAAATTTGCAGAAATATCAGCATAAAGTGTACTTAATTCATTTGAAATATTTTGCGCAATAATATCAGCAGTTGCTGAACAGCCCTCGTCAACTGGAATATCCTCTTTAATGCCTGATGATTTTTTTCCTTCTATAACTGCTGAAGCAAGTAACGAGGTAAATGGAGAAATTACAATTGCTGAGGTGCCCGCATCATTTATAGACGGCAATATCATTTGATATGCTTTAGTAACTTCACCAAGAGTTGAATCTAATGCACCAACTGGAATATCTGCAATTATTGGTCTTGATTGGAGGCACTGATAAAGGCTTTCATCATCTGTTCCAATGGTAAACTCACCGTTAGAATCGGTTGTTGAAAATAGCTCTCCTTCATCAAATTTAAAATTAAAGTTTTGATCAATAAAAACTGTTGCGCCACTTATATAACCATCAATAGTTTTACCAGCAAAAGTTAGAGATCCTGTGCTTCCTGAACTGCCACCCGTATTACCAGAACCACCGCCAGTATTGCCACCCCCAGATCCACCAGAGCTACCCCCATTACTATTACCACCTATAAAAACTGTGATAGCTTGTGAAGATGAGTTTGTACCATCTGTAACAGTAATCACAGCCTCATAAGTAGATTCAGTCGGTGTTATTGCAAATGATATTTGTCCAGAAGTTTCATCTATCAATAAATTCTCGCCTGATATTGAAAATCTAAGATTATTATTACTAGAGTCAACATCAATTGCAGTAATTTCTCCAATTAAAGAAGAGCCTGATGATGGGTCATAGTTAAAGAATCTGCTTGATGTAATTATTGGGGCTTTATCGTCAATATCTATGATAGTGATTTTTACAGCTTGTGTTGTAGGATTTTGGCCATCAGATGCAATAACAGTAAAATTATATTCTTGTTTTGACTCATAGTCTGGTGCAGAATTAAAAGACAATATACCTGTTACAGTATTAATACTTAACCCTGAGGAACTAAATCCAGAAAGTGAGTAACTAACAACATCCCCATCTGGATCAACAGCCTGAATTGTAGTAACTGATGTTTCGTTCTCGTTTATGGTAAATTCATAGTTACCTGTTTCAAAGATAGGTGCATTATTTCCTATAGATGTATTATTGTTATTACTATCACTGTCATCAAAAGACGCAGCTTCATCAGCACTTAAACCATGAACAACAGAAACAGTTGATGGTTTATTTGGCTTAGAACCTATATAGTTCGAACCATTGGGTCCAATATTTACAAGATCTAAAGTAGGTAAGTCATCAGAAGATCCAAGCTCTAACGTGCCTATAAAAGATGGAGCCTTTTTAAGAATAACTACACCAAAAGCAGGTTTTACAAGATAATAATCTCCAATTTTACCAGGTGATTGAAATAATTTACCCTCAGTAAGTGATGGTGGTATTGTAAATTTATCCACCCAGGGTAAATAACCTGTTTTGCTGTCATCATCGGTATCAACACAATCTTCTGTATAAACACCATCATTAACACAACCACCAGGTATTCCCCATAACTGATCACCCCCTGCAAATTCTAATCGAAGCTCCTTACCAGCAAATTCTTTATATTTCTCAATATTATCTGGAGCATTAAAATAAACGCTAATTGGGTTACTAAAACTCACTAACCTACCAGTGTCATCTACTAAACCTCTATATTGATTCCAGCGATCTGGAGAAGTTACCCATTGATAATAAATTTCAACAGCGCCACTTTGTATGGAAGATGAGCAATAGTCGTATTCTTCAAACTCACAAGTAAGATCAGCAAGAGAGGTTAGAAGTGCACCACTGTATGCGCCAAAACCAAATTGAGTTTGGCTTAATGAGGCCTTAATCTCATCTGATAAATTTAAATCAAATACAGCATCACCCCCATCACCAGCGGTGTATACTCCTGTTTCAGCATTTAATGAGTAGGTGACTACAGAATTAGCATTAACTCCAAAAGAATTATAATTTGCAAAAGGTCCATTGTTTGAAATTTGATCACCCGATTCTAATGAACTAAGCATTGTTTGAATATTTGTATAAGTTGGGCAGTTTTCAGTGCAATATAAAGTTTCTGGATAATCAGAAGGCAGAACATCTGTTTCTATTTCAGATGTCACTAGAGCATTTGAGGGGTCTTTCATGGCATCTAAAGAAATTCCGATTCCACCAATACCCTGCATATATCCAAATATACCAAAGCGAGATTTGTCAGCTAAATAAGTTGATAAGGGTATTAAAACTTCTGCATCTAAGGCTTGATCTATACAACCATTCTGACCACAAGTGTTTTTATGAGTTACAACAAAGCCAGATTGAGATGATGAGTAATACATTTTATATTCACCAGGTTCAACCAATCCAAGATCTGTTATATTTGATAAAAATGAAACAAAGCTTAAACCATCAAAACTCTCAAGAGATTTTTTTGAAACAATACGTTTTTTTAATTTTCCACCCAAGAAATAAGTTGAATACTCTTTGCCATTTAATACAGGATCATCATCCTCTCTAACAATTGTTAAACCAGAAGTTAGATTATTTGATGTCTCCTCGTCAAAATGAATTCCATAAGCATCTGCAAAGCCATATTTATTGTTATATTTAACTCTAAAGCCTTTTCGCGGAAGATCAAACCTCTTTCCAGAAGTTGGGTCATAAAGATAGTATCCAAAAACTTCTTTTGTACCTTTTGACTCATCAGTTGAAAAACATTTCTCTGTACCATTAACCAAACTGCCATTTTGAGCGATCTTTTTTCTACAAAAAGCCTCTTCGTTATAAGCAAATACATCTGTTCTTGTTCGAACGCTTCCATTTTCATCAAACACGTAACCTTCAACAGCACCATTCCCTGTATCACCTTCACCCAAGTTTATAATTGCTCTACTTGTTAGAGTTTGACCAGAAAATGAGTCAACCATCTCTTCTCTATATACTAAACTAGAACCCGAGGCCTGCAGATAGCCTTTAAAGAAATCTACACCACTATCAGTTGTTCCTGTAAACCTCATTAAAAATTCACCAAACGGAGAGGAATCTGTTACCCCGCCTGTGGCTTCAGTATATGTATAGATGGTCATTTCCTCTCCATCATCATTATTAGGAACCCATGCTTTTACAACCATTGGCTCAGAACTAGAAGCTCTTGCTGCATTTACAATCACTTCTGTATAACTAATAGCAGTACTTTGAGAATTCGCAGCAGCAGAAGCTGCACCACCTGATGATTGTGGACCAGAAGATACTTGCCCCGCCTCATCACAAGCAGCCTGATCTACAAGGGCCAAATAATCTTCTCCCTCTCTTGTAACCATAAGATCAGGTCTCAATTTTGACATAAAACACAAGATCATCCTTGGTTGACCCAACGTATCATTTACTGAATCTTTTAAAGAAAAGTATGGGTCATGTTTTGCATAATCGCTATCTTGAGCCGGTTCAGCAATTAATGTTATTGATAAGATTGATAGAGCTAAAAGCTTCAATTGCTTGATCATGATGAACCTTCTTGTGTTTCAACCAATTGAATACTTTGTGGAAGTAAAATCCCTTCAACAGGATCGTCAGATTCATCATTAGTAATATTTATTGTTATTATTTTAGTTGAATAGTTACCTGATAAATCAGTTGCTGTAATAACTACAGAATAGGTAGATTGCAATTCGTAGTCTGGTTCATCTTTAAACAAAATTTCTCCAGTTGATGAGTTAATAGTAATCTCTGAACTACTTGATGAATATTCAATCTGTTGAAGATCACTTGCTTCTATAAAACCAACATCTTTTTGATTTTCTACAGCAGATAAATTTGAAGTACTTATTACTGGAGCTATTGTATCTTCAACTGTAATAGTAATTGATGCAGTACCTTTATTGCCTGAAGCATCGGTTGCTGAGTAAGTAACTGTGTATGAACCAACTGTAGATGTGTCTACTGTGTCACCACCAACAGTAACAGTAAGTGCTCCAGAAGCATCAGAGGCTGTTGCGCCAGCTTCTGTGTATGTACCACCGAGTTCAATAGTAGCATCTGTACCCTTAGGTGTTACAACAGGTTTAAAAGTATCTTCAACATTTACAGTTCTTACAACTTCTGTTGCTTCATTACCAGCTGCATCTGTTGCTGAGTAAGTAACTGTGTATGAACCAACTGTAGATGTGTCTACTGTGGAAGTTGAAGTAACCGTTTCACCACCATCAGCAGTAGCACCTTCATCAGTATAAGTAGCGCCAAGCTCTACAGTCGCAGGATTATCTCCAGTAATTGTAATTACAGGAGCTGTTGTATCTTCAACATTTACAGTTCTTACAACTTCTGTTGCTTCATTACCAGCTGCAT
>ERZ807291.4732-NODE-4732-length-17732-cov-6.932964_pt1 | contig 17732 bp, 16 predicted proteins | sample MGYA00521257_ERZ807291 | MGnify/ENA primary metagenome ERZ807291 (study PRJEB31413, sample SAMN03169783) | marine metagenome | biome: Marine; feature: Water; material: Subsurface seawater | place: North Sea | collected 2011-04-28 | depth 1 m m ... | reverse complement strand
CTTTTACAGAATTGGATGGGAATGGGGATGGGCGAATTGATGGCTGGGAGGTCGATGAAAACACGGGATGGATTGAAGGAGCCCGCGAACTTGTAAATTTGCGAAGATTAAACAACGGAACCGTAGAGATCGTTAACCGGTCATCTCTCTTAGGAAATTGGCAGGTTCGAATGTGTGATGCAGAGCGTGGGAAGTTTGCTGTACCTGTCGCCGAACTATACCTGGAAAAGTATGCCGGTGTAATTCAGGGAAACCTGGGGAAATCTATTCGGTTTGGAGAGCCAGTTGTATCTGTTATCGCTGAACGCCTACCAGTGTCGACTTATTTTGGAGTCCTTACCTTCTTATTGACCTATATCGTTTGCATTCCTTTGGGCGTTTTTAAAGCCTTAAAGCACAAGACATGGTCAGATGATTTTTCATCCGTTTTGGTTTTTTTGGGATATGCCATTCCAGGATATGCCTTGGGGTCTCTTTTGTTGCTTTTCTTTTCCGTTCAACTGGACTGGTTACCAATGAGTGGATTGACTTCAAATAGGGTAAATGAAGTGAGCCTTTGGGATCAAACTCTTGATTTGTTTGCCCATACGGTTCAGCCGCTCGCTTGTTATTTGATAGGTGGCTTTGCTTTTGTCACTATGTTGATGAAGAATCATCTGCTTGATCACTTGGCAGCTGATTATGTTCGGACTGCAATGGCCAAGGGGCTTTCCTTTTCTCAGGCCGTTCGTCGACATGCCCTTCGCAATTCGCTTGTTCCTCTGGCCACGAATGTCGGGCATCAGGTCACCTTATTTGTCACCGGCTCCTTTCTAATTGAAACGATTTTTGATATCGATGGGTTTGGTCTTTTAGGATTTAACGCGGTGATCGACCGGGATTATCCGGTGGTCATGGGAGTGCTCGGATTGTCCGCTTGTTTAATGTTACTAGGAAATGTTCTAGCAGATGCACTCGTTGCCTGGGCCGACCCAAGAGTACGTTTCGAGGGATGATCAAAATGCAGCTTAACCCCTTGATCCAGCGAAAACTCATCCGTTTTCGATCGTTGCGTCGGGGATATTGGGCTTTCTTATTCTTATTTTTAGCTTTTTTACTAAGTTTGGGAGCTGAGTTGCTGGTAAATAAACGGGCTTTGATCGTATGTTATGAAGGCGAATATTTTTTCCCTTCTTATGGAGCTCAAATTCCGGGTGAGCAATTCGGATTGAATTACGGATATGAAACAAATTATCGGGAACTTAAACAGATTTTCCACGACCAGGCAGGGGGAAACTGGGTTCTTTTACCACCTATCCCCTATGATCCGTATGAGATGGACTATCGAGATACCGATTCCACTGGGTTTTCTGCCCCTGACTGGAAAACGAGGCACATCTTGGGTACAGACAAAACCGAAAGAGATGTATTTGCCCGCTTGGTTTACGGATTCAGAATCGCTTTTACTTTTGCACTTGGCTACCTTTTCTTGACCTATCTATTGGCTATTGCCGCTGGTTCGATCCTTGGCTACTTCGGGGGTAAGGCAGATATGTTTGGTTTGCGACTCGTTGAGATTTGGTCAAATGTTCCTTTTCTATACATGGTTATAATTCTTGCTTCGGTAATGCCCGGATGGTGGGGTAGTGGATGGCAAATATCCGCTCTCCTTATGATCATGGTTTTGTTTAGTTGGACAGGAATGACTTATTATGTTCGTTCTGCGGTTTACAAGGAAAAGGCCAAAGACTACATTGCATCGGCTGAGGTAATTGGTGCGGGTCCGTGCAGGATTATTTTTCGGCATCTTCTGCCCAATGTTATTTCCACTTTGGTTACTTTTGCTCCCTTTACTGTAGCCGCCGCCATATCTTCTATCACTGCACTGGACTTTCTCGGCTATGGTTTACCAGCCCCTACTCCGAGTTGGGGAGAATTGCTCAAGCAGGGAGTGAACAACCTGAGGGTTGCCCCTTGGATCGTAGCTTCTGCCGCTGGGGCACTAGTGCTTACTCTTACCTTGGTCACCTTTGTTGGCGAAGCAGTCCGCGAAGCTTTTGATCCCAAAAAATTTTCTACCTACCAATGAACATTCTAAAAAAGAAACATTCACGACCATTTATCTTCACGGCATTATATCTCCTTTCTTTTCTTGGAGGGTGTGAAGACAATACTCTTAAAAGACCAGAGCCAGTTAACTCAAGCGACGGACCCATCGAAACAAGCCCAGCTTTAAACAAAGCAGACCGTGCTTACATTAGGGAACTGGCTCGCGAGTTTGCTAATGAATTCAGAAAAGAGATCGGGTCTTCGGTTCCGAGTATTCACAAGAATCAATCCTTGGATATTTCTCTATCCGAAGAATCTTCCGGTCTCCTGGATGAATTGGGTAATGCTCACCCCTTATTGGACCACTGTACTGAAGCGGTTTTAGAGTTTTATCTGCAGCACAAAGATGCATTTGTGATTTCAAACATCGATCAATTGCCCAAGAACTTGCAATGGGAGAACGGTTCACGGGAGGAGGAGTTTTCTTCACCAGATGCAATAAGGGGTGGAACCTGGAAAACTTTCATGTCTGACTTTCCGAGAACCTTGCGAACCATTGGACCGGACGCCAACGGAGCCTTTCGTCGATATTTACTTGATTATAATGGGGTTGGTCTCGTGATGACACATCCAAATTCTGATGGTTATTACCCGGGATTGGCAAAGCGTTGGGCCTTGGGAGAAGATGGACGCACCGTCTATTTTCAATTGGATAATGACGCCAGATACAGCGATGGGAAACCTGTAAGAGCGAGTGATTTTTTCTTCACTTTTTACTTCATGAGAAGCAAGCACCTGCAAGCCCCCTGGTACAATGACTTTTACGGAAAGGACAAATTTTTAAAGATCACACTTTTTAATGAAAGTATTCTGTCCATTACATATCACTCCGCCAAACCCGACCTGGTTGAACGTGTTTCTATTCGTTCTATACCCGAACATTTTTATGATGAGTTAGGTAGTGACTATCTAGCTAAATATCAATGGACACAAGAACCTACGACCGGGCCCTATGTAGTTCGCCAGGAGGATATAAATAAGGGACAATCTGTTGCTCTTACTCGATTACCTAATTGGTGGGCTGATCACAAAAAGTTTTATCGAAACCGATACAACCCAGACCGTATCATGGTTCAAGTCATTCGTGATCCAAGCAAAGCTTTTGAGGTATTTCTTAAGGGAGATATTGATATGTTCAGCTTGTCTAAAACCAGTTATTGGTACGAAAAGTTGCCTAACGATCATGACTTAGTCAGTAACGGATATTTGACCAAAGTAACATTTTTCAATCAAGTTCCACCACCTACCTATGCACTACGCATTAATTCCTCCAAGCCTCCGTTTGACGATTTAAATGTTCGAATCGGATTTCAACATGCGATGAATTTTGAGCTCGTTCTCGAAAAAATATTTCGCGGAGATTTTGAAAGGATGCGCACTGTGGCAGATGGATATGGCATGCGTTCTCACCCGACCTTAAGGGCGCGAAAATTTTCTGTCGATCTTGCAACAGCATTTTTTGCTAAGGCGGGTTACCATTCTCGCGGAAAGGATGGAATTTTGGTCAATGATGCAGGGCAACGATTATCAGTTGAATTGCTGACCGGGTACAAGCACTTGGAAGATGTGCTCGTTGTTTTAAGAGAGGAAGCGAAAAAAGCTGGCCTCGATTTGAAGCTAAAAATACTCGAGAGTACAGCTGCTTTTAAGACGGCATCAGAAAAAAATCACCAAGTTGTTTTTTCTGCATTTAATTCTTTTGTAGAATTGTTTCCCCGTTTTTGGGAACCCTATCATTCAGATAATGCTTATTCTCCGGGTGGGCAAAAAAAGTTTAATGCAGATGGATCGATACGGTCGGATGCCATAGTTAAGACAAGCACCAATAATTTTACGCAAACCGCTGTTCTCAAAATTGATCAACTAATTGATCAATACCGAGTGGAGGAGAGCTTGGAGGAAATCACTGACATGGCTCATCAATTAAGCAAAATGATTCATGATCATGCTGTCTATGTACCTGGGTGGAAAAAGCCATGGTTGCGGATGGGGCATTGGAACTGGGTAGCATTCCCGGAAGACTGGGGGCCGCGAGAAACCAGAGACTATGAAGAATTCCAAGTTTTTTGGATCGATGATGACAAGAGATTGCGGATTGATGGGGCAAGAAAGAGCGGTCAGAAAATAGAAGGTCTATCAGGTGTGCGGGTCTATGAAAAACATCGGAATAAATTATAAAAACTGAAGTTTTTGTTTGATGCAGAATAAGTATTGAAATGAATCTGCTCGAAGTAAGAGGGCTTAAAGTTGCCTTTGAAAATGAGAAAGGGGAAGACTTAGTTGTGGTCGATGGTGTCGATCTTTCATTGGAATCTGGGCAGACCCTCGGGCTTGTGGGGGAATCAGGATGCGGAAAAAGTGTAAGTGCACTTTCTTTACTACGTTTGCTTCCGCATCCTGCAGGTAAAATCCTTAACGGCTCTATTTTGTGGAAAAATGTAGACCTGCTTAGCATGTCTTCTGATCAGATTCGATCAATTCGTGGAAAAGAAATCGGAATGATTTTTCAGGAACCGATGAATGCCCTAAATCCTTCCCATACCATCGGAAGGCAAGTGGATGAAGTATTTCTGACGCACAGAGAAATGAAACAGGCAGAAGCCCGTGAACACACCCTGAAAATGTTGCAAAAAGTGGGCATTCCTGAACCAAATGTCCGAGCAAATGATTACCCGCATCAACTCTCTGGGGGCATGCGGCAGAGGATTGTTATTGCTATGGCTTTGGCTTGCGAGCCCGATCTTATTATTGCGGACGAACCAACCACAGCCCTAGATGTTACTATTCAGGCACAAGTTCTGCAGTTAATGTCCGAACTTCAGGAACAGTCAGCTGCATCCCTTCTTTTAATTACTCATGATTTGGGCGTGGTTGCACAGACATGTGACGAGGTAGCTGTTATGTATGGTGGAAGAATCATTGAACGTGCCCCTGTGTCCAAACTTTTTCAATCACCAAAACATGCCTACACCCGGGGTTTGCTTGCATCGATTCCATCGCTTACGGGTCCTGTTCAGGCAAAACTACCTGTAATACAAGGCATGGTTCCAGCATTGGCAGATTTAAATACTGGGTGTCGGTTTGCTCCAAGAAGCACGCATCATCACGAGCAAGAATGGCTTGAGGTGCGCCCCCCTTTTGTAGAGGTTGAGGAGAACCACTGGGTGGAGGCTTGTCCTGCCTGTGCCGTATTAAATAAAAAAGACCTATCTTGATGAAAGCATTGCTCGAGATATCCAAATTAAAGGTACACTTTCCAGTTAAAGGAGGCATTTGGATGCGTCCCGTTGCCACCTGCAAGGCAGTAGATGGAGTAAGCCTGGAAATTGCTAAAGGTGAGACTCTGGGGTTGGTCGGCGAATCGGGTTGCGGGAAGTCAACTTTAGCCAGAACGGTGGTCGGATTAAATGTCCCGACGGCCGGTAAAATCTTGTTAGACGGACAAAAACTGGGAGGTTTTCGAGGAAAACAAGGCAAGAAAAACCGCAAGCGTATTCAGATGGTTTTTCAGGATCCCGCGGAGTCCCTGAATGCGCGTCATACTGTTGGGCAAATTCTTGAAGAACCCTTATTAGTTCACCGGATGGGAAGCCAAAGTGAGAGAAACTCTCGGGTTAAGGAATTATTGAACTTGGTGGGATTGGCTGAAAATGCAGCGAACCGCTATCCCTTTGAATTCTCAGGCGGACAGCGCCAAAGAATTGGCATAGCCCGGGCACTTACCCTTAATCCAGAAGTTTTGGTTTTGGACGAGCCTGTTTCCGCGCTTGACCTGTCCATTCGTAGCCAAGTGATTAACTTATTGATGGATTTGAAGAATCGCCTCGGTTTGACCTGCCTTTTTATAGCTCATGACCTTTCTGTTGTTCGGCATCTTTCGGATCGAATTGCCGTGATGTACTTGGGTAAGGTAATCGAAGTCGCACCTGCCCAAGAATTGCTCAACAATCCTCTACACGGTTACACGCGCTCTTTGATCGAGTCAATTCCTCAACCGGATCCAAAAATGCATCGCAAATTTTCTGTTCTTAGTGGAGAGGTTCCGTCGCCGATCAACCCTCCGCCCGGCTGTCCCTTTGGGTACCGAATTAGATCCGAATTATATACTGAAAGTATTGGGAAAGCCTTGGAATTAACCGAGGTTAGCCCGGGACATTGGATTCAACAGTGTCCTTGTTGTTGTCCAAAGAAAAAGCCATAAATACCAAGATTCTCAATGTCTTTTTTTCTACTAAATTGCTTACATTCAAAAAAGGCTTGCGAGAGTAAGGTGCTAGGTCTTTTATCCAACCTCACCCTATGTATTCTTATTCGCTAGCTATAGTTAGTTCTCTCTTCATCCTTGCTACCTGGGTTAATCCGCTCATGGGTCAGAACCCAGCAGACATGCCTATGCGCCAAGTCATGAGCGGTGCCCAAGAATTAATCGGTCAGGGTGATTATGCGAGTGCAGCGCCTTACTTGGATCAACTCGAAATTCGCTTTGCCGATGAAGGAAACCCCGAAATTGCAAAGATTCTTGAACAATTTGGTTTTGTTCGTGGAGTCGGGTATGTACAAAACTTTGCCAAAACTGGGGAAATGTCGAACATGCAAAAAGCAGCAGATGCATTTGGTAGCTTTGCGGAAAAATATCCTGAGAATGAGAATGCGGTTTCCGCAATGCAGCAGCGAACTACCTGCCTAAGAGCTCTTGCTGGGACTGATCCCAGTAAATGGCTAGAAGCTGCAGCGGTTATCGAGACCCTCCTTGATGAAAATCAACCTTTTAAGAAAAAAATCGTTAAGCGTAGCGAGTTGATGAATCTATACTTTGGCAGAGCTCAGTGCTATCACATCACTCAAAACTGGGTTAAAGGAGAGCGTGCCTTTGCCGACCTATTAAAGTTCTCCGATCTCGCTAAGGATCAAGACCGCGCTGCTTATGCGGTTTCCTGTATGGTCGAGATGTTTGTTCAGACCAAGAGAATAGACGATGTCTTTCCATTACTGCCTAGGCTCTCAGGCGATACTCCAGCTAGGTTTGATCTTCGGTTAAATGTTAACCTCATGCAGGGAGCAGAGATTCTCAAGGAACAGGAAAGGCATGTTGAGGCGTCTTTACTTTACGCTTTGACCATGACCACTGAGGAAATTGTCTCTTTTTATACCAGCCGAGAAGCGAGTATTGCTTCTCAAATTGAACGTGTAGAAACTTTCATAACAAACCAAGGACGAAGGATTCCTCCCCGTAGGCTTTCTGCTTTGAAAGAGACGATAAATCAATTGGCGATGAAAGTTACTAGTGCACGCAGTCACTTAAAACTGGCCCAAAGTACTCCATCTTTCACTACAATCTTGCGCTGGCGAAAATCCGATAATTTTCAAGCTTGCAAAAGGGAATGGGAGTCATTTTGGGCTTTTTACTGGTTATACCAAGATTTTCCTGAGCATGAAATGGTGGAGAACTTTCTTTATGCTGCTTTCGCATCTGCTAACACGGTAAAATTCCGCGATAAATCAATCGAACTGGGCGAAGCATATTTAAAAAACAAGAAACTGAATAATTTTCGTGCAGATGTAACTTTCATCATGTCGAACGCATACCGTCAGGAAGCCCAGAATCAGCTCAAAATAGTACAGGAGCTTCAATCCTCTCTAGCCTCTGTTGATAAACAAAAAGCTGCTGATGCTAAGCAACTTGCCTCCGACTACTACGATCGTTTCTTTGAGTTGTGTGATGATTTTCTGGGAAGTTCCCCTGATGATAAATATGCACGGGATTTTATTGGGATGATGGGTTCGGAATATTTTAAGCGTCAACAATTTGAGGCTCTTTTAAAAAAATTTGCTGGTTTTGAAAATGGAGATCTAGTTCCTGGCACTGGCTATATAAATTTGGAGGGCTTAAACTCGGGTGCTATGGCTACAGCAAATTATATGAGCGGCCTTGCTCTTTTAGCCACCGGAAACTTTGATCACGCAAAGCCGCTTTTAGGAGCAGTCGTTGGCGTAAGTTTGGAAGGGTTACCCCTTGATGAGGCAGCCTTAAGGGAGAATTGAGTTAGCCGTACTATGTTTTTTAGGAAAACTAATTTTTTTCGTAGGCTAGGTATTGTGTCTATCTTATCTTTATCGGGGTGTGGAGGTGACGATGTCGAAGAAACGGATTCAGTCGATGTCCTCTCCGATGAAACTGTTAAGGCTGATATTTTAGAAAACGACGTTCTCGAAAAAGTCTCTCCCGTCTCACCAACTGTTGAAACCAAAAAAATTGAGGAAACTCCAGATCCAAATGGAGTTTACCTTCCAATTTACGAAACGAATGGTGAAAAACTAGAAACAACCCAACTCAACAAACATCCAGTCTACGCAAATGGGCAGGGATATTTTTTGTGGTATTCTGGTTCTTTATGGAAATTATCCACCAAGGTAGGTGGTGGTCGGATTGTTTCTTCTGGTGGAGAGGAGTTAATTGGTTCATGGCCTGATGGAGCAACTGCCAGGTTTTCTCCAGATCCGGAATATGCTAAGCAGGCTTTATTCCGCTTAGCAGTTGCCTATCAAGGATCGGAGGATAATGCCAATGCGATTCGTTTGTTCAAGCAATTCGTTACTTTATATCCAGAGGACAAAACAGTAGCCGAAGCTTATTTGAGCATGGGCGATTTAGCGATTAGTGAAGTGGCTTCAGATAGTCAGCCTAATTTCGATCAAATTCAACTTGCCCGTGAAAATTACAGTCTTGTACGTGAGAATACTCAAAATATTACCCTGATTACTGATTCGGTTTCCAATGAGGGTGGACTGATTGAGAGAGTGGCTGAAAACCCCGAAGGCTTAGTGAATTTCTACCTTACTTTTGATAATAATAAAGATGACTTAATTGATAAGGATGAGTACGAAGCAATGAAAATAAAACTCTCGAACTCCCATTATGGTGACCTTGGAGAATATGATCTTAGTGAGGATACAAATTTGGACTTTGGTGAACTTTATGATTTAGCTTCTAGTATTTGCTATCAGGAACTTGAACAAATCTACAAGGGGTATGTGGAAAAGTTTGGCTCTTTTGAAGGAGTCCAAGTTGCCAAAGCTACAGAAAAGATCGGTTTTGCGTTGGAAAAACAAGGCATGCCGTCACAAATGCTCAATCTCTATTTTGAAGATATCAGAAAATATGGAAATGATCCATCCAGTGTTGGAGTTGATGGAATTCTCAAGAAATATTGTGATAAATACAAAGAGTATGAAGACTTATTTGGATTGACGCTAGATTTGTTAGAAAAACTCCAAAATCTCTCGGAACCTGTATCTTTCGTTTTTAGGAATCGTAAGGGTATAGAAGAAGAGATTTCCGGTACTATTGAAGAGGTTGTCAAAGACCGAAAGAAATTATTGGCCATGCTTGGAGCGAAGTATCAAGGGATGGATCCAAAGATATATTCCGAAATGGTAAAATATCGGGGAGCCATTTTTGTGAACGAAAATTATGCAGCTAAGTTCAACGGATACTTAAAAAAATATCGAAAGTTACAAGACAACTTCCCGGCAGATCTTTCGCCCAAAAGAGCTTTTGTCCGCTTGCTTGGAGAAGCGGAGGAGAGTGGCCAAAAGACTTTGGAACTTCGCATGCGAGCAAACTTGGACAGAGTAGGATCCCGTGCAGGTGGCGACTACAACCCACAAGCAAGTGATTTTCCTGCTGCTAGTGCTGGTGTTCTTGTTTGGATGGCGGAAAAAATGCTCGCCCAAAATGCACTTGAAGATGCCGTTGCTGCCATGGAAAGATTGGTAAGTTTATATAGTGATGCTGGGGGAGATTTTTTATTCGATGCACACTACCTTATTGGAAAAGCAAAGGAGAAAGACCGAGATTTCACAAGTGCGGCTAATCACTTTGAATCAGCCCTGTCCAATTCTACTTGGCACCCTAATTCTAATGATGCCCGCATTCGTCGCGGAAATGCGTGGTTTGAGGTGGCTGAAGACACGAAGAATGTTGATTCGTATACTCGTGCTAAGTCATCGTTCGAAGAAGTGCGTGGTGATACCGAGGCCCCTCTAGAAAAAAGAGCAGAGTCTTCTTTTATGATGGGACAATGCCTCAAGGCACAAAAAGATTTTGCTGGTGCAGCATTCCTATTCCTTGAGACCACGCTCAATTTTCCTAGTGCCCTGAAATGGGCTCCGAAATCATTTGAACAAGCGATCGCATGTTATGAACAGGCGGGTCAGATCGATCAAGTTTCTAACATCGAGAAACAGTATGTGAACTGGCAGCGAAAATTTTTGAAATGAATTCAGTAAACAGAAACTGTTCTTTTGCCTTCTTATGTTTCGTTTTAGTTACAAGTAGCCTATTTAGTGAGGATTATTTCCGAAAATACACTGGAAGTATTCCCGTTAAGGTGCATTACCTAAAATCTACTTCAACTAGAGCGATGGAATTGCGTGGTTTGGACACTCAAAAAGGTATCGTATATGCAAAAATGGATGGAGGAGGCACCATTGAGATGGAATTGCGTGATTTGCGCAGGCAAAATATTGACCGCTTTGAGTTCCAGTGGCCGAAAAGTGCGAAGACTTATTTAAAGTATTTGGCTAATGAACAATATGACCCCCGTATTTTAGAGGCTTTACGCCCAGAGGTTTATAAGGTCATGCGCTTTTTAGAAATGCCTTTTGAATTTTTAGCTATTCATGACGATTGCCTAACCTATGTAAAAGCCCTACTGGGAATGGAACAGTTCAATGAAGCTTTTTATTTGTTGTCCCGTCTAAATCTCGCAAAACTTGATGAATTCGGCTACCGGGAGTTTTCGGAAGCCGCTTTGGAACTTTGCGGGAAAATGATTGCGGCCAATCCCGACTTCGCCAAATCGTCTCGAGCCCTCCTTCAAAGAATTACCATTCGAGATGATCGTGCTGATCATGAGGCATACTTGCACTTGGTGGACTCTCTTCGTAGACAAGGAATGTATACTGATGCGATTAGTGAATATGCCCGCCTGACACCTATTGTAGCGAAGGATCCATCTAGCCCTCTTAATAAGATATTAAAAATTTGGCCCGTTTATTGTTATGTTAAATTGTACGAGGTTTACGCACCAGCTGCCAGCAAGGACAAACGCTATGCGGATGCAGCAGGGAAAATGTTTAACTCTGCTGTCCAGGGACTCAAGAAATTGGATGAAGAGCCACCAGATCGAAATACTAATGAGTTTTCGCTTTATAAATTACTCCGGTCATTAATTCGGGTGCAATATGCTAGACAATCCGAAGCCCGGGGGGATACCCTTAAGGCAGCAGAATATTATCGCCAATCCGTGCTGGAAGTTACTGAAGGAATTGTAAACGCACGAGTTGGATTGGATTGGCTGCCGGAATCCCTAATGATGGCAGGCGATGCCTATGAAAAACTTGAATTATTTGAGGCGGCTAAGAATGTTTATAATCAGGTGAAAGTATTTTTTCCAAAAACAAAATGGGAGAAAATGAGCATGGATCGTTTAGCATCCATGCCATCTTCCTGATGTAAAACTCATTGACCTTAATCAATATTCTTCCTTTTCTTTTCTAAACAACATTCAATAAATTATGAAAATAGGACCGTTTCGTTTACCTGCACTATTCGTGCTTCCCACAATATTTCTTTCTCCAGGAATGTTTGTCACACAAGCTCTGGCCCAAGACACCAATTTGTTTTCCCAAGCTTGGAATAATTTGGGCCCTTCTTTCTTCATTATTTTCTTATTAATGATTTTAGCTGGAATTACCCTAATCATCTTCAACAGCATTGCTATTCGACGTAAAGCATTCATCAAGGATGATGTGATCGAGCCAATTATGCAGGAAATACAAAACCTGAATATCGAAGGAGCAAAAGCTCTATGCGATCAATACAAACTACCTGTTACTTCAGTTCTCAAGGGTGGTCTCGAAAGAATTCAAGATGATGAATTAGACATTGAATCAATCGAAAAAGGACTGGATGAAAATTCTGGTATTGAGATGGCTAAGCCTTTCACTTGGATCAATATGCTAAATACAATTGGTTCAATTGCTCCTATGATTGGACTTCTTGGTACGGTGGTTGGTATGATTGGTGCCTTTGCTGTACTAACTACTGCCGGTATGGGTGGTGAAGCAAGCAAGCAGATGGCTGGTAATATTGGTAGTGCTCTTTGGACTACTGCTGCGGGTCTGGTGGTTGCGATTCCCTGCTTAGTTTCTTACTTCTTGTTCAAAACAAAATTCGGTAATATTGTGGCAGAAGTTAACCAAGTTACCGGCTCAATGGTATTTACACTTGTAAGAGCCGCTCGTGGGGGTTTTGCCGAAGAAGGCGAAGCGGAAGAATATTTAGAAGAAGGCGAAGCCTACGAAGAGCCTCCCTTAGAATCTGCCTGACTTGATTATTTATTCTTTCCAACCCGTTCTCATTTCCACTGCGATAAATGGCAAAGTTTGAAGTACCGGAGACCAATGATTCACCGGATTTAACTCCGATGATTGATGTCGTATTTCTGTTGATTGTTTTTTTTATGGTGGTTGCACAAAGGCTGTCAGAGCAATATGTGGAACTATCAGGTCTGCCCATCGCTGCGAATTCATCCGTTAAGGAAGAGGCTCCACCGAGAACGATTATCAGTATTGATGAAACACCATCGGGGCAAAAATTTTACTGGGGTGAGCAGGAAATTGATATATCTCAAATATCAACAGCCGTAAAAAGAAACCCAAAGTGGAAAGTTTTTTTACGGGTTCACCCTAAAGTCACTCATTCCGTGGTTCAGGACACCTTAAAGGAGATTGGTAATGGTGGACAGGCAGATGTTATATTCGCAACATTTAAAAGCGGCGGATAAAGCTATTTCTTTGCTGTGGATACTTTCAAGAAGATATTAGATGATGTAGATGAGGTCGATCTGACCCCCATGATCGATGTAACTTTTCTGCTTCTTATTTATTTCATGGTTACAACTATGATTAAAGAACCTGAAGCCGAGCTATCGATTCAGTTGCCAGGTAAAGCATCCAATAGTGACATAACCCCAATGGAACTACTTAAAGTCCGCATTGGAGATGAAGGAGAAGTCTATTTGAACGGGTCAGAAATTGAAAATGGACTTGATCTCGAAATGCCAGACTTAGTTGCAAACCTTAAAATTCAAAAGGGTATGCGCGATCAATTAATTAGCAGCGGTGCAAGATCAAAAGAAGAAGCAGAACTTAAAGTCGAAATTGCCTCTTCCGGAATTGCTGAGCACCAGGCCGCAATAAGCGTGCTTAACGCTTGTTCGGAGGCAAGAGTATACAAGGTTACTTTTGCTTTCAATTAAAGCCATATTGGCCGTGTTTTCTTTTCTCCATAAGATAAGTTGAGATGCCTGCTGTAGTAAAAAAATTTCTTCATACTCGTATGAGGGTAAGCGATTTAGAAAAAACGCTTAAATTTTACCAACAGGTTTTTGGGCTTGAGGTTACGCGCCGACATGAATCCCCCCGCGGCTCCAAGCTCGCATTTCTTGCGGTGCCTAACAGTGATGAAGAGATTGAAATTACTTACTTTCCTGGTTCTGGGCCTGTGAAGGTGCAGGAAGATTTGATGCACCTTGCTTTTGAGGTGGAATCTATGTCCGCATTTCAAAAACATCTAGACATAATCGATGTACCTCTTAGCGACGGCCCAACGAAAAGCTCTTCTGGTTCGGTCTTTGCTTTTGTGGATGCCCCGGAAGGATACGAGATCGAGGTAATCGAACGTCCTAGGTAAATTGGACGACTATTTGGGGCATTTGGGTTGATGCTTATAATAGATTTATGAAAATTTCATTACTTTCGGTTCTAATAATTGGGCTTTTTCTAAACCCTTTATTCGCAACTGCATCTCAAGTTCTTTTTGATGGTCATTCTCTCAAAAATTGGGAAATAACTGACTATGCGGGAAGAGGAGAAGTTAGCTTGGATAAGAACGGAAGCGTTATACTCGAGTTTGGTATCGCCCTGACTGGTATACATTGGATTGGAAATGACTTACCCAAGGTGAATTATGAAATTCAATGGGAAGCCAAAAAAGAGATGGGCTCAGACTTTTTTGGGTCCCTTACATTTCCTTACCAAGAAAACCATGCTACCCTTATTCTCGGTGGTTGGGGTGGGGCATTGGTAGGCATTTCATGTATAGACGGATTTGACGCATCTGAAAATGAATCTGCCACCGCCCATTTCTTCCGTTTAAATCAATGGTATTCCTGCCGACTACAGGTGACAGAAAGTCATTTAAAATTTTGGGTGGATGAGGAGAAATTGATTGATTGCGAAGTGGAAGGTCGTGAAATAGCTATGCGAAGTGGAGAGATTGAAATGTCTACGCCTTTGGGTTTTTCTACCTATGATACTACAGCACTTATTCGAAGGGTAGTGCTTACAAAATTCACAAAATAAAAAAGCCTGCACAACAAAGTGCAGGCTTTTGAGGATTAAGGTTAAAGAATATTCGTAGTTTCTTTGAGAGGAATCAAAGCGAAGTTATCGCCAATAAGAATCCTTGGGTGAATATAAACGGTTAATATTTTCTAAACTGTCAACTCTTCCAGGAAATCCCTTAACTTTTACATCGTAGTATTTGAAGAGAAAGAAATTCTTTTCGTTCACATTATACATTGTGTATCCCAAAACATCACAATTGTTTTTCTCACAAGCGTCACGAAGTGCAGCCGCTTTAAATTTTTGACTAGAAGATTTCGGGAGCAAGGAGAGGGCATTTCCTAAAATATTGTCAGACCTACTTGAAACATCAACCCCTTCGGCTGTTTCGCTTGCACCAATTGTAAAATAACCGAGAATTTCAATTCCGGAGGATTCTCCGCTAACCTGGGTTTTACCCATCGGAATATCGACAACATAATCTTTCTTGGGTTCAAAAGCTCCCATTGGTTTTCCTTCGTTAACAATGTCGAGGGAGTTTTTGGCACAACTAGAAAGGGAGATAATCAGAACGGCGTATAATAATTTCATTAGTTTTGATTAAGGAAATAATTAGAATTCGTCAAATTTTAATATTACAGGATTAAACCAGTTCTTGCGGGAGAGTTCTTCAGGACCGAATGTCCCTCAATCTTTCTCTGTAACTTCTCGTAAACGTAATTGCCCGCAGGCGGCGTCTATGTCGTGTCCTTTTTCCATACGCAAAGTGACACGTGGTGGGTTACCTTGCTCCACTTTTTGGTGAAAGGCACGGATTTGTTCCAGCTTGGGTCTTCGCCATGAGAGACCGTCGACTATGTTATAGGGAATTAGATTAATCTTTGCATTGAGTCGGCGTGCATGGGTTGCCAAAAGTTCAGCTTGTTTGAGGTCATCATTTACTCCTTCGATCAAGATATATTCCAGGGTGATCATTTTTTTTCTTTCTTCAATAAATCTTTCACACGCATCAAAGAGTTCGCTAAGGGGGAATCGTTCATTGATCGGCATTATTTTTTGTCTAGTTTGATCATCTCCTCCATGTAGTGAAATGGCTAAGCGTATCTGTGCCGGATATTTTGCCAGTTCCAAAATCTTGGGAGCCAGTCCACTGGTGGAGAGTGTCAGGTGCCTTGCTCCTATCCCAAGGCCTTTGGGCGAAAGAATCTGATCAAGTGCAGGAAGGAGGGCTGGCAGATTTGCCAAAGGTTCGCCCATGCCCATGAATACGAGGTTATCAATTCTACGATTTGCTTCGTTACGGGCGAGAAGGATCTGTCCAACGATCTCGCCCGTAGTCAAATTGCGTTTCAAACCATCCAGTCCACTAGCACAAAATTTGCATCCTATGGCACACCCGACTTGAGTGGAAACACAGAGGGTCAATCGTGATGATCGTACACCTTTCGTGCCTGTGGTTGCCGGAATAAGTACGCTTTCAATAAGCTGTCCGTCCCTAAGTTTCCAGAGAAATTTACGGGTGGTATCGGTCGAGCCTTGTGCCCGTAAAAGTTTCATCGGACACAAATCCCAATGATCTGAAAGTCCCTGTCTAAGAGATTTGGGTAAGTTTGACATCTCCACCCAATCAAAAGTTCCTTGTTCAAAGATCCAATGACGCAACTGTTCCATACGATAGCTGGGAACTTTGCCAAGTTGCCATTCTTCAAATGGCTTATCTAAAAGTAATGGATTCACACAATTCCCTTTTGGCGGAAATCGGACCGTATGGCAATCGATCAAGTTGATTACGACTTGCCGAATAGTAAAAATCTGTGGAGCATGTATGGTTTAAATATGTCAAACTCTTTGGTCGATAAATCCTTGGTTCAATTAAGCCAGGCTGGCTTGCGTCTTACCAAGCAAAGAAGAGCTATGCTTGAGGCTTTAGTAATAGCTGAGAAACCAATGTCAGCGGAAGAGGTTCACGCAAAGCTTTATTCCGGTACTTGTGACCTAGTAACAGTGTATCGCTCGCTTGAACAGTTTGAACGGGTAGGAGTGGTCCAATTAGGAGTTAGGGAAAACGGAACAAAAGTGTACTGCCTATCACATGGACTCGACCATCATCATCATTTGACATGTCGAATTTGTGGTCGTACCGAACGCGTGGATTTATGCATGGCGGAAGAATTAGAAAAGGTTGGAAGATCTTACGGGTTTACTGAATTGTCCCATGTGATGGAACTCTTTGGAGCTTGCCCTGAGTGCAAAAAAGAAGCCTGAACTCGAAGAAAGCCCTGTAAAATAAAATTTATATTCTTGGGTATTCTCCCTTGCTTGCTCTCCTTTTTTTATGGAATATGATATTTTTATAAAATTTTGTATGATTAGAACGTTTACTATTTTACTCTGTTTGGGAGTTACTTTTTTGTCTGCATCACCAGATCCTGAGTTAAAGAAGATAGAAAAAGCACTCCAAACAGTTCCAATTGTTAAATCCCAAAAAGTTCCGCAAATCCTAGTCTATTCGAAAGCAAGTGGATTTGCTCACAAGTCAATCCCCACGGGAGTTAAGGCATTACGCGCTTTGGCCCGAAAGACTGGAGCCTTTAATCCAGAGTTTTCTCAGTCGGTTGAAGATTTTACAGCAGAAAACTTAAAAAAGTTTGATGGCTTGATTTTTAATAATTGCACGCGTGTGGAAAAGGCTTTTGTCAGTCAAAAACAGCGAAGTGCTCTTTTAAATTTTATACGTAAGGGCAAAGGATTTTCTGGATTCCACGGCGCTTCGGACGCAGGAATGCCTAAATGGGAGGAGTACACAAATATGATTGGAGGTTGTTTTAATGGACATCCTTGGAATGCAGGTGGCACATGGCCCTTTAAGGTAGAGGATTCTGAGCATACTTTATGCAAAAGCTTTGTTTCCAAAAGCTTTCGCTTTTCTGATGAGATCTATCAATACAAAGGTTACGATCGAAAAAAACTGCGAGTTTTAATAAGTCTAGATTCTAACCAAAGCGGAATATCCGGAAAGTCTCCCACTCAGGATTACCCAGTTTCCTGGGTGAAGTCTTATGGAAAAGGTAGGGTATTTTATTCAAATTTTGGACATAACAAAGCAACTTGGTGGACTCCTTTCTTATTGGAACACTTCCTTGCAGGCATTCGCTGGTCGGTAGGAGAATTGGATGGGCCGCACGAGAGTTTGCCCCAACCGCCCAGACTTTGATGTATTAAACTTAACTCCT
>ERZ807291.4718-NODE-4718-length-17773-cov-43.984479_pt1 | contig 17773 bp, 19 predicted proteins | sample MGYA00521257_ERZ807291 | MGnify/ENA primary metagenome ERZ807291 (study PRJEB31413, sample SAMN03169783) | marine metagenome | biome: Marine; feature: Water; material: Subsurface seawater | place: North Sea | collected 2011-04-28 | depth 1 m m ... | reverse complement strand
CGCTTTACCGAGCTATTCTCAAAGATCAGCCACAGCACCCCGATGCGAATCACAATTTGGGTGTTCTTGCGGCATCTGTAAACAAGCCTGCGGATGCGCTACCGCTGCTGAGAACTGCACTTGAGGCCAACCCGAAACAAGGGCAGTACTGGATTAGCTACATTGATGCGCTGATTAAAGATCACCAGCCTGAGACTGCTCGACTTGTTCTCGAGCAGGGAAAGGAGATGGGCTTGTCAGGAGAGCAGGTAGATGCACTGAGTCAGCAACTTGCGCCCGGAAGTGACGAGCTTGAGTCGGATCAGACACAAAGGCCCACGTTTACGCAACAACGCAAGAAGTTCTCGGCAAAGAAAGAGAAGAAGAAAAACGCATCGTCATCTCAAAGGAGTTTGGGGCAGACTAGTGGCCCTTCTCAGGCCGAAGTAAATATGCTACTCGCGCATTATCAAAGTGGACAGTACGCGTTAGCAGAGAAGCTAGCAGCAGCGACGACTAAAAAGTATCCGAGCGACCAATTTGCATGGAAGGTGCTCGGAGGGGTGCTTAGAGCATCGGGACGGCTACCCGATGCCGTCGTAGCCAATCAAAAAGCAGTGGCTCTCGCGCCAAACGCTGTGGAAGCACACTACAACTTGGCTAACACACTACAAGACTTTGGTCGACCAGAAGAGGCTGAGGCAAGCTACAGACAAGCGATCGCACTCAAGCCAGACTTTGTAGAAGCGCACTACAACTTGGCTAACACACTACAAGACTTTGGTCGACCACAAGAGGCTGAGACAAGCTACAGACAAGCCATTGCACTCAAACCAGACTATGCAGAAGCCCACAGCAACTTAGGCGTCACACTACAAGAACTTGGCCGTCTAGAAGACGCTGAGGCAAGCCACAGACAAGCCATCAAACTCAAGCCAGACTACGCAGAAGCTCACCGCAACTTGGGTAACACGTTGAACGATCTTGGCCGCTTCGGTGAAGCCTTGAACTCGGTAGTCGCCTCGATAAAGATGAAGCCTACTGCAGAGGCAAAAAATAGCTTTGTAAATATCTCCCAGTACATGGCTCCTAAATCTTGGGACACAGCGTTGTCAGGAATGGTGATTTCCGCACTGGTCGAGCCGTGGAATCGGCCGTTACATGTGGTGGGTTTTGCGTGTCGACTGTTAAAGCTGGACGCAAGCTTTACGCCAGTGTTGAATCAAACAAATGGTCATGCAACTCTAAGTGCAGATGCTAGCCTCTTCGACTCCTTTGTGGCAAACCCTTTACAGTCCTCTGCGCTACTGCAGGCGATGCTGTCGTCTGGCCACATTGCTGATCATGAGTTGGAGCGGCTCTTCACTCGACTTCGACGGCATCTTCTGATGCAGATGACACCAAGCATGTCTGATGAGCTTGAGGACAATGATGTGCCTGCGCTTTACTGTTACCTCGCACAGCAATGCTTCATCAACGAGTACGTTTATTTTGAAACCACGCAAGAGTTAGAACACTTGCAGTTACTTCTGGGGAAGTTGAAGACAGCTATAGAGCGCGAGGCGAAGATCCCAGCCTCCTTGGTGATAGCCGTTGCCTGCTATGTTCCGCTTCATTCAGTTCTGGGGGCGCAGAGCTTACTTCAACGAGAGTGGCCTTCAGACGTGGCTAGTGTTCTCAAACAGCAAATTCAAGAGCCACTAGATGAGCTGGCCCTGCGAGCTTCTATTCCTAGCTTAACAAGTACTGAAAATGCAGTCTCTTTGGAAGTTCAGCGGATGTATGAAGAAAACCCTTACCCGCGCTGGGTAAGACTTCCAAAGGAGACCTCTGCACAAACTCTAAACGCACGTCTCAGATCGCTTTTCCCTTCTGGTGCTTTCCGTGCGGTAGTCGATGACAGAAGTCCTGAAATACTGGTTGCTGGGTGTGGGACTGGTCAGCACCCTATAGGCACTGCACAAGGCATAAAAGGTGCGAAGGTGTTAGCGATTGACTTGAGTATGGCAAGCCTTAGCTACGCGAAGCGAAAGACCGCTGAGTTGGGCATAGAGAACATAGAGTACGCACAAGCAGACCTGCTGAAGCTAGGATCGTTGGGGCGGACCTTTGATGTGGTTGAGTCAGCAGGCGTGTTGCATCACCTTGAGAACCCGTTTGAGGGTTGGGAGGTCCTGCTGTCCTTGCTTAAGCCTCACGGGCTAATGAAACTCGGTTTTTACAGTGAAATAGCACGGAGAGACATCGTTAAGGTACGTAGCATGATTGCTGAAGAGGGTATTGGCTCTTCTGCGCAGGAGATACGAGCCTATCGCAAGCACTTGTTGGAATTGAAGAACGCCGACGGTTTTGGGCTTGCAACAAGTAGTAGTGATTTTTTTAGTACGAGCGCCTGCCGTGACCTCCTGTTTCACGTTCAGGAACACCGCATGACACTGCCTGTTCTATCGATTTTCTTTAAAGAGAACAATTTGAACTTCTTGGGATTCGAGATCGACTCGTCAGTGACGCGTTCATACAAGACTCGTTTCCCGAATGACCCATCAGCGACTGACCTGAACAACTGGCATATTTACGAAGAAGAGAATCCCGATACATTCAAATCAATGTATCAATTTTGGATTCAAAAAAATACGTAAAGGCGGAGCATATTGAGGCAGTACGATCAAGCAGATTATCCAGAGTCCTAATTGCGCCTGCGAAACACGCTAGAGCTTTTCGCAATGAAGTCATTTCAAAAATGAGGGAAGTCGACTGGAGTAGATTTAGAAACCGTTTGAAGCAAAATCAAGCGTCCTTAAAGTGATCGGTATTGCGCAAATTGTTCAAATTGCGCATCCCGTCTAAGGCCGCACAAAAAGTGACCCCGCTGAGTTGATGTATCCTGCAGACACGATTAAAATACTGTACATATAAACAGTAATTACTGTTCTCATCAGGAGCAGATGTGCAATTTACTAAAGGCGTCTCAGGTAACCCTGCTGGCAGACCGAAGGGCATCAAGGACAAGCGACATCGATTCAACGAAGCCATAGAGTCGATGATTCCTGAGGTACTCGAGTCCGCCTTTCAAAAAGCAGTTGCTGGCGACATGACTGCCGCGAAGATGCTTCTTGACCGTAGCCTTCCAACAAAGCGTCCTGAACAGGAAAGGGTCGAAATTGAGCACAGCGGCAACATCGCATCAGACGCTCAAAACGTGCTCAGAGGCGTTTTTGATGGCGAGGTGTCACCTGATGTGGGTGCAATCCTTTTGAGCGCCATGACAAGCGTTTTGAAGGCTATTGAGGTCGAGGACTTGGCTAAACGCATTGAGGCGTTGGAAGGACAGAAGAGTGAGCCTGCAAACGCTTAGGCGACGTGTCCAGACCCTTGAGTCAGCGTGTGTTCAAAAAGACCAACATGTGGTTGTTGTGTTCTTTGGCACGTCCGAGGCCGATGCGAATGCTGACAGGCTGATTGAAGAAGGCCGTGCTGAAGCGAAGCGGTTGGGCAAGGAGTTGCGGGTGATCAAAATTGGGTGGCGTCAGAAAAATTAGTAACCTAAAGCATTATTGCACTGTACCTACCGCATAACTCTCCAGAGTGCCAGCAGGACGAGTCTCAAACGTCGCCATGGTGAGCTAACCTAAGCTCACCCGCAACGCCGGTTGGCATTTTCATAACAAGCGAGATTGCTTGTCGAAAAGGTTGTATTGACTAAATTATTGGTGCACCATCAAAATTGAAAATATATCGAAGGCAATGGCTCTGCGTCACGACCCGGTAACGATCTGGAACCAAACCTATCAAACTCCATCATGAACAACGTGTTTTGGTTTTTCTCAGGCGTGATGCTCACTATCGGAATTAGCTGGTGGATAGCCGGGCGAGCCGTAAAAAGGCTCGTCCCAGCTTTAAGCGCTGAGCTACGAGAAAAAAGCAGGGAGTTAAGTGCGGCACAACATTGTTTTTTACGTGAGCTAGCAAGCAGTATTGCAATTGAAATTATTCGCCGTGACTATCACGCGTATTCACGATTGATGAGAATTTTAAGGCGCTTTTATGTGGATTCAAGTGCATTGTCTAAAATCAATTTTGAAAAAACGCGACAAAAAAAACTTAACGATTTGTTAGAAGAGTTTCCAGATATTGATGATTTCAACCCGACGCCGAATTTGTTAGTCTGTCCTGCCCCAACCTCGAGATTTACCTATACAGACGACGACGAACTTATCGATCGCTTCAAAAAAATTATGACTTTCATGTTCTGGGCTAGCGATTACCGACACGACGAAGCAATTGACTATTGGCTGTCTGAGGGGTTTGAAGCAGTCGAGAACCGCGAGTTTGTCAAAGAAATCAAGCAAGCAAAAGTAGAGTTTGAGTCACACGGCGATCTAGTCTGGTTGAATGGATGTGCACGAGTTGGATCCCGGTTGTTTGAACTTCGGGACTCACCATTTGGAGAAACAATCACCTTTAATTACCGCCGCAACGTTGACCCCTCAGTGCGAACTGAGGAGCACGAACTTTGGGTTTGTCTGGGCTGGGAAGAGTGCACGCCAGAAGCCAAAACTTTTGTTACTTACTTCAAAAAAATTAACGGAGTTGATGAGTCTCTGTACGATTAACGCTGAACAAGGTGTCCGCTCTAGTTGGAGCTTAGAGCCGCGAAGCACAGCCTTGTAACTTGTTCACCACGGTCGATCTGAAGAAGGGGGCGTCTGTCACGGCAAGCCCCGTCAACTCTGCACCATAAACATATGACAATTGACCAAGTGTTGGAACATTTATTCGGGGAAAATTTTGACCCTAAGCATCTGTTAATCGATTGGACACGCAAGGCGATACGAGACGGTGATATCAAGGTCTTTGATGCGGCGAACGTAAAAGCTGTAACGTTGCGTAAGTTTAAAGTCGACAGACGCACCTTCAGCGGAACTTTTACTGTTGCGATAAACGGAGTCGATTTGCCTGATGCCTTCTCGTGCTCCCTAAATGGAGCCGGCTGGCTCGATTTTTACGTCCCCGGATACGAGGGGCCACTGGGGACTCAGGGATCAGTTCCCTGCTACCTATTGCCAGACGAGGCCAGCTATACGATCAGCAAATTACTGAGACGAGTTTTCCCGCGACTAAAGCCCTTAGGCATCGACCGTTCGACGGGTAACTTCATAGATGCACATGCGTCAATTCATGACCGCGGTGGTTCTGATTGGTCGATACGTCACGCCTTTATGAAAGCGCGCCGTAGTGACTTCATGTGTTCGGATTACGCGCCGTTCTACACAGACCAGAAAGTGATTGTTCAAGCATTGCGGAACGAACTTAGTCGTGACAATCGAGTGTGTTTGATGCCCCAATATTGGAATAAGCTGTATCACATGCTACCAAATAGGTCAGAGGTCAACGGACGACGGACTCCCCCAGTACCATTGATTCTTGCGGCTTGGGACTCGTACTCTGCCGACAAAAAAGCTCGTATGCACGTGCATATCGAATGGGCAATCCAGCACGGAGCCGCCGAAGAAGTATTTGACTTTCTTAAGGCAAAACGCGATCACTGGCTGACCGACCCTTACTTCGAGTCCGATTTCGACTCTGAGGGCTGACTGATGCCCTTAATTTATTACTTGCCGGGGTGGAATGGCGAACTGGGCAAAGGGCTGGGTTCAGCGCTCATGCATCGTGATTTTGAGATTACTGGCCGCGAGACTCGTGATGAGTTCAAAAACTTTTCGTTTACTGAACAGGTCGAGACTGTCAGCGAAGACCTGAAGGAGAATTTTTGGTCTGCTGACTCTTTAGTAGTCGCGGTGTCCTTTGGCGCGTATTTGTTCCTGCACGCGCAAGCGACCTTGCCTTCATACCCCGGAAAAGTTCTGTTGCTGTCCCCAATAGTTGGTGGATTTTCAGACGAAAAAACAGGACGCGTTTTTTCACCGCCTCAAGAAAGTAGGTTATTCAATCTTGCACAAGCGGGACAATTTCCACGACTAGACCGATTTGACGTCCACACTGGGTCGGAAGACTGGCAGAGTCACCCAGACGCCGTGACGAGGTTTTTCAATTTGATTGGAGTGCAGGCTGTCATAGCAGACGGGCGAGGCCATAGCCTCGGCAGTGATTACGTGAGCGCAGTGCTCGATAACTGGCTACCCCCAGCAGGCAATATGTGACTCAGGGACTACCTCGGACACTCAAAGCGGGCAGAGTCCACCATTAATAGTGCGAGACACATTACCGCTGGGGCATTTATAAGTGCAAGTCGTGTTAAGCCCACTTCTACTTTTTGATAAGAGCCTACACCCTGAGGACGAGACACCTCCTCCAAGGGCACTGTTGTCCATTGGCGTGTGGTAGGTGCTCAACCCCGTTTCTTTTGCGGCATTACCGATACGGACTATGAATTCCATAATATCCGACCCTGTTATCCCAGAGTCAGCCTTTTCAGGGTTCGCCGCACAACCTGCCATCAACATGGTCAAGATTATTATCAGATGTCGCATCGAGGTTACCTCTTGATGAATAAAGCACACTCAGTGTAATTTGATTTTTTAAGCGCCCATGTCGTATTTATTTTGTATTTTAGATTGTCATTTCCAATTTTTTTCGGAGTCGTCATGATCGGCACCATAGCAGGCGACTTGATTGGTTCGGTGTACGAATTTTCGAGGCTCAAGACGAAGGGCTTCCAGCCTTTGTTTCACCCGAAAGTACGTTTCACAGACGATACGGTTTGCACAGTAGCAGTTGCGGATGCCTGTCCGACGTGAACGATGGAGTCTCATTCAAGCCAAATTGCTAAGTGCTGAAACCATTCTGTTCTTTATGAGATGCCCGCAGTACTGTTCGATCACCCCGACAGTTGTCCCAGAGATAAGCGTCACTGCGTCGTTGTCCAAACTATTTGGAGAAACGAGGCCTGTAATCAGACTTCAAAGTCGCAGAACAATGTTGGTATCGTAGAGCAAGTGGTTCGGAAAGGGCCACTCGTTTAGCTCTTACATCTACGTTACATCAAAACCCAAACGAAAACGCCCCCGAATAGTCGGAGGCGTAATTCGTTGATTCCAAAAGGGAATTTTGGAGGCGCGATCCAGAGTCGAACTGGACTAGACGGATTTGCAATCCGTTGCATAGGGGTTTTACCCCTGCACCAACAATAAAGGAATCAAGAACTTAGCTTGCGTTTGGGTTGGTTTCAATTTAGCTGTCCAACGCTCGTCCAACTAGGGGTGAGCATGGCGAGTTTTAGAAAACGTGGCGATAAGTGGCAAGCACGAGTCCACCGTAAAGACCACAGTCCGGTTGTCCAATCTTTTAACACCAAAGCCGACGCTGTCAAATGGGCAAGGCACACCGAGTCCCAGCTAGATTTGGGTACGTTAGCTCCGAAGGCAGCGATGCCGCGTCTTGACCGCATAGTGGAGCGGTATTTGGCTGAGGTGACGCCGACTAAGAAGGGTGCCGCGCAAGAGTTAAACCGGGGCCGTCAAATTGCAAGAACGTCTCTCGGGTCAATGCAACTCGACAAAATCACAAGCGAGGTGGTTTCCAAATACCGTGATGGACGCTTGCGTGAGGTGTCGAACAACACAGTCAGGCTTGAGTTGGCATTCATTAGTGTCGTGTTCGAGCAGTGTGCAAAAGAGTGGAGCTACAAGGTCATCAATCCCGTCAAGCAGATACGCATACCCAAGCCCGGAAAGCCCAGACAACGCCGACTCCGTCCCGGTGAGGAAGAGGCTCTTTTAGTTGCTTGTGCCGAATCCAGCGCGACGTATTTGCATTCGCTTGTGGTTCTGGCGATCGAGACCGGTATGCGCTTCGGTGAGTTGGTATCCATCACTTGGGATAACGTTGACTTTGCAGGTCGCACCATTTACTTACCCGATACCAAGAACGGTCACCCCAGAACAGTGCCCTTGTCGACCCGAGCGCTTGGGGCAATACTTACGGTGCCTATTGGATATGAAGGAAGAGTCTTTATGGGCAAACCGGGCAGTATCCGTGCCGCGTTCGGCGCTGCATTAAAGCGCTCTGGAGTCGGTTCAGATTTGCGTTTTCACGATCTACGCCATGAGGCTGTTACTCGGCTCTTTGAGAAGGGGCTGAACCCCATAGAGGTTGGCATGATTAGCGGGCACAGATCAATGAGCATGCTGCAAAGGTACACACACTTGCGTCCAGAGGGGCTGATGGCTAGGTTAGCGTAAGTTCAAAGTAACCCCGACCTATTTAGATTTTGACTATAGTAATGTTGTCGTTAAAAAAGCGGTGGTACCCATTGACAGACGCGGCGAAGACAACGAGCTTTACTAACGAGATTCTTGAGCTTGCGTTGGCTCATACGACCCCAAATAAAGCCGACGCGGCTTACCGCAGACAGGATCAATTGGATAAGCGAGTAAAACTTATGCAACAGTGGCAGCAGCATGTGGAAACTGCGATTATTGACGGTGTGGTTATTAATCTTGCAAAGGCGAGGAAATGACAACGAAAAAACGCGGGAGGCCGCTTGGTAAGGGGACATTAGAAAATCTTCGCCTTGAAAAAATGATGCGTGAAATACCCGCATATGTGCTGAAGTTAACTGCGGATGAAAAAGCTCAACTCGAAGAAAGCTTCAAACATGACGAGAAAATTCGTCTTGAAATTCTTGAAACTTACAAACATGGATCATGGACACCTGATGAGCACGCATACAACATGGCGTCACTTGGGCACGAGAGTTTTGAAGGCTATGAGCAACAGGTACTTGATGACGACGATCGCTACAGCCGATTAGCAAAAAAGATCCGAAGTAATGCTGGCACTGAAATTAGAAGAAAAGCTGAAATTCGGCAGGGCAAGGTCATGGAGATCAACAAAGTCGTGATCGAGAAGATTGGCAACAGCAACGCTTACAACATCCACCGGGTAGCGAAAATGATTCACGAGCAGTGGAGATCTATGAAGTCAGTGCACCGTTTCACTACTGAAGACAAAAACATGCAATGCCGGGGTGATGGGGATATGCCAGCTTCTGTTCGAACAATTACAAGATGGCTCAAGCAGCACCTTTCAAATTTTGACAAGCCTAGAAGGTAAAAAATTATTCGGCCTTAAAGTTTTGACCATGAAAGGAGATCTTCCATGGTCCAAATACATAAACCTGATCCAGCAGGGGCAAAACTGGATAGTCAAGTTCAAGTGGTCCGCCACAAAGCAGTTTGCCAAAAGCTGCAGATCAGCAGCGCCAAGCTGTTCGACATGGTGGCACGGAGCCAGTTTCCGAAGCCATTCGCGCTGATACCGGATGGCCGCGCAGTTGGTTGGCTTGAGTCTGACGTTGATCAATGGGTTCTTGATCGCAAAGCCACCCTCACTCAGGAGGCTGCATGACCTATCCAACACACGACACCGATTGGGCGCTCTCGGCTAAAGGAAACTGGTGGCGACGCTGTGATGGCCTCCTCTTGTCAGCAGGTACACGTAAGAGTGATGGCCGCTACTGGGCACGCCGTGGCAATGAGTTCTTGAAAGGCAGCTTCGGCTCTCTGGAAGCCGCTAAATACGCTGCAGAACATGACGGCGATGATGCCGACTACGTTGATGATGAAGGCATGTGGGAGATGCTATGAACCGCACCCACCCCATACATTTAACGTCGCAATTACTGCAAAACGGCTTTGCATTGGTGCCTATCCCGTACGGTCGTAAGGGTCCACAAACAGTAGGCTGGAACCTCCGCCAAAACGTCACCGTTAACCCGACTGACGCGAACAGGCTGAAGGGTATGAATGTTGGTCTTGCCCACGCGTACTGCTTACCGAATCCAACATGTGCGCTGGACATTGATCACTACCCCGGTGCGAAGGCATGGCTGACCTCCCACAGTATTGACCTTGATGCGTTGATACGCGCTAGCGGTCAGGTCGTCATTCATTCAGGGAAGCGCCATAGCTTGAAGTTGATATATCGACTACCCGCAGGACAGCTGCCGCTTGAGTCAAAGAAGATAAATGGTATTGATGGCAAAACTGCATTGGAATTTCGCTGTGCCACTAAAGATGGGTATACGGTTCAAGACGTGCTGCCGCCGAGCCTTCACCCTGATGGGCAGCTGTACGTATGGCTTGGCGACGGAGACCCACTGCAACCGCCGTATATTCCGCAGCACTTACTTTCGGTCTGGTGCTTGCTGATCGCCAATGGCAGTCGCGTAGCGTTGAGGAACTCGAATAGTCTGGCTGACAGTCACCCGCGTCCAGAGACTCCAAGACAGATCGCTACCGTTTCATCTCTCTTGAGCTTTATCGACGCTGATTGCGACTACGAAAAGTGGCGTAACGTAGTGTGGGCTGTACTGAGCACTGGTTGGCTGTGCGCTGAGGATATGGCTTATGAATGGAGCAAGACAGCACCCGATCGGTTTGAAGAGGATGCCTTTTGGTTAGTGGCCAACTCATATATTCCAGCCCTCTCAAATCAGATCACTTTAGGCACGCTCTACTATCATGCGCGCCGGGGAGGTTGGCATGGGTAATTCGCCTCCGACCACAGCTCTACAACATCTTCAACGGGCGTTTTGTTTAATAAAACTGGGTGGCGATATCCTGATTGTTGATCGCACTGAGGTCGCTTCTGTTTTGTCAGGACAACAAGCTGGAAGCGTGAATTTTTATAAGCGGCAAGCCGGCGAAGTCGTCATAAAAAGGTTCCTTGAGCAGCTGCCAATAACCTGCGATGCCAAGAAAACAATCACCGACTTCTGGATAAACCCAGCGACACATGTCTATACAGAAATCGCTTTCAACCCAATTGCACAGCCTACATCAACGCTGAACTATTGGGTGGGACCAGTTATCAAGCCCACGCAAGGCGACTGGAGCAGGATTAGAACACACCTCTACGAAGTAATCTGTGACGGTGATATGGAGCTTTTCGAGTACCTACTCAACTACGTGGCACACATGCTCCAAAAACCCGAGGAGAAACCGGGCGTCATGGTCGTGCTCCTTGGGAGTCAAGGTACTGGGAAGGGGCTGTTTTTTCAAATCCTTCAACGCATATGGGGTCGCACATCGCTACTTGTCTCGGACATCCAGCAAGTGGTTGGAAACTTCAACGCAGCTTTGGAGCGCAACTTCGTAGTCATGATGGACGAGGCCTTGTTTAGCGGCGACAGGAAGTCACAAGACCGCATGAAGTCGTTGATCACGGAGAAGACGTGCACCGTTGAGCAAAAGTACCAGCCATCCAGAACTATCAACTCCGTGCACCGGTTCTTCGCATCCAGCAACCATGAGCACTTCAGCCACGTCGAGGCGGATGACCGGAGGTCACTGATCGTTAAAGTTTCAAAGTCACGACAAGGCGACCGAGCGTACTTCTCAGATCTTGCTGCCGCAATAGATGACGACACGGTCATTGCAGCCATGGTTCACAACCTGATGCAGCGTAACCTCAACCAGTTTGACGTCAGGCAGCGCCCACTGACGCAGGAACATGCTTCGCAAAAGATCCAGTCCCTCCAAGGCTTTGATCGCTACTGGTACGAGGTTCTGACCAACGGTCGCTTCGGGATAGACAACCTCGGCACGTTCGGGACGAATGAGCGCTGGAAAGATGGCGGGTTCATCTCCACTAAGTCACTTTGTGATAGGTACCATCACTACGACAAGCAGAGTCAGCGGTTCGGACCAACGTTGACGAAGACGATTGCAGGAAGTATCGAAAAGCTGTGCCCGAGCGCTGAGAAAGATCGAAAAACAGAACCGTCTGGGCAGAGCCGTGGATACATAGTCCCTTCACTTGAGGTCGCTCGCGGCGAGATGGCGGCATATTTAAAGTGCACGATTGACTGGGGAGACGACGATGTCGTGGAGTTGACTGATGAGTGAGCCCTCCACTTTGACTTGCCACCATTGCCACCATTGCCACCAGTTTCATGAAACTCTTTATATATTTATTTATTTATTACTTTTATAAAAGATATGGCAAACATGGCAAGTACTCTCAAAGCGTTGAATTCATTGGGGTTCAAGCTGCCAGAGGCACTGGCAAGACCCGGCAGTAGTGGCAAGTCCTCCCCGAGACCTGCGCGCAATAGAGAAGTCGTCGGTCAAGTGAGCCCCCAACAAGGTGTAACCGCATGTCTAAAACTGTACTTATAGAACAAACCACCACCCTCGGAGGCCGCATCACGTGTCGGCGCTGCCAAGTCATATCCTCTAACGGACTTCAGTGCAGACGCGGCGCGATGAAAAACCGAGCGGTCTGCCACGGTCATAGTGAGTTACCCAAGGGGCCTAGAACCCCAGAAGGCCGACAGCGCTGTGCAGCAGCTAAAACAATCCACGGCTTTGAAACGCGCCAAGCGCGAACCGAACGGGCACTGGGTATGCGTCGGCTTCGGGAGTTAGAAGACCTCGGTCACCTGCTGGGGATTATGGTAGGCCCCAAGACACCGGGTAGGAAGCCGCGATGAAGGAAGCGCGCAAACCGATACCTCTCCTACCCGAGTCAATCTCCGAAAAATTAATTTAAAAGTGTTAAGTGTTGGCAGCTGGACGCTATATTTCGACGGAACCTTGGCATGCTAGCGTAAAGTAACATTGCGCCTAAAACCAGACTTTTTACCATCAACTTAATCGCAGACCGGACCAAATATGACTTCTGCAGCTGATCACTACCAAACGCTGGGCGTCATGCCCGAAGCGGAGCAGATAGTCATCACGGCGGCTTACCGCGCCCTTGCGAGTCGATACCACCCCGACCGTTGGAAAGGGGACAAGGATGAAGCAACCCGGATGATGAGTAAGATAAACGTCGCTTATGGGGTATTGGGCGACCCGGAGAAGCGCAAAGCTTACGACGCATCAAGAGGGCATTCGCGATCGGCTTTTAGCGAACAGACAGACGAAACAGAAGACGCGTTTGAAGAGGCTATCCACGACTATGACGAGCGCTGGGAAACAGCTTGCTCTGTATATCCGGATTTGAACAAGTTAAGGTCAACCCTAGCCCAAACATCCCGCACCTTAGCGTTCAATTTTGTAGTGAAAATTCTGGAAACGAAACAGTTCGAGAAGCGTGATGCGCTGGCTGAGCAAATGGAACGAATGTTTCTAGAGCGTCACTTTGGAACGAACCCCAAAATTCTCATCTATGCACGAAAGCTAATCCATATAGGCGCAAGGGATGCGATCAAGCATCTGAATAAGTTAGTGGACGTCCTAGGCGATGAAGCCGATGCGGACAAAATAATACAAAGAGTAGATAGTGTTTATTTAGCGGGACAAATGAAAAAAAGAACTGAGGCAGAAAAAAGAGCTGAGGCAGCAAAAAGAGCTGAGAAGGAAACTGAGAGACTACGCGTTTTGACGGTTAGTGATCCATGTGGCGGCGCTGCCTTTAAATACGCTGCTGCAATGGGCTATTGGGTGGAGAGCAGTCGGACTTTTTCTATCCGGCACCACCCCTCATCACCTATTTTGTTTAGTGCGAGTAGTAGAGACCCACTTTGTTACTGGATTCGGGACAATATTGCATTGGCAAAGGAATGAAAAACTAACATTTAGAATGCGAATCGACGCAGTTAACAGCTGTTGGATATCACCACTGTTAACGTCCAACGTTGGACAGAGACCCTTAGATTTTAAAATCGTTTGAGCCAAACACAGTACAAGTGCTCGCAGGGGGACCCATTTGAGAAAGTGGGGGGTGGGGTACGGTGGGGGTCCGCTAAGCTGGGAATACGTTTGCTACGGGAGTTAGAAGACCTTGGTCACGCGTTAGGGATCATGACGGGACCCAAGACGCCGGGTAGGAAGCCTCTGTGAAGAGCAGTCCATCGTTACTTGGCTGTAGGGGGTAAAGATCAAACTTTGCTGAAATATTTGGGAGGCGCAGTTCAGAGGAATCGGGAATAGCTGGTACAAGCTTAAGATAGTGGCATACCCAATACTCAACAGCATCACGAATCATAGCTAAAGTGAACACAGAACAAAAACTCGAGCACCTACGCGATCAACTGCGCTTGTTTGCAAACGACAGGGACTGGGATCAATTTCACTCACCCAAAAACTTGGCGATGGCACTTGTTGTTGAAGCCGGGGAGCTAGTTGAAGTCTTCCAATGGATGACTGAGGAACAAAGCAACTCTCTAACGCCGGCGCAGAGGTCACAAGCCTCTGAAGAAATCGCGGATGTTTTACTTTACTTGATTCGTATCGCAGATAAGCTGGACGTCAGTCTTGTCGATGCTGCCCAAAAGAAGATCGAAAAAAACGCGCAAAAGTATCCAGCACAAAAAGTTAAAGGCAGTTCTAAAAAATACAACGCGTACTAGGAAGGATTCAGAATGGCTGCTCATGGTCAGCAAATTTTCATTTTTACGGCGGGCGATCCAGCCGCCAGAGCGCATCTGCAAGACTCCATTACGCAGCCACTTGATCTACAAAAAGTATTAGCTAACAGCCAATCTGAAAATCATCACGTTTTTCAAAAGCTCCACGATGATCAAGGACTCTATGCATGGGGGGCAGTGCCCGGCAAACAGAATAAGCCCCGCTGGGAGTCAATGAACCCTGGTGACTGGGTATTATGTGTCTTCGCAAGTACATATCGCTTTGTTGCCCAAGTAAAGACCAAGCTCGAGAATAAAGAACTCGCGAATGCAATTTGGGGGTCTGATAGTGCAGGAAATACATGGAGCTTGATACATTTCTTATCAAAGCCGCTACCGATAAATGTCCCAGTTAGAGATTTGGCAGACCAGTTAAACAAGGGCTACATGGGCTTTACCCGGATTAGCGAAGACCGCGTCCAAGCACTTGAGACCAACTACGGGTCAGTTAAAGCCTTTGTCGACCAGAGACTAATTAACGTACCCACTGAAAGTCTGCACCCTTTAAATGCTATCAAACGAGACGATGTACTCGATGCCTTAATCAAAATAAAAAGCGGAGATTTACATGGGTTTGGTCCGTCTTTCGACTACGACCTACTACATGAGGGAGAACGATTTTCACCGAAGGCCGCAGTAGGTATAGCAACCTTTCGCACACTAGGACGTACGCTGCGACCAGATGAGTTTTCCGCCGGTGTTGGAAGCAAAACTTTTCAAGTTTTACAAACCCTTGGGTTTGAAGTCGTACCAGCGGGAAGTAAGGAGGGACCTACCTATTTCGTAATTCGGTCTAACTCAACATCTCCCTACCACGATGAGCTGGGCACACAGTACCACTTCAATACCAAGGTTCCAAATCACAAAAAGTTGATGCACGGCGGTTATGTGGTTGTTGATAGTAAGTCACCATCAGGCGTTGTGATTCTTGGATTCGGTATGTTGGCCCCTGCATCTCTAGACAAAGAAGATAAAGGGATTCGGGATTACGTCGCGAAGTTTGAACCAGAATCATGGCAAGCATTTTTGCCGCCAAGGAAAATGACCCAAGCGGTGCTTGAGCAAATAAAGGCGCTGCCAAATTACAACGTACAGCATGCGATCAAGCCGATAAATGAAACGGTTTTCAAACTTATTGTTGATGATGTGATCGATGAAGAGGTACCCCATATGGAAATAGTAAAAGTGCATGAGCCTGCACCGGAACCTCTCGACTTGCAATGGCTCGTTGACAGAACTGGGCTTGACAAGGAGGTCTTGTCTGGAATGGTCGAGGCGATACTTGGTCCTTCTCCTCAGATCATGCTCGCTGGCCCACCAGGTACCAGTAAGACTTGGGTGGCAAGACAATTGGCGCTTTTTTTAACAAGAGACCGAACCGAGCAAGTTCGCTTCGTGCAATTCCACCCAAGCTATAGCTACGAATCCTTTCTAGAAGGCCTTAGGCCGACGTCTCGATCAGGAGGGATTTCCTTTGAGCGTCAAGATGGTGTGGTTTTAGAGCTGGCCAAGCAAATCAGAGCAAAAGGTGCAACAGAAAATGGAGATGAGTTCGTGCTCGTGATTGATGAGGCGAACAGAGCGAACCTACCGCGTGTACTTGGTGAATTGATGTTCCTATTTGAGTACCGTGATGAGGCGATCCGGCTTCAATACTCTGAACAATTTTCCTTACCAAAGAACTTGCGCTTCATCGCCACCATGAACACTGCGGATCGCAGCATCAGATCAGTTGACGTAGCACTGAGAAGACGGTTTGATGTCTTTGAGTTGCTGCCAGATGCCAATATTTTGCGCAGGCATTTCAACACCGACGGCAATGTCTGCCATTTCGTTGGACTGGTTGAGGGTTTAGAAGACTTGAACTTGGAGCTTGAGAAAGCACTCGACAGACATCACACGATAGGACATGCTTTCTTCATGCGCAAGGACTTGACGGCAAAGGATTTGCGTCATCTTTGGCGTCGCAAGATATTCCCACTTATTGAAGAGTTCTTTTTCGATCAGCCTGAATTGACCAAAGAGTTTTCAATAGAACGTTTTTGGCCGAATGCTACCAATGGTGACTGAAGTCCGCGCCGTAGAGAACGCGCCCCAGACCTTTGAGTTAACCGAGGGTGAGGCACAAAACCTATCTGCACTAGGTAAAGAACTGGCCTCAAAAAAAACTTGGTGGGGGTCTAAAGCCTCGGCTACGGTTGGTTCAGTAATCAAAATTGATGAGCAAGCTGGTGGGCGTTACCGTGTGACTTTTAATGACGTTGTAGGTGTCGTCAATGTGGGTAGGTTTCAAATCAACGTAGAACCCAAAATTCCCCCATCTCATTTTTGGTACATCGTCGGACACTCAGATTTGGCCCCGAGAATTTCTACGACAAAAATCTCCGTAGACAAAGGCCTTGATATGGTCGAGCTACTGGCTCGTTGGTGTGTAGAGGGCGCCGAAAAACTTCTGAACTTTGGATTGCGAAAAGACTACAAAGAAGAGCAAGCTGAACTTGAAATGCTCACCGGGCAAATTCAGGTCATGGAAACAATCCAACGAATTTATCAAGGTGCCCAAGTAGCTGTCTGTCGCTTTGAAGATTTGACGTTTGACGCGCCTATCAATCGGGTTGTCAAAGCAGCTTGTCAACGAATAGCCCGTTTAAGCCTTGTGAGCGACTCAGTGCGAACACGTGCACGCAGAGTGGTTTACCGGATGGATGGTGTGGGCCCTTTAGAACACGCTGACACACGCGTTAAGGTTGATAGGCTGACGTCAAGTTACAGCCAAGTCCTACCACTGTCACTTTTAATCTTGAGCGGTTATGGAATAAGTTCGACGTATGGCAAGACACAGGGCTTGGCGTTTCTAGTTCGAACACCAGAGTTGATTGAGGATGGTCTAAGGTCGATCCTCGCAGAAGATATCTCCTCACCAAAAATCACAAAGCGTAAGTTCATGTTGGGTGACTCAGGGCTTTCGATCAACCCAGATTTGATCTTTGGAGATGACCTAGCAATAGGCGATGTGAAATACAAAGAGCTTAAAAATAACTGGAACACACCTGACTTCAACCAGCTCGTCACTTTCGCTACAGGTTTTGGATCGAAACATGCTTTGCTTTTAGGCTTTGCTTCTAGCGAAACAGCCGTCCTTCCTAAACCGGTTCGAATTGGCGATGTGAGCACAATGGCACTAGGGTGGCTGACTGCAGATGCAGCATCACCTGAAAGCAGTCGCAAACAACTTGTGGCTGAGGTCAAGTATTGGTGGCTGAACAGCGCGTCTCAGTCGAATAACCTGCCCCACAAACTGCGGGATGCAAATTAGTTCAAAACAACAGCGGCTAAAACGATCCACGGCTTTGAAACGCGCAAAGCGCGAACCGAACGGGCACTGGGTATGCGTCGGCTTCGGGAGTTAGAAGACCT
>ERZ807291.4714-NODE-4714-length-17786-cov-8.191642_pt1 | contig 17786 bp, 8 predicted proteins | sample MGYA00521257_ERZ807291 | MGnify/ENA primary metagenome ERZ807291 (study PRJEB31413, sample SAMN03169783) | marine metagenome | biome: Marine; feature: Water; material: Subsurface seawater | place: North Sea | collected 2011-04-28 | depth 1 m m ... | reverse complement strand
AGGACGATCACTGGCAAAATATAGCCTTTTCCCATCTGGAGAAATACTGGGATGAACTGCAGAACTTCCTTCCAAATTAAACCCAAGGGATTCGGCAATTTTGTTTTGTGCAATCTCTGCTCGTTTGATTCGGTAAATGTTGAGTTGAACAGTCTTCTTTTGATCAAAACGAGTCGTACTGCGGGAAAAATACAAGTAATCTGTTTTATAATCATAACTCCCAGGCCCTTCTTGGAAATCAGAATTGATTGAAGAAGAAAGCGTTCCCTGGCGAATAAATGATTGTTCTTTGGCGTTTAACTTCGCTGGATAGAAATTATAAATAGGTAAATCTGTTTTGATTCGTTTTAAGATTGAATTTCGCTTTTTGCTTTTCTCTTGATCACTTAGATAAAGTACATCGCTAATCGAGTCGTTGGATAAAAACAGCAAACCAAATTCATTGTTCGCCGTATTGCCCTTTAATCCTGCGATTGCATAGAAAGTTGAATTGAATCGCTTCTTGAACAACAAACTGTCGTTTGCAAACAACGAGGGAGTTGTCCATGCTAAACGGAGGGCTTTTTCTCGGTATTCGTTCGCCAATGCATTCTCATCCTTCAATAAAGTGGCATAGCGATAGTAGTCATTAACACTGGCTTCTATTGAATTGGCAACGGCTGTATAGGTGTTTTTTGCTTTGAGCATTTCTCCAGTTCTTGCAAAAGCCTCTGCAAAGTTGCGTTGCTGTGCCAGGCTTAATTCACCTAAAAAAGAAGAATAAGCACTAACTGCTTTGGCATATTCAGCATTGATAAAATAATAATCCCCCCAAGTATCCTGGCTTTCTATAGGTTCTTGGTTTTGCGCGTATATACAAACAATTGGTAGCGTATAGAGAAGGAAAAAAACGAAGAATTGTTTCATGCTTAAAAGAATCTAGGTGAACGTAAATATCCTTGTACTTTGGTGGCTAGATCGAAGCGCAAAAATAATTCATGGGTGGTTGCATTCAATCCATTATTCAAGAAAGAAGAGGGAAAACCATAAGAATAACCCAGTGAAAAACGATTACCCAAATGAATTCCCAAAAGGGCGGTTGTCCCTGCACCTTTGAGAGAGGTGAATGTATCGGCATTAAAATTATTTCTTATTTGACCACCCACCCAAAATGTTTCATTGAATATTCCCAAAAGTGAAAAATCATAACCAGCAACACTTTTAGACTGTTTGAGGAGTAAACTAGGTTTTAACATAAAATTCTTCGTCAAATCAACCAAGCCACCACTTATAAAATAATAATGGCGTTCTGTGGCAAAATCTGTATGAGATAGTAAGCGCGGAATGGCAAATCCAGCATAAAAATTTTGTGCGTAGTAGTACAAGCCAAACCCAATATTTGGCAATATGGATTTTTCGTTTTCCAGTACAAAGGCGGCATCGTTTGAAACTTTAGTTTTGATCATTGCTGGATTTAAAGCATAATTCATTACGCCTGCTTTTAAACCAACCGATAAACGATGACCTTTTCGATTAAGACGCAAATGATAGGCCAAATCTATGTCAAAGGAAGTCGTGCTAGTAGGGCCTATTTTATCGTTCAATACGGTCAAACCAAAACCTACATTTTTAGTAGAAACTGGGCTACTGAAAGAAAGGGTTTGTGTCAAAGGTGCCCCTTCGATTCCTGCCCATTGTGATCGCAAGACTGATGTGAAATTTGTCAGCCCACGAGAACCAACATAGCCTGGATTAACCGCTTGATGATTGAACATATAATGGCTAAAACTAGATTCTTGCTGAGCATTTGCAGACAAACACAAAAAGAGGAAACCAAAAAATAAGAATTGCTTTATCATCAGTTGGTTCTTCTTTTTATGTAAATAAATCCGCTCACTGGCGCTCTTCCATCCTGCCACTCGATTAAATAAAAGTAAGTGCCTTCGGGGAGAGAGTTGTCTTTCCCTATAAAAGAGGATACGTTTGAAGTGCCTTGCCAATCATTTCTATATGCTGTTGTTTCAAACACAATGATTTCCCATCGATTGAATACTCTTAAAACATATTCCCCTCTTCCATTTAAGCCCTGAATCTCCCATAAGTCATTTACTCCATCTCCATCTGGTGAAAAAGCATTGGGGATAATAATCTCAGCTAAACCAATTGTTGTGGGAGTTGAATACAAAATTTCTTGACAAGGATACAATAGATTTTGTGCGGTTAATCGCAGTTGTTTTCCCCCAAAAGTTTCATCGGGATTCGACAATAGCAATTGATTTGTTTGACTGCCCGAAACAACAATACCATCATAAATGTTCTCCCATTGGGAGGAAGTGGCTGTACCCCTATTTTCTTGCCATTGAAAATCAATATACTCTTGACTAGAGGCTGTTGCAGACACTACAATAGAAGAGGAAAAGGAAACTAAGGCAGGGGGCTGATTAATCCAAATAATTGGTTCGTTTACAAAGAGATAATCAGGAACTTGATTGTTGTCCAAATCATTAGGAATTGCATAGCCGCCTTGGTTCAGCACTCTTCCTCGCGCATCAACAACAACAGGGCTTTGCCCTAAAACACCGTCATTATCATCGTCAAAGTAGCCCGCTTCTTCCACATCAGAACAACCATCTCCATCAGAATCCAAGTCAATTGAATTGGCGCGACCATCTAAATCGAAATCAGTAAAGGTTTCATCAAGATCTAAAATTCCATCATTATCGTCGTCTTCGTCAATTTGATTTGGAATTAAATCATTGTCGCAATCACCAACATCAAATCGCTGAAGGGTTATATGCTGAAAGATATAATCGCAAGGATCGTCTGCATCAGTGTCATCGCTTTCTTCTTGTGAGTTAACAACTCCATCGCCATCCCTATCCTCATCGCAGGCATCGCCAATTCCGTCGCCATCAAAATCTTCTTGAAGTGGGTTTGGGGTATCATTACAGTTATCAAATGCATCAAAGATCGTATCCCCATCACGATCAAAATCATTATCCATGTTGAGTACTTGTATATTCCTTGGAGGAAGGCTACAATAGAATGAATCACAACGAATACTATCAACTGTAAATAAAATAGTAGAGTAAACATCTCCATCTAAAATATCATCATCAACACCAAAAAGCGTTATCTCCTGCGGTACATTCCAGTTCGTAGGTGAGAAAGTTAACTGGCTGGTGGTCGTAAAAAGTTCTGTGGGATCTTGAATCACAATTCGAACCGTAGTATCCGACGAGACAGCAGTCATGAGAGCAATGGTGAAAAAAGTACTACTTACATTTTCTGACACAGCTTGTGGTTGAGAAATCAACAAACTAGGGTAATCATCGTCTAAATTGTATAGGGTAATGTCTGCAACTGAAGATGCAGTTAGGTTACCATAAGAAGGATCTGAACTACTCGGATCCCCAGTAACTAATAAGACAGAGCGTGTCCCATCGATAAAATTATCGTCCAATCCGGTTAAGACTATTTGGTTACGCGTGGGTTGATTCCAATTTTGACTTGTGATTACCACTGATGTAGCTGTCATGGAAATCTCATCTATTTCTCCTGAAAGTGCAAGAGGAATTGTTACTGAACCGCTATTCGCTGGTTGTGCCAATAATTCAAATTGTACGGTAATGGTTGACCCAAATTCAGTGGTTCTATAATTATTGTTCAACAAGCTCACCACAATTCCTGGAGCATCATTGTCCTGATTCGTAATCAATACATCTGCTACAGCATTATTGGTTAAGGCATTATAATTTATGTCCTGAGAGCGAATGTTTTCGGTTACTATAGTGACTACCTGACTTCCGTCTGACACCGGAGGGAAATCATCCACACCCGTTATGACCACATTTTGTGGAATATTCCAATTGGCCATTGTGAAGACGAGAGAACTAACATTTGTGGTAGCCTCACTCAAGTCTGTCGAACGGATATCCATCAATACATCTGAACTAGGCATTGAACTTAATTGTACTGAAAAACTTCCAGTATCTCCACTTTCACTGGTTAAATTATCAATTGGAATAACGATTATTTCGGTAGTATCGTTATCAGCATTTGTGACACTAACCACTTGAGAAGAAAGACCTAAAAAGCCTGCATCAGAAGAAGCGTTGATTGAAGCAGAAATGGAGACAAGCTGTGTTCCATCGATAATAAAATCATCTACTGAAGCTAAGCTTACAAGCTGTGGTACATTCCAATTTGCTGGGCTAAAGACAAGTGAAGCTAATCCATCTACAACAACTTCTCCTAGATCATTAGAACTAAAATCTAGGCTTACATTTGTCAGCGGTTCAACCGTTAAGACCACAGTAAAAGTGGTTGTTGGGCTAACGACTTCCGTTAAGTTTTCTGCTACAGGAGTTAGGGTAAAACCAGCGATATCATTGTCCATTGTTTGCAGCTGAATGGATTGTGGATCTAGGACAGAAAAGCCATTTGGTGGCGAAAAAGAACTGACAGAAACAGTAATTGAGGTTGTCGTTGTTCCATCGAGAATAATATCATCTACACTTTCGAGGAGCACCATTTGTGGGATGTTCCAATTTGCATTCGTAAATACCAAAGATGTAGTTGTGGCAATCACAGAAGCTTCTGTACTATCCAAACTCGCTATTTCAAGGATGACAAAATCTGACATATCGGGCTGTGCGTCCAAAACAAGCGTGAAACTAACAAGCGCTGAACTCCCTTCCAACAAATTACCCCCGTTGAGCGAACTCAAACTAAATCCAGCGATTTCATTATCTAAATTTGGAATACTCAATGTTTGTGATGCAACGGAAGTAAATGAGGCATCTGAACCTGAAAAAACCGAGAAAATAAGGTCTGAATTTACTGTTCCGTCAATTAAAAAATCATCAACAGAAGACAGACTAAGGGTTTGTGGTAGGTTCCAATTTGCATTCGTAAAAGTAAAAGAAGCTGCAGAGACTGTCACCTCATCTGTGGGGGAAACAGTCACAGAAATTGTGACATCTGTTGTTGGTTGCGCATCTAAAACAATCGTAAGGCTTGCGGTTTGTGAAGAAGCTTCTGTCAATGTCCCTGCAAGTGCAGAAAGGCTAAAGCCAGGAATATCATCGTCTAAATTGTATAGGGTAATGTCTGCAATTGAAGATGCAGTTAGGTTACCATAAGAAGGATCTGAACTACTCGGATCCCCAGTAACTAATAAGACAGAGCGTGTCCCATCGATAAAATTATCGTCCAATCCGGTTAAGACTATTTGGTTACGCGTGGGTTGATTCCAATTTTGACTTGTGATTACCACTGATGTAGCTGTCATGGAAATCTCATCTATTTCTCCTGAAAGTGCAAGAGGAATTGTTACTGAACCGCTATTCGCTGGTTGTGCCAATAATTCAAATTGTACGGTAATGGTTGACCCAAATTCAGTGGTTCTATAATTATTGTTCAACAAGCTCACCACAATTCCTGGAGCATCATTGTCCTGATTCGTAATCAATACATCTGCTACAGCATTATTGGTTAAGGCATTATAATTTATGTCCTGAGAGCGAATGTTTTCGGTTACTATAGTGACTACCTGACTTCCGTCTGACACCGGAGGGAAATCATCCACACCCGTTATGACCACATTTTGTGGAATATTCCAATTGGCCATTGTGAAGACGAGAGAACTAACATTTGTGGTAGCCTCACTCAAGTCTGTCGAACGGATATCCATCAATACATCTGAACTAGGCATTGAACTTAATTGTACTGAAAAACTTCCAGTATCTCCACTTTCACTGGTTAAATTATCAATTGGAATAACGATTATTTCGGTAGTATCGTTATCAGCATTTGTGACACTAACCACTTGAGAAGAAAGACCTAAAAAGCCTGCATCAGAAGAAGCGTTGATTGAAGCAGAAATGGAGACAAGCTGTGTTCCATCGATAATAAAATCATCTACTGAAGCTAAGCTTACAAGCTGTGGTACATTCCAATTTGCTGGGCTAAAGACAAGTGAAGCTAATCCATCTACAACAACTTCTCCTAGATCATTAGAACTAAAATCTAGGCTTACATTTGTCAGCGGTTCAACCGTTAAGACCACAGTAAAAGTGGTTGTTGGGCTAACGACTTCCGTTAAGTTTTCTGCTACAGGAGTTAGGGTAAAACCAGCGATATCATTGTCCATTGTTTGCAGCTGAATGGATTGTGGATCTAGGACAGAAAAGCCATTTGGTGGCGAAAAAGAACTGACAGAAACAGTAATTGAGGTTGTCGTTGTTCCATCGAGAATAATATCATCTACACTTTCGAGGAGCACCATTTGTGGGATGTTCCAATTTGCATTCGTAAATACCAAAGATGTAGTTGTGGCAATCACAGAAGCTTCTGTACTATCCAAACTCGCTATTTCAAGGATGACAAAATCTGACATATCGGGCTGTGCGTCCAAAACAAGCGTGAAACTAACAAGCGCTGAACTCCCTTCCAACAAATTACCCCCGTTGAGCGAACTCAAACTAAATCCAGCGATTTCATTATCTAAATTTGGAATACTCAATGTTTGTGATGCAACGGAAGTAAATGAGGCATCTGAACCTGAAAAAACCGAGAAAATAAGGTCTGAATTTACTGTTCCGTCAATTAAAAAATCATCAACAGAAGACAGACTAAGGGTTTGTGGTAGGTTCCAATTTGCATTCGTAAAAGTAAAAGAAGCTGCAGAGACTGTCACCTCATCTGTGGGGGAAACAGTCACAGAAATTGTGACATCTGTTGTTGGTTGCGCATCTAAAACAATCGTAAGGCTTGCGGTTTGTGAAGAAGCTTCTGTCAATGTCCCTGCAAGTGCAGAAAGGCTAAAGCCAGGAATATCGTTGTCTTGTACGTCTAAGTTTACTGTCTGCGGTGCCAAACTTGTAAAGGCAGGGTCAGAAACAGGATTTATAGAAGCCGTAATCGAGACCGATTGGATTCCGTCTACTAAAAACTCGTCGACAGCGTTGAGTAATACGGTTTGGGCTGTGTTCCAATTGAGCGGAGTAAACGTTACACTTGCTGTGGCTAAAGTCGCCTCTGTAAGGTCGGAGCTTTGCAGATCAATAACAATATCTGTTAAAGGAGCAGCTGTAAGGACGATGTCTACCGATGCTGTTTGTGTGCTTCCTTCGGTCAAAGTGCCATTGACAGGACTCAATAGATAGCCCGCAATTTCATCATCCAAAATCGTGATACCATAATTCGCTGTAGTGGAAAAACAATCATCAGAAGCTACAGTATCCAGTTGAATTCTTAAAGTTACAGTTTGATCACCATCCGCAATGAGATCATTTACAGCTGTAATTGTCCCCACTTGGGTGATGTTCCAATTGGCTGGTGTAAAGGTCATTGTTGCAGGGAGAACAGTCATTTGGGCAGTATTTGTCGAAATAGGGTTATATACTACATTCCCACTTGGTTGGTCATCCAACACTACTGAAAAAGTACTCACACCACTTTCTTCCAACAACATAGGATAGGTGTTTGAAGAAGTAAATGTTCCGTACACAAAATCAACCAGAACCTCCAAGCGACTTTGGCTTTGACGATAGGAACTCGCAGTAGGATCAGACAGATTTGCTGCTTCAACAAAATAGGTTGAGCCATCCATTAAGGGTGTTGATGATGATAGATGGGTCGAAGTACCAGTAGCCGATGAAAACCAAACCAAATTATATGGATTATTCATAGCATCTGTACGAGCATCAACTCCTTCAGGACGAGCTATTGTTTTGGTAAGATCGTCCAGCGTAGGAGAACCTGCGGCACAAATCGATTGAAGGCTTTTATTCGCAACTTCATTTGTCGCAGTAGGGGGAAGAATTTCATCCGTAACACAAATAGAATCATCAATAAAACGAACTTGCTGCAAATTCTTAGCTCCTCCAGTTGCGGCAGTAAAACCCCAGTATCCAATATTAGAATTTAAAACATCTCCAATAAGGTCGATTATTTTAAAGTCGGAATAAGTACCTCCTCCATTTCTTGTGAAAGTGTAATCCAATCTGGTTGTGATTGGATCCCAATTAATTACTATGTTATGCCATAATCCATTTTCTAGATTAGCAACATCTGTTAAATCTCCTGTGGCTGGAGTACTATTGGCATTTCCATCTTTTACAAAAGCAATATGATCACTACCAGAACTACCATCTCTAGGCGATCCATTATTATAGGTGTCTATTTCAATAGCATAGGAAGGACTAATTCCCTGGTATCCGAGCCCTCCTCCAGTAGATCCTTGCGATGTATTTATATTTTGAATGACAAAAGCTATACCATCAGCTCCATTATCATTATTCCCAAAAAACAAATCAACATCTAAGGAAAATGAAACCCGTAAGTCAAGTTTTTTCTGAAACCATACCATCCCCCTTTTATTCCTTTCATCTGGAGTTAAAGAGAAAATATTTGATCCACTCGTATGCCTTGCATCGAGAATAAAGGCAAAATCACTATCATTAAAATTTCTTGAAAAACAAACTTCAGCATCATCGTCCTGATTACGAACTTGTCGAATAATATCTGCTAAAGGGTCAAATAAATCGGCTGAATTTGCATCGTCTATAGCAAAGGTGATGTCCACTGTTTTGTCTCCATCACGAACAGATTCATCAACACCCATAACCACAACAATTTGTGGCGTATTCCAGTTGAGTGGACTAAAAACTAAAGTAGTAGTTGCAAGATTTACTTCTGCTACATCAGGGTTAGTAATTAAAATTGTAACATCTGCTGAGGGTTTACGATCGAGCTGTACTGAAAAAGAAGCCGTAACAGTACCCGATTCATTGACCACTATCATTCCAGCAGGAGAAACCGAGTAACCCGCATTCACCGGATCCAAATAATTAACCAAGGAATCAGCATCATCGTCTCCCAGCAATTCAACACTATCCAAAAAACCATCTTCATCAGAATCGAGATCTAAGTAGTTTGGCGTGCCATCAGAATCGGTATCTAAAATTCCTTCAATATTATCAGATATAGTATCCCCATCAGAATCTAAATCGAGGTAATTAGGAAGGCCATCGGCATCGGTGTCTGTTGTACCTTCTATTTGATCGGGAATTCCATCACCATCAGCATCTAGGTCCAAAAAATTTAAAATCCCATCGGCATCTGTATCAATGGCTGTTTCTGTTACATCTAAAATCCCATCTCCATCCGCATCTGTATCATAGCTATTTTGAATTCCATCGCCATCGGTATCCAATGTGCAGGCGTTAGCCGGACGGTCAAAAGATATTTCATCCAATAAGTTCCCAAAACCACCCCCTGCTGTGGCTTCAAACAAAAACACGGTAGAAACTTGACCACTGGGTACCAAATAGATTCCAGTATAGTCTTGCCAGGTCACTGTAGCTGTACGTGTGTCGAGGATTGTAGATGTGGTTGAAGAAACTCCAGCGCGTATATTTATGGTTTGGATTGGCGAGTTATTTCTAGACAAATGACTCACCGACCAAATCATATAGGTTCCCGGAAGTGTATTAATTGTTTGAAATATAGCTGCCGTTTCTGTTGCATTTATTTCAGCAAATCGATTTCCTCGCCTCGCGGGATAAGTTCTATCTAGCACCCTACCATCACACCAGATTTCCATTTTATTGTCCGATGCAGTTGTATCCCAACCATCAATCAAAGATGCATCAAATTGCTTGTTACAGCCAACTGTTCCAAGCTCAAAACTTCCGTTGACTAGTCCTCCATCGACAAAACCACATTCAATGCTATCCAAAATTCCGTCATTGTCATCATCTGGATCAAAATGATCTGCTATACCATCCGAATCGTTGTCTTCAAAAATCAGGTGACTGCTTCCAATGCTCAGTTCATCATCATCATTCAAACCATCATTGTCAGAGTCAATATCTAGATAGTCTGGAATTCCATCAGAATCAGTATCTATAATTCCTTCAGTAGAAGTTAAAATACCGTCACCATCATCGTCCGCGTCCAATGCATTGAATGTTCCATCTCCGTCAGTATCTTCAAATACTTCATTTGCATTGGTAAGACCATCCCCATCACAGTCGGTCGAATTCCAGATCGAGGAGGGGGTTAAAGATTGGGACGAAACAACCAATGAACATAAATCTTGTCCGTCTGTTCCGTCGGTTAATTCTTGACCATTTGTGACACCATCGCCATCGCAATCAGCAGCTTGCCAATAGGCACTTTGAGTTGGATCTGATGGTTGGGGGGAACAGGGGCCAATAACGGACAGAGTTGCGCTATTTTGACCTGAAAAACAAACATTATCGGCATGAGACACCAGCAAATTATATACTTTCCCGTCTAATCCTGTTACATCTGAAATCCCTAAGGTAGTTGAAGTTGCACCACTATAGACCCCTCCATTGCTTAGGTCAACGCCATCTTCTTGCCACTGATACTCAAAGCCAGAACCGGCATCAAAGCCTAAAGAATAATCGGGTGTACCATCGGCATTGTATTTAATTGTACTTGTTGCTACTGCAGCACTAATAGTAAAAGTGGTTCCTGTTCCAATAAATATGGTTTTACTCGTTAATGAAGTAAAATCAACCTTGACAGAAGTGGCTGTAAAATGATTTACCAAACTTGAACTAACACTTGAAGTTTGTGGTAATGAGGTATAACTATTTCCCGTTATTCCTGCAGCAATCACTAAACCGTTTGCATCTACTCTACCATTAGCAAATGTTGGCGTTCCCATTCCATAGCTCCCAGAGTCTCCCCCATCTGCAGTATTAGACCCATAGGCCTCGTTGGTATCAGAACAGCCATCGTTATCCGAATCAAAATCTTCTCCATTGATCAACCCATCATTATCTGTATCCCTGCACATTGAAAAAACAAATTGTCCTGAATTCAGGGATTCGTTCGTTAAATTCAGATAAATTATGTCAATTTGATCAATGGGAAGATTCGTATAAATGTCAAATTCAGCAAAATTTGTCCCCGAACTAGCGGTTCCAGAAACAGTAAGGGTATTGCCCCTCACTTGAATATTGGCATAGGAAGATGATAAAACGATCCATTCAAAATCAGCAGGAACGCCAATGGCCTTGAATTCAAATTGATCTGCCTGGGTAATGTTAGATGAACCTATGGTGCTATTCGCACCAAAACGAATTTTGACGGGAGATCCAAAGCTAATTGATGTTTCGAACGAATGGTCTTTTTCTGCTGGGGATGCGTCTTCAAAACGAAGCAAACTACCCCTGTTTTGAGAAGAGATAGAAACATTTCCATCAGAACCAACCCTTTGATTTGGTGCATCAATGGTAATGGAGGTGGTCAAACTATTCCCGTCCAAAAAATTGGTAAAGACTTGGGAGGCATCTCCTGGAGCTAAGCCTGCTGAGATGGACGAAAAATCGACATAAGTTATTGGGCATTCGGTGGTATCAAGAATGCCATTATTATTGTCATCCAAATCGATTGCATCAGATATTCCGTCTCCATCACAATCCCCAACGGGACCAAGACATTGAGCAAAAAGCTGATCTCCATTCAGAAAGGAAACGAACATAAACAAGAGGGTATAAACCGACTTTAAGCATTTCATGCTATTTTTTCTCCCCATTCAATATTAATAATAATAAATATAGTGAGTAATATTTTAATTTGTAATAACTTAAACAATAAGATTTTTTTCTCTAGAATTGGCTGTTCCCTCAAGAGGTGTGATCACTCACAATTTTCCATTGCCCTTCTATTTTTCTAAATAAAAGAGTAAAGTACCCTGTAGGCTGATCCTTGGTTCTAATCAAGGTAAATTTTCCAATGAGCTGTAGCGTACTAGCGTCCCATTGTTGGAAATGAATTAGGTCAAAAGACAAAGTACCCATTGCTTCTTTGTCTGGATATCCTTTGCGATACCTTGCTAAAGTATTCGCATAACCATAGGTGGGTCCAGTTCGCCCAACAAAGACCAGGGCTTCATTTTGCCAATATCCTAGCATAAAACGGTCCAAGTCCCCTTCATTCCAAGCATTCTCTTGTGCTTCCATGAGATCTAATACCGCTTTCTTGTCCTGAGGATTGACCACTTTTTGCGCCAAAAGCGTGGTGCAAAAAATAAAAAACATCGGAATTAAATAATTTCTTTTCATTTTTAGCGCTAATATATGTCATTAAGTTACTTAATTCCCTCCTGGCTTTCCATCAAACAGAAATTGAATGTGATTTTTTACTTCCTAAGGGTCTGTGAGATGCATAAAAAATTATATATTTATTAACTATATTTTATTAAAACATCAAATTATGACGTATTTGTACTCAACCAAAGCATCCCTATTCAGTTTACTTTTAGTTTTTGTATTGATAGGATGTGAGGAAACGACTAAAGTCCCCACGGAAATTATTGTTAGTGGAACCCTCATGGAAGATACCCATTGGAAATCAAAAACAATGTATATCATCGATCAATTAGTTACTGTTCCCAGTGGAGTTACACTTACCATTGACGCGGGAACAATTATAAAAGCAAACCCAGGTGAGGCCACGACAACCTCCATGCTAGTAATCGCCAAGGGAGGAAAAATTAACGCACAAGGGACGGCCGAAAATCCCATTATTTTCACCTCAATTAACGATGATATTGATCTTAAAAATGGAAAAGAATCTTCCCTGTCAAGCTCAGATGTTGGCTTATGGGGAGGCGTCATTATTTTAGGAGATGCCCCAGTTTCACTTCAAAACGGTGATGACGAAACCTTTTATACTGGATTAGATCCTAATGCAAAAGCCAGTTACTATGGAGGAGATAATTCAGAAGATAATTCAGGAATTCTAGAATATGTTTCCATTCGTCATGGAGGTATTTTCATTGGAACCGGAAGTGAATCAAATGGCCTAACACTCTGCGGGGTTGGAAATAAAACAAAAATCAATCAAATAGAAATTTATGCTAATCAAGACGATGGTATTGAAATCTTTGGAGGTACAGTCAATATTTCAAATTTATTAGTACACGCCTGCCAAGACGATGGAATGGATTTTGACGAAGGCTATACAGGAACCGTAGATCACTTTATTGTTGAACTTGGTCCTGATTCAGGAAGTGGAATTGAAATTTCTGGTGGGAAAGGTGTTTCGGCTGGAGCCTTTAGTTTAATGAATGGACTGGTGGATACAAAAAATGCCCCGAATAAAACGCCTCTAACTGTTGATGAAAATGCTGTTGGACGTATTTTAAATGTTAACGTTGACAATGGAGATGTAAATGAACCTTTGCAAAGCGGATCTATTCAGATAAATGTAGAAACCAATGGTGCTGGTCAAGTAGACAAGTTAGGCTTTAGCTGGACAAAAATAAAAAGCTGAGTTTATACCAATAAAAAATATCTTTCTGAACGCTAGCCAGCATTTTAAATAACTTTTTAAAACAGTCCCTTCTATTCGTCTAATGCAAGGGCTGAAAAATAGGCTAATTCCCCCGAAAAAAAATAGGTCAATTGAATTGGACGGCAACAAACTTCACAGTCTTCGATATAGTGTTGCTCCTCTTCCATTTCATCCAACAACATCGAAATGGATTGCCAGCAATAGGGGCACTGAAAAAAATGCTCTAACATTAGGATTCCAATTCCATTAGTTCTTCCAATACGGCTTCCCAGCGCAACATAGATTCTGCGAGTAGCTCTTTTTTCTTGTTGTAGTGATCAAAGAAATTTGGTTGGGCAATGGTTATCTCATAATTGATTTGAAGTTCAAGGTCTATGGCCTTGATCTCTTTTTCCAAATCGGCAATTTGAACCTCTATCTTCGATTGTTTATTCTGCAAGGACTTAAGCTTTTTTTGCGTTTGATAATCGTTTTCATTTGAGGCTTTCTTTTTGTTTTTTGTTTTATCCACGCGCTCCAAATCCACTAGAGAGCCCAGACTCTTTTGATCCAAATAGTACTGAATATCTCCCAAGTACTCTTTCAAGACATGGTCTTTGAATTCAATAACACGATCACTCAAGCCTTGCAAGAAATCCCTGTCATGAGAAATAAGAATTAAGGTTCCTTCAAATTTTTTGAGCGCTTCTTTCAGTACATTTTTAGAACGAATGTCAAGATGATTGGTTGGCTCATCCATGATCAACACATTAAAGGGAGACAACAATAATTTACACAAGGCCAACCGATTGCGTTCCCCTCCCGAAAGTACTTTTACTTTCTTTTCAACATCGTCACCACGGAACATAAAAGAACCCAACATATCGCGCACTCTTTTTCGGTTTTCGTCTGTTGCGGCCTCTTCCATGGTTTCCAATAAGCTAAGCGAGCCATCTAGGTATTCTGCTTGATTCTGCGCAAAGTAGCCGATCAGCACATTATGCCCCAATTCACATTCTCCTTGATAATCGATCTCGTTGACAATTATCTTTGCTAAGGTCGATTTCCCTTGTCCATTTTGACCAACGAAAGCCGTTTTTGTTCCCCGTTCAATTGCAATTCCAACACCTTGAAGAACTGTTTTCTCACCATAGCTCTTGACGATATTCTCTGCTCGCAACACCACTTTGCCGGGTTGAATGGCGACAGGGAATTTTAATTTCATGGTGGCCGTGTCTTCCACATCTAGTTCAATACGATCGATTTTATCCAGCTTTTTAACAAGGGATTGGGCCATGGACGCCTTGGAAGCTTTTGCTCTAAAACGTTCAATCAATTTTTCGGTCTGTTCAATTTCTTTCGCCTGATTCTTTTGTGCTGCTCGCTGCTGGGTCATTATTTCTTCGCGAAGAATCAAGTACTTGGAATACGATTTTTTATAGTCATATATGCGTCCGCCAACAATCTCAATGGTTCGGTTGGTTGTATTGTCCAAAAACATTTTATCGTGAGACACCAAAACGACAGAGCCTCTGTACTTGGTCAAGAAATCTTCCAACCAAATAATGGATTCGATATCCAAATGGTTCGTAGGCTCATCCAGTAATAAAATATCGTTGTCCTGAAGGAGTAATTTTGCCAATTCGATCCGCATTCGCCAGCCCCCAGAAAAGGTATCAGTCTTTTTATCAAAATCGCTGGGTACAAAACCTAAGCCTTGAAGTATGCGCTCTGTTGTACCTTGATAATGGTATCCACCAATAAGCTCATAACGCTCTGTGGTGTCGTTTAAATCTATGATTAAATCATTATAAGCTGTCGACTCATAATCGGTTCGAGTAGCCAATTCGCTGTTTATATGCTCCATGGCAGCCTCAAGCGACTTGATTTCTTCGAAGGCCTGATAAGCTTCTTCCAAGACCGTTCTACCCTTTTCGAAATCTATGTCTTGACGAAGAAAGCCCAGACGAATATTCTTTTCTTGAGAAATGGTTCCAGAGGTCGGTTCATGGTCTTTGGCAATCAAATGCAACATGGTCGACTTACCCGCGCCATTTTTACCTACTAGGCCAACGCGATCTCCTGCAATTAAACGAAAAGAAACGTCGCTAAAAAGCGTATCTCCTCCAAAAGAAACGGTCATATTTTGAACGCTAAGCATATTGAAAATTTGTTACAAAAATGAGAAAAGCCATTGACTTATACTTGCTTTTATGTTATTTTTTCAAAGCGACTAATATCAACTTCGCGAGGTAGATCTATCCCCTCATGAATTGAATCATACAGCCACTTTGCAGCTAGTGGGGCCGTCAAAACTCCCCGTGATCCCATACCGTTTAGCAGATGAATATTTTTATATTTCTTATGCGTCCCCAACAATGGTCGTCTATCTAGAACGGTTGGGCGAATATGGCATAGATGTTCTTCAATGGTGTAAGGTACATCAATGAGTTGTTCAATCTTTGCTACCAACCAGGCTTTTCCTTTTGGACTAGTGGCTAAGGTCTTGTCTTTTTGTTCGAAAGAAGCACCAGCCCAGTAAAGATCGTCGCCCAAGGGAGCAATAAAAATAGGTCCCTTTAGAATTGCTTCACTTTGTAATTCTGGAGCGTGGATAATTAAAATTTGCCCTTTTGATCCCACAAGAGGCAAGCCATTAAAGAAAGGGTTGTTCACCATGGCATAGCCTTCACAGAACACGATATCTTGGGCATGAATACCTTTGTATAGCAAGCCATCCTCAAGCTGTTCCACGGCTGAATAATCAAAGGAGGCCTGTTGATAATGATTAGCAATAGAATTGCGATAGACCTCAATCAAAGTGCGGGTATCTATTCGGCCACAAGCATTTAGCTTTCCAAAACCATAGGGGCTTTTAACACCTGCTATAGATGAAGAGTGTATTGTTGCATCGAGAAAAAGTGAAAGCCCTGCGCGATCAGCAGCAACAGCCCATTGATTGTGGTCCGCAGCTTGACCAAATAGTTTAAAAATTGGGGCTGGGAAATTTATTTTGTGCTGAAGTTTTTTTTCTATCGTTTGGTAAAAGGGAAGCGCGAAAGCATGCAATTCTTGACCTTTCCAAGTCATATTGAAACGTTTCAAAACAGTAGGATTATAAATCCCTGCCGCAATGGCTGAAGAGCCTGAAGACTCTGCGTCTATAACGTGGAATGTTTTGTTGGACAGTACCAAGGTTTCTGTATAGGCAAGGCCGGCCAATCCAAAACCCACGATAAGGGTGTCCACTTTCTTCATTTAAAATTGCTGTGAAAGAAAAACGCCGCCCGAGGGCAGCGCTTTTTTATTGTTATGCTAAAATTAATTATTCCACATGTCCTGTTCAAAGTCACGAATCACTGACTTAATGCGTTCAGACTCTAACAATTGCTGAAGAGCATCTTCGAAGATATATTCGTCTACTTTTCGATCTTCATATACATTTTCCTCCTTGTAGATCAATGCATTGAATCGACGGGAGTTTAACATATTATCAAAGGAAATTGGTTGTGAAGAATTACGTGTATTAAACACAACTGAATTGTTTAATACCTCTCTCGCGTCTGGAAACCATACCCAAAAAAGTGGGTATAAAACTTCAGGGTCAATCCCCGGAGGCATACCCGCAGGATTTAAAATCTCTTTATCGGGAGCACAGGGTGCAATTCCCAATAGTCGATATTTTAATTCTCCTTGACGCTTATTGAAGTACCAAGTACCTTTGATACGGTATTCAGTAACATGCAATGATTTAAGAGGGATAGTTACCCCGTATTCAGCTTTGATTTCATCTTCGGTCATGATACCCTCATTCGAAGCCTGCTCATAACCGGGAAGAAAACCATTGAAAGATAAATTCTCCTTTACTTGCTCGTAGGTTAATTTCGTTTTGAAATATCCCCCATCATCGGCATAGACTTCTTTAATTTCTCCACTTTCAATCCCTTGTATGATCACATCAAACAATGACTTTCTGTCTTTACCAAGATTTTGTGATTCACTAGGATAGTAGTACGGAAAGTTGATGCGCTCATCCAAATCAATTTTTTCCCAAACTGTTTTTGACCAAAGAACATCTCTATCATCAATATAACCGTAGGGCAATGGACTTTCATCATTTGATGCCATTTGTTGCTCATTGAGTTTACCTACTTCTTGCGGCACACGTGCATTGAGCAAATTTGCTTGTCCATACAATATTGAGGTCGATAGGAACAAGAAAAACAAACAACTAAATAACAATGAATTTTTCATGGGTATGTTATAAAATTTCGATTAGGACAGGAGCAACCCGCTTGAATTTATAATTAGGTTTACTCGGGTTCTGAACTTTTAGATCAAAAATGCTGATTTCTTGTCCAGATCTAACACGGCCAAGAGCTTGTAAAGCTTTAGCATTTAATTTCGTTCCCTTACAGGTAATTGTAGGTGCACCAGGAACTTTTACTTTAAACTCCAAAGTTTTTAATGTCAAGTCAAAATCAAAG
>ERZ807291.4713-NODE-4713-length-17792-cov-8.285674_pt1 | contig 17792 bp, 16 predicted proteins | sample MGYA00521257_ERZ807291 | MGnify/ENA primary metagenome ERZ807291 (study PRJEB31413, sample SAMN03169783) | marine metagenome | biome: Marine; feature: Water; material: Subsurface seawater | place: North Sea | collected 2011-04-28 | depth 1 m m ... | reverse complement strand
AGGCAGAGATCCTGTGTCTATGATGTATTACTTTACAAGAAGGATCATCCTACGGCCGACGAAGTTCTTCTTCGTGTTCGCAAAAAATTACCCACTATTTCCCTAGCCACAGTCTACAACTGCCTTGAAACTTTAGTTGATTGTTCCTTAGTAAAACAGGTAAACATGGACAGATCCCCTTCCCGTTACTGCCCGAACCTTACCCCCCACGCTCATTTTAAATGCTCGGAAACCGGAAGGATATACGACCTTAATCTTAGTGAAGATGAAATTAAGAAACTTAAGGGGTTTCTTCCCGCTGGGTTTAAGGCTGAAAATTTTGACCTGACCTTTTCCGGCTCTGCCGACCTTTCATAACTCTACCTAACACAGTGAATTCATTACAAATAAAAAACCTGTCAGCCAATATAGCCGACAAACAAATACTCAAGGAGCTATGCCTCGAAATACCTCAAGGTGAAGTACACGCAATCATGGGCCCCAATGGCAGTGGTAAAAGTACATTATCAAAAGTACTCGCAGGTCACCCTGATTACGAGGTCACTCATGGGGAAGCACTTATGAATGGAGTCAATATACTTGGCCAGGATGCGGATGAGATTGCCAGATCCGGATTATTCCTCGCTTTTCAGTATCCCGTGGAGGTTGCGGGGGTCAGTATCGCCAACTTTATCAGAGCTGCCTTACAGGCTCGTTTGCCTGATGGAGAATCCATCAAGGCTGTCGATTATTACAAAGAATTATATGCACAAATGGATGATCTCGGCATGGATCGTAAATTCACCTCTCGATCTTTAAATGATGGGTTCTCCGGAGGAGAAAAAAAGAGATGCGAGATTCTCCAAATGAGTATGCTAAAACCCCAATATTGTATCTTAGACGAAACTGACAGTGGGCTTGATATAGACGCCCTCCGCATTGTTTCTGCAGGAGTAAACAGCATGCGCAGTGAAAACCGAGGCTTTCTTGTAATTACCCATTACCAAAGATTGTTAGAATATATTGTGCCCGATGTTGTCCATGTCATGTGGAATGGCAAAATTGTGCGTTCCGGCGATAAAAGTCTTGCCCTTGAGCTTGAGGAAAAAGGATACGACTGGATTAAAGAAGAAATCGCCGCTTAACCATTACGACTATGATCCAAGCAACTGAATTTGATATAGATACTGAGAAGGGAAACTTTCGATTCGACACCGATTACGCATTCGACGCAGGGGTGGGATTAAATCCCGATGTAGTACGCTACATTTCGAATGCAAAAGAGGAAAAGGAATGGATTCTGGATTTTAGGCTCAAAGCCTTGGATACATTCCTAAAAAAGCCCTTACCCACACATTGGGCAACCGAAGACTTAAAGAACATTGATTTTGATGTCATTCGTTATTACCTCGCAAAGGGTCAAAAACCTAGCCGTTCCTGGGATGATGTACCCGAGGATGTAAAAAATACTTTTGAAAGGCTTGGAATCCCCGAGCAGGAAAGAAAGTTTCTAGCAGGCGTTGAAGCACAATTTGACAGCGAAGCTGCCTATTCCAACATGAAAGAAGGTCTGGAAAAAGAAGGCGTGATTTTTGTTGGTCCCACGGAAGGACTTCGCGATCACCCGGAAATATTTAAAAAGTGGTTTGGGAAAGTGATCCCCACATCCGACAATAAGTTTTCAGCCCTAAACAGTGCGGTGTTTAGCGGAGGTAGCTTTATCTACATTCCCCCCGGTGTTAAACTAAAACAACCCCTGCAAGCGTACTTCCGCATAAATGCCGAGAATTTTGGTCAATTTGAGAGAACCTTGATCATTGCCGATGAGGGCTCCGAAGTTACCTACATGGAAGGATGTACTGCACCCAAGTTTGAAACTTCTACCTTACATAGTGCCGTGGTTGAACTTGTGGCTCTCAAAGGAGCAAAAATTCAATACATTACCGTCCAAAACTGGTCCAATAATGTATACAATCTTGTCACCAAACGGGCTATGGCAGAAGAAGAAGCTGAAGTCCGCTGGATTGATTGTAATATTGGCTCAAGGCTGACGATGAAATACCCTGGGGTAATTTTGCGAGGTCGCAAGGCAAGAGGAGAAGTTTTGTCAATTGCCTTAGCTAACAGTGGCCAGCATCAAGATACTGGAGCTAAAATGGTACATGCCGCAGAGGAAACCAGCAGTAACATCATTGCAAAATCTATCTCAATCGGCACTGGAAGGTCTTCATATCGGGGCCTTGTGCGCATGCCCAAGCACCTTAAGAATTGCAAAAATAACACCGAGTGTGATGCCTTACTGATCAACAGCGAAAGTCAGACTGACACTTACCCAGCAATTACCGTGCAGGGTGAAGGTAACTCTGTGCAGCATGAAGCAACCGTGTCTAAAGTAAGTGCAGACCAAATCTTTTACATGCAACAGAGAGGCTTATCGGAAGCGGAAGCCATGAGTTTATGTGTGAATGGATTTGTCAATGACTTGATTCGAGAATTCCCCATGGAATACAGCGTTGAACTCAAAAGGTTGATTGATATGGAGATGGAAGGCTCCGTTGGGTAACCCCTTTCCCAATTTTTCCGACATGCAAACATTACAAGAATCGACTGCTCAATCTATATTTGATACAGACCAATTTTTTTCAACTTTTGCCAGTGAGCGTTCATGGGAACCGGGTTGGCTGGCGGATCACCGGTCCGATGCTTGGGAAAAATTCAGGAAGTTTAAAGAATCCCCTCTCAAGGATGAAAATTGGCGTTTTTCCCCCAAACACCTCTTCAGCTTGGCCAATATTCAAAATCTCTCTTCAGGAAAAGACCTTGTCCAGTTAGGTGCGATAGAAAGTGATCAGGCATTGTTTCAAAATCTTGATAAAATGATCCTCGATTTCCCCAATGAACTTTCTACGATTACTGAACAGAAGGGACCAGATCTAGGGGCTACTCAAACCTACTGCTTAACTTCCGCTCTTGCTGATAATGGGTTTTTTTTGGGGACAAGAAAAAATGCCGAAATTAAAGACCCTTTTGTCATTGAGCACAAAATCCCAAAGGATGGGAGCATCACTTTTGAAAAAAATGTCATTCATATCGCCCCTTTTTCTTCCGCAGTTGTATTTGAATTTATTAACTCGGGTGATTCCACATCCCGAGGAAATGCCAGTAGTACCTTAAATGTAACCTTGGGAGAAAGTGCAAAACTCGTTCGCGTCTTAGTGCAGAATGCAAACACCAATACCACCCTCCACCAATTCGAAAATTTTTCATTGGGAAGAGATTCAACGCTTCGGAATGTTACGATTCACATAGGGGCATCCCATTGCAGGTCAGAAACCAAAGGAGATTTGGTTGGTCGGGGAGCTTCTTTTGAAAACTTTTCGCTTTTTATGGGAAGCGGAAACCAGCTTTTTGATCAACGTACCCGTCAGGTTCACTCCTCCCCAGATTGTACAAGCAACTTGCTTTCTAAAAACGCTTTAAATGACCAAGCCAAATCTATTTTTTCTGGTTTAATAAAAGTGGAAGAAGTGGCGTCCAACACCAACGCCTATCAAACTAACCGAAACCTTCTCCTATGCAATGATGCAGAAGCAGATTCGCTCCCTGGTCTAGAAATCCTAGCTAATGAGGTAAAGTGCAGCCATGGTGCAACTACGAGTAAGATTGATGAGCAGGAACTCTTTTATTTACTGTCACGGGGAATCCCCCTAAGATCCGCCGAAAAACTCATTTCCCTTGGCTTTTTGGACGAGGTGATTGAAAAAGCGAACAATGAAGATTTGATCGAGAAAGTAAGAGCCATTATCGAATCTAAATTTGATTCCTAAACCGCCAAAGTCATGAACAATTCACAAGAAGAAGTAGAGCTCGTTCGAGATGTTATTGCCACCCTGATACCTCACGGTGAAGAATTCACTTTGGGGCGTGGAGAAAAGGTTACGATTACTCATCGCCTTGGTGGTAATTTCACAGTTATGACCTTGCAGGGAATGTATCGCATTGCCGCCAAAGATGCAGATGCCTTAGGCGAGACTGCAGAAGCAAAAGCATTTGATAAGGAAAAGCAATCCGGGCAACCTCCTGCTGACATTGAACAGATAAAAGAAAATCTCAAATCGGTATTTGATCCTGAAATCCCGGTTAATGTCGTGGATTTAGGCCTTATTTACAAAGTAGAAATTGAAAAGACAGAAGATCGGGGAAGAATGGTCTTCGTTGACCTTACCCTTACTGCACCAGGGTGTGGTATGGGCCCGGTTATAGCGGATGATGTAAAAAATAAAATCCTCGAACTACCTGGTATTGATGATGCGGAAGTGGACATTGTTTGGGATCCACCTTGGTCTCAGGATTTAATTTCTGAAGAGGGTAAGATGGAATTAGGTTTAGTTTAATACTTTTATCCTTGAGTCTACAAACACTTCCCTTCATGCAACTAGAAATTCAATGGACACAAAGACTAACAAAATAAAAATAGCTCTTGGCACAGACCATGCAGGATACACTTACAAGGAAACCATTAAATCCTACCTGCAACAAAATGGTTACGAAACCAAAGACTTTGGCACCTTTTCAGAAGAATCCTGTAATTATCCTGAATTTGTAAAACCCGCTGCACAGGCCGTTGCCGACAACTTGTGTGACTTAGGTATTGTCCTTGGAGGTAGTGGGAACGGGGAAGCAATGGCCGCGAATAAAGTGAAAGGTGTTAGGTGTGCCCTATGCTGGTCTGTTGATACAGCAAAATTGGCCAAAGAACACAATGACGCCAATGTCATTTCAATCGGCCAGCGCCAAATCCCCGAACAACTAGCACTTGAAATTGTGAAAACATGGCTATCATCAAAATTCGAAGGAGGCCGGCACAGCAGTCGGATACAAATGCTAGATAATTGAAGTAGCATACATTTTTAACATGAGTGACGAAAAAGATAAAAAAAACAGTTCTGTCTCAGAACAAATTCAAAGCAGTTTTCTAACCAATAGAAAAATTTTCCTTTGGGGAGAAGTCAGTGACAAATCGGCCAGAGATTTGACCGAAAAATTACTTTTCCTTGAAGATAACGATGCAGGTAAAGAAATCACATTCTATATAAACTCTCCCGGCGGTTCAATTACTGCCGGCATGGCTATTTTTGATACAATGCAGCTTATAACTTCACCTATCAAAGTTGTGGTTACAGGTATGGCTGCCAGTATGGGTTCGATATTATTGTGCGGAGCAACAAAAGGAAAACGGTTTCTCTACCCACATTCTAGGGTCCTCATCCATCAACCCCTGATCACGGGTAGAATGCAAGCAACCGCAGTTGATATTAATATACAGGCTCAGGAAATGGAGAAATTAAGGGAAGAACTGAACGGGATCCTTGCCCGTACTTCTGGTCAACCCCTAGAGAAAATCCAGAAAGACACAGATCGTGACTTTTACCTCAATGCCAAGGAAGCCATCGACTATGGTTTGGCAGACAAAATTGTAGAAGAAATTTAGTTTAGTTTCATGACTTTACCCATATCAGTAAGGGGTAAATCTTGAACACAATGCCACTCTTTAGGAGTTTCATGATCTTGTAATAAGGCTTTTACATGCCTCTGAACAAGGGGTAATTTGCTACTTGAAAGTACTAGGTAGACTACTATTTTCTCCACCCAATGCTCGTCTTTCTGACCAACAACTAAGCACTGTGAAACATCTGGATGCTCTAAGATAACTTTTTCAATAGATTCTGGGTTAACTTTTATCCCACCTGTATTAATCAACCGATCAATTCTACCCGTTATTGTATAACCAAAATAAGGGTCAAAGGAAGCGAGGTCGTTTGTATTATACCACTCTTCATGCGTAGTAATGTCGTTTTTTTGGTAGCATTGACTGTCTGTGTTTACAAAAACCTGATTTTCAACAAGTTTTATCTTTACAGATGGCAAGGCATGACCGACACCGTCAACACCACTCAGAAATTGATTGGAATCCAAAAGTGTAATCATTCCAGCGGTTTCACTCATCCCGTAACATGGAAAAATGGGAATATCATGTTTTCTCAGTTGCACCTGAATTTTATCAGTTAATTTTGCACCACCCGTAAATACCCCATTGCATGATCTCAAGTTTTTTAAAGCCTGTTCAAAACCCAGCAAATAATGCAATTGAGTAGGAACTAGAGAAATCCATCGATTTGCAAGGACCGATCTTAAATCAGAAGTCACAATTTCTTTGTAATTCGAAAATAGTACAGTACCTTTTGTATATTTTGCACGCTCGATTTGCATCCATCCACCTACATGATACAAAGGAAGGCAGCAAAAAGTTGAAATAGGGTCGTAACCGATTTTTTTTTGTAGATTTCGTATTGCACTGGTGATGGAATCATCATCGTGAAAGACCGTGGATGGTTTTCCTGAAGTTCCCCCCGTTTGGAATACTCGGCTTTTCTCTTTTGCTACACTATGATGTATTGTTTTTGATGAAATATGTGGTCTATTTTTCAAAAATACAACCGATTTTCCACTTGCTAATATTGAATGTGCATTTTTAGCGTATATTAAATTTTTATTTGTAGCGTGATTCCTAGAGTCAATCCAACCACATTCAAGCTCTCTTTGATTTAACATTATAGCCTTCTCCATAATTGATCCAACTTCTGGTTACTTACACTAGTCACATTCAAAGTGGCTTGATGATGGTCATCGATTTCATATTTTCCTCCTAAAAAAATTCTACGATCAATTCCAGGTGTTAAATTTGAATATGTACAGGCTCTAATCACGCACTCATACCCAATGGGACTTTCAAAAACTGAAGAAACGACGCAAACATTTGAATGCTCTTGAAGAAAAGATAGGGTATCATCCCAGTCATCAAGTAAAGACGGTTTAACCACAAAATAGCCATCCCACCCAAGTTCTTTCACTTTCCTCAGTCCACCCAAAGTTATAATTGCCTCATCAAGAGCCACAGGAACTTTCAAAGAAGTAATTATGTCCATAATCGCATCAGGTGGCATCCCCGGTATTGGTTGCTCAAGGAATTCAAGTTTCTTGTTCCCCTCCAGGGCATGCAGCCAAGCATTCAGTTGATTGTTAGTCAGTGATTGATTTGGATCTAGGCGAACTTGACTGTCTGCAGGCAATTGATTCATCCATCTCAAAATTTCAGGGATTTCAATTTTGGAGGGTTTAAGACCAATTTTCCGTTTAATTACTTGTTTGTAGTCTGAAGACTTTAATTTCTCAAAATACAAACAAGCTGGAACAACTTCCTTTGTTGTTAGTGCATCTTCTTTCCAAATCGAAGATTTCATACAAGACAGTGCAGGGCATATGTAACGAAAGGTAAGTCGATCTTCTCCTTTTTGCCATAATTGAACTTCGGCTAATGCATCCTGAAAAGAAAACGAATTAAAACCCGGAGTGGTTGCAACTTCTCCAAAGCTAAAGGTCGAATCTGTGTAAGTTTCTTTAAGGATAACACTCTTTCTTTCCTCCCATAATCCATGTGCCGTTGGCAGAGGGGTGGTAAATTTTTGGGTAAAGATCTTAAATTCTCTTACACTTTGCATCGTTTATACTTGTGATGTGGAATGCTTTTAAACATATAAAATTAGTCAACCCAAGACAACACGCCCACTATGGATAAAGAAATATTTTTACCAGCTGAGGAGTTTTTCACCAAGCTAGCACCACTCGGTCTTACCTTTGATGACATCAGCCTTGCCACGAGGCACTCTGAACTCATTCCGAGCCAAGTACGGGTGGATACTCGACTGACGGATGGAATCAATCTAAGCATTCCTATTTTATCTTCTGACATGGACACAGTAACTGAGTCAGAGATGGCAATTGCAATGGCATTGTGCGGAGGCATGGGACTTATCCATTATAACATGTCACCAAAACAGCAGGTAAAGGAAGTTGCACGGGTTAAACACCATGTACACGGACTTATCCAAGATCCGATCACTATAACAGCCGACAAACATGTTGGTGATGTCCTCAACCTCATCAACGAGAAAAGTTTTCAATTTAGAACTTTTCCCATTGTAGATGAAAAGGGGAAATTACTGGGTTTACTTCCGGGGCGTGTTGTAAAGTTAAGATACAGCCAAAAAAAAGTTACAGAAGGCATGCTTGCCCGCAATGAAGTTTTTACAATCAAAAGCAGTGAAGTTGGTGATGACCCCATTGCCACAGCAGACAAATTTTTCAGTGATCACATTGGTATTCATAAATTACTTGTTGTAGATGATGAAGATAGGCTCCAAGGACTTTACACCTTGAGCGACATAGAACAAATCATCGGCGAAAACAATGAGCACCTGCGCCCAGCCAGAGACGAAAACTTCCGACTGCGTTGTGGTGCAGCCATCACCGCACCTCGAAATGAAAAAGGGGAGCTAAAAGTAAATGAACTCATCGAACATGTGGAAAACATGAGAGATAAAGGTTTAGACATTGTAGCGGTATCAACGGCTCATGGTCATACTAAAAGTGTGGGGGAGACAATTCGTATTCTCCATGATGCGGTACCTGAACTACCGATTATGGCAGGCAATGTAACCTCAGCAGAGGGCGTGGAATTTCTTGCGGATGCAGGAGCAAGTTCCATAAAAATAGGACAGGGTCCAGGATCAATTTGCACTACTAGAATGGTAGCAGGCGTGGGAATACCCCAAATGAGTGCCCTTTTCGCAGCCGCCCAAGGAAGCAAAAAATCTGGGGTATCCATTATTGCCGATGGAGGCATCAATAAATCGGGTGATATAGTGAAAGCCCTTACCTTAGCGGACGGAGTCATTTGTGGGGGATTATTAGCCGGCTGCAAAGAAGCACCCGGCAGAATAATAGAAATCGAAGGTAAATATTTCAAACAATACAGAGGAATGGGTAGCCTTGAAGCTATGAAACAAGGCTCAGCGGCGAGGTACGGTCATCACAGAAAAGACCTTAATACTAAGAGCACTGCTGAAGGCATTGAAGCATTAAAAGAAGTTTCTGATACTCTCAAAGAGACTATGAATGAACTCATCGGTGGCATAAGAGCAGGGCTGGGCTACTTGGGGGCCGAAAACTTGGCCGAGCTAAAAAACAGAGCAAAATATGTCCAAGTTACCGCAGCAGGCCAAAGAGAATCAGCTCCTCATGATGTTATTCAGGTGAAAAGTAGCGATTTTAAACGCTCTTAAAACTAAAAACTAAACATGAAAACAACAATTGGTGCAACCAGCACGCCAAATATAACTTCTGTTATTGGCATTAGTATGGGCGATGAAGGCAAGGGGCGGGTCGTTCACGAAATCCTGGAAGAAATTCATCAACAAAGTGGACATCCTGCGAAATGTGTAATGAAAGTAAATGGAGGAGCCAACGCAGGCCATACTGCAGCAGGGCTTAAACTAAATTTGCTACCATCGGGCGTTGGTAACCCAGACGTACAAAATTTAGTCATTGGTTCAGGTGTAGTTGCTGACCCTCGAAAATTTCTTTGGGAAGCTAGGCCCTTGGAAAAGAAAGGTATTGAGGTGCTAGGAAGACTTGCCATTGATGAAAAATGCCTCATGACAGACATCTCCCACAGGTTACTGGATCTGGCGTGGGAAAATTACCGCATAAATCAACTAGGTGAGCCCAACAGAGGGTCAACTGGCAGAGGAATTACACCCGCATACAATGATGAAACCGGACAATGGCAGATATTTTACCAAATATTTCTAGGTCCTAAAGAAATCTTCTCAAAAAAATTAAAAGATAGATTTGAGCGTGCAATTAATACGATTCGCTATGTATGTAAAGTTGGTGAAGATGACTGGTTTTCATTCTTCGATACTTTGACAGAGGCTGAATTAAGTGCAAACCAGACTTCGATTGAAGAAAAAATATTCCCAAGATCCGAATTTTCTTTCGAAAAGTTCATGACAAAGGAACCTTACACCTTAAACTTTGATGGAATCGAAGAAACTTACTGGAAAGCTGGCCAAGAATTGGTCACTTGCATAAAAGATGTACGAAAGATCCTATTAAATAGTACGGATAAAAGTCAAAAAGTCGTAGCTGAGTTTGGCCAGGCATTCTGGCTAGACAAAAGACACGGTTTCACACCCAATGTTACAGCTTCACACACCTATGGGAGTGAAATATTTTTCTCTGGAGGAATTCCTATTCAGGAAATTAATCAAGTAGGATGCTGTAAGGCTTATGATACAAAAGTTGGCACTCATCATTTTATAACTCAGATTGATCACATAAGAGACCCGTGGGGAATAAAACTTGCGAAACTCGAATTTGGCACTTCAACCGGGAGGCAGAGAATGGTAGGTTGGTTTGATGCAGTTGAAAAAGGTAATGCTTTACGGTATGGCGGTTTTGATGAGATAGTTATCAACAAACTAGATGCCCTCACATCTGAAATTAGTACACTCAATAAAATAAGAATTTGCACTTCATATAAAGATGAGAATGGCGAAACAACTTACGATGTACCGAGAGATGAAAGTAAGCGTAGAAAACTTCAACCTGTCTATGAAGAATTTGATACATGGGAGACGAATCTTCAAAATATTAAATGCTTTGATAGTTTCCCTAAAGAGGCTAAAATTTTTGTAAGCCGAATGATAACGAGTATTATCGAAGTTGCCTATGGCGGAAATTGGGAAGCTAAAATTCTCCCTAACATTAAATTTATTGGTGTTGGGCCTGATCCGAAACAAATTGTAACTGATATACCATCTACAATGGAGTTTATGTCTAACAAAACATCCTTCACCATTGAATAAAAAATCAAAGACAAAGAAATATCTATCCCAAAATATAAAGTGGGATCAGATTGATTTTGATATAATCAAACTTCTTCTGAAAAATTGTGTGGAAGAAGAAGTTGGGCAAAACCATATTTCCAATCCAATAGATGGCGATATCACTACGAAAGCATGCTCACTGAAGGATAGATCTAAAGCACAACTTATAGCCCGAGATGAATTAGTTTGTTGCGGGATTGAAATGGTAAACCTGATATTCTCTGCCTTTAAAACCAAATCATTACAATTCAAACCTAATTACTGTGATGGTGAACAAGTCAAGAAAAGGGAAGTCATAGCCTCAATCCAAGGTTTTACCGATGAAATTCTTTTAGTTGAACGCACCCTCCTAAACTTCCTGCAAAAACTCTCCGGCATTTCCACCTACACATCTAGATTAGTGCATAAAATTAATCCGTTTGGCGTAAATTTATTAGACACTAGAAAAACAACTCCTGGATATAGACTGCTAGAAAAATACGCAACCGCTTGTGGTGGTGCTTACAATCACAGAATGGGGTTATTTGACAGGATTCTTATCAAAGACAATCACCTGGCAGCCAAAAATATTAATAGCATACAAGATTTTGTAAATTTTATTAGCACGATTCGCAAAAGTAACCCCGATATATTTTTACAAGTGGAAGTAGACAGTGTGCAATTTGCTCTTTCCATGACATCGAACGAAGTAGATGCGATTCTGTTGGATAACTTTAGCACGGATGAAATTAAAGATGTTATCCAAAAATTGGATCCTGCTATCATTACTGAAGTTAGTGGTTGTGTATCTACAACTAACATAGAATCGTACGCAGCATGCAAACCAGACTTTATATCGACTGGGGCGCCAACACATAGCAGTACATGGTGTGACATTGGCTTGGATTGGTGTGATTAGTTTAAATGGAGAATAAATTTTTGGGTAAAAAAAAGAGGCGATCATTCGCTTCAAATTCTCTTAGTAAAAAGGATACTAACTTAAGTGTCTTTCTTCTTACAAAATTAATTCAGTCCGCTCCTCATTATTTATCGGGAAGTGAGCTAGCAAACCTGCTGAATATGTCGAGAGTTGGAATTTGGTCCAGGATCAACAAACTTAGAAAAAACGGCATCCAGGTGGATGCCACACAAAATCTTGGATATAGGTTTGCTGGTGAACCAAACTTTGTGGAAGAAAACATGATTAATGCCTGGCTCGAGTACTATAACGCTCCTGCTTGTAATGTTTATGTCAGAGATGAAGTCCCAAGCACTAATTCTGAAGTTGAAAAGATACTACCCGATCTAAATTCGAAAAAGCCTCTTATTTACATCGCCAACCACCAAACCAACGGAAAAGGGCGATTCAAAAACCAGTGGGAAAGTCCCAAAGGTGGGAATCTGTACATGTCAATAGGTTTTAAACCAGATGTCGATGTCCTAAAACTCAGATACTTTACCCTTCTCCAAGGAATTGAAATCACAAGGCTGTTGCAAAGGGAATTAAACAGAGAAGAAATCAAAGTGAAATGGCCCAATGATATTTTCATGAATGGTAAAAAAATTGGTGGAATGCTCACGGAAGCTTCAGTTGATTGTGAAACCATCAATTCCTTAATTTTTGGTTTTGGTCTCAACCTTAATAAAACACCTAAAAATACAACTAGCCACTTTCCAATTAGTTCGGTCAAAGAAGAACTAAATTCTACAATTTTAGTAAATGAAATTACTGCAAAAATAATTAAATTGAGTATAGCTACTTATAAAAAGTGTATGTCTAATAAATCCGATAAAGTGCTACTATCTGAATGGGGAAAATATGATTTTCTACACAAGAAATCAGTGTCTTTACTCGTAGGCACAAAAGAAGTATACGGAGTTGCTTACGGTATAGATGAAAGTGGAGGGCTAAAGCTAAAATTAAGAAACGGGAGATTTAAAGTTTTTCACGCAGGTGAAGTCTCAGTCAAAAAATGACGACGGCGAATCATGTCTGTATAGATATTGGGAATACCAACATACATGTTGGAATATTCGATGATCTCAAGCTTATCGAATCTTTACATTTCTCGACCTCAAAATTTTTACTTGGATGCTCTTTTTTTCAGTACATCCCCCAAAAACTACCCGTTTCATATTGTTCTGTTGTACCCGCGGCAGAATCCATCCTGCTTAAGGAAATGCCTAAAGGAACTTCTTTTTTTCGTTTAAATTTTTCAAACTGTGGTATTCCAATTTCCTACCCAAACCCAGATGAAATAGGACCCGATCGACTCGCTAATTCGATATCAGCTTTCGTATCGTCGTCAATTTTTTCGATTGTTGTTGATGTAGGGACTGCGACTACCTTTGATATTGTAAATAAAGATGAAGGTTACAAGGGTGGAGTTATTGCACCTGGTCCCCAAGGTTATCTAGATTTCTTACATCAAAACACAGCACTTCTTCCCGAAATATCATTTCCAGAAAACTTAACAACTCAAGATAAAATTGGTAAGAGCACAAAGGAAGCGATGATTTTAGGAGTTCAATTAGGGTATCATTCTATGGTATCAGGAATCATTGATTCTATCATCGAGGATTTCCCCCAAGGTGCTCCCCCACCCACGCTCTTCCTCGTTGGTGGTGCTTCTACACTTTTGAAATCCCTTTCATTCGAAATTCGGCCAAACTTCACATTGGAAGGCTTAGCTATTGCCTCTAGAAAGTTCTTTGTTGGTTAATAAAAATGAGTAGTGAAAGAAAACCTTTGCCCATCGTTGAAGTTATAAACTTACGGAAAAGTTATCGGTCAACAGAGGCACTCCGCGGTATAAGTTTCTCCATTGGCAAAGGTGAAATCGTTGGTTTTTTAGGTCCCAACGGTGCAGGCAAAAGTACAACTTTACGAATTTTATCCGGCTTAATTGCAGCAGATTCAGGAGAAGCAAAAGTTTGCGGTGTTGACCTTGCAGAAGAAGAAGGAGAGGTGCGTGAGCACATAGGATATCTTGCTGAAAACAACCCTCTACCCGAAGATTTCCGAGTCATTGAATATCTTAAATACCGGGCTAGCCTCAAAGGTCTTAAAGGTAGCAGAAAGCGAGATCGCATAAAATCTGTCCTTGGAATGTGTGACCTAGAAAGAAAAATCTCAGAAAGAAAAATCGGTAATTTATCAAAAGGGTTCCGCCAAAGAGTTGGCATTGCTGACTCTTTACTAGCTGAGCCTAGGTTGATCATACTAGATGAACCCACCATCGGACTCGACCCGAGACAGTCAGCGATTACTCGAAAAATGATGGAAAGACTTCGTGGAGAAGTTTCATTCCTTTTATCCTCTCACATTTTATCTGAAGTAGAAGCCTGCTGTGACCGAATGATTATCCTAAGTCATGGACAAATTGTTGCCGAAGGTACACTTGTTGACCTGCAGAATAAATTCATTCAGTCGGTTGCTTTTGAAATTGTTTCAAAAGCCAAAAAAATTGAACTGCAAAGATCCATACGTCAAATTGACCCTCAATGTGTACTTCTACAAGATGATCCTGTTGAAATTACTGGACGGAGAAGATTTACCTTCACCTGCTCTAAGGGACGTGAGACTGTTGAATTAATTTTACGCACCTTGTTAGAAAACCAATCTTTTGAAATATCCGAATTTCAAATTTGTCGACCTGATCTAGAAACAATTTTCTTGAAGGCTACCAAGCAAAACTGGCAAGAGATGGACCTTTTGGGTCGTGGTAAATCAAAAACAGATAAACCTCGGGATGGAATCTCATGATTAAAGGATTTTGGGTTATTTTGCGTTTCGAACTGTTTGCCTTGTTTGTCTCTCCTGCCACTTATGTGGCAAGTTTTTATTTTCTGGCCCTTTTAGGGGTTGGTTTTCGTTTTTTCATAGAAAGCTTTGTTCTCACTGACTGGATTCTCCCCCCTCTTGCCTCCTTGGTGGTTGGGTTAGTTTTTGGTGCTCCCGCACTCATTCCCTTCCTCACGATGAGATCATTTGCCGAGGAACGAAGATTGGGAACTTTAGAAACTCTCATGTCTGCCCCGGTTAGCAACCTAGGGATTGTGCTTGGAAAGTGGACTGCTAGCTACCTCTTTTTCATCTTCATAACGATGGCATCCTTTTGCTTTCCTCTCATCATAAGCCTTTGGTTCCCCGAACAGTCTCAAAGCCTAGGATTCGATAAGGTAGAGCAATGGATTGGTGCCTTTTCATTCTTACTGATATTCGGTGCCAGTTTCTCAGCAGTGGGAATATTCGCCAGCTCAGTAACCAACAATCAAATGGTTGCTGGAATGCTCACGTTCACCCTGCTCACTCTTTATCTTTCTTTTATGATATTTTATTTCGGTGAAAATATTGAATTCCAATTTTTTAGTGGATTTGCTCAGATTGCCTGGTCAAGCTTTGGAGCTGTATTTGGCGGGTTGAATAAAATGCAGTACTTCTCTGTGGGGATCATTGACATTCCCACAGTGCTTTATCAGATGGTCGTTACTTTTTATTTTCTTATTCTTGCCAGTACTCAAATAGACCAAGTCAAAAAGTAATGGACTTTAAGCAAGCAAAAAGGAACCGTAAGTTAGATCGATGGGTAATCATAGTACTGCTCTCTACCCTTTCATTAAGTATCAATTTCCTAATCTCTAAATTCAATGCTTCAATAGACTTAACTCCAGATAAAAAATACTCATTATCCAGGGAGAGTCTTGCATTGCTTAATAAAATGGAAGCTCCTGTAGATGTTGTTATTACGATCAAAAATGACAACCAGCTGCCCAAGGTCATCCAAAAGCTTATTCTTGATTTGGAGCTTCTTTTGGAAAACTTAGCTCAAGAATCTGACAAGCAGGAGATTCGAGTCCACTATGTAAATGTAGATGTTCCTAAGGTAAAAGAAGGTAGCCTCCAAAAGTATAAAATTACCGAACCTAACATAATCGCATTATATTCGCCTAATCGTGCTAAAAAGACTCTGTTTAGATACCAAAAAAGGGAGTCAACTAATCCCTACGATCTTTCACAGAACTTTCAATCTAGTGATGCAAATGCAAGGCAGCTCGTATGGGAGTCGGGCTTTTACTCTGACTGGAAAGAAACAGGGCAAGGAGTTCTTGAACCTAAAGTTTTTCGTGGAGAGCAGGTCGTTATAGAAGCGATATTAGATCTGGTTGGTCCATTGAAAGAGAAAAATGTGGCCTACTTTACCCGGGGACATGGTGAAGCAAGCCCAACGGATTTCGACAGCGACACCGGCTTTTCTGAGTTGAGAAGAATGATTGAAGAATCAAATCTGGATGTAACTTCTATCGACCTCAGCGTAAACGATGCGGTTCCCCCCGATGCCAAAATGATCGTAATTGCTCAGCCCCAGGGTGCTTTTCTCGATAAGGAAATAGGCAACCTTCGAGATTTCGTAAACCGGGATGGTGGCTCTGTTATACTTTGCATTGATCCAATCAGTGAAGGCACTGGCTTGGATAACCCCGTCTTCGGACTTCGAAACCTATTAAGGGAATGGGGTATCAGATGCCATGACATGCTTGTATATGATGGAAATATGGCCAACTTTGATTATTTTAGTGGTGCCTATTATCTTTCGACATACCCAACGGCCAAGTCCCATGAAATCATCAAACCACTCATGGAAAAAGAATTCAGGATTTTCTCGGCTGCTTGTCGTCCTGTAGAAAGTTTAAACACACAAAATTCAAATTTTATTTCCCGGGAATTGCTTTATTCCTCTAGGGACTCTCTTGCTTTATCTGGTTGGGCCAAGCGGAAAAAGCCATATGAAAAAAACAGATTATTGGATATTGAAGGGCCTGTTCCGATCATTGCGATTTCGGAAACAAGATTCAAAAAGAAAAAAAGTAAAATTGCTGTCATTGGCTCTTCCACTATTGTCTCCAATAAAAACTTAAAAAGAAATACAGGAAACAGCTTTTTATGCAGAAATATTATTCGGTGGGTGAATGAGGATGTTGAATTACTTGAGATTCCTCCTACCCCACTCGATCGTTACACCATTACTATGAATGAAGATGACTTTACTCGCATGACTTACCTATCTGTTACAGTTCCAATGGTAATTGTAGCTCTTGGCTTTTTTGTAAGTTGGCTTCGAAAAGAACTGTAATGAACAAGGTTAAAATACTTTTACTCCTCTGTAATCTCATTGTTGGATTCATCATTTATTTAAATGTTAGTGAAGATAAAAATAACCCCAGAGATTTCGCCCTTAAACTTGTAGATATACTTGATGGACTCGATGAGGTGAAAGTTTCTCAAGGAAAGGATCAACACATACTGATCCAAAAAGACAAGGATGATTGGTCTATACAAAATCCCATTGAGTGGAGTGCTGAAAGTTTGGTGATTTCTAATTTGAAAACAAGACTCGCTCATTCCAACCCACAGCTCGTTATCACCCAAGAAGATCTTCTAAAGCGAGGTGAAGTCCTGGCAGATTACGGAATAGATTCAAATTCCACGCGTATTCGCATCCAAGGAAATGGAAAACGTACAACCATCGTTTTAGGAAATGAAACCCGAGATTCTCAGGGCATGTTTATCCAGATTGAAGAATATGAAAGTTTTAGGAAAGCCATTTGGAAAGCTTCCAAAGATTTGATGTCTTTAGCTTCCACATCTCCGGCATTTTGGGGGAAAACAACTTTTTTCAACACCCCGATGTACGGAATTGACCAGGTAAGTATAACCATTAACGATAAAAACCAGTCTTCGAAAAAAATGACTTCGTTGCAAAAAAGAAATCAAAGTTGGTACTTTACAGAGCCGGAATCAAAAATCGCGGACCCAAAAGAAATTAATTTAGTAATTAATGAGTTACTCTCATTTCGTGTAGCGGAATTTGTTCTGGACGAAAACCTAACATCCATGCCCGAGGGGGAACCCGATATTTCAGTCAAAATAGCCGGCATGGGAAGTAACGAGTTATTACATATTTTTGAAAATGATGTGCGAAAAGAATTGATCTGCTTTCATCCAAAAAACAATGCCTTTTTTAAAATAAAACATGAATTTAA
>ERZ807291.4709-NODE-4709-length-17797-cov-6.558223_pt1 | contig 17797 bp, 20 predicted proteins | sample MGYA00521257_ERZ807291 | MGnify/ENA primary metagenome ERZ807291 (study PRJEB31413, sample SAMN03169783) | marine metagenome | biome: Marine; feature: Water; material: Subsurface seawater | place: North Sea | collected 2011-04-28 | depth 1 m m ... | reverse complement strand
TGCCGGTCGATGGCGGCAATCCGGCTTTTCTCGAGTGGGTCGCGGCGGAGACGCGTGCGGAATAGGGCCGGCGGAGACGCGTGCGGAATAGGGCCGGCGGAGACGTGTGCGGAGCAGGGCCGGCTCCCGGTTGCCGACCTGCCGTGACGGGCCTGATCTCGTATGATCTGTGTGATCAATAGGGCATATGGTCCGGTTGGTTTACTTTTTCTCCCCACAGATTCCCCAGCGGCGGAGCAGTTCCTGAACTGCACGCCGGTATTCCGGGTCGGCGACGATGCGGTCGAGGTCGATATCGTCCGGCGATTTTGGGAGGTCGCCGGGCGGTGGCCGGTTTTTATGTGCCGATAGCGGGCAGGGGGATTTTGTCATGGTTAACATACGCATAGCTTGCTGACGGACTATGGCGGGAATTCGGCAGGAATAAGGCAATATTGAGGCAGTTTCTGGTCTCTAAGTCGCTGTTTTGCAGTCTTAAATACCTGGCGGGAGGATTTCCGCGTGCGGCGGCGCAATCCGCCCGGTATCATCGCGTAAATATCTCCGGACGACACCCAAATGACCGAAGCCACCCCTCCGACAGGCAATCGCACAGCCCTGCTCTTTGCCAATGTCGCGCATTTTTACAGCCATGTGATGATGCTGATCTATCCGACGGTGGTTATCGCGTTGGAGGTTGCATTCGAGCGGCCATACGGTGAATTGCTGTCCCTGTCTTTCGTCGGATTTGTGTTGTACGGGCTGGCGGCGCTGCCCGCGGGCTGGCTCGGCGATAAATGGAGCGCCCCTGCAATGCTGGCCGTGTTCTTCTTCGGCACCGGGGCGGCAGGGATTGCCGCCGGGTTTGCCACCGGTCCGCTCGGGATTGTTATCGCCCTGGGCGCAATCGGCCTGTTTTCGTCGATTTATCATCCCGTGGGCACCGCCTGGGTGGTGGCCAATGCGGCCGGCACATCGCGGGGGAAAGCGCTCGGCGTAAACGGCGTCTTCGGCACGGTGGGCCTCGCCTCCGCGCCATTGATTGCCGGCGGTCTGACTGCGATGTTCGGCTGGCGGTATGCGTTTTTTGTGCCCGGGGCTGCCTGTATCGCCACCGGAATCGCATTTTTATTCATTATGCGCCGTATGTCGGCGCAAGGTCCGGCCAGGAATACCGTAGCCGATGCCGAGGTGCCGCGCGCGCAGGCTATCCGCGGGCTCGCGATCCTGTGCATTACGGTGCTCTGTGTCGGTCTGCTGGCCCAGGCGCATTCGGTGGTGCTGCCCAAGGTGTTCGCGGTGCGGGCGCCGGCCATCGTCGACTGGGCAGGGCTGGTCGGGGCGGGCGGGCTTGCGTCCATCGCCCTTGGCATCGGGGCAATGGGCCAGCTTGCAGGTGGCTGGCTTGCCGACCGTTACAGGCTCACGCTGGTCTATCCGGCGATCTTTATCGTCATGATCCCGGTTGCCCTGTTATCGGCAGGGTTGTCCGGTCTGCCGCTTGTCGGCGCGGCCGGGGCGATCATGTTTCTGATTACGGCCTCGCTGCCGACCGAGAACAGCCTTGTAGCGCGCTATTGCCCGGCACAGTGGCGATCGAGCGCCTATGGCGCGAAATTCGTGCTCGGCCTCGGCGTCAGTTCGCTGGCGATCCCGTTCGCAGGTGGCGTGTACGACGCGACCGGCGGTTTCTGGTGGATGTTCGTGTCGATGGCGATTGTGGCCGCGATTGTTATCTGCGCGGCGATGTTCCTGCCGCGCGCGGGTGAGAAAGGTAAAGCCGGGGGCGGGGCAAAGGAACGCGCCGCCGGGCCGGCAGTGCAGGAGACGTCATGACGATCAGCATCCGTAGTCTCGACCACCTTGTCATCACCGCCCGCGACCTCCGGGCGACAATAGACTTCTACACGAACGTCCTGGGCATGAAGCATGTCGCGTTCGGCAATAATCTTCATGCGGTTCATTTCGGTGACCAGAAATTCAACATTCATGATGCCGCGACCGACGTGTCGCCGAAGGCCGGAAACATCGCGCCCGGATCCGAGGATTTCTGTCTCATATCTGAGACACCGGTCTCACAGGTGATACAGCATCTGAAAGACTGCGGTGTCGAGATCGAAGAGGGGCCGGTGACACGCTCGGGCGCGGCAGGGGCGCTGGAATCGGTCTATTTCCGCGATCCTGATGGAAACCTGGTCGAGGTTTCGAACGTTTCCGAGTGAGCACTACCTCGTGAAACGAGAGCACTACCACCCCTGTTTGGGCACTACTGTATGCGTGCGTACGGTTTTCGCTCAAACCCGTGCGAACAGAGTGGCAGTGACAGTGTCAGGACGCCGCGTTTAAGGCCTGGTCGAGATCGCGGGTGATGTCTTCGACGGTTTCGATACCGACGGATATCCGCACCACGTCGGGGCCTGCGCCGGCGGCGATCTGCTGCTCTTCGGTAAGCTGGCGATGGGTGGTGGATGCCGGATGCAGGATCAGGCTCCGCGTATCGCCGACATTGGCAAGATGGGACAGCAATTCGCAGCCCTCGACGAGGCGGATGCCGGCTTCGTAGCCACCTTTAAGACCAAAGGTAAACACTGCACCACAACCTTTTGGAAAATATCGATTTTTGTGCTTCAGGGATGGGCTTGAGCGCAATCCCGCATAGGAAACCCACGCGACCGCCGGATGATCCTCGAGGAAGACTGCCACAGCCTCTGCATTGGCGACATGGCGGTCCATGCGCAGCGGCAGGGTCTCGATGCCGGTCAGGGTCATGAAGGCATTGGTCGGGGACAGGGATGGCCCGAAATCCCGTAATGCCACGGCGCGGACCCGCATGGTGAAGCCGAAATCGCCGAAAGTCTCGTAGAACGTAAGGCCGTGATAGGCATCGTCCGGCTTTGTCATGGACGGGAACTTGTCGTTCTGCGCCCAGTCGAACTTACCGGATTCCACGATAACGCCGCCCATGGAATTTCCGTGTCCGTTCAGATACTTGGTGGTTGAATGTAAGACGATATCTGCGCCGTAATCGATCGGCCTGAACAGGTAGGGTGTCGCCATCGTGTTATCGACGATCAATGGAATACCGGCATCGCGCGCGATCTCGGCAATCGCCTCGATATCGCCGATCACGTTGGACGGGTTGGAGACGGATTCGATGAAGATCGCCTTGGTGTTCTCTTTCAGCGCGGCGCGGAAGGTTTCCGGGTTCAGCGGGTCGGCAAAATCGCAGTGCCAGCCGAGTTTTTTGAAGCTCACCGCGAACTGCGTGATCGATCCGCCATAGAGATTGCGCGAGGCAACGAAGTGATCGCCGGGTTCCATGAGCGTGAAAAAAGCCAGGAACTGCGCTGCGTGGCCGGAGCCGGCGGCACAGGCGGCACGGCCCCCCTCCAGATTGGCGATACGTTCCTCGAGGACCGCGACCGTTGGGTTGGTCAGCCGCGAATAGATGAACCCGAAGCTTTGCAGATTGAACAGCGAGGCTGCGTGATCGACATCGTCGAACACATAGGACGTGGAGTGATGGATAGGGGTGTTTCGCGCCCCTGTGGTCGCGTCAGGCGCCGCACCGGCATGTATGGCGCGGGTTGCGAACCCGAAATCGTTTGGGTCGCGGTCGTTATTCTCGGTGTCGTTCATGCCTGCAGAGCCTTCCAGGTGGCGGGGCCGACAATGGCGTCGGCGACCAGGCCGTTAGAGACCTGAAACGCCCGGACGGCGGCGGCTGTACCCTGGCCGAATATGCCGTCAGAGGTGATGCTGTTACCGGCATCGATCAGCAGGCGCTGCAGGATTTCGACGTCGCTGCTGCGGTCGCTGATCCGCAGGATGGGGCGGGGCGGGGTGCGGTCTGTCGGCAGGCTTTCGCTCGGCGGGTTCATGCCATCGGGACGCGATGACTTCGCGAACACCATCTCGCCATGGTCATCCAGACCGAGTACCGCCTTGTAAGGAAAGACCGGGCAGGCCTTCGATGACACTTCGCAGTGGCCGTGGAACGTTACCATTCCCTGATAAGATGCTGTTATTTCGGCGCAAAGTTCGATCAGGGATGTGTATTGTGCTTCGGCGAAGTTCTCTCGCGCGAGGCCGTGCAGGCAGATCGCGATGGTCCCGCGGTTATTACCGCCCTGGGCCGCCGGCGTCCGGTCCAGCGGGCGGCCTTCTTCCAGCGTGCCGTCCTTGCGGATGAAGAAGTGGTAGCCCACATCGCTCCAGCCGCGGTCTTCGACATGCCATTTGCGCATGGTGGAGATATTGTCGTGGTTCGGGTGGTCGCTTGCACTGCAATGCAGGAAGACGCGGTCGACGGCTCTGTCGGGTCTGGTGAACATGTTTTGTTCCTTTCTCGCTGCCGGGCCTACCCGTAGCGCAGGTTCTGCGACTCCATCGATTAGCGTAATCGTGGCCGCTTTGATGAAATGACCCCGGTATTGATGCCGGCCCAGGCCAGTTCGTGATTGAGCCGCCCGTATTCTATCTTCGGGCAACGGTCCATGATCGCGGTCAGTCCGGCCGCTTCGGCACGTTCTGCGGCCGCAGCATCAATAACCTCGAGCTGTAACCATACCGTCCGCACACCTTTCGAATCCTTAAGGGCGATCGCTTCGTCGACAATGGCGCCGGCATCTTCCGAGCGGCGGAAGATATCGACCATCTCGAACGCATCGGGGATATCGCCCAGCGACGCATAACACATCTCACCGTGGATTTCGGTGCCGGCACTAACCGGATTGACCGGTATGACCCGGTAGCCCTTCTGCTGCAGGTATTTCATCGCGAAATTGCTCGGTCGCACCCAGTTCGCGGACGCGCCGACCATTGCAATTGTTCGGGTTTCGTCCAGCACGCGGCGGATCAGGGAATCTGGGTAGGCGAGGGCCGTCACGGGGCTACTCCCCGGTCCATTCGGGATCGCGTTTTTCGAGGAACGCGTCGATGCCTTCCCCGGCGTCGCGGGCGAGCATGTTGGCGACCATCACTTCGCTGGCATAGGTGTAGGCATCTTCCAGCGGCATTTCGAGCTGGCGGTAAAAGGCTTCCTTGCCGATTTTGAGGGTAAGCGGCGACTTGGAGACGATCTGGCGGGCATAGGCTGAGACGGCATCGTCCAGTTCGGCATCGGGGACGACCTTGTTGATCAATCCACCGGTGCGTGCGGCCTCGGCATCGATCATGTCGCCCGTCAGCAGCATTTCCATGGTCTGCTTGCGGCCCATATTGCGGCTGACGGCGACCATCGGGGTTGAACAGAACAGGCCGATATTGACACCGGGCGTGGCAAAACGCGCGGTTTCGGCGGCAACGGCAAGGTCGCAGGTCGCGACGAGCTGGGACCCGGCGGCGGTTGCCGTGGCATGGACGCGGGCAATGACCGGTTGGGGCAGGCGGGTGATCGACAGCATCAGCGCCGAGCACTGCGCAAACAGGGCTTCATAAGCTTCCCGTGTCGGTGTGCCGCGTACCTCGCGGAGGTCGTGTCCCGCACAAAAAGCCGGTCCGTTCGCGGCGATAACGACAACGCGGACGGAGATGTCCTGGGCAATGGCATCTATTTCGGTTTGAAGGGCGGCCATCAGCCCGGTCGACAGGGCGTTGCGCGCCGACGGACGGTTGAGGGTCAGGGTCGCGACGCCGTCTGTGTCGGTGCGGAGGAGGATATCGTCTGGTTGAGTATTCATTCTGAATGCGTTCGGTAATGTGCAAGCTATTTGTTCGCTGGAAACGGGCGAATATGCCTTCAGGGTCCAGGGTCTTGAACCATACGACGACCGGTCGCCGCCGCGCAATCATCACGCTCGATACTTTATACTGTTATGCTTGCCAGCCGGGCGTGTTCCTGCCTGAACTGATATCAGACCCGGTAAGCCGGAGCGGGCGAGACGTGCCTGTAAGTCGTTTATTGCTGCCGGTTAATGTGGGTGCGTTTGGGCAAAGAGCGCCAGGATTGCCGGGAGGAATGGGGTAATATAATACCTATTTTATAACCCATTGTAATAAATGGTATTTTTAGCATTAATGCTGATTGACAGGTATTCAAATCCTGTCATATTCCGCCTCCGACGCGCCCGTTACTGTGGGCGCTGCCATTTTTTTACCGACACACCTTTCTGGACTGTTTGATATGAAAACCATTTCCGCCAAAGCGTCGGATGTTGAGATGAAGTGGTTCGTCGTCGATGCCGAGGACCTTGTCCTTGGCCGGCTGGCGACCATTTGCGCCAAGATCCTCCGCGGCAAGCACAAGACCACGTTCACGCCCCATGTCGATTGCGGCGATGGCATTATTGTCATCAACGCCGAAAAGATCGCCATGACCGGCAACAAGAAGACCGACAAGGTCTACTATCATCACACCGGGTATCCGGGCGGGATCAAGGGCGTTACGCCTGAGAAACTGCTGGCCGATGGCAAGGGTGATCGTATCCTGATGAAGGCGGTCGAACGCATGCTGCCCAAGACCAAGCTCGGGCGCAGCCAGCTGACCAAGTTCCGCGTCTTTTGCGGCCCGGAACACACACATGAGGCGCAGAACCCGGAAGTTCTGGATGTCGCATCGATGAATTCGAAGAACAAGAGGAGCGCCTGAGCATGGCCGACGAAGAAAACACAGGCGCGCTCGGCGACGCAATGAAGCAGGCAGCGGCCGCAGTGGCCGCTGAAGCCGCCGCGGCGTCTGCTCCGGCAGAGGCTCCGGCCGAAGCCGCAGTTGAAGCGCCCGCAGCAGCCCCGATCGTTGCCGAACCGGCTGCAATCGTTGAGCCGAAGATCGACGCCCAGGGCCGCGCCTATGCGACCGGCAAGCGGAAAAACGCGGTTGCCCGCGTCTGGATCAAGCCGGGCAGCGGCAAGCTGACGGTTAACGGCAAAGACGGACCGACGTATTTCGCGCGTCCCGTGCTGCAGATGATCATCGGCCAGCCGATGGAAGTCGTCGATCGTACAACGCAGTACGATGTGTGGTGCACGGTTTCCGGCGGCGGGCTTTCGGGCCAGGCCGGTGCGGTACGTCACGGCATTTCGAAGGCGCTGACATATTTCGAACCGGGACTGCGGGGCACCCTGAAACAGGGCGGCTTCCTGACCCGTGATTCGCGTATCGTCGAGCGTAAAAAATACGGCAAGCGCAAGGCGCGCCGTTCATTCCAGTTCTCAAAACGATAAGGCTGGGACAGCCACTTACGACTTCAAGGGCGTCCCTCCGGGGACGCCCTTTTTTTATTCAGCCCGGGTCTGTACTAAGCTGGTATCCGGAAAGGTGAGAGACATGACACACACGATATTCATCGACGGCGAAGAAGGCACCACGGGGCTGCAGATCCGCGAGCGGCTGGAAGCCCGCGTGGAGCTGGAACTGATCCACCTGACCGGCGAGACGCGCAAGGACCCGGTGGCGCGGCGCGAGGCGCTGAACGCGGCCGACGTCGCTATACTTTGCCTGCCGGACGACGCGGCGCGTGAAGCGGTGGCCATGATCGACAGCGACACCACGCGGGTGATCGATGCCTCGACGGCGCACCGGATTGCCGATGGCTGGGCCTATGGTTTTCCCGAAATGACGACCCACCAGACCGATGCGGTGGCGGCAGCGACACGGGTCGCCAATCCGGGCTGCTATCCGACGGGCTCGATCGCGCTGACCCGGCCGCTGGTCGATGCCGGTATCCTGCCGAAAGACTTTCCGATGACGGTCAATGCGGTATCGGGCTATTCGGGCGGCGGCAAGGGGCTGATCGCACGCATGGAAGACGCTTCGCGGGAAGACGCCGTCGACAGCGCCTATTTCGGCTACGGGCTGACGCTGGCGCACAAGCATGTGCCGGAAATGAAGGTGCATGGCGGTTTCGATCATGCGCCGCTGTTCACGCCCAATGTGGGCCGGTTCCGCCAGGGGATGATCGTCGAGGTACCGCTGCAGCTCTGGGCACTTCCCGGCACCCCGGGGATCGATGCAATCCGCGATACATTGGCGGCGCGCTATGAAGGCTGCCGGTTCGTGTCGGTCGCGACGGCAGAAGAAACCGCCGCACATACCGGGCTGCTCGACCCCGAGGATTTGAACGACACCAACAACCTGCGGCTTTACGTGTTCGGCAATGCGGAGACCGGGCAGGCGGTGCTTGCCGCGCAGCTCGATAATCTCGGCAAGGGTGCGTCGGGCGCTGCGGTGCAGAACATGAACATCATGCTCGGGCTCGACGAAGCCGCCGGACTGCTATGAGACCGGTGCGGGCCTTCGATCTGCTTCAATCGTCATCCCGGGCTCGTCCCGGGATCCAGTTGGGCGCTTAGCAAAAAGACTGGGCCCCGGGACGAGCCCGGGGTGACAATCGGGGCTGTTTTGCTAACTTTGACCGAAGCGGCCGGAACTGTATTTGTGCGGATTTAGAACGACCAAGGATAAGAAACATGACCCAGTATCACGGCAACATCCTTCCCTATAAGGGCAAGTGGCCGAAAATCGCCGATGACGTGTTCATTGCGCCCGGCGCCAGCGTGATCGGCGATGTCGAGATCGGCGCGGGATCGTCGATCTGGTTCAATTGCGTACTGCGCGGTGACGACAATCCGATCCGCATCGGCGAACGGGTGAACGTGCAGGACGGTACCGTGATCCATGTGCATTCCCTGTTTCAGGGTACCTATATCGGCAATGACATCACCATCGGACACATGGCGCTGCTCCATGCCTGCACGCTGGAAGACAAGTGCTTCGTCGGCATGGGCTCTATCGTGCTCGACAAGTGCAGGGTCGAGACCCACGGTATGCTGGCGGGCGGCGCGATGCTGACGCCGGGCAAGACGGTCAAAGGCGGCGAGATGTGGGGCGGACGTCCGGCCAAGCCGATGCGTGCGCTGTCCGACGCGGAGATCGCCAATTTCGACGTTTCGGTTGCGGGTTATTGCGAGCGCGCCGGCGAATTCCGCGACGAACTGGCGGCGCTCGCTGATAAATAGATAGCGGACCCGTAGTTTGACAGCGGGTACGAGGCGCGCAGCAGAGCAGGGCGGCTGCGGGTTTATCTAGGCAGTCAGTCGATAATCCATGATACCCCAGGCGAGATAGCCACGGTCGGCACCGTCGACCCAGTGCTGCAGCCCCTTGATCATGTTGTCGACATAGGTCTGCCCCGACATCTTTACGGCCTCGTCATAGCGGTCCTGCAGCGCCTTTCCGACGCGCCAGTAATGCATGCGTAGCTGATCAGTCAGTTCCTCGGTCCGGGATTCTTCAAATCCGCGGGCTGTGAGCTCGGTTCTGTAAAAGCCGAAAGAGGCCAGGGTCGAAAGCTGGATACGGTCGAGGATCGGCTGGAGCACGCCGTCGGGGCAGGTATCGGACTGCATGGGATCGGTAAAGGTGAACTGACCGTCACCGACAAGCACACGCGAGACTTCATCGAGAACGCGCGTCCGGTTGCCGCTGTGCAGAATGGCATCCTGCGACCAGACGATATCGAAACTGTCATCGGGCTCGGGGATGTTTTCAAAATCCCCGTAAACTACATCAACGAGCTCGGCCAGGCCGGCTTCTGCCGTCAGCGTCCGATTGAGCGCATTCTGCGTTTCACTGAGATTGAGGCAGGTAACCTTGCATCCGAAGCGGTCGGCGAGGTAGCGGGCGGAGCCGCCATAGCCGGCGCCCAGGTCGAGCACGCGGGTTGATGCATCGGATCTGATCAGGCGGTCTGCCATGGATTCGACGGTGCGCCGGCTGGCATCGGCAATCGGCTCGGCATCATCGCGGTAAATCCCGATATGAATGTCCTGGCCGCCCCAGATCGCCTGGTAAAACGCATCGGCCTCACCGCTGTCATAGTAGGCCTCGGCCCGTTCGACCGCTTCGCTTTTAGTCACCATGGTAGGTCTTCTCCGCAACGTGAACGAAGAAATCAGGATCGTTTTCCTGATAGGTCTCCTGGAAGTCGCCATAGGTTTTGATCTGCTGGAAACCGCTGTCTTGCAGGAGCCCCCGCATATAGGCCTTGCGCAGCGGGAACATGTTCAGATGGTACTGAGAGCCGTCCGGAAACGAGTAACGGAACCGCGCCAGCGAGTCGTCCATATGCTCGGGCTCGGCCGTCACCTGGTCACCACAGTAATAGTAGGTGTGTTTTGAACTGAAGCCCTCATCGAGAATGGAATCGTAGTTCCGCTGATCGAGGATCAGGATACCGTCATATTTCAGCGCTGCATAAAACTCGGCCAGCGCCCGGCGCCGGTCGCCTTCATCGTGAAGGTGGGTAAAGGAATTGCCGAGGCAGACGATCGCGTCGTACTTGCCGTGCACGTCCTTGTTCAGCCATCGCCAGTCCGCGTGAACTGTCTGCAACATGAGGTCGCGGTTACGGGCGTTTTCAAAGGCCTTGGTCAGCATCTCTGCATTGCCGTCGGCGCTGGTGACGTCGAAACCGGCCCTGAGAAGCTGCACCGAATGAAACCCCGTGCCGGTCGCGACATCGAGAATTTTGACTTTTTCGCGTCCTTTCAGGATATCAACGAAGAACTGGCCTTCGCTCTTTGCCCGCGCATCCCAGTCGATCAGTTCGTCCCATTTTTCAACGAAACGCTGCACGTATTCTTTTTGATAGTGCTCGGTATCCCGGACTTCGAGCGGTTCTTTGCCAAAGTCCTGTTCCATTTTGGTCGACACGTAATACTCTCCCGTCAGTATAATGCAGGTATCACGGTTTCCGCGATTTCCCCGTCACGGGTACAAAACCCGGTCCAGCCTGCGTTTTCTAATTTAATTGACGGTTCCCTAGCCGGCTGATGCCGGAGGTCAAACGACGCGTTTTGATTATTCTCATCATCCGCAGTTCAGTCAGGATTTTCACCCCACCGACACATCGCACGCCAAAACGAGACCCTCATCAATGCGAGGAGGCTCCCTTTTGGACACGTGTGAACGATAACAGATGACAGGGCAGTTATCAAATTCCGCTGGTCTTCACCACTTGACGCAAGAGGCGTGGCGCGCGAGGAGTGGCGCCGGTGAATAAACGGATGCATCAATGAAGAAAATCGGGTTCCTGTCTTTCGGTCACTGGACGCCAGCTGAAGGATCGCAGACGCGATCGGCGTCCGATGCGCTGTTGCAGTCCATCGACCTCGCGGTCGCTGCGGAGGAATTGGGCGCGGATGGCGCGTATTTCCGGGTGCATCATTTTGCCCGCCAGCTCGCATCGCCTTTCCCGTTACTGGCGGCGGTCGGCGCGAAGACCAAGCATATTGAGATCGGTACCGGCGTGATCGACATGCGCTACGAGAACCCGCTCTATATGGCGGAGGATGCCGGCGCTGCAGACCTGATCGCAGAGGGTCGGCTTCAGCTCGGGATCAGCCGGGGCTCTCCTGAACAGGTGATCGACGGTTGGCGCCATTTCGGCTATCGGCCCGCCGAGGACGAAACCGAAGCCGATATGGCCCGGCGTCATACAGAGGTTTTTCTCAATGTGCTGCAGGGCGAGGGTTTCGCGGAGCCGAACCCGACACCGATGTTCCCGAACCCGACAGGGATGCTGCGCCTGGAGCCCCATTCGCAAGGCCTGCGTGAACGCATCTGGTGGGGCGCCTCCACCAACGCGACCGCTGTCTGGGCGGCAAAACTGGGGATGCACCTGCAGAGCTCAACTCTGAAGACCGATGAGAGCGGGGAGCCGTTTCACGTTCAGCAGGCCAAACAGATCCACGCTTACCGCGCCGCGTGGGCCGAAGCGGGGCATAGCCGCGATGCGCGCGTTTCCGTCAGCCGCAGCATCTTTGCACTCGTCGATGGCAGGGACCGTGCTTATTTCGGTCGCGAGCGCCAGAGCCAGGACCAGATCGGTCATATTGATCCGAACACCCGGTCTATCTTCGGCCGCAGTTATGCCGCCGAGCCGGAGCGTCTTATCGAGGAACTGTCACAGGACGAAGCAATCGCCGCGGCCGACACGCTGTTGCTCACGGTGCCCAACCAGCTTGGCGTTGATTACAATGCCCATGTTATCCAGTCGATCCTGACCCATGTGGCGCCGGCGCTGGGCTGGCGCTGAACGGCTCAGGGACCCCTGACGGGACCGGCCAATCGTTATCGTTCTGTCAGGTCCATATTTGAGCCCAAACGACAGTGTCAGCTATGGGCCTTCGCATCGCCGGGGGTAAAGCTTTGCAAAAGCTCCGCGTTATACCGAGCATGGCTCGATGATATGTGGATTAACTGGTTGCTGATTTCGCGATGTGCTTCGGGCACGGCATGAAACGGGATCGATGGAAAGACGTGATGCTCGGTATGATAGGGCATATTCCATGCGAGCCAGCGGATAACCGGCCCGGCGAGAATGGTACGCACGTTTTCGAGCATATTCGGGCTGTTGCTGCATCCTGTATGTTCGGTCAGGAGATAGGCGCGCAGAAATGGTTGGCCGAGCAGGGCGGGGCCGATCCATAGCATCAGGGCAATCATGGGGTCCGTCAGTACCGAAACCGTCGCAATGACGCCATAGCCGAGGAGGAGCAGGCGGCTTTCGCGGACCAACTTCTTTTCCATCTTTTTTGCGATGAAGGGCGCTTTTGCTTCGCCCGAGACAGCGTAGCGGACGACGGTGCGGGCCTTGGATGACCAGTATGGCCAGCCGGAGACCCATAAAGCGTATTCCCCAAACGTCTGTGGTTTCTTGAGTGCAAGTTCCGGGTCGCGGTCAGGGTCCTGGGTGTGGCGGTGATGGGCGAAGTGAAAGACGCGATACATAAGCCGGGGGTAGAGGGTCAGGAATCCGGCGAGGTCGGCGGTGCGGTCATTCAGCCAACGCGTCCGGAAGGCTGTTCCATGTGCGGCTTCATGCAACGGGCAGAACAGGAACACCAGCAGGATTCCGTGGACAACCATTGCGGGCCAGACCCAGAGCGTATCGGCGAGATAGAGGATGCCGCTACCGGTCAGGATAAGGGCGCCGAGATGTTGCGCAAGCCGCCTGATACCGGGGGCATCGGACTTTTGCGAGAGTGTGCGGAGCGTCTCGCGCGGCACGAGATCTGGGTGGGCGACAAAATCTTCCATGACCGAAAGACTATCAATTAGGCAAAAGAGAGGGAAGGGGCAATTCTGCGCAAATATTATGCAAATTCTCCGTTATCCGGCGTTTACGGGATATCACGCAGCAAAGAGGGCCTGCATCCGCGGTCTAAACCGCGGCCGGAGGACGGGCTGGGTCAGACGCCAGGCGCTATGGCGAAAAGTGCATCCAGCCGGTGATAATGTATTTCGTGCCCTCGGTGACGATATTGCCGCGATGGGCGTGGGTCCACTCCGCGGGCCAGATGATGGTTTTCCCCTTTTCCGGCTGAATATCGAGGTCGTAATGCGGAAAATATGTTGAACCACCCTCAGGGATGTCGTTCAGGTAGGTCATCCAGGCCAAAACGCGGTGCGAATTGCTCATCGAACTGCGTTCAGTGTGAGGTAATTTGAAATGACCGCCGGAGTCGTAGCGCTGTATATTGAAGGGGCCGATATTCAGTTTTGCGATACTCTGCAGAAACGGCCATTGATCCAGATAGTCGCTGTAACATCCATACAGTAAATCAATGTATGTCCGTGCGGCGCTGAATTCGGGGTCTTCGAGCTGCCGGGGAAGAACAGTCAGGTCCGTCGATTTTTTGTTGTCTTCGTTCAGGCCGTCATATGTTTTCCCGCCTTTTTGGGAATCCCCGTTCGCGTCGAACAATGCAATCAGATCATCGCACAACCCGGCGGGTTCTATAAACCAGCTGCCGATGAAATGAGGGGCGTTCGTGGTCGTTGCTATCTCGATGCGCTTCATGCCTGTATCCCGGTGTTTATCGTGACGCCCGACTTGGCATTAAAGGTGATGACCCCGAAACCTTCATCCTGAAAAGCCAGTCCTTCTTCGAGTCTGCCGACACGCATCAGGGTGGTGCCGAGAATCCCCTTCGCTTCCCGGCTTTCGGAATCAATTTTCAACGCCCGTTCCAATGCCGTTATAGCCTCGTCGTATCTGCGCAGTTCCGCGAGCGTGTCACCTTGCGATATATGGAGTTCCGACATTTCGGGCTGAATCCGCAGCGCGTGGTTGTAGCTTTCTAACGCACCTTCGGGGTCGCCCATGGATCGGAGCGCGTTGCCAAGGTTCTGGTGTGCCTTCGCATAGCGCGGATTGAACTTCACAGCCTGCCTGTAGCTGTCGATCGAAGCGGTCAGGTCACCGGTGGCTCTCAACGCAATCCCCAGATTATAAAACGCTTCGGGGTAGGCGGGGCGGATCTCGATCGCACGCTTGTAGTTCTCGATCGCCGCCGCCAGGTCGCCTTTGTTCTTGAGTGCCAGCCCGTGATTGTAGTGGGCTTCCGCAACCCCGGGGTCGACCGCGATTGCCCGACGGAAGCTGTCGACAGCGTCGTCAAGACGGCCAAGCCCCGCGTTTGCCGCGCCGAGGATGTTGAGGAGTGCTGTTTCTTCCGGGAATTCCTTGACGAGCGCGTTGCCCTTTTCCACGACCTCGACAAGTCGTCGCTGGCCATAGAGCGCGGTAAGCGTATTCATTTCCTGCCCGAAGGGGCTCATGTCAGCAGGAGGCGCAGGGGCGACTCCCAGAGCTGCAAGGCCCTGGCGGGCATGCCTGTTGCCGGGAAATTCCGCGAGGATCGTGTTGTACAATTCGGCCGATCTTGCGATCTCGCCCTTTTTGGCATGACGCTTTGCCTGTGAAAGGGTTTTATTGACGGACAACTTCATAGATTGACCCTGATGGACGCAATGAACCGGTGCCGTAAAAGATGATGCATTTTCAGGGCCGCGCCAAGGGGGAGACGGTGTAATTCCGGAATCGGAATGCATGAGAGGAAAGGCTTTGTGCCGCGGCCGGGCGGCTTTATTCCCGAACGGATCGATGTTCTTATGGGGAAGGCTCGCGCCCTGCTATCGGTATGCGGGTATTGTCTGACTTTGCACCAGGAGCGGCCTGTATGACCCGGATTAAACCTTTATCCGACGAAGAGATGGGCGATTCCATCGATTTTCTCAAACCGACGATTGAACGCCTCGGTTTTCTGCCGAACTCGCAGCGCATCATGGCTCAAAAGCCGGAATTGCTGTTCGGTATCAACGAACTGTACAAGGCGATCATGCACAGGTCTGAAGGCTCCCTGCCGCCGGGCCTGTTGTATCTGGTCGGCAATGCGTCGAGCCTGGCTGCAGGCTGCATGTATTGCGTTGCTCATTCCGGCGGTGCTGCGAGCCATAACGGTATCGAGGAAGAAAAACTCGCCGCGATCTGGGAATACGAGACCAGCGATCTGTTCTCCGAAGCCGAGCGCGCGGCGATCCGATTTGCGCAGGCCTCGTCCTCGGTGCCGAACATGGTGACGGACGAAGATTTCGAAGACCTGAAAAAGCACTTCACCGAATACCAGATCGTCGAGATGCTCTCGATCATCGGCCTGTACGGTTTTTTCAACCGGTGGAATGACACGCTCGCGACCCCGCTCGAAGACGGCCCGAAGGCGTTCGCGGAAAAGACCGTCGCCAAGGCGGGCTGGACGCCGGGCAAGCACGAGACGTAAGCGTCTCGCGCCTCGTGCTTTGTCGTTAGATGGCGGTTTCTTCGGCGTCCTCGTCAGAGATACGCATCTCCATCAGACCCGCCGGCGTCCGAGCGATAATCAATTTTGCCGGTACATCGGCGACGTTTTTCATCCAGTGGGCAATGCGGCTATCCCAGTGAATGCTGTCACCCGGGCCCAGGAGGTGGGTTTCGTCGCCATAGATCACTTCGACTTCGCCTTCCAGCACATGACACGCTTCTTCGCCGTCATGAGCATGCGCCTTATCGATGGCCGTGGATTGCGCCGGTATCTCGACGATCACCAGTTCGAGTTGCCGGTCAGGGGCTGACATATACTGCATGACTTTCCGGTGCTTCGCGTCAGGTGCGCCGAAATGTACATGGCGGCGGTCGGCCGCGCGGATGACCGTGCAGGCGGCTCTTTCATCGACGAACAGCGACGAAATCGAAATATCCAGTGCACCGCCGAGCTTTTCGAGGCTTTGAAGCGACGGTGACGCCTTTCCGGTCTCGACTTGGCTGATATAGGCGCGTGACAGTCCGCTGGCGACGGCGGCGGAACGCGAAAAGATGCGCCGTTTCGGGGCGTCTGCGGTACCGATGCCCTTATCCGAAGTGGTGCCGGCCCTGCAGCGCGGTGTCGTGGACGGCACGCAGTCCGGAACGGTGGTTTACGTCGTGTTCAAATTCAATCGGATCAGTAAGGTGCTCACCCGGACCGACGACACCCTGATTATCTCGTCGGCTGTCTTGAGCCAGGCATGGCTCAAACAGCTGCCCGCGGACCTGCGCAAGATCGTGGTCGAAACCGGCCGCAGCCTGCAGGAGAAATCGTCCGCGTTCAGCCACAAGAGCGAAAACTTCATGATCGGCAAATGGAAAGAGGCCGGCGGTTCGCTCAATACCCTGCCGGCAGCCGATCTCGCGCAAATCCGCGGCTTGCTTGCCGATGTTGGCGAGAAGGTTACGAAGGAGAACCCGAAGGTTCACGCTTTTTTCCAAAAGGTGAAGGCGACCGGCGCAAGGTACTGATCGGTGGGGAGTTGCGACCCGGCGCGCTTGCGCGCCGGGTCTGACTTTCGCACCTGAATCTGTAAAGCCGTGACGGGGACGCCGCCCGCGAAGGGTGTTGCCACCGCAAGCAGGAACTCTTGATGACCGACGTCTCGCCGGGCGAACCTACTGAACAGCTATCCGACGCAGTGCCGTCATGGCAACGCAATGTTTTTGTCACGGTGCCGCGCCTGGTCACCGGCGCGCTGATCCTGATTGCCATCGGTATCAATTTCGCCAATGTCATCAGCCGTTACCTGTTCAATTTCGCCCTGTATTGGGCGGAGGAGATCATGATCTTCCTTGTCGTCTGGTGCGTTTTCGTCGCGGCGGCGACTGTGGCGTTCAATGGCGCGAACCTAAAGATGGATCTGCTGTCCGCTAAGTTCCCCCCGGGCCTGCGCAAAGCGGTGAACGCAATGACCACAGCGACAATGATCGGGCTCGTCGGGTTCGCTGCCTGGCAGTCGATGATCGTCGTGAGGCTCTTTGCCGACGGGGGCAGCGTCAGTGTGACCGCCTCGGTCCCCATGGTTATTCCGCACAGCGCACTTTTTGTCGGGCTTGTCCTGATGGTGCTGGCGGTCGTCTTCCGGTGGCGCGCATATCTGCGTAGCCGGTTCTAGCGGGGCATCAAGCCATGGAATGGGCGATGATCGCGCTGCCGGTGATTTTGTTGCTACTGGGCTTTCCGGTGTTTCTTGTGTTGCTTGGCGCGTCAGTTGCCGTGCTGGTGTTTTTCTCGAACGATCCCGCGACAATCATACACCAGCAGATGTTCGGCAGCGTGACGAAATTCGCGCTTCTCGCCGTGCCGTTTTTCATCTTCGCCGGCGAAATGATGAGCCGGGGCGGGGTCTCGATACGGCTGATCAACTGGGTGGGGTCCATCGTCGGCGGGGTGCGGGGCGCACTGCCGATGACGGTGGTCGGCACCGCGACCGTGTTTGGCGCGATCTCCGGCTCGACCGCTGCGACTGTCGCGGCGGTGGGCACGTTGACCTACGATCCCCTGCGGGCGAAGGGGTATGACGAGAAATTCGCATCCGGTCTGCTAACGTCGTCCGGGGCGATCGCCAATATCATCCCCCCTTCCATCGCGATGATCCTCTATGCCTATGCCGCAGAAACCTCGGTGGTGGATCTTTTTGCCGCTGGCATTCTGCCGGGTCTGCTGTTGGCCGCGTGTTTCGGCACCT
>ERZ807291.4701-NODE-4701-length-17821-cov-6.093887_pt1 | contig 17821 bp, 14 predicted proteins | sample MGYA00521257_ERZ807291 | MGnify/ENA primary metagenome ERZ807291 (study PRJEB31413, sample SAMN03169783) | marine metagenome | biome: Marine; feature: Water; material: Subsurface seawater | place: North Sea | collected 2011-04-28 | depth 1 m m ... | reverse complement strand
CAATACACTCAAGCACTACCACTCAGCAGACGTATTGGCTTCGGAGGAGATTACGATTACCGCAGGCACTACACCTTGTAAAATTCTTGTTTTACAAGGAAAACCAATAGCAGAACCCGTGGTACAGCATGGTCCTTTTGTAATGAATACTATAGAAGAAATTCGCGAAACCTACACAGAGTTCCAACGCACTCGTTTTGGTGGGTGGCCATGGCCAACGTACGACAATGTACACGATGCCTCAAAAGGTCGTTTCGCTAAACACGCTGATGGACGCTTGGAGGATATGGGATAAGTACTAGAATACGTATAACAGCCATAGTCGGACAGTGTATGCTCCATATCCTATATAAAACTTAGTCATTCTGCCATTTTCCTGCACTCAATTAAAAACTTTTTTAAAATAGTTGGTTTTTGATTTATGTCACACAATTAAAAGTAATAACTTCGTTTACCTAAATGAAGTTAACAGACCGAATAAACCGTGTAGAGGAGTCACTTACCATAGGAATGGCGAAGAAAGCTCGGGAGCTTAAAGCGCAAGGAAAGGATGTAATTAGTCTAAGCCTTGGAGAGCCTGATTTTGACACCCCACAGCACATCAAAGATGCTGCTATACAAGCTATAAATGAAGGGAAAACCAACTACACTCCTGTAAGCGGGATACCTGAACTAAAACAAGCCATTTGTGCCAAGTACAAACGTGATTACAACTTGGATTATAGCCCAAGTGAAGTTATGGTTAGTACAGGAGCTAAGCAATGCCTTATGAATGTAATGCAATGTATCGTGCAGCAAGGGGATGAAGTACTAATACCGCTCCCGTACTGGGTAAGCTATTCAGCTATGGTGGAATATAGTGGTGGAACTTGTGTTTATATCCCCTCAAAATTTGAAGAAGGATTTGCGATAGACCTAGAAGTGCTAGAGCAAAGTATAACACCAAAAACGAAAGCCATCATTTTCTCTAGCCCTAATAATCCTGCAGGAAGTATGATGAGCCAAGAGCAGCTTCAAAAAATAGCCGCTATCGTAAAACGAAATCCGCAGATCACTGTGATCAGCGACGAGATTTATGAGCACTTGGTTTTTGAAGAAAGCCACCAAAGTATCTCTCAGTTTACAGAAATAAAAAATCAACTGGTTATAATCAATGGCGTATCTAAAGGATTTGCTATGACTGGATGGCGTGTAGGCTATATGGCCGGACCCGCAGAACTTGTAGAAGCTTGTGACGTACTTCAAGGACAATTCACCTCAGGAACTAACAGTGTTGCTCAGTGGGCTTCTGTGACTGCCCTCAACAGTGATATGCAACCAACCTATGAAATGGTCAAGGTATATAAGACACGGAGAGATTTGATGGTGGAACTACTGAGTCCGATAAATGGTTTAGAAGTAGATACACCGAAAGGAGCATATTACTTGTTCCCTCGTGTATCTTCATTTTACGGCAAAACGATAAATGGCTACACCATCAATGACAGTCTTGACTTCTGTAACTATATCTTAGAAGAAGCTCTGGTAAGCTTAGTACCAGGAATCGCATTCGGAATGGATGACCATATTCGTATCAGCTATGCGAGCAGCGAAAAAGAATTGCGTGAAGCAGCAAGTAGAATAGTAAAAGCACTTACCTAAATGATTATAGACCAACTCTTTAAGCAATTCAATAAAACCAAAGTACTGGTCCTCGGTGATGTGATGATAGATGCGTATTTCTACGGATCAGTATCACGCATAAGTCCTGAAGCACCCGTACCTATTGTCAATCTGAAGCAAAAAGAGCAACGACTAGGTGGAGCGGCTAACGTAGCCTTAAACCTAAAATCCCTGGGAGCAGAACCCATAATCTGTAGTATAAAAGGAAACGATGCTGACGGTGCTGCGCTTAAAGCATTGTGCAAGCAAAATGGCTTAGTAGTAGATGCACTTATCAATGACTATAACCGCCAAACGACAGTAAAAACACGGGTGATAGGTAATAATCACCAGCTACTTCGCATAGATGAAGAAGAAACTAAAGATATAGATGCATCTATAGAAGACCTCGTATACGAAGCCGTTAAGAGCCTTATTTCTGAAATAGATGCACTAATCTTTCAAGATTACAATAAAGGATTACTGACCTCTGGCCTGATACACCGCGTTATTTCCCTTTGTCAGCAGCACAATGTGCCGATGGTGGTGGATCCAAAGTTTACAAATTTCTTTGAATACCAAGGAGTTACACTCTTTAAGCCAAATAAAAAAGAGCTACTTCAAGCAGAGAATATAAGCGAAGTACTCAGTGTAGCTGAAGTAAAAGCAGTCGCAGAAGAAGTGCGTATCAAGCTAAAAGCAGCTAAAGTAATGACGACTTTGTCTGAAGATGGAGTGATTATACTTAGCGATGAGGGAGTCATTCATCTACCGGCACATTCGCGTAAAATTGTAGATGTAAGTGGCGCAGGAGATTCCGTATTATCTGTCGCGGCTCTTTGTGTAGCTGCTGGCGTATCAGACGAGCTTACTGCTGCACTTTCAAATCTTGCGGGAGGGATAGTCTGCGAACAAATAGGCGTAGTACCTATCGATAAGGACTTACTCCTTGGCGAGGCCATGGAACTCAATGTAGCGAGTGGGTATTAAGCGCCTCAACTACTCCAATAAATCCGGTCTTCTTTCTTCGGTAATTTTTAGTGCTTGATTTTCTCTCCACTCTGCGATTTTAGCAAAGTGTCCGCTTTGGAGCACTTCTGGAACTTTTAAGCCCTTGTAATCTGCTGGTCGAGTGTATACCGGAGGAGCAAGGAGTCCATCTTGGAAAGAGTCTGTTAACGCACTCTCTTCGTCAGAGATAACTCCAGGTATCAATCTACAGATACTATCTGCTACCACCACAGCCGCTAGTTCACCACCGCTGAGTACATAGTCTCCTATGCTAATTTCCTTGGTGATAATTTCATCGCGTATGCGCTGGTCTATGCCTTTATAGTGACCACAGAGAATGATTATATTTTGCTTGAGTGAGAGCTGGTTAGCGGTACGCTGATTATAGACCTCACCATCTGGACACATGTAGATAATCTCGTCGTATTTTCGTTCTGATTTGAGAGCATTAATACAGTCAAATACAGGCTCACAGCGAATAACCATGCCTGCTCCTCCTCCATATACGGTATCATCTACTTGTTTGTATTTACCCAAGCCATACTGCTTGAGATCATGCAGCACTATTTCTACGATACCCTTGTCTTTAGCCCGTTGCACTATGCTATGGTTTAGCGGGCTCTCCATCAGCTTGGGCTGTACGGATATGATATCTATACGGTGCATCATATATCAAGCAGGCCACTCGGGAGAGTAAGCCAAATTTCTTTTTCTTCTGACGATATGTAATCTATAAAGTCGTCTACTAAAGGAATGTATTTCACTTCATCGTTGTAGGTGACTAGAAGCATGAGTTGTTTGGGAAGTTCTTGTACATCTTCTACCTTACCGATAGTCCCCAAGTGCTTATCGATGACTTCGAAACCAATGAATGAAAGTTCAGATTCTTCGGGAAGTACCTCTGTGTCTGTAAATACTTCATTGGCACATATTTCTTGTGCTTGCTCATAGGTAGTGATAAACTGTAGCTTGAGTACAGGATCCTCCGCCTTGCCTTTTACTTCGAGTATTTGATAGGGAATGTACTGTCCTTGGAGTTTTATAAAAAGAAAATCGCCCCGCTTTAGCGAGACGATTTTCCGTTCCAACCTAAGTTGAATTTCTCCATTATAGCTATGTGGACGACTGATGTATCCTATACAGATCAGACTATCCTTATTCATCATAGCGTTAGATTATGCTTTTTCTTCTGTAGCTTCTTCTGCTGCAGGTGCTTCTTCAGCTGGAGCTTCTGCTACCACTTCTGGAGCTTCTGCTGCTTCAACAGGTGCATCTGTAGTTTCTGCTTCTGCATCTGCCACTTCTCCTTCTGCTGCCGCTTCTGCGTCTGCTACTACTTCTTCAGGTGCGTTTTTCTCAGCGATCGCCTTCTCACGAGCTGCACGTACTTCTTGTTCTTTTTTGAACGCTGCTTCTGCTGCTTCAGCTGCAGATTTAGATAGTCCGTCTGCTTTAGCGGCCACTTTGCCAGCCTTTTCTTCTAACCAAGCTGCAAACTTACTGTCTGCTTGATCTTGAGTTAATGCACCTTTTGTTACACCTTTGTTAAGGTGATGCTTGTACAAAGCACCTTTGTAAGAAAGTATTGCTCTACAAGTGTCAGTCGGAACTGCACCATTACCTAACCAACGAACCGCATCTTCTAAGTTTAGGTCTATTGTAGCAGGATTAGTGTTCGGATTATACGAACCAATTCTCTCAATAAATCGACCATCCCTAGGAGCTCTTGCATCCGCCGCCACAATGTAGTAGAAAGGCTTTCCTTTTCTTCCTTGTCTACGAAGTCTTAATTTTACCATTTGTTATTTTTTTTTAATCCCGCTGGTTCTCCTTGTTCCAGCAGGGCTGCAAAAGTCGCCTTTTATTTGTATTTGACAAACTATTTTTCACAATGAATTGAGGCTTAGTGATTGATACCTATGGATACAGCATTTAGAACCTTGGTTTTTGCACATCGACTAAGTAGTCCATTCCTTCTCATCCAATCACCTACACCCAAAAATCAGATCTGTCTTAAGCACCCCTTTGCTGTGCTTTAGCGAAATAAGATCCAACTCTCGGTAGCTATCGAGGTAGGCATCGATTAAGACCTTTAGCCAGCTCAGCTCAGCTTTTAGCCGCCAGTGCTCACCATCCTTCTTGTGCAACACCAAAAAAAGTCTATTCGTAGCGTGAAACCGTTGCTCTTCGCTTTGGTTTAGATATAACCATTTTAATAATTCTTTTGGATGGTCTTGTGCATACGCCACATCATTTCCAAAACCGCTAGGAAATACGCTTGTCTTATGATCAAACGCCACTCCGTTGATATAGAAATCTTTCTCCCGGTCTTTATCATTCTTCACCTTGCGGACCTTCGGGTGCGCATTAAAGATATGCTCTACGGCCATAGCGCTCTGAAAATTATACCACCTATTCAAGGCATAGTTTCGTAGGTCTTTGTACTTACGGTGCGTATTGAACTCATCATATACCTGCGCTACCACCTCGTCAAAATCTGAAATTTCATACACAAAGTTGGTCTGCGAATCCCAGATATCTGCTTGCTTTCTGCCCCACTTGTACTCGGATGCCCAGCGTTTTTTAAGTTGTATCTCTGTGTGTTCTAGATTCACTGAGGCAAAGGAACAAAATATCAAACTGATGTCTAAGCATAAGTGTACTTTTAAGTTTAAAAAATTATGAAAGCGCTAAAAGGGTGGTTGAGATCTAAGTAAGCTAAGCTGTATGCTAGTAAGCTGTAGAAGATTTAAACCAGCGCCAAAACAATCGCATCCACAGCGCTTACTAGATGTTGCCTATTTCTATCTTTGACATGAATAAATCACCTAGTACAGCAGCGGCTTTGGTCATATAAATAGTGACCCATTACTTAGACTATAGGCTTCTACAACCTCAAAATATGATGGGACGACTTTTGCCAAGAAACGAATCGAACGTCTTCAACTAAAAAAACATAACTGAGGCTATCATTACATAGAGAGCTATGTAGTTAGCAGTTTAGGCTTGGAAATCCCGTTAAGTAACCCTACAGCAGTTCTATGTTTTTAAAAATCGATCATACCTAATGACTTTCCTGCCTCTCAAAAAAACAATGTCGTTATTTGTACCTATATCCATGAACAACGAGCAACACATACGATTTCAGCCAGAGAACGATCTGTTCCTTCATACGCTCAAGACTCGGATCAATACCTATTTTGAAAATACAGCGACATCCAAGTATGCCAATTCGTTTTTTTACGCCAAAGCTACTTTACTCGTAATCACATATTTTACGTTGTACTTTATTGCTTTGCGCTCCACTCCTACTGCCCTTAGCTATATCGCCTACATCGCTCTAGGGCCGCTAGCTATAGTAATGTGGCTCAACATTGCTCATGATGCTGCTCACGGTGCCATTTCTGCCAGTCCTAAAATCAATAAAGTCTTTCTGTATACCTTCGACTTACTGGGAGCCAACTCCTTCATTTGGAGAAACCGACATGTATTTTATCACTTATGATACCCCAAAAATTGGGACAGTGAGTTTCATTCATAAAGTTCAGATACAGTCAGGGCAAACTGTTTTAATACATGGAGCTACTGGAGCCATTGGTTCTGCGCTATTGCAATTTGTCCGGCTATTTGATGTTACCATAACCGCTACCTGTTCTGCGAAAAACATGGAACTGGTAAAGACCTTACGTGCGGATAAAGTTTTGGACTATACGAAAGAAGACTTCACGGAAGGACAAGATACGTACGACTTTATATTTGATTCCGTTGGTAAAAGTACTTTTGGGAAATGCAAATCCGTACTCAAAGAAAAAGGAACCTACATATCTTCAGAGTTAGGACTTTACTCCCAAAACCTATGGTATGCTGCTTTATCATCCATTTCTAGAGGTAAGAAAGTAATTTTTCCAGTACCCTACAGCAAGCAGAAAACGATACCCTATATCATGCAGATGCTGGAAGAAGGACACTTCGCACCGGTAATAGACCGAGAATATGCATTAGAGGACATACCCAAGGCTTACGAATATGTGCTCACTGGAGAGAAAACAGGAAATATGATTATCAACCTTTAGCACTTGGCTGCAAGGTGTAAGAAAACCCACAGCTATAGGTATACGCACCTCTACTCCAACAGTCCTCTTACCGTTTCCGAATTCCAGTCAGCAGCTCCCGTTTTATGGATGACAATTTCTCCTTTTCCTGAGATGAGATAGGTGGTGGGCAGCGCTTTGCTCTGGAGCTCTGCTGGAGCTATAGATACCGACTGATATACCGGAAAAGTGTAGTCGTTTTTCTGTAAGAATGTACTTACGGTAGCTTTATCTTCATTGGTCACAAAAATGAAGACCACTTGATCACCATAGTCATCATACAGCGCTTGCATACTGGGCATCTCTGCGACGCACGGTGGGCACCATGTAGCCCAAAAATTTATCACTATTTTCTTTCCTTTGAAGGCATTGAAGTCTACTCGATTGCCTTGCATATCCGCTAGCTGCCAGTCATAGCTAGACAGTACCTTTCTCTCATCTGCATCAGTTATCCCTGGGCTAAATGCTAACATTCTATTTACGAATACTCTGATGGGCTTACCTGTCTGCGGCACGAGTATCAAGATGATAAATATACCAAACAGTATATTACTCCAGTTATTTTTAATCCAATTCACTAGTGCAAAGATGGAATACTCCTAGGGATAAAAAGTGACCGAAGTTGCAAAGGGACTATTCTTCCGGTGCATCCTGACTTTCTCTGAATTTTCGAATGTTATACGAAAAGGATAGCATAACATATCGAGTAAGAACATTACTGTTGGTCTCCTCGTAGTAGCTATCATAGAAGTTTTGAGCTACGTTATTATTCTGCCCTAGTATATCGTACATGCTCAGTTGGACCTCTCCTCGTTTATTCTTAAATACCTGCTTGCCTATACCTGCAGTCCAGAGCAGCACTCTATTATTGAGCAGATCACTTAGACCGATAAATTCTTGATGCTGTAATTGCGTACGAAACGTGATTCCCAATGGCATTATCCAATCGTATTTTATCTTGCTGGTTTGTACCAAGTATTGGTTATCCAAATTACTGTTCAGCGAGTTACTGCTCAGCACATAATTACTTTCTGTGCTGATAGTGAAGTCTATCTTCTCACTGATATTACTACTTAATACGAGCCCTAGTCCATAGTTTTGATTGAACGTATTGGACTGTACATCATTGATTAACGAAGGAATATTCGTAACACCTGTATTGAGGTTAAAATTCAGGTTACTCTTTAGCTTAGCGAGTGGGAAACCATAGGTAACAAAAGCATTGGCGGTATACTGACCATTTAAATTTACCGGACTAGTGAGTTGCCCTCCTCTGGGAATACTGACTCCATTGTACACGGTATCTGCATTTGCGGTAAAAGTACTTTGACCGATATAGTTACTCGCTACTCCCCCATTTATCATCGCATAGAATACACTGTTTTTCTTCGTATTGGTGACATTGTACTTACTCATAAACCAGTGTCCGTAGGTCTGAGAGAGTGAAGCGTTTCCTGTACTTAGCTGCAGTGCGTTGCTATTGTCTACTGTCGTGGTAAGTTGATTCGCTTGAGGCTTTGCTGTGTAGCTGCGGTACATCGTGAACCAAGACGCTTTATTTTTAAGACTCGCTCGGTACAGTGCAAAAGGAAGAATATTTTGAAAAGTTTCATTCACATTTTCTCGAGTAGGAACTGATTGGGTATTGTCCAACGTCGCTATTTCATATTTAACGCGTGCCACAAAACCTCCTTTTCTGCCGAATTTCCTAAAACCTATACCTGCTTGGTGGGTATTCCAATCGTTATTGTACACGGAAGATAGACTGGAGTCAAAAGTACCCACTCCCGGTGCAATCACTCCACTGAACGTCTGCTGATTCGTCATGTTTATACTGTTACTGAAATCATAGGATATAAAACTACCCAGTCCTTTTTCACCGATAGGCTCACTAAACATAACGCTGGTCGTAATGCCGTCTGTAGTTTCATTGAGATCTCCAATTTGATCAATATTATTCACTATAGAATTGGTGGTATTGATTGAGTTTAGCTGATTCACTCCATCAGTGCGGTCTATATCACTCTTTACTTGGACAAACAGGCTACGACCACGTTTCTCTCCATTATACCTGACCATGAGGTCGTTACTCATTTTTAACGCCGACAGGTCACTGGTAAATGTTTGGCTTAGTGCATTGACGATAGTAGCTTCTTGACTTGTATTCCCCAATAGCGTACTCTGCCCATCGTTTTGCTGAATAGTGAGACTTGGGATATAAAAGAACGACAACTTGGGATTTAACTTGTACACTAACTTAGCGTTCAGCTTGTGATTCACATTGGTACTTATACTGGTATCTTTTTCATCATACTGCTGTCCACCACCTGCTAGGTAGTACTGCTGAAAGGTATTATTGGCTGTTTCATTTTTGCCTTGATTATAGAAATAGCTACTACTAATGTCTATCTTCTTGCCCCATGCATCTTGGTAATTGAGTCCGCCTGCTACGGTCTCCGTAATACCTCCGGAACTGCTTACCTGAAAATCACTGGCGCTCCCACCAGCACTAAATCCGCTTAAAAAAGATGGTCTGCCTCCACTGCTCGGTCCTCGACCTCCTCCTCTACCTCCTCTTCCTGCTCCACTGTTATCTCCTACTACTCCCAATAAGTCTTCCGCAGCAAAGTTCTGCTGGTTAATATTATTGACTTGACCGAGTATAGACAGTCTGCGTTCACCTCTAAACATATTGAGATTACCGCCTGCAGCATAACTCTCATCTGTACCTCCACCACCATACACTTTCCCAAATTCACCATTCCGCATGTTTATCTTGGTAACTATGTTTATGGTTTTTATGCGGGTACCGTCATCCACTCCACTGGCTTTACTTTGCTCGCTTTTATCATCAAATATTTGAATCTTGTCTACTACTTCTGCAGGCAGTGTGGTAAGTGCAGTTTTAGGATCTTGGCCAAAAAACTGCTTACCGTCTACCAATACTTGTTGCACCTTTTCTCCTTGTGCCTTAATTTCTCCATTGTCATCTTGCACACCCGGCATCTTTTCGAGGAGGTCTTTTGCGTTTGCATTTTGATTGGTCTTGTACGCCTTAGCATTAAAAGAAGTAGTATCTCCCTCAGTAGTGGCTTGTACCGCCTGCTGCTTCACGTCTACACCTTTCAGCTCTGTAGCATTCTCACTGAGTAATATAGTACCAAGGTAGTCATCTCTCCATACGCGTAGCGGCTCAGAGTACGGCTGAAGTCCTAGGTAATTGATCTTAATAGTGTAATCTCCACGACTGAGGTCTACGCTAAATTCTCCTTTTTCATCAGAAATAGCTCCTGCCGCTATAGTACTATCTACGGTAAGTATGAAAATAGTGGCACCCACTATAGGCTCTTTGGTTTCAGCATTTTTCAGTTTACCTCCTACTGGAAATGTATTTTGAGCAAACGACCAACTCGCGGTAAGAAGCAGCAAAAATGTAAGTAATGATTTCATTTGTTTTGGATAAGACAAGAGTAAAGAAGTATTGATTGCAACATCGAGTAGTTTAGTTATAACATTGAAAATTCCCGTTAAGCCATTCCTGAGCTAGGGTTGTATTGCTAAATACTTGGCTTGGATTTTGAAGATCAGACGAGCTACCCGCAGTGCCAAAAGTCCACGCATAGGATGCCGAAAAGCTTACAGATGTGGATGAGTCATAGAAATTTACACTTGTCCCAGAGCACACTGTATCTTCACTTTGTCCAAAATCAGCAGTCAAAGCCTGCCCCACGGCAAGAACGATGGTATCATAAAGTACTGATGAGGAATACGTCGCTGCCACGAAATACGTTGTAGTTACAGTAGGACTTACAGTAGGAGTAGAATCTGAAGACGTGAAACCAGATGGGGAAGAACTCCAGCTGAATGTAGGGGAACCTCCCCCCGTCGCAGTAGGACTCCCTCCTAATTGAAAAGACTGGCCCGTGCATATCGCTGTATCACTGCCCGCATTTAATACCTGAGCTTCTAGTGAATTCGCTAAAAATAGAGAAATCACTACCCAAAAATTACATAGTATAAAATGTTTCAAAATGGTAATTTTATGATTAACTCTAAATAGTTTTCACAAAAATAATATTTTACTATACAACTGCTCCATTTTAAACTCCTAACTGCTTTCAATGTAAAGCTATTTTGAGTGAAATATTTGGTCAAATAGAAATAGAGAATGGGTGTACACTCATTTTCTTTTTTTTGCCAAACAGAGCGTCAGGTAGTTCTCCAATTAATCAAAAAGTAATCAATGCTGCAGCCGACTTCAACAAAGTGGCTGTTGTACCTAAAAAGAAATAAGCGATAACTACAGGCTTTTGCTTACAAAAATTGACTTGCTATGGTATACCATGGTGAGTCAATTTCAATTAAACACTGCTGGTCGAAGGCGGTCTAAATTCTATACTGCTAAAACGGAAGTTAGTTAACAAGGCTTACCTTCCAACGTATCATAAGATAGTGACACTCGCTTAATTTGTGATGTTTCTTCATCATAGATTCGACATTCTTCTATCGGCTTCATGTACAGATGTAAACTGATACTTCTGCCTCTACTTTTATTGGTAAGATTGTGAAATATATTGGCATCTTCCACAGCAGTCACATCGTGCTGTGACAGCATTTCAGTCGAAATATACTCCATTTCTCCTGAAGTATTATTTATTCGATAAAGTTCCTCTGCAAAACTTCCAGCAACTACTTTTACCCAGCATTCTTGATTGTTGTGGCAGTGAATGGCAGTCTTCTGGCCTTGCTCCCAGCATAACAGCACGAGTTCAAAATAATCGTCTCTTGCGATACAGTTTCGAGTATACCTCCCTTTGTTAAAATGGAGGTAAGGTAACACGTCGTCTAGACTTAAAGTAGTATGCTCTGCCTGAGAAAGAACTGGATTGTAGTCCCCATTTTTGAGTAAACGAACCATCTCATCTAACGTACTTATTCTATTCTGTGGTGCTGTGTTTGAAACCATATTAAGATGCGACAAATATAAGTACAGATCACTCCATTTTCAAAAACACGCAGTAATCATTGCTTTTCAAGCATATTTTGGCAACTTTGAAGGATAAATGCAATCCGAATTAGAATTTTTTAACAAAATAGTAACGAAATTAATTGAAAATGAAAAAACTGAGCCCGTCGTCTCTCCCCTACCCACAGATACCGTAATAGCAGATTTAGACCTTAGCTTCAATGATGAAGGGTTAGCGGAAGACGAGTGGCAAAACATCGTAGAAAATGCAATAATGCATACCCCACGAACGGCTTCTAAGCTATTCTTCAATCAACTTTTTGGTGGTAGACAGCCCAAAGCAGTCATTGGCGATTTACTTGCCGTAGTGCTGAATAACAGCATGTACACCTACAAGGTGGCAGGACCGCAAGCCGGCATAGAGAAAACAATAATTCAAGAAACCTGTAAACTCGTAGGGTATCCAGATGGAGATGGAACCATGCCTCCAGGAGGAAGTATGAGTAACTTCATGGCGCTTCTCATGGCAAGAGACGCAAAAGATAACAAGGCAAAATACGATGGTGTGACCCAGCGTATGACACTTTATACGTCCAATACTTCTCACTATTCTACGCCCAAGAACGCTGCATTTGCAGGAATTGGACGCAACAATATTAGATACATTAATAACAATTACCTTGGACAAATGGACCCGACTCACCTTGCTGAGTGTATTGAGCAAGACCTCAAAGACGGGTGTATTCCATTTTATGTAAATGCCACCGCCGGGACCACTGTTCTAGGAGCTTTTGATGATGTGAATGCCATCGCAGATGTTTGCGAGAAGTACAATGTATGGCTGCACATAGATGGAGCCTACTGTGGAGCAGTGATTTTTAGTAAAAAGTACAGACACTTAGTAGCCGGTGCAGAACGGAGTGACAGCTTTAGTTTCAATGCGCACAAGATGTTAGGTACTCCACTGAGTAGTTCTATTTTCATATCCAAGCACAAAGAACAATTGGCAGAATCATTTTCTAACCAAGCAGAATACCTCTACCAAACAGGCGCAGAGGACTACGACTTAGGCAAAACGAGTTTACAATGCGGTCGTAGGAATGATGCACTAAAACTATGGACACTGTGGAAATCCGTAGGGAATAACGGACTGGAACACATCGTAGATCAACAGTTTTACTTAGCAGATATAGCCCGCGAGTACATCAATAATCATCCCGATTACACACTCTACAGCTTCGGAGACTCTATCTCTGTCTGTTTCAATTACAAAGGAATAGACGCCAAAGAGCTATGCACCGCTTTGTACGAAGAGGCCACTACTTTAGTAGGATATGGTAAGTTTAGAGACACTGAATTTGTGCGCTTAGTGACTATCAACGCTACGAACGGTAAAGATGAAATTATTAAATTCTTCAAGACCTTAGAAGAGGGTGCTGCAGAGATGAACACGGGATAACTACAAAAAACAACACATATGCTAACTAAAATAATCGCTTTATCACTCTATGTTCTTGTACTATTCCTAATTGGCATAGTAGCCTCCAAAAGAGTGAAAAACATAAGTGACTACTACGTCGGCGGAAAGAAAATCGGCTACTGGGCTGTAGCCTTTTCAGCTAGAGCTACTGGAGAATCAGGCTGGCTACTCATCGGACTCACGGGTATGGGAGCTTTAGCAGGCTTATCTGCCTACTGGGTAGTCCTCGGCGAAGTGCTCGGGGTAACCGTCTCTTGGCATTTTATGGCCAAGCGATTTAAGCGGCAGTCGGACACTTACCAGTCGCTTACTATCCCTGATTATTTAGATTCCCACTTCAAAACCACTACGCGATTTTTGAGAGGATTAGCAGCCTCTATCTTATCCGTATTTGTAGTCATATACGTGAGTACTCAGATAGATGCTACAGGCATTGCCTTTGAATCTATGATGGGAATGAACTATTACCAAGGAGCACTACTAGGCTTTTTTATTGTACTCGCCTACATATTCATTGGAGGTTTTGTCGCTGTGGTATGGTCAGACCTATTTCAGGGAGTCCTTATGTTTTTGGGACTGGTGATTCTGCCTATCGTCGTTTATTACAACCTAGATACTAACCTGAGTATCATGAGTACATTGCACACCATAGACCCTAAACTTACCAATATTTGGGGAGGAGAAGGCTTTTGGCTCAATTTGGCTACCATCTTAGGATTTTCTATGATAGGACTTGGATTTTTGGGCTCACCACAGGTCTACGTGCGTTTCATGTCCATCAAAAATGAAACTGAAATCACCAAAGGGAAATGGGTAGCGATATTTTACACCTTACTTACCGATGCAGCTGCAGTAACGATAGGTATCTTAGCTAGAGTGTATTTCACTGAAAGTGGCCAAGATCCTGAAGCTGTATTTGGCACGGGAGCTACAGACGTGCTTAATATGGTTACCACTAATTTCTTACCCCTTGGGATAGCAGCTATTTATGTGGCTATAGTCCTTTCCGCTATAATGTCCACTATAGACTCTCTGCTTGTCATGGCGTCTAGTGCGGTTACTCGGGATTTTTACCAGAAAATATTTCATCCCACTATAGCAGATGATAAGCTTACCAAAATATCAAGATATGTCACCCTCGCAATGGCTGTCTTGTCTCTTTTAATCGCTTTTGGAATGGCTTACTTCAGTCCAGACCGACAAGTCTTTTGGGTCATGATATTTGGATGGAGTGGTATTGCTGCGAGCTTCTGTCCTGTCATTATTCTTTCCATCTTCTGGAAAGGATACAGTGAGGCTGGTGCTATTGCTAGTATTATATCCGGGTTTTTAGGTGTTATTCTGTTTAAGTTTGTGATTAATAAATTAGATGTCATTGGTATTTACTTCGAACGCATAGATGTCCTTGCACCTTCATTCGTCATCGCTATGTTCTTGGGATGGGTTTTCTCCAAAATCTATCCGAGAAAAGACGCAAGCACTGTCACTGAATAATTACTCGCGGAAGACATTTTCAACGAAATTTAGTTGGAATCTCTAAACGAGAGGTGCTACCTTCGCAGTGTTGAGAAAAAGCATTTCTATAGCATTGGTATTCGTATTTGCCTTCATCGGCATTCGCAATACGCTGCACCTTACCGAAACTCAACAAAACCACTACCATACATCAGGAGAACACCTTTGTATGCAGGATGCACATCACTACTGTGCGCTGTGTGATACTATTTTACTTCCCGGTCTATTAGTAGACTCCTACTCCGCAGATATTACCGTTCTATTTAGTATAGATCGCTCGTGGTGCATAGAGCACCCTCCTCTCCCGCTGGTTGTTAAAAATCCGTACGGAAGAGCTCCACCGATGACTGTATAGCAGACAGGCCCCCATTGCCGTAATTTTTATTTTATTCATCAAATTCAGTACACGTACATTATGCGAAAACTATTCGCTTTGTTGTTGCTATGCTGTGGAGGTATGCTTGCTCACTCGCAAGTTAACCTATCCGGTATAGTGCGGGATAGTGCTACACAAGCACCTTTGTCTCTCTCCCTAATTCAGGTGGGAAATCTTACTGTGCTTAGTGATGAGCAAGGTCAGTTTACGCTTAGCAATCTGACCGTAGGCCCTCATACGCTCGCCGTAAGTCACGTTGGCTGCAAGGTAAAGGAAGTTTCCCTGAAGGTAATTCAAGATACCTTCGTAACAGTACACCTGCCCCATCACGCCCACACTTTTGGAGAGGTCGTAGCCTACGGTCACTTAGAAGATAGTGAACCCGATGCCCGTTTCATACAAACCGTGAGCACTAGAAGGCTCGAACAATTGGCGGCAGTGAGCCTGAGTGACGCACTACAACATACCAATGGAGTTAGTTTTCTAAAGACAGGGACTACGATAGCCAAACCCATTATAAACGGAATGCACAGTAACCGTATCTCGGTGATAAACGATGACAGCAAGCAAGAAGGGCAACAATGGGGTAGCGAGCACGCACCAGAGATAGATCCACTTAGTGCGGGCAGCATAGAACTGATAAAAGGAGCCTCTACCCTGCGCTACGGCGGAGATGCCATGGGTGGCGTAATACTCGTGTTGCCTGCTCTTTTCAATGATAGTAGCTACACTAAAATTTCCTTGCTAGCCAAAGGAGAAACCAATCCAAATGGTGGCCAAATAGGACTCAAAGTAGAAAACCACTCCAAGAAACTAGGCTTGGGCCACAGACTTGTGGTCAATGCAAAACGAAATGGGGATGCGGCCGCCTCCAATTATGTACTAAGCAACACCGGATTTGCACAGTTAAGTGGTTCATACTACACGCAATATATTAAGGGAGCAAGTCAGCTATCGCTTACTGCATCTGCATTTATCCAAGAAATAGGAATCTTAGCTGCTTCACACATTGGCAACGTTACTGACCTCAACCGAGCATTGACCAGTGATACTCCACTCATTTCTCACCCATTCACGTATACCATAAACCCTCCTTCCCAGTGCATTAAACACTACGCTAGTAAGCTAAAATGGAAACACAAAAGCCGTAAATATGGAGACATCGTACTGAGCTACACCTTTCAAAACAACCTGCGTAAGGAGTTTGACAATCACAGAGGAACTTCAGATGCAGCATTGAATCTAAATCTGACTACCCATCAAATTAACCTGCTCCTAGACAAACATATAGAAAGTATCAGAATCCAATATGGACTGATGGCCGAGCAACAACAAAACACTTTCCAAGGAAGATATTTCATACCCAACTATGAGCGGTACAAAGCAGGAGCTTTTGCAATAGCTATACTAGAAAAAGAGAAGTACCTCATAGAAGGCGGACTGCGCTACGATCTTCAGAATACCAATACGTATCGTTTTGTCGGCAATGATCTTGTAAATAAAACATTCAACTTCGATGGACTATCCGCTAATGTAAGTGGATGGAGACGAATAAGTCACGACCTCAAAATACATCTATCTGCCGCTACACGTTTTAGAAGTCCAGATATCAATGAGTTGTTCAGTGACGGATTGCATCACGGCTCAGCAGCGTTAGAGTTTGGGGACCTTACTTTAAAACAAGAACGCTCCTACTCGCTCAATGCGGCACTCAACTATAACCACAACCGATGGCGTGTGGCAGTAGAACCCTACTTTCACTATTTCCAAAACTACATCTACCTAAAACCCAGTGGCGAGAAACAACTCAGCATCAGAGGAGCTTTCCCAGTATTTCGCAATGTACAGACAGATGCTACGTATACGGGACTGGACGTAGACCTGCGTTATCGCTTGGCCAGTAACTGGACCGCAGAAGCACAAGCAGCATTGCTCTATGTAGAAGATGTAAGAAACAATCAATTCATCTTTGGAATACCTGCACAGCGTTTTGGCGGACGATTGAAGTACACCTTTGCTGAAAAGCTAGGCTTGCAAAATGGCTACTGGTGGATAGGCCCTAGCTATACTGCTCGCCAAACTAGAGTAGAAGCCAATGAAGATTTCACTGCAACTCCTGATGCATACTTCCTACTGGATACTGAACTTAGTGCTCAGTATAGAGAAACACCGTTGCATTTCAGCTTTGGGGTGAGAAACATACTCAATACAGCCTATAGGGACTATATGAATAGGTACCGATACTTTGCTGATGACCTCGGCATCAATTTTTATATCACTTTAAACTATACATTTTAACACACATGAAACATTTAAAAACAAACATTTCGATTTTCTCTTTTGTACTCGTTGCAGTTTTTACGTTCACCGCATGCTCGGATGAAGTAAAAGATCCGCCAAAACCAAATGAAGGAGAACTGATAACCACCGTAGAACTTACCTTCACCAATACGGCAAGCCCAAGTGAAGTAAGCATCTTTCGATTTGCAGATCCTGATGGAGAAGGCGGCAACACTCCTTCAGAAACAGACACTATTGCCCTCGCAGCAAACAGCACCTATGCGCTAACTGTACGGTTTTTAGACGAAAGTAAACCCGACGTAGAAGACATTACGACAGAAGTGCTCGAAGAAGCTGCGGAGCACCGCGTATGCTACACCTCTACTGCAGGAACTACAGTAGTCATTACAGACCAAGATGCCAATGGACTAGACCTCGGTTTAGCCGCAACTATTACTACT
>ERZ807291.4694-NODE-4694-length-17833-cov-4.709360_pt1 | contig 17833 bp, 17 predicted proteins | sample MGYA00521257_ERZ807291 | MGnify/ENA primary metagenome ERZ807291 (study PRJEB31413, sample SAMN03169783) | marine metagenome | biome: Marine; feature: Water; material: Subsurface seawater | place: North Sea | collected 2011-04-28 | depth 1 m m ... | reverse complement strand
ATTATTATTATTATTATTATTATTATTATTATTATTATTATTATTATTATTAATTTTAATATAATTTATCTGTTTTAAATTTTTTTTTAATTTTTCTGCTTGATTATATAAATAATTTATATTATTATATTCTGTTTTTGTTTTTATTAATTCTAAAATTAAATTAGTGAATAATTCTCCTCCAAAATTATTATCTCCATTTGTTGCTAAAACATCAAATACACCATTATCTATATTTAATATTGATAAATCCATTGTTCCACCACCAATATCTATTACAAATATATTTATATCATTATATATATTTAACCCATAAGCAAGAGAACTTGCGGTTGGTTCTGTAATCATTCTTAAACAATTTAAATTAGCCAATTTTATTGATTTATTTATTGATTCTTTTTGATGTTGATTAAAATGAGCAGGAATTGTTATTACAATATCTTTAATTTTTTTATTTAATTGATTTTCTGCTTTTATTCTAATATTATTTAAAATCAAATAATTTAATTCTTCTAATGAATAATATTTTTGTTCATAATTATTATAAATATATATTGTTTTTTCATCTTCTTTAATTTTATTATTATTTTTTAAATTATTTAATATTAAATTATTTTTATTATTTCCAATTAATAATTTAATATTTTTAATATTACCTTCTTCTGAAATTATTATTTTATTTTTTGCAAATTCAATTACTGATGGAAATATATATGAATTATTTATATTTTTAATATAATGTATCATCTTACCATCCCAATAACTTGCTACACTATTTGTCGTTCCCAAATCAATACCTAATACAATATCAAACATATTATTATTAATATTTAACAATTAATATTAATAAAAACTACGTATTACAATATTTAGCAATAAAATTTATTTCATATATTTTTTTATTAGAATCGTAATTTAATATATTTTTTAATATATTATTATTTAAATTATTTAATTTATAAATTAATTCATTATATTTAGTCATTGAATTTTCTAATTTATTGTATTGAAGTTTTATTTCTTCTAAAGCATTATCTTTTTTTGATAATTTTTTAATAATATTATATCCAAGTTTTTTAATTTGTTTTGATTTTAATTTTTTTATTAATTCTATAAGTTCTTCTTTATTATTTTTAAATATTTTTATTTTAAAAATTATAAAATTATTTATAAATTTATCAAAAGATTTATATTTTTTACAAATATCAAATATATATTTTTTATGATCTTTTGATAACCCTGATGTAAATTTCTTCATATAATTAACTATAAATATATATTATATTATATTTTAAATATTATAAACTATATAAGGAATAACTAACTTCAACATATCTTTAATTTCTTTATATTCTTTAATTTCTTTATTTATTTCATCAGTATAATGAATATTATTATTATTATCATCTATTAAATATTCATTTAATAGATCATCTATATCATCTATTTTATTAACTATTTGTTTTTTATAATAAATAAATTTATCATCATATTTATTTATTTGTAATTTTTTTAAATTTTTATTTATAATATTTATTTTATTTATTATATCATCCATAATATTTATTATATTATTTAAATTAAAATAAAACAAATTTAAAAAGTTATAACATTATAAATATCATATAAATGAATTTATATGATATTTTAAATTTAGATCATACATGTTCTAAAAAAGATATAAAAAAATCATATTATTATTTAGCTAAAATATACCATCCTGATAAAAAAACAGGTAATGAAGATATTTTCAAAAAAATAAAGGTTGCTTACGAAATTTTATATGATGATAAATTAAAAGAAGATTATGATATATCTATTAAAAATAATAAAATAACTCCTTTTAGTTTATTACAACAAATTTTAATAAAATATAATTTAGATAATTTACCAATAGATAATATTTATACAAATTTTAAAAATGATTTTAATGATTTAAATTTTTATAAAATATATAAAAATATTAGATATAATTTAACAAAAAATTTAAAATCATTGGATATAATAAAAAATATTTATTTTACTTTTGAAGAATTATATAATAATAAATATAAATTATTAGATATCAAATATTTAGATAATAATAATTATTCTTATTTAAAAAAAATTGTTTATCCTGATCCTTATTATGAAGAAGTATTTTTTGAAAAAGAAGGTGATATATTAAATGATAAAAGAGGTAATTTAATTATTAATATTAATATTATAAATGAAACAAATTTTATAATATTAGAAAAATTTGATTTATTATTCTTAAAAAAAGATAATGAAATTATATTACCTAATAATGAAATTATTTATATTAATCAATTAAAAAGTATTGATAAATATTATATTGCTTATAATAAAGGATTGTATGATGAAAATATAAAAAAAAGAGGTAATTTATATATTTTAATTTAATATTCAGGGATATGAGATTTATAAATAATGTTAAAACCAAATTCATTTAATATATCTTTAGGTAGCAATTTTATTGAATTAATTTTATTATTATTATTCCAAATTTTTATTATTGTGTAATTATTATTTTTTGTTGATATTGATATACCATTAATCATATCATTATTATTTGTTAAAAAAGTTTGACCTAATATATATAATGATAATTTAATCCAAAGATCAGTAGATTTTTCTATTGATATTTTTATAGACCAACAACCACCTTTTTTATTTAAAGGATCTTCCCATATTGGTTTAATATCGTCTTTCATTAAAAAAAAATGTTGACTAATAATACCATTAAAAATATTTAGATTATTATGGAAATCCCAATAATCTTGAATATTTGAAATTGTATAAATCATTTTATAATCTGAAATATTCCAAGCTTTTTTATTATGATGATACCATAATTTCCATTTATTGTTAAAAACAATTTCCATTTATATGTTTAAATAATTTTTCCTTTAACTTGGTTTAAATAATATATATAAATAATGATTTTTATATATATTATATAAATATATTATGTTTTATTCAATAATTAAAAGTTTAATAAATTATAACTATAATAAATACTTTAGTATTTCGTATTATTATATAAATAATTCACAAAATGAATTAAAAAATATAACACCATTAATTTTATTTAATTATTATAAAAATATAAATATTATATAATATAATAAATATAATATTAAAATTTATAAAAAAAAAATGGAAACAATAATTCCAAAAATGCCAATTACTAATATTTTTTTAAAAAAAGATAATAAAATTATTAAATTAAATAAAATATATAATAATATTTTTAATATAGAAAAATATATTAAATTTTCTAATATTTTAGAAATTTTAGAAAATCAAAAATTAGATAATAATAGTAAACTAATAATTAAATATATAAATAGCGAAAAAGAGTATAATTTAACCGATAATTTTTTATTTAAAAATATTGAAATTTAAAATATAAAATACTTAAATATATATATATAATATAAGATTAATGTCTAATACTTACGAGAATATATATAATATAGATAGTATCCAATTTACTGTTTTTAACAGTAAAGATATATATGATTTTTCAAGTGTATATAAGGACAGGGATGGTATTAATATACCAGAATCATATGATAATTCTGAACCAAAAAGAAATGGTGTAATAGATTCGCGTTTAGGAATTACTGTCAAAGATTTAAATTGTGCTTATTGTGGTCAAAATGAGCAAAATTGTCCAGGTCATTTTGGCCATACTGTTTTAGCAACTCCAATGTTTAATATGGCATATTATTCTCATATTAAATCAATATTAGATTGTATATGTTTAAAAAGTTCAAAATTATTGGCTAATCAATATCCAGAAAAATTAAAATTAATTCATAAAATTCATAAAGATAGTCGTTCAATTTTTATAGAAGTAAAAAAATTATGTTCTACAATAAAAGTATCTCAAGTTGGTATACCAAAACCAAAAATTAAAGAAAATAAACAAAAGAAAACAGGATCAGTTAGTATAATTGTAGAATATCCAATAAAAAATTTACCAAGTGAAAATAAAAGTAATGAAACTGGTATTGCGTTAAAAAAAACTTTATCTCAAATTTTATATCCTAAAGATATTTTTAATATATTAAGAAATATAAGTGATGAAGATTGGGAATTAATGGGATTTAATCCAACAATGTATAGACCAGAACAATTATTATTAACAAATTTCCCAGTTCCACCTGTAGCTATACGACCTTCATTAAGAGCAGATTTTTTAGCATCATTAACATATGAAGATTGTTTAACTCATAAATTGGTGGATATTATAAAAATTAATGAAAAATTAAAAGTTCAGTTAGAAAAGGAATCAAAGACTGGAAATAAAACAAAATATAGTTCAGATTTAGAAAGTTTTTTACAATATCATATTGCTACATTTTTCGATAATGATAAAGTTTCTTTTCCCAAAGCTGAACAAAAAGTTGGTGGAAAACCTTTTAAATCTATTTCTCAGAGAATTAAAAGTAAAGGTGGTAGAATTAGAAGTAATTTAATGGGAAAAAGAGTTAATTTTTCATCTAGAACTGTTATTACAGGTGATCCAAATATTAGATTAGATCAATTAGGAGTTCCTATTAAAATTGCGATGGAATTAACATTTCCAGATATAGTTACACCATATAATATTAAAAAATTAGAAAAATATATTGATAATGGTAGATATAAATATCCTGGGGCAAATTATGTAATACATAAAAATAAATATGGTGATAAATTAGAATTTGATTTAAGATATCGTAAAAAAACAATAAAACTTAATTATGGTGATATTGTTGAAAGACATTTATTAGATGATGATTTTGTTCTGTTTAACAGACAACCTTCATTACATAAATTAAGTATGATGGTTCATAGAGCTCATATTATTAATGATAATCGATTTTCTACATTTAGATTAAATGTAAATGCAACACCACCATATAATGCTGATTTTGATGGAGATGAAATGAATATGCATGTTCCTCAATCTGTTCAAACTAGTATTGAATTAGGTAATATTGCAAATATTAAATATCAAATTATATCACCATTAAATGGTAAACCAATTATCGCAGCTGTGCAAGATTGTGTTTTAGGTATATATTTAATGACAAATAATTTATTGGATATAAATTATAATGATTATATGAATTTATTATCACATGGTTATGATATAAATAAAAATAATATTGATAAAACAAAAAAATATACAGGAAAAGATATTTATTCGATGATATTACCATCTAATATTAATTATGAAAGTTCTAAATTAGTAATAAAACATGGTAAATTAATAAAGGGTCATATTAATAAGAAAAATAATAAAGAAATTGTTTATAATATCTGGAATAGGAATAATCCAGATATTACATTAAATTACATTGATAATGTTCAACGATTGGTTATTAATTGGTTATTAATAAGAGGATTTACAGTTGGTTTAGGTGATTGTATAATTGATAAAAAGTTAAAAACCTCAATTAAACATCAAATTGATAAAAAGAAATTGGAAGTAAGTCATTTAATAACTGAAATTGAAAATAACCCTGAATTATTAGATAATGATACATTTGAATTGTCATTACAATCATCATTAGTAGCTGATAAAAGTAATCATCAAAAATTAATAATGAATAGTTTAGATAATAATAATAATTTTTTTGTAATGATTAATTCTGGATCAAAAGGTAATGGAACCAATATTACAGAAATTATGGGAGCTTTAGGTCAAAACATTTTAAAATTTAGCAGAATCGATAAAGATCTAAAAAATAGAACTTTGCCTCATTATTATCAAAATGATGATAGACCTTTAGCAAGAGGTTATATTGAACATTCATATTATGAAGGTTTAAGTCCTCAAGAATTTTTCTTCCATCATATGTGTGGAAGGGAAGGTTTAATTGATACAGCTATTAAAACTGCTGAAACTGGTTATATTTCTAGAAAATTAATGAAAGCATTAGAAGATATTGGAGTAAAGTATGATGGATTGGTAAGAACCGGTAATAATATAGTTATTCAATATATATATGGTGATAATAATATTGACCAAACTAAACAATGTAAAATAAAATTACATAGTTTAGTATTAGATAATAAGGAATTAAAAAAGAAATATTCATTTAATTCAAAGGAATTAACTTCATTAAAAGAAGTTAATGCATCAAAATTAAATGATGAATATTTTAATAAATTATTATCATTAAGAAATCAATTTAGAATAATTCAAAGATTATATGATTTAAATTATAAAGTTTTAATAAATTCATTTCAACTTCCAGTTAATATTAGAACAATTATTTTTGATATTATTAATTTAAAAAATAATAGTAAGGAAAAATTAACTGTAAAATATATAATGGATAAAATTACTTATATATTAGATCCAACCATTACAAAATATATTTATTTTTCAGAAAATTATGATAAAAAAGATATTAAATTTAAAGACGAAAAAGTATCTAAATCTTTATTTGAATATATGTTATATGAATATTTATCTCCTAAGAGAGTTTTATTTGAATATAAAATTAATAAATTTAAATTTGATTTAATTGTATCAGAAATTATTGAATCTTTTAATAAAGGAATTGTAAATCCTGGTGAAATGGTTGGGTGTTTAGCTGCTCAACATATTGGAGAACCATCTACACAGATGACTTTAAATAGTGTTGAATGGAATACAGAATTATTATTTAAAATAGATAATAAATTAGAAAAGGTTAAAATTGGTGATTATATTGACAATCATATTTTAAAATCTACTAATATTGAAAAACATAATAATGATACTACATTATCATATATTAATAATGATGTAAAAGTTTTATCTGTTGATGAAGATGGAAATGTTGATTGGAGAAAAGTAGAAGCTGTTACTCAACATCCTCCTATTAATAAAGATGGGTCAAATACCTTATTAAAAATAAAAACCAGAAATGGTCAGGAAGTAATAGCAACAAAAGCTAAATCATTTTTAACATTAAAAGATGGTAAATTAGTTCCGACTAAAGGAGAAGATATTAATATTGGAGATTATTTGCCAGTAAATAAATCAAAGTTTAATGTTAATATTATTAGTAAATTAGATTTGGAAGATTATTTTTCAAAAAAGGAATTTATTTTTGGTAGTCAGGTAAATAAAGCATTAAAATTTAAAAATGAAAGACATTGGTGGAAAAATCATAATAACATAGATTTTATATTACCATATTCTCGTTCTGATATTTTTTTAAATGCTGTTTTACCTTGTTCAGAAAGAAAAAGGGGTGTTAAACAAACATTTGTAGATGGTATTATTTATCCAAAAAGTAGTGGTAAAGTCAAATCATTGATACCTGAATTTATTGATTTAGATTATGATTTTGGATATTTAATTGGTGCTTATTTAGCAGAAGGTTGTATTACTAAAACACAAATAAGTATTTCGAATAATTCGGAAGAATTTTTAGAACCAATTAAAAGATTATGTAATAAATTTAATATTACTTATAAAGTTTATATACATAAAAATAAGAATAAAGAAAATTGGACATCTACTGATATTAGAATATATTCAAAGTTATTAACAATTTTATTAGAAAAATTATGTGGGAAATTATCTCATAATAAAAAATTAGATTGTTTATTTTTACAATCTCCCAGAGAATGTATTAAGGGAATTTTAACTGCTTATATTTCAGGTGATGGAACTATTTCGCATAGAAAGGATAAAGCTATTTATATTACAAGTGTTTCAAGAACATTATTAGAAGATATCCAACAATTATTATTACAATTTAATAGTATTTATTCAACAATAAATAAACCTAAAAAAATACTAAAAAATAATTTAAATAGTAAAAATATTCATCAACATTATGTTTTAAGAATTGCTAATAATAATTTTAAAAAAATTGGATATGAAATTAATTTAATTAAAACTAAACAAGAAAAATTAAGTAAATGTATGGAACATACATTTAGATATGAAAATGGTAAATTTGATATTATACCAGAGTTTGAATATAATGGAGAAATTCTAAAAGAAGTTCATAGAGATAAATTAAAAAGAGATTATAATTTTAGAAAATTTGAAAATATATATTTTGATCAAATTGTAGAAATAATTGAATTAGAAAGTGAACATAAATATGTATATGATTTAACTGTTGAAGGAACTAGAAATTTCAATATATATACTGGATTATGTATGAGGGATACTTTCCATCAAACAGGATCAGCATCCGTTGGTATGCAAGGTGTTCAAAGATGTGAAGAATTATTAAGAATAGCTGCTATAAATAGCACACCAATTATGAATATTTATCTAAAGGATGAAATTAAGTTTGATAAAGAAGAAGTAACTATAATTGCGTCTCAAATAAATAAAATCAAATTTAAAAGTATTATTAATAAATATGAAATTATATATGATATAGGTGAATACATTAAAATTGATAATGTAAGAAATCCAATTCATTTAAAATTAAAGACTAATGACGATATTAAAGAAAAAAATATGTTCATTTTATTAAAATTTGAATTAAATAAAAATGAATTAGTAACTAAAAATATTAATATTATAAATATTAAAACAAAATTCATTAAATTCATTAAAAATAGTTTCAATGATATTAAATCATTAAAAAGAAATATAAAAGATATTATTAATAATATTATTTCATTAGTTCTATTATCTAATAATGAAAATGATAAAACCCCTATGATTCATTTTAGATTTTTACTAGACAATATTAATTATAAGATATTAATTCAATTAGTAGATTTTATATTAAATAATTTTGTTTTAAAAGGAGTAGATAATATTAGTAAAGCTACTACTTATAAAAGTCAGCTTATTACATTTAATAATAAAGATAAAAAATATGAGGAAAATAATGAATATATTATTAATACTGAAGGTATTAATATGATTGATATTAGATGCAATGATAATATTAATTTAAATAGAACATATTGTAATAATATTAAAATTATTTATAAACTTTATGGTATTGAAGCAGCAAGAAATATATTAATTAAAGAATTTAATAATATTTATAGTGGTCATAATGTTTCATTTCATCATATAAGTTTATTAGTGGATGTTATGACTAATACCGGTAAATTAGTATCCATTGATAGACATGGTTTAAATAAACTAAATCGTGGAGTTTTAGCAAAAGCATCTTTTGAAATGCCAATTACTCAATTAATTAAAGCTGCTATATTTAATGAAGTTGATAATATTAAAAATATATCATCACAAATTATGGTTGGTAAAGCAATAACAGGTGGAACTGGCTTACCACAAATTATATTAGATATTGATAAAATTATTAATTCAGAGTATATTGAGAATATTAATTATACAAATAATAGTTATATAAAATTAAAAGGAAATAATATGATTAATCATATTTTAAATAAAAAAATAGAAAATATATTTTTACCTGTATAAAAAAATTGATATAATAATCTATTAAAAAAATTCATATTTATTATAATTATAAAAATATGAACTTTTACGATAAATCAAGTTGGGATAATAATTTATTAAAATATTTAAATTTAGAATCAGATAAACAATATTATATTAATCATATTGTTGATATATTAAATTATAAATTTAATGATGATAAAATGAATATTAAAAAAAATAGATTATCATTTTATAAAATATTACTTAATAAATATAGAAATGAGTATAATTCAAATACTTATATTACTTATTTGATAACATCATATTATAATTCTATTAATGTCACGTTTTATAAATATATACATGATATAAGACTTTTAGCAGTTAAATTTTTTAAAAAAGATTATAAAAAAAATAAAAATATATTATATTTAGATCATAAAGAATATGGTTTTAAAATAGAATCAATAATTATTTAAATTTTTTTAATTTTTCAATAAATTTTATATTTTCTATATAAATTAAATCTTTAATTTGATCTTTAGTTAATAATGTTGATTTATTATATCTATCTGTTTTATAAATTATTTTATCATACAATCTTTTTAATCTTATTAAATTTGGTAAATTGTAATTAAATTTCTTTTTAAATGTTCCATTTCTTTTTGCTAAATTATATATATGTTTAATTTCTTTATCAGTTAATTTTGGACCCATTGTTACAGATTGATTACAATGATCTTTTAATAAATATTCATCTATTATTGGCAATCTAAATAATAACCAATCATTATGTTTACCTCTCCCTGGAATAAAAAAATCATCACCATTTCCAACAGCATCTCCATAATAACCTTCAATATATATATCTCCATCTTGATATCCATTAATCCAAATATGATTTAATCTATTTAAATAATAATAATTTATCAAATTATCTGGATCAAAATATAAAAAACCATTATCATCTATTTCTAATCTTTCCCCATTATAAGGGTTCCATTTGTATTTGTAAATAAATGGATTTTTTTTTACAATTTCAAAAGTAATTGGATCTTTTTTTAGTCTTCTAAATTCAAGATAATTATATTTTATTTCATTAAATTGTTTATTATATTCAAATAATAATTTTTTATAAGTTGGTCCATTAATTTTTATTTGTCTATTTGTTAAAGGATTAATATTTTTATTTTTTCCCCATTCTTTTAATAATAATTTATTTATTTTCATATATATATATATATGTATAAGGATAAATATTTTAAGTATAAGAAAAAATATATAAATTTAAAAAAACAATTAGGTGGTTCGAAAGTAGAAGCTAAAACATTATTACCAGCAGCTGAAGCAGAAGCACCAGCAAAAAAAGCAGAAAAAGCAGCAGCAGCTGAAGCAGAAGCACCAGCATTACCAGCAGCTGAAGCATCAATACCAATTGATCCAAGAGCTGATGAATTCTTAAAAAAAACTATATTTAATACTGGATGGATAAATCAATATAAATTTGGTCTTCCACAAAGAACTGTTCCTGGTTTTGCTGGTGGAATAATGCCAATAGAAGAAAATTATAAATTAATTAAAGGATATGCTAAAATGTATCCTAGAAATGAAATTTACTTTTGGTTTGATTTAGAATTAGAAAGTCCTGATATAATAGAAAACACAAAACGTATATTTAGGGATTGCCCTAATATTAAATTAAAAAATATTAGACAAAATCTATTATTCAGACAAGTTCAAATAATACAAATACTTACATTATATGATAAAATATTAGATGTTTATGGTTTAATTGACTTAATTAAAATATTAACAGCGGAAGATCAAATTATAAATGGTAATGTAAGTGTATGGTTTGATATACGAGTCCATGTTTTAAAACCTCAAGAATTGTATGATGAAGAGACTATAAATTCATTAGAAGAAATAGGATTTATTTTTATGGAAAATAAAAAAAAAATAGATGAAAAAGATTATAATAATTTGACACCAAAATATTTTGATAAAATATATTTTGATGATAAAATATTTCAATTTTATAAATTTTATAATGGAATTGAAAATTCATTTTCAATTTTCAATACAAATATTTCAAAACATTTTACAAATTTTATAAATAAATATATAATTGCTAATATGTTTAAAAAAACAAATAGTAATATATTATTAGGAATAGGAAGATTAAAAAAACAATTTCTATTAAGAGGAACTGATACTAAATTAATTATTCAACATTTTTATGATTTTTTAAAAAATTATTTAACTGAATTTATATATAATTTATTAAAAATAAGTGATAAATATAAATATGATAAAAATATAATATATATTAATGGTAAAAAAGTTAATAAAATAGAATATATTTTAGATGAAGATGAAGAATTTGATATATTCTCTTATTTATCAACTAAACCTATATATGGATGGAAACCTACAAGATCTCTATATGATAAACCACATTTAATAACAACAAAATAATAAAATTACTCAAAAACTATATTCTCATAATATTTTTTAATATGAGGACAAACATAAGCAAATGCACCAATAATTATATATGATATCATTATCTTCATTGAACTATCAAGATTGTTATCTAATAAAACTACTATTCTATCTAATAATTCTGTTTCATCCTTAATTATAAATTTCCAATTTAATTTTTTATTTAATAATTTTTCTTCAGTTAAATTATTATCTTTTAAAAACTTTTTCCATATATTTTTTAATTCACAATATATTGATCTAAATTTATTTTTCTCAATATTATTATAATCATCTATTGGAAAATATATACCAATTATTTCAAATAATTTCAAAACATCTATTTTTTTAAAAAAAATATTGTCTTCTAGTGTAATTTCAGCTATGTTTAATTTTTTAAATAATCTTAATATATTTTTTTTCTCATTTATAGTTAATACTGTATTTGTATATATTTCTTTTCTATTATATTTAATTATTTGATATAATGATAATATAGTGTATAAATACATCTTATTATTTCTAAATAATGGATAAATTATATCAACATTATAATGAAATTTATTTAATTTTACAATATGCTCTAAATTAATTGGATCTCTAAAATTAACTAATTTTCCTATATTTTTTATAATTTGTTTGTTTTTTCTTATTAAATGACGATTTTTTATATATAATTGAAATGTTATAATTCGACTTTCAAAAATAAATGGATCTTCTATAGACTCCATAATATATATATATATATATATATATATATATTTATATGTAAAAAAACTGAAATTTAAACTATTTAGAGATTTGGATAATACATTAATTAACAATAAAATGTCACTCATCTCATACAACAAATTTAATCCTACTGAACACTTCTCTGCTAATGCTTTAGAAGATAATGAAAGGGTCGTTAGTCAAAAAATAACTTATCCAAGATGCAAAAATAATTTATTTTACTTACAAACACCATACATTAAAACAGATTATGGCGGAATTCCAAGTGATTCTAGCCCTTATCATCCAACAGTTTTATCAAAATGTAATAGTGTTAAAATTCCATTAGAAGCTAATCCGAATATTGATAATGAAAATAAAGAAGATTTTGAAAAAAGAAAGAAAAAGGTAGATAAATTTAGAATTAAAATGCAAGAATTAGATGCTCATATGATTAGTAAAGCAATGAAAATTAAATTATTTGGTTCTGTTTCTAAAGCAGGCAGATATGAATATATCCCTATTGTTAAAACACCTATTATTCCAGAACCAGATTCTGATGATGATGAAACAAAAGTAGATGATAAAGTAAAATGGAGACCAAAATATATGAAATCAAAGATTCCTGTTAAATGGGGATCTGAAGATGAACTACAACTTGAAGTTTATGGTGATTCTTCTGATAAGAATTTTGAAAAAATTGAAGTTAATAAATTAGAAGATCTTCGTAAATATATGTGTTATCTTAGAAGTATTAGATATACTTTACATGGTTGTAAAATCTGGGCTGATAAACAAGCTGTTAATGGAGCTAAAAAAAAGAAATATGGTATTGTATTCAAGATCAAGAAAATTATTTATGATAAAAATGAATTAATGAATAGTAAATCATCTGATATTGATGATCCTGTTATCGCGGTTGATTCGGATGAAGAAGAAGAAGAAGAAGTTGTAAAAAATCATATGGGAAAATCAGATGATGAAGATTCAGAAGATGAATCTGAAGAATCATATGAAGATAAAAATATCAAAAGTAAAAAGATTTAAATAATTACTTATTTTATAATTTTATATATATGACTAAACAATTAATAATTAAACATATTGATTTAAATAAAATAAATCTTAGTCCAATGCAAAATTTAAATACTAAAAAGATTATTAAATTATTATATGAAAATAATAGATTTTTAATTCAAACTCCAGAATTATTTTTTATTAATAATATTATTACTAAAAATAATATAACAGAATTTTTGGTTCCATTATCTTGTATTTTTTCTGATAAAAATCCTTTACTTGTAAATTTTTTTAAACAAATAGATCAATATTTAATTAAAAGTGGACAATTAAATATTAAAAAGTGGTTTAATGAAAATGATTCTAATATTAAATATAAATCTATTATTAGAACAAATACTGAAAATTGTTTATATAAAAATGGAGCAATAAAAATTAAATTTAACAATAATAATAAAAATTTAAAAATATTATATAATAATAATATTATTAATAATAATAATATTAAATCTGGATTACCATTAAAGTCAAAAGTTAAATTAGTATTTGAATTATATATTTGGATTAATAATATAGGTTATGGAATATTAATTAAACCATTATTATTATCATTTAAAGATATTGAAAATATTTCTTTAATAGAAGATAGTGATGATGATAATGATAATGATAATGATATTGATATTTTAGATACAGAAATAGAAATTTAAATTTAAATTATTAACCATTAATATATATTTATATATTTATATATATATATTAATGAATAATTTCGATGAATTATTAGAAAAAATTAATTATATAGAAAATAATTCCAATAATAATTCTGATATTATTGAAAAAACTCTTATTATTTTAAAAAATAAATATAATGTTGATAATAGTTTAATTATTAAATTTAAGGATTTACATAATTTAAATAAAAAATTTTTTACAAAACATTCAAAAAAAAATATAAAATATAAAAAAGATTTATTTTGTTCTTTATGTCAAGATAATATTTTATCAAAACACCATAAAATATATTTAGATAAATGCTCACATTGTTTTCATAAAAAATGTTTAAATAAATATTTTAAATTTATAAAAATGAATTTTAGTTGTCCATTATGTAAAGTTTCTTACAAAGATTCTTTATGTAATATAATTAAAAAAATAACATATGAAACATTATAAATTATTTATTAAAATCAACTATTCTTTCAATTTCATTTTCATTTTTATTTTTAATATTTATTTTAATTATTTTTTTAATTTTTATTCGTTTTTTTGTATTTCGTAAAGTATCAGTTATTTCTTTAAAATTATTTAAAATATGTAAAACAATTTTATTTCTAATTACCCATCTAAAAAAATTTAATTGTCCAATTGTTGTTATAATATATTTATTATCATCATATTTAAATGCAATTTTATTTTTTAAATTTTTTTTATTTTTTCTACAGAATGGATCAAAAAATCTTTTATTATAAGATTTTAACTTATTTTTATAATCTTGATGAACATTAAAATTAATTTCTTCATTATTTCTGTTAATTTTATATATTACTTGATTAGGTTTTTTTGAATAATTAGTTACAAACCAATCTAAAATTCTTAAAGATAATTTTGTTTTACCTGTTATAATTGGAATTAGCTGACTTAATCTATTTTCATTATTATAATATTCATATAATGAAGATAATAATAAATCTTCTTTAGATAATATATTATTATTATTCATATAGATATTATTATTCATATAGATATTATTATTATAATATCTTTATATAAAGTTGAAATATATATATATTAAGACTTAAAGATTAAATCATATAATATAATATAATATGAGTACTGAAACAATGTCTAATACACAAACTAATGAAGAAACACTTTCTAAGGAAGAAATCAGCAAAAAATTAATTGAAAATAATAAGCAAATTATTCGATTGACAAGAGAAAATCTTCAATTAAATAAATCTCTTGAAAGAATTAATAAGAAGGATATTAAAGATGCTAAGAAAAACAGAAAAAGATCATTAAATCCTGATGGAACTCAAAAAGTTCATGATCCAGCTGGATTTAATAAAGCTACTGAAGTCCCGATTGAATTTTATCAACATCCTTGGAATGTTGAACCAGATACCAAACTTCCAAGAACTCAATTAACTAAGATGGTTTATGATTATATTAAGAAGAATGGATTACAAAAACCAGAAGATAAGAGAATTATTGATATTACTGGTGATCGTGGTATTGATATCAGAACATTATTTCATTTAACTGAAGATGATACTCTTGAATTTAAGAATTTTCAAAAGTGCATGAAGCGATTATATAATAGAGAAGAACTCCCAATTGAAACTCAAGAAGAAACTCAAGATGATAAAATGGTTTCTCAAGTTAAGGAATCTGAACAAGTTAATAAAGCTGAACCTAAGGCCAAGAAGAAGAAAAAGACTAAAAAGAAGAAGGGTAAGAAGGCTGCTGTTGTTTAATTAAATTATTTTATAATAAAACAAAAAATATATTTATATTTTTTATTTTGTTTATTTTTTAACCTAATATTATATGTCTATTATTAAATAGTATAAATTTGATTTCTTGTTTTATTTTTGTTATAACAATAGTTACCTCTCTTTTTTCAAGATATCGATTAAATTTTTTTAATAATAAAGGATAGTTTTTTCCTTTTTCTTCCCATTCCATTAGTTTATCTTCTAATATATTAGTTTTCTCTTCTATTATATCTTCTAAAAATTCATTCCTATCTGTTATATCCCATTTATTCCCATTATAAACCATCACATATGCGTTTTTTATATTTGATATATAAATATTATGATTCTCAGGTTTTTTAGGATTAAAATGGATTTTTTTTATAATTTGAGGAACACAAAAATTTGCTCTATTTAAACAAGATTTATAATCGGAATTAGTTAAATGAGATATATCTGTTTCCCGATATGCCAATAATTTTATATTATTTTGTATATTATTTATTTGAGTCATTCCATTTTTTTTCATTAATTTATCTATCTCATTTTGCTTTTTTACTATTTCTTTTTTCATGTGTTTTTCTTTATATTGTAATTGACTATTTAGTAGATCTACCAACTCTTTTAAATCAGTATATTCTTGTTTAGTTTGCTGGTCTTTACAATAATGTTTCTCATGACGACATTTAGACGTTAAATGTTTAAACGTCTTTTTACAAAAATTACATTTAAATTCGGACACCAAAATACCACTTTCATTTTTTGAATTTAATGCTAATTTATGTTCATAAAATGCTAATTTATGTTCATAAAATGCTAATTTATGTTCATTTTGTGCTAATTTATGTTCATCCTTATTTTTAAAATATTTTTCATAAATATCTTCTATTTTATCATTAGAATATATAGATTTACATATTGTTTTACGTTGTAAATGACGTATAAAATTTAATTTAATATTACTAGAATATTCACACCGACTACAAATATATTTACTCATTTACTATATATTTATATAATATATATTAATATTTATATAATTTTTTGAATAATTTTTGAATAATTGAACAATTAATGTTCAATTATTATTTTTAGATTATAAATAGTCTTTAAAAAGTGAATAAAAAGTGAACAGTTAGACCTAAATTTGAATATGTTCAATTGTTCAATTTAATTTTTAAGGGGGGGGGGGGGAGCCAGCCAAAATAAATTCTATTTATAAATAATTTATTTTTTGTTTTAGAAAAAATAAAAAACATTTTATTTTTTTTTATTATTTAATAAAATAATTATTATTCCAATAATTATAATCAAATATGCAAAAAATATTTTAAAATTTTCTGTTTTCATTTTTGTTGTAAAATAAGAAGCCAATGTTCCAATAGTAAAAAATAATGAAATAATTAAAGCATATTTCCAATTTATACAGGATTCTGACCCACATTTACTTTTTTGATAAAATATAACTGCAAATAAACCAATTGGTAATATTAATGATGCTAATGATGTTCCAATAGCTAATTTGTAACTTTTAAACACATTCATATAAATTAATAAAGGTATAATTAATATTTCTGCTCCTCCTCCAATAAATGAAGCAACAATTCCAGTTATTAATCCAATAAAAATTAATTTATAAAAATTGTTATCAATAATTTTCATAATATATATATATATATATAATATGAAAATTTATATAATTATAATAATAATTATTTTATGTATAATTAATTTAACTATAATTACAAAAAAAAAAATA
>ERZ807291.4693-NODE-4693-length-17834-cov-5.984139_pt1 | contig 17834 bp, 14 predicted proteins | sample MGYA00521257_ERZ807291 | MGnify/ENA primary metagenome ERZ807291 (study PRJEB31413, sample SAMN03169783) | marine metagenome | biome: Marine; feature: Water; material: Subsurface seawater | place: North Sea | collected 2011-04-28 | depth 1 m m ... | reverse complement strand
AAAAAGGTGTTTTTCCAATGGAAGAATACATGCGCGTGATTATGGTGAACCAAGTTGGCACGTTCAACGTCAGCCGGTTCGCAGCTGAAGCGATGGCAAGCAATGCCACGATTAATGATGACGGTGGGCGTGGCGTGATTATTAATACGGCGTCTATTGCCGCCTATGAAGGGCAAATCGGTCAGCTAGCCTACTCCGCCAGTAAAGGCGCAATCGTCGGTATGACACTTCCGATGGCCCGGGACTTAGTGCCCTACGGTATTCGCGTGAATACAATTGTTCCCGGTTTGATCCACACGCCGCTCTTCGATTCACTGCCTGACGAGGTATATCAGTCCCTCGAACGCACAGTGCTTTATCCTCAACGCCTTGGTAAGGCTGAAGAAATAGCGCACTTGTCTGTGTTTATCGCTGAGAACGACTACTTGAACGGCGAATGTGTGCGGCTGGATGGCGGCATACGAATGCAACCACGCTAATCTCCGGCGTACGAGCGTTACAAAAAAGGCGGCATTAGCCGCCTTTTCTATTTTTGAGATACGCAATAACGCTGACGTGTTACTGCCCTGCTCGGCCCTAACTGAACTCCTTGACGGTAGTTCTGTGTAACAGGCGATCGTATCCCTCGTAGCCACCGGTCGCGCGATGGAGCACTGAACGGTTATCCCATATTACAAGCATGCCCGGTTCCCAACGGTGCTTATACACGAACTCTTCTTTGCCTTGATGCTCGACAAGGCGCATCAAAATGTCGAGCGCTTCATCGTCAGGAACGCCGTCAATGCCGATAATATAGCCGACGCAGCCGAAAATGCGTTCTTCCTGTGTGTCAGGGTGTGGTGACAGTAAGTGATGTAAGGTCGTCGATTCAGCGGAGCCATCGGCTCTTATATCCATGCTTCGGTCGGTTTTACGGTCCTCGTCTCCATAAACTCCACTGGGTGCATAGGGCAATTTGGCGGAGTGGATTGCTCGCCTCCCCTCTATCGCTTTGCGTAGATCCGGAGGTAACGCCTTCGCAGCCGCGATCTGGTCTGCGAACCAAGTATCGCCGCCATGGGGCGGAATCGTAATGCCATAAAGACAGGTCGCCGCTGGTGGTTGTGCCTGAAAGCTCCAATCGGTGTGCCAATTCTCAGCGAAAATAGGCGCTTTCTCTTGTGCTTTTCGTTGCACCGCAATGATGTGATCGCGTCCTTGGATAGGCGCGATAAAAGGGTCGTCCCCGAAGGGACCAAATTTCAGACTTACTCTTTCAAGGGCATCATCATCAAGCCCCTGCTTGGGAAACGCGATAACGCGATGTGATAGTAATGCCTGCTTACACAGTATCAGGTCTTCATGACTCAAATCGCTGTCGAGTTGAAGTCCCGTCACAGTGGCTCCGCAGCTTGCATCGCTGGGCCGTATGCTTACGTTCATATAAGTCCGCTCATTCGGTTTAAGGGAGTACGGTGAGCATCATCAATGCCGTATAATTAGTCAAGTACGCCATCGGATAGTGTGTATTTGCCCTTCCCTATCCCATTTTATGTCCCCATTTTATGCTTTGCTCGGTGTCCGATCAGAAAATCTTGAACTTATTATGGGACACGGCATGTGAGAAGCCCGCTGCAATTACCCAACTTTTTGGGGAATTCGTTGTCTATTCAGTTCGGGCATCCTTTTGGGGATAACCGACGTACATTACTTTAAATGATTTACGTGAGATCGGCTCTCGTATCAAAGAACAAAGCAAAGGACATTTATGTTGGTAATAAAGCAAGGTGACCGCCGAGAGACTAATCTAGCCAAGATTTTAGCTGGCATCGCACTGTGGTTACTGTCCAGCAGCGTATGGGCGCTCGCCCCTACCGCTGCGCAGAGTGAAACGATCGAGTCTTTGATCGCAACACTCGAAGAGCGCCATTATGCAGGCAAGCGCTATGACGACCAGCTCTCTGCCCAGCACTTAAATGCCTACATTGACAACCTCGACCCGCAGAGAATGTTTTTTACCCAAGAGGACATCGAAGCGTTTTCGACGTGGGAAAAAACACTTGATGACTTGAGTCGAGCAGGTGATCTTTCGCCGGCGTTTAGTATTTTTAATCGCTATCACGACAAGCTGCGCACACGGCTTGAGCAAACGCTCGAAGCATTACCGGAGCAAGTGGCAGCTTTCGATTACGGTGTAAAAGAATATCTAGAAATTGACGGCAGCACCCGACCTTGGGCTGACAACACCGTGGAGTTAGATGAGCGCTGGAGAAAGCAACTAAAGAACCAGGCACTCAGCTTACATCTCGCAGAACAACCGTTAGAGGATATTCTTGAGACATTAACTCGCCGTTATCAAACGCGTTTAAACCGGCTTGATCAGTACAATGAACAAGACATCTTCGCGGTCTACGCAAATGCGCTAACAGAGCTTTATGACCCTCACACGTCGTATTTTTCGCCGCGCCGCGCGGAAAATTTCGATATCAATATGAGTCTTTCCTTTGATGGCATTGGTGCTGTATTACAGACTGACGACGAGCACACTAAAATCGTCCGATTAGTACCAGCGGGGCCAGCTGATAAAGGCGGTCAGCTTAAGCCATCTGACTTGATTGTCGGCGTTGGTCAAGACACCGAAGGTCCTATAGAAAATGTGATCGGCTGGCGGCTTGATGAAGTCGTCGATCTGATTCGTGGCCCGAGAGACACCTACGTCCGATTGGAAGTTATTCCTGCGAAAGGTAAAACAGATGAGCGCCGAATTATTGCTATTCAACGTAATCAAGTGAAGCTTGAAGAGCAGTCTGCACAAAGTGAGATTATTGAAGTTGAGGATGCTGATGGCCAATTACGAAAAATAGGCATCATTGATATCCCCGCTTTTTATATTGATTTTGCGGCCTTGCGCCGGGGTGATCCGGACTATAAATCGACAACGCGTGACGTTCGAAAACTTATAAAGGAGCTCGAAGCGGATGGAGCCGAAGGTCTCGTTATCGACCTACGTAATAATGGCGGTGGCTCCCTACAAGAGGCCAACGACCTAACCGGACTGTTTATTGAATACGGACCAACAGTGCAAATCCGCAGCGCTGAGCGTCGGGTTTGGCGCGATGGAAAGCGTCGTCGATCGGCTTATTATGAGGGTCCGGTTAGCGTTTTGATCAACCGGCTAAGCGCTTCAGCTTCCGAGATTTTTGCCGGTGCGATACAAGATTACGGTCGCGGTATTGTCGTCGGAGATCGATCGTTTGGTAAGGGCACTGTGCAGTCATTGCTAGACCTTCCTGAGGGCCAATTAAAGGTTACCGAAAGTAAGTTTTATCGTATTTCGGGTGATTCCACCCAACACCGAGGTGTTGTGCCGGACATCACCTTTCCGTCACTCTTTGATCACGAAGAGATTGGCGAAAGTTCATTGGACAATGCATTAGATTGGGACCAAATATCGGCGGTTCGACACCGAGATTATAATCAGCTGAACGCCCTCCTCCCCACGCTTACCGATAGGCACCAAAAGCGTGCGAGCTCAGATCCAGACTTCGTTTTTCTACTCGATCAAGTGGCTATGGCCGAAGAAACGCGCGGCCTTGAGTTACTGCCCTTATCGGAACAAGAGCGTAAGGCCATGCGCGAATCGCAGGAATCCAAAGCGCTAGCCATTGAAAACAAGCGCCGCGAATCTAAAGGGGAGCCCTTACTGGATAGCTTGGCCGACGAGCGGAATAGGGTTTCTATTGACACCCCCAGTGACGAGTCATCGCCTAGCGAGAGCTCTGTAGAGGGCACGGCGCTCGACGCCAGCCCTCCTGCTACTGAAGAGACTTCTGATGAGGACGAGGAGCAAACTGATGTGCTGTTACTTGAAGCCGGTAGGATTCTTGCAGACGTTATGGGACTAAGCACACCCCTATCCACTCCTCAGACTGCTTCACGCTGAGGGTGAGTACCAGTTGAGTTCCGAGTGGAGGCGCACCACATCGCCAATAATTAGTAAGGTCGGCGCTTCGGGTTTTTCCTCCGCCACCCGTTGATTGATAGAAGCTAACGTTGCGGTTATTACGCGCTGATTCGGTAGGGTTGCCTTCTCAACAACGGCGATAGGTGTTTCAGGGGAGCGTCCGTGGTCGATTAACGCCTGACTGATAATGTGAAGACCCGCTAGGCCCATGTAAAACACGAGGGTTTCAGTCGGGTTAAGAAATTGGTCCCAGGGGAGATCTAAGCGATGATCTTTGGTGTGGCCAGTGATGAAGCGCACCGACTGAGCGTAATCTCGATGAGTAAGTGGTATGCCAGCATAGCAAGCAGCACCTGAGGCTGCTGTGATACCCGGCACGACTTCAAAGTCGACGCCCTCAGCCAGCAGCTCTGCAATTTCCTCACCGCCCCTACCAAAGATAAACGGATCGCCGCCCTTGAGTCGTGCAACACGTTTTCCTTCTTTTGCTAAACGCAGTAACGCTGTATTAATGTCAGTTTGCGGCATCGCATGCTCAGAGCGTTGCTTACCAACATAGATTCGCTGAGCGTCTCTGCGGGCCATTTCAAGAATGCCGGGTCCAACCAATCGATCATAAAGAACTACGTCTGCGCGCTGTAGCAAGCGAAGCGCCTTAAACGTCATCAAATCAGGATCGCCAGGGCCCGCGCCAATCAGGTATACAGCACCACGTAGACTCGGATCCTTTTCAGCAATGCTGGCCGCGCTATCAAGCGTACTTTGGAAAATTCCATCAGCACTTTCTCGCTCGCCACGAAGTAACGTCGCTATAATTTCGGTATCGTCGAGCAAGCGCTCCCAGAATTGTCGGCGCTGGTCTTCTTCACTAAGGATAAGGGCAACCTGTTCCCTTTGCTCGCCCATAAATCGCGCGACATCGCCGTAACTACTGGGATAGCGACTCTCGATATCACTGCGCAAGCGCCGCGCGAGTACGGGGCTCGCACCACTCGAAGATATTCCAACCAGCAGTGGGTTTCGATCAACTATGGCAGGGATAATGAACGAACATAAAGCCGGGTCATCGACGACATTAACGGGTATATTTTGGGCCTGCGCTCTCGCGGATACAGATGCGTTGACCGCCCTATCGGGCGTTGCGGCTATGACAGCGCGAAACCCGGCGAGGGAGCGTTCATCCCAGGTTTCATACTCCAGTTTGCCAACTCCCCCAGCCATACTAACCAGCTCATCAGTGATCAACGGCGCTAATACATGTAATTGAGCGCCAGCTCGATGTAGCAAACGTGCTTTGCGAGTCGCAATGACACCGCCGCCGACCAAGAGAACTGGCTGCTCGTTGAGCTGAAAACAGACAGGCAAGTAATCCATTAACGGATACTTTCCAGGCCACCCATGTATGGTCGCAACGCATCAGGAACTATCACGCTGCCATCGCTTTGTTGGTAGTTCTCTAGCACTGCTACCAGTGTTCTGCCCACGGCAAGACCTGAGCCGTTTATCGTATTCAGTAGCTCGGGCTTGCCTGTCGCGGGATTACGCCATCGTGCTTGCATCCTGCGCGCTTGGTAGTCCTTGAAGTTCGAGCAGCTAGAGATTTCACGATAGGCTTGTTGGCCGGGGAGCCAGACTTCGAGGTCGTAGGTTAGAGCAGCAGAAAAACCGAGGTCACCGCCACAGAGAATAACTTTCCGATAAGGGAGGTCTAATTTTTTCAAGATGTGCTCAGCATGCCCAGTTAACTGTTCGAGCGCCCATTCCGATTGTTCGGGTCGAACCAATTGCACAAGTTCAACCTTCTCAAACTGATGCTGTCTGATCAGGCCTCGGGTGTCTCGCCCATAGCTGCCCGCTTCGCTTCGAAAGCACGGCGTATGTGCTACGAATTTAATTCCTTCGTCGCCAAGCTCACTATCGTCAAAAATACGATCGCGGGCGATATTGGTAACGGGCACCTCTGCGGTTGGAATTAAGTAGTAGCCCTGATCCCCTTCGAGTTTAAAGGAGTCTTCGGCAAACTTAGGCAACTGACCTGTTCCAAACAAAGACTCGCTGTTAACGATAAACGGTACGTAGAGCTCCGTGTAACCGTGGTTCACTGTGTGCTCATAAAGCATAAACTGAGCGAGTACGCGGTGAAGGCGCGCTAAAGCACCTGACATAACGGTGAAACGGGACCCCGTTATTTTGCCCGCGCTGTCACCATCGAGCTGGCCCATTGCTTCACCAATATCGACGTGGTCCTTGGGGCTGAAGTCAAACTGCTTTGGCGTGCCCCATTTAAGCACCTCGATATTGTCATCTTCAGTATTCCCTTCGGGCACTTTATCGTCGGGCACATTAGGGACAGCATGCAATAAAGTGTCGAGCTCAACTTGTACCGCTTTAGCTTCTAGCGTTGCGGCATCGATATCGGCAGCGATTCGCTCAAGAATGGTAGTAACTTCGGCTTTCGCCTCGTCAATGCTCATGCCTTGACCAACGAGTTCTCCAATTTTCTTCGACGCGGCTTTGCGCTCGGCGAGCAAGCTTTGAGCACGCACATCCGCAGATTTACGGCGTGCATCAAGCGCTTCGAAGTCTGCGATAGGAAAATTGAAGCCCTTGCGCGCAAGCGCGCTCGCGACGGCTTCAGGGTCTTGGCGAACAGCTTTGATGTCGAGCATGATGCCTCCTCGGCATGTTTTAGCAATAATCGTTCTTTAGGCGGCGCGCATAATAACGCGTCCGCCGGGTTTTTACCCGCTTTCGAATGCCATCAGGTGAATGCACGAGCCGCCAACAGACCCAATGCAGCTCCGGCGACACAACTGATCAAACTCAGCGAAGCATAAAGTAAGGACTGGCCAAATTCGCCACGCTGGAGCATATGAAGCAGTTCCAGAGAAAAAGTAGAGAACGTAGTAAACGCGCCGAAAAAGCCGATCACAACCAATGCACGCACGTCTGTATGCACAAGCCCGCGCTCGAGTAAAACGAACGCTATACCGATACCGACCGAGCCAACAACATTGACGAGCAGCGTGGCCGCAGGCCAGTTATCAGTAAGTTGTTGGCGGATTATAATACTGCAACCGTACCGCCCGCTGGCACCCATAGCGCCGCCAAGAGCGACTAAAAAAAACTGCCACAACATGTTAATCAGAGCCTCGTTGGATCGTGTTCACGCAGATGGGCGTCATCAAGCGCTTTTAGTTGCGCCAGCTTGTCCTGAATCCGAATTTCGAGACCACGATCGACAGGCGTGTAGAATTGCTGCGGACTCATACCTTCGGGCCAATAATTCTCGCCTGCTGCGTAAGCATCCGGTTCATCGTGGGCGTATCGATAGCCTTTGCTATAACCTTGGTCGGCCATTAGCTGTGTTGGCGCATTGCGCAAGTGATTGGGCACCTCAAGCGTGCCATGCTCCGCAACGCTACGTTGGGAGGCCTTGTATGCTAGATATACAGCGTTACTTTTCGCCGCGCAGCTCAGGTAGACAATAGCTTGTGCAATAGCGAGTTCACCCTCAGGGCTTCCGAGCCGCTCCTGTACTTGCCAAGCATTGAGGGCGAGTTCAAGTGAGCGTGGATCCGCGTTGCCAATATCTTCGCTGGCCATTCGCACAACACGTCGGGCGATGTATAAAGGGTCACACCCCCCATCAAGCATTCTCGCATACCAATACAAGCTGGCATCGGGATCACTCCCCCGGACCGATTTATGCAGCGCACTGATTTGATCGTAAAACTGATCCCCGCCTTTGTCGAAGCGGCGCAAACTGGCCTGGCTTATCTCGGCAAGAACGGCGGCATCAATGCGGCGAACACCGTAATCGTCAGTCGTCGCCAGATCTGCAGCGAGCTCTAATTGTGCAAGAGCCCGTCGCCCATCGCCGTCGGCACTCAGTGCTAGTGTATTTAGCACGCCTGCGTCGACTCCGACATCGACTAGGGCGGTGCTAAGCGCGCGTTCCATCAGGACAATGAGTTGCTCCGTATCAAGCGCACGTAGTTTGTAGACGCGGGCACGCGACAGTAAGGCAGAGTTTAATTCAAACGATGGGTTTTCAGTTGTGGCGCCAATAAAGACAAAGGTGCCGTCTTCAACATGCGGTAAAAATGCGTCCTGCTGTGACTTATTGAAGCGGTGCACTTCGTCAACAAATAACACCGTTCGCAGCCCGCGTGCGGCGGCGCCTCTGGCCGCTTGGACAGCCTCGCGAATATCCTTCACACCCGCAAGCACAGCAGACAGTTGTATAAACTGTGCTTCAGAACTGCTAGCAGCAAGCCGAGCCAAGGTCGTCTTACCCACCCCGGGAGGACCCCATAAAATAAAGGAATGCAGATTACCTTGCTCAATTGCTCGTCTAAGCGGCCTGTCAGACCCTAGAACATGCTCTTGCCCCACAAAGTCGACCAGCCGCTGTGGGCGCATAGTCGCAGCAAGCGGTTGTGCACCTTGTGTGGCGTCGCCGAAAAGGTCAGAGTCTTGCAACATAACAACTAGGACTCAGTACCCAAAAAGTCCACACCCTCTGGAACTACGAAGGTGAAATCCCCACGCGTAAGCGCCGTTTGCGGATCAAGTGTTAATTCGATATCGATGGTTTGCCCCACTGTATCGAGAATCATCAAGCCTGAGACAGCCCCGTCAGCGAACCTAAATGTTAACGCATCGAAAAAACGCTGAGGTGTTCGGGGCCTTAAGGTAAGGCTATCGCGTGTGCGGTCGATTTTATAAGCAACGGACAAGGTCTCTTCATCTTCAAGTAGCATTGCAAGCGGCGAAGCTTCCATCGCAGCCAGTGCTGATTGATTCACCGTTTCGAGATCTTGATCATACTGCCAGACATACTGCCCGTCACTCACGATGACCTGTCGGCCAGGCGCAGTGACTTCCCAACGAAAAAAATGGGGCTTAAGTAATGCAAAGGCACCCACACTGTTCGCTAGCGTGTTGCCGTGCCCGTCCCGAATAGCCTGGGTGAACTGGCCCGCTATGCTATCAATCATAAGTAGAGGGGTTTCCTCTCCGGCATTGACCTTCCGGATCAAACCTCCCAGCAAGCAAAGCGTTAACAGCAGAATGGTTGGCCAGCGATACTTTTCTCCGATCACGTTAATCCTCCATCGGCGGCGGCGCTAACACTTCCCGCTGTCCATTGGTTCCCATTTCGGTTACCACGCCAGCGGCTTCCATTGTCTCAATGAGCCGCGCTGCTCGGTTGTAACCAATCCGCAGCTTACGTTGAACGCTGGAGATAGACGCCCGCCTACTTTTACAGACGAAGTGAACAGCTTCATCATAAAGGGCATCTGCTTCTGGATCGTCACCATCACTGGCGGCACTTTGAAGTTCGCCCGCAGTAACAGGCGTTTGGCCTCCCTCGTCGAGAAGCCCCTCCAAGTAGAGAGGTTCGCCGCGACGCTTCCAATCAGCGACAACTCGGTGCACTTCGTCGTCGGAGCAGAATGCGCCATGAACGCGCATGGGCACGCTGGAGCCAGAGGGTAGGTACAGCATATCGCCAAAGCCCAAGAGTTGGTCTGCCCCTCCTTGATCCAGAATTGTTCGCGAATCAACCTTTGAACTGACTGAAAATGCAATCCTTGTCGGAATATTGGCTTTGATCAACCCGGTAATCACATCGACCGAAGGCCGTTGCGTAGCCAGAATCAGGTGTATGCCCGCTGCACGCGCCTTTTGTGCAATGCGTGCGATCAGCTCCTCTACCTTCTTACCGACAATCATCATCATGTCGGCGAATTCGTCTATGACAACGACAATACTCGGGAGTTTATCCAAGTGTGGATGCACTTGCTCTTCCTCAGGCGTCATTGCTAGCGGGTCGGGCTTCCACGTCGGGTCGGGAATAGGCTCTCCCGCCTTGTTAGCGTCGAGCACCTTACGGTTATATCCCGCTAAGTTTCGCACGCCCAGAAGCGACATCAGTTTATAGCGCCGTTCCATTTCGGCTACGCACCACCGAAGGCCATTGGCGGCGTCTTTCATATCTGTAATCACTGGGGTGAGCAGATGTGGAATGCCATCATAAACTGACAGTTCAAGCATTTTTGGGTCTACTAAAATCAAGCGAACGTCTTCTGGTGTCGCTTTGTAAAGCAAGCTAACCAACATACAGTTAACGCCGACTGATTTACCCGAACCAGTCGTTCCTGCCACCAGTAAGTGGGGCATTTTTCCGAGATCAGCAACAATGGGCAACCCGGCAATGTCGTGACCTAAAGCAAGTGTTAATGGCGATTTACTGTCGTCAAAAGTTTTGGAAGACAACACTTCTTTAAAGTTGACGGTTTGGCGGTCGGCGTTGGGGATTTCAATGCCCACGACACTCTTACCCGGAATCACTTCGACAACACGCACCGATATGACAGCAAGTGATCGGGCCACATCTTTTGCTAAATTGGAAATTCTCGATACTTTTACACCCGCTGCGGGCTGGATTTCAAAGCGTGTAACCACGGGGCCTGGGTAAACCGCGGTTACCTCTGCACTGATCCCAAAGTCGGCCAGCTTTAACTCGAGAAGCCGAGAGAGCGATTCCAGCTCTTCTCGAGAGTACCCTCTTCCGCCTTTATCAGGGCCTGGATCTAACAAATCGAGAGGTGGCAATTCACCAGCGACAGGCGCATCGAACAGCATCACCTGCTTTTCCTTCTCGACGCGTAAGCTAGGCTCTTGCTTGGAGACTAGTGCTTTAATTTTCGGTGGCGTACGTTTCTTCTCTTTTTCGACATACTGTTCAATCTGAACCTTTCTTTGCTCTTGTTGTTTCTCGCGCGCGCGTCGATCGGCCATGGCATCGCGCGTTGACACCATCCAATGCCAACATTGGCGCGAGAGCTTGATACATTGGTTACCCAAATAATCAGTGACTGCCAGCCAACTGATATCCGCGAACATCGTCAGTCCTGCTAAAAATACCGCCAATAAAATCAATCGCGCGCCAACCGGGCTAAACGCACTGTCGAAGCTCTGGCCAATCCCCTGACCCAGTATGCCTCCAGCGCCTTGAGGAAGACCTGAAGCACCTTGGTCATTCAGTGCTGCGATAGAAGTAGCTGCGATGATAACAAGCACCAACCCAAGCGCTCTGAGGCCAAATAACGTCCAGTCGGTCGAGAGTTGATCGTCGTCGCGCAAGAGAATTCGTCCGGCGCGATAAGCCAGCAAAACGGGAATCAGAAACGCAGCGTAGCCCACCAGAGAAAACAAAACGTCCGACAAGAACGCGCCGGTGATACCGGCTAGATTTCGAATAGGCGCGTCGGTACCACTGGCTGACCAACCTGGGTCGCTGTGATTATAGGTCGCAAGTGCAAGAAGCATGAACAAACAGCCTGCGGCAACGGTAACGAACAAAGCATCTCTTAATCGCCGTCGTGGGTGCGCTGTCTGATTGCTGTTAGAGCTTGATTGTTTGGTATTCGAGGCCACAAGGGTATCCGACGCGATGGTATTCCAGCAAAGTATGGAGTTTGAACGCTCAGGGCGACGAACACACACCGAAGCGCACTAAGTAACGCTGGATACCATACCACAGGAATGAGTATTTCATCTTGATTTCTTGTCGTTTTTCAGTGGCTTAACGAAACAAGCTAGTGCATGACACGATGTACTTTGTGGCCGTGCTCTGGGTGTTGTACCCTTGTCGCTCACTACAACTTGCTCTCATCGACACACATTAGATGAGACTTATCCCACGTTTGGACAACGCACAACATGACTACTCCTTCGCACCATCGATTAATTATCCTAGGATCCGGCCCTGCCGGCTATACGGCAGCTGTTTACGCAGCGCGCGCCAACTTGCAGCCTGTTGTAATAACGGGCATTCAGCAGGGCGGCCAGCTCACCACGACGACTGAAGTTGAGAACTGGCCCGGAGGTGCGGCGGATTTGCAGGGGCCACAGCTAATGCAGGAAATGCAGGCGCACGTTGAGCGTTTCGATGCGTCAATTGTTTTTGATCACATTGAAAAAGTGGATCTCAGTGCACGTCCCTTTCGGTTGGGCGGGAGCAACGACTACACCTGTGATGCGCTCGTAATTGCTACCGGCGCCTCGGCACAATACTTGGGGTTACCCAGTGAAGCAGCATTCATGGGCAAGGGTGTTAGCGCATGCGCTACCTGCGACGGCTTTTTTTATCGTAATAAGGAAGTAGCGGTAATCGGCGGAGGTAATACCGCTGTCGAAGAGGCGCTGTATCTGAGTAATCTTTGCAGCAAAGTACATCTTGTCCATCGTCGCGACACACTGCGATCGGAAAAGGTACTGCAGGACCGTCTTCTTGCTAAGGCTGACGAAGGCAAAATCGTGTTGCATTGGCATCGGACCTTGGAAGAAGTACTGGGGGATGCTTCGGGTGTCACAGGCATTAGGATTGCCTCTACTCAGGGGGAACCTGCTATTGAAATCCCGCTGGCGGGTGTGTTCATTGCCATCGGCCACAAACCTAACACTCAGATATTTGATGGTCAGCTCGCGATGGAGGGTGGCTACATCAGCATCAAATCCGGACTCAACGGCGAGGCGACTCTCACGAGTGTCGAAGGTGTTTATGCTGCAGGCGACGTTGCAGATCACGTTTACCGTCAGGCTATTACGTCAGCGGGCTTTGGATGTATGGCAGCCTTAGACGCGGAGAAGTACTTAGATGCATTAAACGACGGGCACTGAAACTAACGTTGTGGACTTTGAATTCCCCCCCACTGACAGCGCCCTAGAAGACCCCAACGGCCTCTTAGCCGTTGGGGGGGACTTGTCCCCTAAGCGCCTAGTCGCTGCCTACGCTAGGGGTATTTTTCCCTGGTTTGACGAATCTCAACCGATACTGTGGTGGAGCCCTAATCCTAGGTCGATATTGCTAGCGGGCAATTTTCATTGTTCTCGCTCGCTAAAGAGATCGATTCGCAAGGGAACGTTTAGCATTAGCGTAAATAGCGATTTTTCTGCGGTAATCCGCGCATGCGGGCAGCCGAGATCCAGTGGTCCGGGCACGTGGATATCCCCTCAAATGATAGTCGCCTATGAGCAACTTCATGAATTAGGGTTCGCCCACTCGATTGAAGTTTTTCAATCTGGGCACTTAGTTGGAGGATTATATGGCGTGGCAATAGGAAAAGTTTTTTTTGGTGAATCGATGTTTTCACGCGTGTCGGACGCGTCTAAGATCGCGCTAGCAACCTTGGCTAAAGCACTCGACTCCGGCCAGTTGTTGCTTGTTGACTGTCAGGTGGAAAACCCTCATTTGAGCCAAATGGGCGCCACCAATATTCCAAGACAAGACTTTGAAAAATTGCTCAGTAACGCTATAAAAGACGATCAACATTTGCTCGCTATGACGGGTACGTCGGCGGACAAGCTAATCCCCCGCTCTCATCCAGACTGGCTCAGTACTATTGGGGGAGATCCCGCGGGTCTATTGGAGAAACAGCTATGACTGCCTCGCTGAGAGATATACGTGTTTACACCACGTTTCCCCACGATTGCAGCTATTTAGAGGGCGAAGAAGCGACCACGTTATTTATCGATCCCCGTCAAAAAATATCATCAGAGCTCTATACCCAACTCTCCCTCATCGGCTTTCGGCGCAGTGGAGAGCATGTATATCGTCCACACTGCGCGCGCTGTAGCGCGTGTGTGGCGTCACGTATACCGGTTGATGCGTTCAAGCGATCAAAAAGTCAGCAACGTGTATGGCGGCGTAATCAAGATCTCCGGATCGTCGAGTCGAGCGATATTTTTGACACTGAAACCTTCGACTTGTATGCGCGGTACATAAAGGAAAGACACGCTGACGGAGACATGTATCCACCGGACAAAGATCAATACCAATCTTTCCTCAACAATGGGCTAGGAAATACGCGTTACTTTCGCTTGTACGATAAGCAGCGTTTGGTCGGGGTGATGGTTAGCGATCAAATGCTTGATGGTCTATCGGCTATTTACACTTTTTACGAGCCGACGGAGGAGCGACGGAGCTTGGGAACGTTCTCCGTGCTCTATCAAGTAGAGTTAGCTCGGACGTCTAATTTAGACCATGTTTATCTCGGTTATTGGATCCAGACCTGTGAAAAAATGAGCTATAAGGCCCGTTTCAAGCCGCTTGAGATGCTGGTCGGTGGCGAGTGGCAAAGAGAAGACGCTCTCTCTGGGCCGGATGATATTGCAGTGACTGAATTGTGTTTTGTGGAGAAACCCTAAAGGAGTGCTTTTGTGTGCACCGACTTTCGGGTACAGTTCAGCGCTATTTTAATAGAGGCTCAACCGTTAATGGCTAAAGAAGACCAAATCGAAATGGAGGGTGAAATTGTTGAAACCCTTCCAAACACCACTTTCCGAGTAAAACTCGAAAATGGTCACCTAGTGACCGCGCATATCTCTGGCAAGATGCGTAAGAACTACATCCGCATTCTTACTGGCGACAAAGTTCGCGTAGAAGTCACTCCTTACGATCTGACAAAAGGCCGCATCACTTACCGAGAGCGTTAATTCGGCGTACTTGCGGTAAGTAAGTGAGTAGACGTGGGCAGCGCGCGCCAGCACGATGCCCTACTGTCTTACGTCATCACTCAAACTTTTGTAAGGGCCTCTTGGTTTTCCGTTACTGCGACAACACGCAGTGCGGCTCCGTCAGGTTCTAGCACCACACTTGCAGTCCCGCCCTTACTTAACTCGCCAAAGAGCACCAAATCAGCAAGCGGTTTCTTGATGTGTTCTTGTATCACGCGTTCCATCGGCCGCGCTCCCATCGTGCGGTCGTAGCCTTTTTCAACTAACCAAAGTCTAGCGTCTTCATCGACTTCTAGCGTAACCCGCTTCTCATCAAGCTGCCCCTGGAGCTCCGTCAGGAACTTATCAACCACGGTTAGGATCACATCCTCACCCAGTGGTTCAAACGGTACAATTGCATCGAGGCGATTTCTAAATTCGGGGGAGAACATCCGGCTGATAGCTTCCAAAGAATCACTGCTATGGTCTTGATCGGTGAAGCCAATCGATCGTCGGCTGACGTTCTCTGCACCCGCATTAGTCGTCATTACTAAAATGACATTGCGGAAATCTGCTTTACGACCGTTATTATCAGTCAGTGTCCCGTGGTCCATTACCTGAAGCAGTATGTTGAAGACTTCGGGGTGAGCTTTCTCGATTTCATCAAGAAGCACGACCGAATGAGGATGCTTTGTCACCGCATCCGTGAGCAAACCTCCTTGATCAAACCCAACGTAGCCCGGAGGGGCCCCTATCAAGCGCGAAACAGTATGTCGTTCCATGTATTCCGACATATCAAAGCGCGTGAGCTCAAGACCCAATTGCAACGCCAGTTGCTTTGTGATTTCAGTCTTACCAACACCCGTAGGCCCTGCAAGTAGAAATGAACCAATGGGCTTATCACCAGACCGTAATCCCGCTCTTGCCAACTTGATGGACGCCACCAGCTGGCTAACGGCTTTGTTCTGCCCAAAGACGACCATTTGGAGGTTGGATTCTAATTTCTCGAGCAAATCACGGTCGTCTGAAGTGACGGTTTTTGGTGGGATTCTAGCAATTTTTGCCACAACAGATTCGATATCACTCGGACCAATAACCTTTTTACGTTTACTCGCAGGTAGCAACTGCTGATACGCACCCGCCTCATCAATGACATCGATGGCTTTGTCTGGCAGGAAGCGATCGGTTATGTACCGAGCGGCCATTTCTGTAGCCACCCTTAAGGCCTTATCGCTATAGCGTAATTGGTGATGCTCTTCAAACCGCGACTTGAGACCTTTTAAGATTTTGTAAGCATCATCGACTGAAGGTTCCATCACGTCGATTTTTTGAAAGCGACGACTCAACGCTTTGTCTTTGTCAAAAATGCCACGATACTCTGCAAAGGTCGTCGACCCGATACAGCGCATCTTGCCGGAACTTAGCAGGGGCTTAAGAAGGTTGCTGGCATCCATCACACCGCCAGAAGCCGCTCCCGCGCCAATAATGGTATGGATTTCGTCAATAAATAAAATGGCGTGTTCGCGATCCTTAAGGTTGGCTAACAGACCTTTAAAGCGCTTTTCAAAGTCTCCTCGGTACTTTGTGCCCGCAAGTAATGCACCTAAATCGAGTGAGTACACTACTGCATCTTGAAGAGATTCGGGGACGTCTCCATCAACAATTAGTTTCGCCAAGCCCTCGGCAATAGCGGTCTTTCCGACCCCCGACTCGCCGACGAGCAAGGGGTTGTTCTTACGTCTTCGTGCGAGGATTTGCGCAACACGCTCCACTTCCGCTAGTCGACCAATGAGTGGGTCAATTTGTCCTGTCTTGGCTTCTTCATTGAGGTTTGTTGCGTATTTGTCGAGTGGAGTCTCTTCAGGCGCGGCGCCTTCCTCGCTGGCCTCGGGGCTGCCGTTATCGCCGCCGAACTCACCCTCCTCGTCATCTTTAGCAATACCGTGAGTGATGAAATTAACGATATCAAGGCGAGATACGTCTTGGCTCTTTAAGAAATAAACCGCTTGAGACTCTTGCTCGGAAAATATGGCAACCAGAATATTAGCGCCTGTGACTTCTTGCTTGCCAGAGCTTTGGACATGGAAAACTGCGCGTTGCAACACTCGTTGAAAACCCAGCGTCGGCTGAGTATCGCGACCATCGGCTTCGTCGCCTAACAGCGGCGTCGTAGAATCAATAAATTCCACCAAATCGCCACGAAGTGCTTCGGTGTCTACCTGGCAGGCTTGCATAACCGTAAGCGCAGCCGAGTCATCTAGCAGTGCAAGCAGCAGATGCTCTACCGTAATAAATTCGTGCCTACGCGTGCGCGCAGTGCGGAAGGCTTCGTTGAGAACTTGCTCGAGTTCTTTGCTCAGCATGGCTTTTACTCCTCGTCTTCTGACGGCTCAACTTCACACAGTAACGGATGCCCGCTCTCTCTGGCATACTGATTGACCTGCATTGATTTCGTTTCAGCAATATCTTTGGGATAAATTCCGCACACCCCTTTTCCTTGAGTATGCACTGCAAGCATTATTTGGGTAGCTTTTTCTCGGTTCAGACCAAAAAACATCTCGAGTACCTCAATAACAAATTCCATTGGCGTGTAGTCGTCATTCAGAAGTACCACTTTGAATAATGGAGGTCGCTTGAGCTTGGGTTTTGCAGGGGAAACTGCCAACCCGCCTTCAAAGCCGTCATCATGCTCAGGGGATTGGCTACGCAATGGCTGCGTGTGTCGCTGGACCGACACCTTTCTAGGATTAGTCATCATTGGGTTAGTATAGTTCAAACTCCGCGACTTTCAGCCTTACATTTAATAGGGAGATAGCATGAATGTGGTAAATGAACTGCGACAACTTCTAGGCGAGACCGCAGTATTAGATGCCAATAGTCTTCGTGAACGCGCAGCGGGCATATGGCGTGCCACTGAACCCTTAGCAGGACGAGCATTAATTCGCCCTTCCACCACAGAAGAAGTTTCAAAGGCTCTCGTCTGGTGCGCTGAGCGCGGTTTAAAGGTCGTCACTCAGGGCGGTCTAACTGGTCTAGTTCATGGTGCAGACACTGACCCAGACTGCATCGTTCTCTCGTTAGAGCGCATGAACGCTATTGAGTCAATCGACGCCTCTCAGCGCTGCGCGGTAGTGCAAGCGGGCGTAACCTTGCAAACCCTTCAAGAAGCTGCTGCTCCACATGGGTTGATGTTTCCATTGGATCTAGGAGCCCGAGGCAGCGCCACCTTGGGAGGTAATGCAGCCACAAACGCCGGAGGAAATCGCGTCATTCGATACGGCATGATGCGTGACATGGTGTTGGGTGCCGAAGCGGTTTTAGCTGATGGCACTGTAATTAATAGCTTAAGTCCCCTAATTAAAAACAATGCAGGGTATGACCT
>ERZ807291.4689-NODE-4689-length-17853-cov-6.262445_pt1 | contig 17853 bp, 11 predicted proteins | sample MGYA00521257_ERZ807291 | MGnify/ENA primary metagenome ERZ807291 (study PRJEB31413, sample SAMN03169783) | marine metagenome | biome: Marine; feature: Water; material: Subsurface seawater | place: North Sea | collected 2011-04-28 | depth 1 m m ... | reverse complement strand
CTTGGAAAAGATCTTGCCCAACTAAGGTTCCCATAACTATCAGCAGAAATAATAAAAGCAGTTTGTTGCATGCTTGAAAAAACTAATTGTTGCTCACTTGAAACAGCTCCCGAAAAATCTCCTCCTATAAACAATCTATTATTACTAACCTCAAAATCATGCACAGAAACACTTTCATTGGAATCAAACCAAAATTCATCCAATACTTTAAATGTTTCATCAATTGTCAAAAAATGTGCTCTATTAGCAACGCTGGCTGCAGGTACTGTTAATGCAACATATTTGTCTCCTCCAAAGCTTTTAAAACTCTTCAACTTAGAACCTAAAATTAATGGAATACTCTTACTTGTAGATAAATCTCCTTCTGCCGAAAATCTGCATACAAAAAAGTTTGATGCATTAGACTCTAAACTATTTGCATAATCGTCAAAATAAAGATCAGAGGAATAATTTCCCGCGAGAACCACATCCCCTCCGTTATCAACGAGTAAGCTTAAATTGTTTAAAGGAGTTGTTGTCCCAATAGTTTTAATCCAAACCAACTCCCCAATATCTGAATATGCGGCAAGAAAAGTACTATGATTAAAATCCGATGAAACTCTTTTTGAAGAAACGGTCAATAATCCTGAAAAATCCCCTGCTATATAAGTTCTCTCAGGACTTCTTGCTATTTTAACTAAACTCACATTCTCTGCGAAGAATTCTGAATTAACTCTCCATGCCGAGAAATCACTTGCCAACGATATCCATGACGATGTTTTCAAATCAATAGCATCTGTGAGTTCACCGTTGATTTCTAGTGTCTGAAAAGATGAGGAAATTATATCAACTTCGTCATTTTTTCGCCACCCATATTCCTTACTTTCACCAAGAAACTTAATCCGGTTTTCACTTAAAACTAGAGCACTACCTTCGTACTCTTTTATTAGGCGTCCTGCATGGGCTTTATTACCGAAAATATCAGCCACCTCGTATTCCATTTTGCTAAAACCATAATCATCAGTCCCCCCTTCTGTAACTTTCACATCACTAGTTAAATCATTACTCCTTGCATCCGTTGCATCGTAACCGCGTTCTTGAAAAGGTCTAAGGTTTGAAATCCTCACAACAGAATCCCCCTGTAATATAATTTTGGGTGGTCTTCCATCTGTTACATTTATTTCAAAATCCAGCTCCTCCGTACTACCCTCTCCTCGCACACTTACTACCATACTGTAAACCCCGGCACTTCCGATCGGTGCAACTCCACTGATCTCGTAATTATCATCCGTTCCTTGCGAGAGGTTTACCCACTCAGGGCGGTGCAATATTTTCATTTCAATATCAGCTAATTCATTAGATGAGTTAACGAATATTATTTGCGAGAAACCTTGCGTTTCTTTTATTGAAATTGGTCCGCTTACACCTGAGACGGTCAGATTATTATCCCAATTAACAATTGGTTCAATAACTATGGAATCACTACTAACACCATCGGTAGATTTTATTTCAAATTTATCATAATTTGATTTTATTGCTGTTGGTTTAAAAAGGAATTTGCCAGGAAGACTACCATTTCCCTCTACAACTATTTCTCCATCGGTATATTCATCACCATCAATCAATGACCACATGAGAATGTCACCATCTAAATCGATTGCTCTCATTGAGTCGTAATTAGAAATGGGAACCCCATCCTGGCTAAAAATTACCTGCAGTGCAGTCGGTATAATTGAAGGGGGTGAATTGACTCCATTCACATCAAAAGTAATACCCTGATTTGAAATTAATCCCGTATCGTCAATTAATACAATAGTGTATGGAAAAACCTTTCCATTTACTCCAACTTGAGGAACTCCACGGAGAAAAAACTCACCTTTTACATTTCCTTCATCTACGCTTAACCAGGGGTCAACTTCCCAAGAAGGGCCAACAAGGCGGCATTGAATCTCTTGAGAATCAACATCCCCAGCAAGTATCTTCAATTCAAATAAATCACTCTCATTAACAATATAAGAGGATTGCAATGCAGTGATAAAATAAGGAGGATCAGGAACTTCAGACACTCGAATCTCAAAATCCATTTCAGTAGTTCTATCACCTTCATCCATAATTAAACTGAAATAATCTATTCCTGAAAAGTTTTTTGGCGGAGTGTATTTGAAAAGACTGGGTTTCCCTCCTGCCCCCCCAACGCTAAGATTGCTACCAATGATAGAGTTTCTGGCAATAGACCAATTAATTTCAGCGTAATCATCACTATCAGGATCAGGGTTAACTGCCATGAATCCCTTTGGGTTTGTCCAATTACTTATTTCTTCATCTTCTTTGAGATAAAGTGTAATATTTTTCAAAACTGTACTAGTTTTTAGTGATTTAAATACTGGCGGAAAATCTCTTACGATAAGATTGAGTAAGAATGTTTGAGTTGTAGTGTTACCAGCTAAGTCAAAAACATTAATCTTTATTCTGTGTAATCCAGCATCGGAGATACTCGCATTTCCGTGAAGTTTCCCTTGCCCATTTCCCTGATCTTCAAATTTCAGCCAACTTGGAAGAGAGGCGGCAATTACAGTTAATTCATCTTCGGGCATATCTCCGTCAGTAGCTTCAAATTGATAAGAAAAAGGCTGATCCTCATATGCCTCCTTGGGTGGAGATGTTAAAATAGCGGGAACATCCTCAACTGGACTTATATTAATAGTAAAACTTACCTCATCAAACTTTGAATCTCCATTTGTTGTGCCTGAGTCATCCACTCTTACAGTAAATTGGTCATTACCATAGTAGTCATTGTGAGGCGTGTAGAAAACGGATTGTAAATTTGTAGCGGCAGAAAAGGAAATATCTCCATGGTTAGGACCATTTATAATACTCCACACATGACCACTAGATTGATCTTCATCGCTCACTGTCAGATCGATTAACTTCGCAGAACCTTGATCTTCATCTATATCCAAGTCATCAAACCCAACATTAATTTGAGGTGGATAATTAAGTACAACCACTTTGATATCAAAAGAAAGAGTGCTGAATAGATCTGTGTGATCAATCACTTTTACTTCAAAGGTGCTATTTCCCTCATCCTCTACAGCGGGACTGCCTGACAAATAAAGTTCACCTGATGTAAAATTACTTTCATTTACTGATAGCCAGTCCGGTTTAGAAAGAATTTCATATTTATTCAGATCATTATCACCATCTATAAAAGTAACCAGTTGCTGGACAAGATCGCCATCTTCATAACTTAAAACCAAACCATTTTGGTTAGAGGTAAAAATTGGCGTATCATCAGCACTTAAAATCGTAAAATAATATGTGAATTCATCTGTATCAATACCATCACTCACTTCAATAGTAACGAAATCATTTCCATAGAAATTCTTAATGGGTGAATACTTTATAAATGAGAAATCATCTTCATCAGTAGTAATGACGACTTCTCCATTTGATGGTTCCGCAACGACTTCCCATAACAATCTTTGATTATTTTGATCTGTGCAAGTTAATGGATTCTGCATTTCCCAATAACCATCCTCTACCATTTCAACATTTAAAGATTCACCTTCGTTGATCACAGGTGGAGCATTTTCAAGTAAAACATTTACACTAAATGTTTGAGTGCCATGCAAACCGGTATTATCAACGACACCTAATGTAACTTCAAATTCCCCTACATCACCTACATCGGGTTTTCCTCTTATACTAGCTTTTGTAATATTGCCTTCTGAATCATCAACCGTATTAAGCCAAGATACATCTAGTGGAATATTCGAAAAAGTGACGGATTGGTTTACATCACCATCTACTGCAAAGTAATTATAATACCACTCATATCCGACAACTGCATCGGTGTATTTTGGGACTGAACTTATTACCGGATTATCCTCTACACTTCTTATGCTGATTGGAATGGTAAGAGTATCGCTTGAATTACTATCTACTGGGGGGTTGAAAATCTTTACCCTGACATTATCAATTCCACTAAAGTTTCCATCAGGAGTGTAATCTATAAAAGCTGCACTCCCCTGAATATCTAATGTAATATCGCCATAACTTGGCTGCTCCAAAACCTGCCATTCCACAGATTCATTTGGATCATCACTGAGGTCATAGTAAGTCAAAGGGATTCTTAAACTTACATCTTCGTCAGTAAAGCGGGTTTCATTATCTTCATTATAAAATGTCGGCGGATAATTAATTGGAATGACTCTCACTAAGAGAATCTTAGAGTCACTCAATCCCCCAGGGTCTGTTACAGTCAAAGTAACTTCATCAGGACTAGCTTTATAATCATTCCAATTTGGTTTACCGTTTAAAGTGTTGGCACTAACATTAAAGTCTAACCATTCAGGTAAACCTGATACATGTACTGCATGTCCTGTATCTCCATCGATATCCTCCCAATCAATTAGGTAAGTAAAATCAATACCTTCAGCTGCAGTTGCAATGAGCGAAGAGTTAATATCAGGAGGATCATTAACAGCCGTAGTGGTAATATTAAAGAGGAGACCCACCGACTTTGATGGTACACTGGAATCATACAACTCAATATCAAAAGTATCTGTCCCAACGAAATCTTGATTGGGAGTATAAATAATAGGTGAAATACTAGAATCCGGATCGAAAGAAGTAATTCCATTATTTGGGGTAGAGACCGAAATGATTGAAAACCCAGATGTTGTTTGATCGTCACGAAATTCTAAACTGCCAATTGAATCGAGCCAGTCAGACTGACTAAAGTCTTCAGGCAAAGTAACAGAAATCGAAGAGATTGAAGCACCATGTTGATCGAATATTTCGGGCGGTAAGTTTCTTGCGTAAATTGTAAGTGTAAAAGTTTTTGCAGCATCAACCGTCCCCGTACCATCGGAAACAGAAAGATGAATGTCCAAATTTTTTGATGAAGCTCCATCAAGAAGATCATCGTCCGTAACCTGACCACTCAACACATTCCCTGAAATATTCAAACCCGCAGGTAGAGAACCTGCACTAATAATTAAAGCGTCGCCGTCAGCATCAATCACATTAATTGTAAATGAAACATCTTCCCCAATCCAAGTGGCATTTAATTCTGAAGTCTGATTCGAATCAAAAATAGGAGAATCAGGTTGACTAGTTACATTGATATCAAAAGTTCGTGACTGATTACCGTTAATAGATTGAGATTGAATGGTAAAAGAGTGTACTCCACTAAAGTTACCCTCTGGGATGTAAGAAAAATTTCCCTCCACTGGCAGTTGAGTGTACTGACTAGAAGGTGCTGTGCCTGATGAAACTGTCCATGAAAAATTACTCTCAATAGGGTGCTCGGTCTGAAAGATGTAAGATATTCCAGGCAAATAATCTTCTAAAACCTCAAAAGAATTAGGCGTATTAATAAAAAACAAAGGGTCCACTGCGATTTCACCGTGCTCTTGCCATGCATCATTATAAAAACCCTTGCAGGAACCAGCAAGGTCACTAGTAGCAGAATCTTCGTGACTACCGAGAATAATAAATCCTCTACTTGCAGTAACGGGTAGAGATTGAGAATCCAATAATGTGGACCCATTATTATCAAGTGTTGAAATCAATCGCCAGTCACTAGAATTAGAATCATGCATTTTATACACATACCCCATACCACTGGTGCCTACACCTGGTGCAGTCACGATAATCAAATCATCAAGAACCTTTAAGTCAGATGAAAAACCTTGCTCATTTTCATCTGTCGGTGGGATTAGTTTAGCGGTTTCAATCCAAGAATTATTTTCTAATTTAAAGATGTAAACGGCACCAGTATCTGTAACATTTCCATCACCATTCTTAGCCCCTACAAAAGCAAAACTTTCATTAATTTCTACCGTATGCCCAAAATCATCACCCGGAGATAATGAAGTTGTTAAAACCGTAGGGTTACTGGACCATTCGCCACTTTCGTTCCTTTCAAAAATATAAGCCTGCCCTCCCGTACTTTCTCCAGGTGCACCGACTATAAGAAAATTATCTTTAATTTTTTGGTCGATACCAAAAGAATTTGTGGTTTCGTTATTATCTGACCATAGTGTTTTAGCATGAACCCAAGAGGAGTTATTATTTTGGTTAAAGACCTCTACACGCCCAACTCTATTACCAACCACGAGAGGAGAAATACTAACAGTGCTCCCATTCAAGTCAGCAGACAAAGCAGAACCAAATGATTGAAAAACACCTTCGACCGGATCACTAATTTCGGTAATCTTCTCGTACACTCCGCTTACTCTTTGATAAACCAATAATTTCCCACCTAAAGAAGAAGAGTTTGGAGAACCGATAAAAAGGTATTCTCCTGAGATATTTAAAGAAGCACCCCACCAACCTTCATCCCCAATCTCAGGATCCAAAAAATAATCCTGTGATAATTCGAAATTAGAATTTCGATTAAACACATAGATTCTTCCATTATCAGAATTTTTCCCTGGTGCACTTATAATGGTTTCATTCCAATCATTTATCACCATTTGATATCCAAAAAAATCATCAATGGATAAATCGTTCGAAACAATGAGTCCTTTTTCCTCATAAGGAATAACAGAAATTGTTCCATTGAAGTCATGATCACTCGGGTCGAAATAAATAAATTGACGAGGAGAACCAGCGGTTGGCTGAAAAAAAGTGTATTCATTAGCAGTTGAAGTCCTGGATGGAAACACTTCACTGGAAACATTCATGTCTCCGATTTGTTCGCTTATGTAAAGATCACCGCTTGTGCGTGAGAGCTTATAGTACTGATTTTCAAAAAATTGATAGGATCCTAAAGGATCGTTAATTGTTGAGAAATATGGATGATTATTACCTTTTAAACTAGGTGAAATAAAAGAAACAATACCCCATGAAAAAAGGACACTAGAAATAAGCCTTAGGCTTACGATCCAAAAGGTCTGTTGAGCAAACGGGCGATGATGCTCTTGCATAAATAAAATCTCATAGAAAACAAAGATTTATGCAAAACATTTTAGCTAACAACTTATAAAAAAACTAAATTTAAAAGCGTCTTTGTGGCACGCTACGAACATAGCGTACGCGTTGGACAATAGGAACCCGTCTAGTTAAAGGAGTTAACCTTACAGGTTTGGGTCTTTGTGGAGGAACAACCCTTTTCACGCGAGGAGGAAATTTCGGGGATGAAATACGGGGAGCAAATCTTGCTTTGGGTGCTAGTGGTGCCTTGGATGACTTTTTGAAAGACGAAAACGAGGGAATAGTCTGTACACTTGAAGTCCTAGGAACAACCGGTACTGATGGTACATCTCTGTACCCAAAAGCATGATACCCTAATGGGTAAATAAAAGGGGATACACTAAGACAAAACAGCAAACTTTTCCACAGGATAAGCCTCTGATAATTGATCGAGTAGCCAGGGAGTGGGTTCATAACTAGTGAAAATTTCGAAGGATTCACCATTTTTGTGCATTTTAACGCTTGTAACATTAATTTCAGGTGTCTTAGGCGGTGCATAAAGAATATCGTCGTGAGAAGCATTCATTTTTGAATTAAATAAATCTGGTGTCAAGTTTCCTCCAAGATGGTCACTTCTTCCAGTTGCAATATGACATGTTCCAAATATTTTCTCATCTTGAATATCTTTGCCTGAAAATGGGAGAAGTTGAGTACCAAAACCAAGTTCTCCGAGTATGCCAGTTGCAGGGTCATCATTAAGTTGTTTATTCCTTGCATTAACATTGTCGATGTTACCTTGCAAATACTTCGCTTCCGTAATTTTACCATCTTTGACGATCATTTCAGCAAGAGTACCATCGGAATACCTGAAAGGAAATGATCCCTCAGCACCTTCGGGAACAAAATAAACTTCTCCTGCTGGAAGATTGGCAATATCAGGTTTACCGGCTGGGCAAAGTCCATGACTTTTTTGTGCATCTTGTTTGTTGCAATGCAAGAAAAGTTTGTAAGAGACACCAAGAGTTTCGAAGCTAATTTCAAATTTATCCGATTGGGTTAGCACATTTCTATATACTTCGGCTTGTTCGCTAATAAAGTTATAATCAACTGAAAGTCCTGAATTAAGGATAATGTCATTCAGACCGTGGAGCGTTGCCCCACGAAACCCATATTCTTTGGCTTTCGCAGTTAATGGAGCAGTTAGCGAAAAATCAGTGACTGCGAGAATTATGTCATAATTAGGATAGATGTCTTTATCGAGGGATAGGTATGTACCCTTGTCGTCCATTGCACCGTCTTCTGGGTCAAGGTTACTTCCATAAGTTGTTTTGTAAGCAAACATGTTAACATTGGTCGCATTAAATTCTCTACCGATGCTCCCTCGTAAGGGCTCCAAAAATTTGGTCACAGCATGCTGTTGAACTGCAAACTTTTCATTACTCAAAAAAGAATATTCTTTCATGAGATTCAAGTCAGGTAAATCAACTAATATACAGACTCGGGCCGAATTTTCGGGCTTCCCGAAGCAAGTTGATAGCAACTTGATAAGATTAAACTTTTCGAATTCATCTAAACTTGGTGTAAACATGAAATACAAGATATATTAAAACTCCAAATAACCAAGCAACAAGGTAATAGTATATAGTAACACTGTAGCAGCGCATGCAGACAAAGCCTTGTCATAGTCAGTCTTTGTAACTGCTTTGCGTAAAATAAACAAGACATAGAACCCAAGTGGTGCGAGAAAGATAGTAGTCCAAGCGCTAGGTATTAGAAATGGAATTAAAATGGTTGAAACCAGAATACCCAAAAGAAAAAGCACCAATCCAAATTTCTTTCCGAAATATACAACAAGCGTTTTCTTCTGAACTTTTTTATCTTCCTCATAATCTCTGTAATTATTTACGACTAAAAGATTATTTATAACAAAGCCTACTCCCAGGGGTAAAATCCAGTTAGGTTGCCACAGTTCACCTGCGGATAAAATGAGTATGTAATGTGTAGCCTCTACCCCTACCAAGCCAAAAAAGAGAATCACAAAAATATCTCCTAAACCATTGTAAGCCAAAGGATAAGGACCTCCAGTATAACCGACCCCGCAAATCAGACTTAAGAGTCCGATAACCAGCAGGTATCGACTACCACCAACCAATTCCATAACCACAATACCGACAACGAAACCCAATATAAACACAAGTAGTGTAGCTAAGAGCATTACTTTTGGTTGTACCAAGCCAGCACTTACCATTCTTTTAGGTGCATTTATTCTTTTATCATCTGCCCCTTTGATAAAATCAAAATAATCGTTGGCAAAATTCGTACCCACTTGAATGAACACACAATATATCAAGCAAAGAAAACCCATAAAAATCGAAACATTCTTAGACTTCTCGTATGCAAGGAGGAAACCTGCGGTAACAGGTAAAATCGAAGCTACTAAAGTTTTAGGTCGAGTTGCTAGCAACCAATGCTTGAACATTACGGTTCTCTTAGCGTGTAATTGCCATAGGCAATCGGAAATGATTTCGATACTTCCCCGGAACCCGCCGGTACCCTTCATCACTTGTCGGGTCCGGCACCTTGTAAGGCCACTGAATATCTACTTGAATTCCTAAAAAACCATTACTGGGATGATGTTGGTGCCTATGATCCAGGGGAAATTGAGAGCATTTAATTAAAAAATATCTTTCCTCTTCTGGAATCCACCGGATCGAATATGGATAAGTTTCTTTGTGGCTATCATCAAAACCATTCAAAGACACAGGCTCTTCTGTTGTTTGATTAAAATAGATGACTCCACCCATTTCTTTACTCAAAAGCTCTTGATTTGGTCCCTCTTCAAGCTGATCACCATTGAGAAGGCTTAATGGTGAATTCTCTACCACTTGCTCAAACGCTACAGCCCCGCCCTCCCGTCGGGCAACCAACAATAGATCAAACTGCGTGCCTGATTCTCGTGGTGAGTCAAAAGAACTATACAAACCAGAAAGACGATTCGTCCCGGCTTCCACCATCGAAAAGCCCATTCTTTCAAATTCGATGTGTATACCATCGACTAACCCATATGCAGTATCTTGCTCCCTGACTTTACTAACACCCTCAACACTCCATGGCAAAAAACCGAGTAACCCACCAATTAAGAAAGCAAAAACTGCCAAAGCGATAACTACCTCTAATAAAGTAAATCCTTTTTTTATTTTCTTTAAAGTTAAGCTCATTCCGCTCCAAAGTCGTTTACATCTAAAACAGCAAAGCCACCAAATCTTCTGAGCAATATTCCTGCAATTGCATTGGCGTCATTAAAACGTAACGCTTTATCTTGATCCGCCGGGTTTGGTTCACCAACTGCTAGAACTAGTTTGGGGGGTTGAGTAATTCCTGAGGCATCTTTTTTACAAATTAAATTCCCAAAACCACTAAAAGCCATGTAGGTGAAACTTTGATCCCCTCCCTCTTTCCTCATTCCTTTAAACGCATCATTCAATAGAAACTCTTCTCCGTCATCATGACTCCAAATTGAAAAAGCGTCATCTCTCCAGTCATCCCCCTGAAATGAATAACCTTCTTCACTTGGAACAAAATAAATTCCATCTGTAAGAAAAGCTCCCTCCCCAGCAACCAGCCAATTCTCTGAGTCATTGGAGTCTTTAGAAACAATCTCCAAATAACGATGATATTTTTCTTCATCCGCAGGGTCGTTCCATACAATTAATCGAGTTTCTCTTCCTGATAGGGCTGCCTGAGCACGAGCCTTTTGCACAAAGCCGAGTAATTCTCGTTGAGCTGCACCGAGTTCATTCCCTCCTCCCCCCAATAAGCTGAATCCAATCAACCCCATCATGACTCCCATGATCGCAAGAACCACAAGCAACTCCATAAGTGTAAAGCCTTGGTTGCTTCGATTCATAACCTAAAGAAAATTCACTTAATCAGACAGGAACTTTTGAATATCCCAGGAAAAAACATTTTCAGAATCCGCTTCTCCAGTTGGGTCTTCAAGAACAAATATCCCTACCTTATCGCGAATCACTTTAAATTTCTCCGCAGCTTCTTCGACTACTTCACTATCGTATTCGCTCTTGAGAGAATCTTTAATTCTGTTCACGACTTCGGAACTAAGCTCGATTAATCCATCTCCATCCTGATCAACTACAATCTCAATATTTCGACCACCCCAGGCGTCTGCGAGATAACCATCCTCCCCAAATTCATCGTCCGTAAAGGAGTGAAATTGTCGAGCTTTCCGATTCTCTTTCAACATGGTATCGTCAAGTTTAGACCAAGATTGTGATTCTATATCCCACTGCATACCCTTTAGTGCGGCAATAAAAGACCCATGATCTTCATCTTCAGACAACAAGGTTGGATCTCCCTCTTCATTTTCCAAGAGAAAGGGAGGGAAATATTTATAATGTTCTTTATATTGGTACAATTGGGTAACCCATGATCGGAAAATTGCTTGCGTTTTAGTAGCTTTCGAACCACTGAGAAGATCAAAGACTTTGGGACCGATCAACCCCATCAGTACCCCCAGGATAGCGATCACAACCAGTAGTTCTATTAAAGTGAATCCTTTTTTACTCTTCTTATTCATATTTTAAAAATCTAATAAATGGACTACCATTTACCTGGTTCAGAGACAGGTATATTGTCTTCATCAATTGTAGCCTTATCCGGAGTACTCGTGAGTTCGGTACTGAACGTAGATGACCGCTTATCTGGACCTTTACTGAAAAGTAAAAAACCCGAATGTCCATCGGAGCGGGGATATTCGTAAACATAGGGTGACTCCCATGGATCAATCATAAAGATTTCTTCATCTTCACCAATATTTCCCAGTAACTGCTCACCTGTGAGTGTGTAACTCTCAATCCCTGAATCTTCCACTTTCCCAAGCGTAAAACTGTCGGACGCCAAAAATGATTTACCTCTCTCATCTTTTTCAATCTCTAAACCATCAGTATCCAACCAACCGGATAAAGACATAAAAAGAATCTTGCCTCGTATCTCCTCACTTTCTGAACCCCCTGCCAATGGAAAATCCCCATGTTCAGATTTAAATTGCTTCAAGGATAGCGAAATAGTTTCAATTTCTGACTTAGCTTTTTTTTCCTCTTGGGCACTAAATAAATAACTGGCACCCGTAAAAATAATTCCAAAAAGAGCTCCAATAATGACCATTACAGCCATCAGTTCCATGAGAGTAAATCCTTTGGTATTTTGTCTATATTTATACATCAAAATAATAAAGATTCATTAAATCTTAATACTTTGTCAATGATTTCATGTAGAGAGGAAATCTCAAACTATCTCCATAACTTCCTCGCAATGGTCCTTGCCTCAGGAAAGCCAAAACAAGAAAGACCTAATGTATAAATAATGACTCCTAATGGAACCACGCAAAGTAAGAAAATTATACACTCAATCTTAGTAGTGGGTGAAAAACTGAAGTAATCTGAATACCATAAAACCAAAGACATTAGAACTGTAGAAAGTGCGATAGGATAGGGATAAAAAGGACGGTTACCTGAAAGCAGTTTGATACTGATCTCATCCGACCTTATCGCAAGATACAGAGTTTGGACCGCTGCTGCCAAGACATTCGCCCATGCTAAACCCTGAACCTGATAATCAGAAATCAGGAGCAAACAAAAAATAAGATTACTCAGCATACTTACAACAGCAGCCTGTAGTGGGAAACTCATATTTTTCTTTGAATGATACACTTTGACTAAAAAAGTTGAAATTGCATAAAAAGGTAGCCCAACACTCGAAATAACCAAAATTATTTTTGCTTCTTCCACCTCCTCTGCCCCAAACTCACCCCATTGAAAAAGGGCCGTTAATATTGGTGCCGCTAAAAAAGCTAAGCCCGCAGCAGCCGGGATGGTCACTCCGGCAGTCAAACGTAAGCCTCTTGCTACAGTTTCCAAGAATTTCGCACGATTTGCACCCGACGCGGTTTTTGCCATTTCAGGAAAAAAAACGGTTGAAATTGCAATGGCAAAAACACCTAGAGGCAGCTCAACTAAACGGGAAGAAAGAAACAAATAAGATAACCCGCCTCCATCCTCGAGAGAATAAGCTAATAAACGGGAAATTAAGATATTAACCTGTCCGACTGCGGCACCTAAAGCACCCACCCAAAATAAAGATTTAATCTGTTTCATCTCCGTAGATTCACTCATCGAAATCCGCCAACTCCAATCCATTGAATTTCTTAATTTCAACCAAGGAAGTGCGAGTTGTAAAACGCCTGCAAACAAGACACTCATGCATAGCAGTGCAGCAATATCAATCATCGTTAGGTCAAAGAAATATTTTCCCAAAACCATCGAAGAAATCATACACAAATTAAGTAATACCGGAGAAAATGCACCCTCGAAAAATCTACCCGTACTGTTGAGAGCTCCTACCATGATAGCTGAGGCACAAATCAAAACTACATAACCAAAAGATATGCTGTTAAGAAAAAGGCCTTTTGACCATTTAGTTTCGCCACCCCACTCTGAAACACTTGCGTAATAGGATAACAAGCAAACCAATAATGAAATAATTCCAAGAAAAACAAAGAGCCTTGAAGTAACTTGACTCAATAACAAGAGTGCTTGTTTTTTCGATTTATTTAATGTTTCTGAAAAGACTGGGATAAAAGCAGAACTTAATGTTCCCTCTCCAAGCATTCGGCGAAATAAATTAGGAAAAGTAAAAGCTAGAATGAAAGCTTCTCCTACAACAGATGCTCCAAAACACCCAAAAAAAAGTACATCTCGGGCAAGCCCCAAGAACCGTGACAACAATGTCAGGGAACTAACAAGAGATAATCGACCAGATATCCCTCCCATTAAAGAAGGTAAAATGAAAAAATGAAATTTATTAGGAAATGTTGCATTCTTTCAAAAGCTCAGTTGCCTCCGAAGCGGGATCATCGTGATTTTGCTCAGTTGCAAGTTTAAGTGTTAGTTCTAACTTTACTTTTGCGAGAGCTTTATCTCCAACCTGTAGATAGGTTTTACCCAACGACAAAGCGGCCATCATCCAGTCAGGCTTTGCAATCAGACATTTCTCGAATTCTTCGCACGCAGAGGATAATTCAGCGATATCTAAGTATGCCTGCCCCAAACTATACCTGTGAAAAACTTGGTTTGGGTTGGACTCTAGTTTAATTTTTAATTCCGAAATTTTATCGGTCATGCAAATGCAAACTATTTAGGATACGCGGAAAGTTACCGCGGTCGAATTGTCAACTCCACCGTTTTGGTTTGCTGCATCGATTAAAGCATGAACAAAACCCTTAGGCTCAAGTTGGAACATCATTTCATTTATCTCATCTAACTCCACCATATTGGTGATGCCATCAGAACATATTACAACTTGATCGCCTGGGGAAAGAATTTGCTCACCAATATCTACTTCAAAATCAATATCCTGTCCCATGCATCTGGTAAGCGTATGCATGTAATGTTCAGGCATGTCATTGGCAGCATCTGGACCATGTTTTTCTATCAATTCATCGCCTAGAGTGTGGCATTTTGAAATCTTCTTTAATCCAGATCCATCGCTGTAAAGTATAGAAGAATCTCCAACATGAGAAAAAATAAAGCGGTCACTTAACAAACGTATTGCGGAAAAGGTTGTACCGACTCCATTTTCTCCGCCAACCAAGTGACCACATTCAACAACATCCTGATGGACGCAATGGGAAATTGCCTTTAGTTCGTCAGCAGTGGTACAATTTTTTGAATCGTGAATCATGGCGTTCAGAAGTTTCACTGCCATTCGACTAGCTAAATTACCAAATGGTAAACCTCCAACTCCATCAGCAACGCAGTAAATGCCTTTATGGTCATCGACCAAAAAAGAATCTTCGTTGTTTTCACGAACGAATCCGACGTCACTATGTCCATGGGAAGTAATGAGCATTTTTATAAATGGGCTTGTGTTCTATTAGGATAGAAAGTTGTTGCTGAAGTCAATTGACAAAAAAAGAAATTATATATCGACAACATATCTAAAACTCTCCCAAAAGGTCCTCGATTAAGTTCGTTTGAAAGTGTTTTTTGGGAAGTTCCGCTAAAAAATGGGCTCCATATCTTTTATTTAAAATCCTTGAATCCAAAATTAATAAATCACCAATATCCGTATGAGAACGGATCAATCTGCCAATTCCCTGTCTAAAACGAATAACAGCCTTCGGAATAGTTATTTCCATAAACGAACTTTTCCCTGCCGCCGATAATCTTTCGGTTTTTGCTTCCATAATGGGATGCCCTGGATTTTCAAATGGTAGTCTCGTGAGTATAACCTGGGACAAACTTGGTCCTTTGGCATCAAAACCCTTCCAGAAACTTTCAGCTCCTAATAGTAAAACATCTCCCTCATCCATCATTTTAGCCCTTAACTCGGAACGCGAAAAGCCCTGCCCTTGGGCATAAACCGAACGTCCTAACTTCGCCCAAGGTGACTTTAAATTGTGATAACAATATTCGAGGTCAGCATAATTAGTGAACAAAACCAGACTCCCTCCTTCTATTGAACGGGCAGATGAGCTAATGGATTGAACCAAGCATTTTAAATAAACAGAACGATCTTTCCCCTGAGGTTCGGGGAAATCAGACAGAATTCGGATCTGCATATTATTCTCATAATCAAATGGGGACTTTACTAGTTTTTCATCAGTGTTATCCACCCCCACTTCCTCCCTAAAAGAATCAGCTTTACCCTTCCTTGTTAAAGTTGCACTTGTCATGATTACTGAAGACTGTTTGGAAAAAAGTTCTTCTCGTAATATTTGAGCAACTTTCAACGGTGCACTACGTAAATGAATAATTTGATTTTTTTTACCTGTTCTTTCCATCCAGTAGACTGAATCTGGATTTTTGAGATCAAAAACCTCAGATAAACCATTCAAATATCCCTGCATTCTTTTGCTTTGATCTTTGATTTCGATCTTTGTTGTTTCATCTTCACAGGTCTCTCCCAGTTCAATTAACTTTCTCAAAACTAAACTAAGTGGAGGAAAAACCTCCATCGGCAACCTACCTTTCTCAACTAATCTTGAACGGTCTTTATTTCCTAGAGTATCCACATGAAGCACCTGAAAGAAATCTTCCACCGCATGAATGGCATTTTCAACAGCCTCTAAGTCAGATAAACGCCCAACCATCTTCAATAATCCTTTGCCTCGCCTGGGATTATGCAGCCTCTTCAGAAAAGTTTCCAATGCCCAGGAGCTAATTGATAAACCCAAGTGATCACTGGCAACATCAGGCATTTCGTGAGCCTCATCAAAAACAATAAAATCATCAGCAAATAAAACCCCACCATCTTCATTATCAGGTCCAAATCCGGCACCTAATAGAGAAAAAAGGAGGCTATGATTAACAATCACAAGATTCGCATTTTCAACTCGGGATCGAGCTCTACGATAAAAACAGTGATCGGGGTGACATCTCTTTCCTGAACAAATCGAGGAATCCGCATTTACCTGGTCCCAAACGACAGAGGATGGCGGCGGAGATAATTCTTGGCGAATTTCCTCCAAAGCACCTTCATTTGCCCACTCTGCTATTCTTTCGAGCTCCTTTCTTTGTCCTCCATCTAAAAAATCTGATTGGCCGTGTAAGGCACGATGCAGTCTCGTACTACAAAGGTAATTTGCCCTACCTACAAGTAATGCACACCGAAAATCAGCAAACCCATATAATTCTTCAATCGATTCAAAGACTTTTCTTACCGCCGGAATATCTTTCTCGAGTAATTGCTCCTGTAAATTAATCGTATTGGTGGCAACCACACAAGGTCGGCCATGGTTCTTAGCGTGCAGAATCGATGGAATTAAATAAGCCAAGCTTTTCCCAACTCCTGTACCTGCCTCAAAAAGTAAATGTGAACCAGTATTTAATGCTTTTACTACAGACTTTGCCATTTCTGATTGCTCTGCCCTGTATTCAAAGTCCAGTACATTCATCAAGCTACCACCATCCTTAAAAATAGATTCAATCAAACGAGATTCATCGACCCCTTCAATCTCTTCATCTTGAAGAATTTTGATCATCTCAAATCAATTCTCGATTTTTACGAGCCTAATACAAATGGATTAGAACGCTTCTCCTCAAAAACTCGGGTTTCTCCGCCATGACCCGGATGCAGAATAGTATCATCAGGTAAAGTGTAGATATTTTTTCGGATAGATTTTTCTAAAGTCTCAAAATCTCCCCCAGGAAGATCACTTCGCCCTACACTTCCAGCGAATATAACATCTCCGACAAAGCACCTGTTTTCTGACTTCACCCAAAACACAACATTCCCCGGACAATGACCTGGACAATGCCGCACCTCGACTTCCCTACCCCACAAATCAAGAACATCGCCCTCATCGACCCAATGGTTTATTTCAACCGGCAAAAGTTCCAGTCCAGGAATTGCAAAACTCGACATAATGCCTGGTTGTTCAAACATCATCTGGTCATTCCGGTGCCCGAGTATTGCAATATTTTCTAAATCAAAATCGGCTACGCCCCCCATGTGATCCCAATGCCCATGAGTAAGCCAAATTGCAGTAAGAGTCAGATTTTCTCGATTAAGCACGGTTTGTACGGTTTCCAAAGCAAAAGGAGGTGCGTCGACTAACACGGCTTCTCCGCTACCACCATCTTCCCATAAAAGAAAAGCATTCGTACCAATCGGCCCCAATTCCATTTTTTCCACACACAAAGGATTCATACCTTTTTAGACTGCATTAAAATCAAACTTCTCCAAGCCAAATTGAAAGAAAATATGACTCAAATAATCATTATTTCACTCTTTATTACCTGATCCAACAGGGTGAACCATAAATTCTTACAATCTTGTATCTTGACTTCCATCCACCTCCTTGTTTTTATCGGCCATTCGCGATTTGGGGTAGTAGCTCAGTTGGTTAGAGCGCCGGCCTGTCACGCCGGAGGTCGC
>ERZ807291.4687-NODE-4687-length-17869-cov-6.058830_pt1 | contig 17869 bp, 19 predicted proteins | sample MGYA00521257_ERZ807291 | MGnify/ENA primary metagenome ERZ807291 (study PRJEB31413, sample SAMN03169783) | marine metagenome | biome: Marine; feature: Water; material: Subsurface seawater | place: North Sea | collected 2011-04-28 | depth 1 m m ... | reverse complement strand
GCAACGCATTCGTAATGCGTGGGTCGTCGGTTCGAATCCGATTCTCGGCTCTCTTTAGTTGCTCACTAATTAGAGCTTTTCGATTTGAACATCTTTAGAGGTTGAAATGAATCTCTTTGAGTGATTATAATAACTTTTCTTTTCGCAAGAATTGGTTTAGCGACTTGCGGAAGGCATGGATTAAAGTTAGTGAAATAACTAATGATTTGGAGAGTAGGATTTGTATTTTTTTTAGGATTTTTTCTTTGCTGTTGCGAAGAAGAAAAAACCAAGCTCGTTGAAAATATAGATGGAGAATCTGCTCTTACACGGCGTGAAAGAATTCGTGATTTGGAAGCGGATTTAGATGTGGTAAAATGGGAGAATAGCAGGTTAAGTCTGAAAATGAGACGGGTGGACGGAGCTTCCCTGGTGAGGGACAGAAAAACCGGACTTTGGCACTTTGATGTGGAGCGCACTCCATTTACGGGCATTGCTTTGGAAGTTTTTGAAAATGGCAATCCTCAGGCAGAGGCTCACTTTCTTGAAGGCCAAAAGGATGGAATGGAAAGGTTTTGGTATCTTAATGGAAAACTAAAAGAAGAGGGACAGTGGTTTGACAATCGGGCAAATGGGTTAATGCGATCGTGGGATGAGGAAGGAAAACTGCTTAAGGCGGTGAGATATAAAAACGGAGAGCTAATTGAGATTCTCCGAAAATAAGGATTCTGCGTATTTAATCTTCGAAACTCAAACCTTTGGGAAGAGGAACCTCTCCACGCCATTCTGGACGTTCGCAAAAAACTTCTCCTTGGGCAGTGCTCAATACATCCCGAATAATAATTTGATAGGCCTTCTGAGGTTGCCCGTAAGCAAAGGTCAGTAAAATATCTGTCCTTTGGTTTGGTCTCTCAGGCGAGTCAAAATCATGAACCAAAATGGAACCACCAGCTCCGGGTTGGTCGGGGCAAAAATAGTAAAGCCTCTCTGGATATTGAGTAGATAGTCGAATGACCACATTACCTTGCCCCGAGCCGTTGCCGAGTATGCCTTTGTTGAACAATTGCTCAGAATCTTCAGGAGAATAGCCAAGCATAAATGCCTTGCCATAGGTGTTTGAGTCCAATTCCATACGATAGGTTAGCTTACGGTCCAGATGCAGAGTTCGGGTGGGGAGGGATTCTGTTCGGAACGGAGCATCTCGTTTGACATCAAACCTTCCATACTCCCATGAAACAGGGAGGAGAACTTCGATGCCAATTAGGCGAACAGTTTGCCATTGAATACCAAATTCCTTGGCTTGCCTTAAAATGGGATCGAACGCTTCCGCTTGAATCATTTTTGGGGTTTGCTGTGCAATGTGAGTCCATTGCTGGCGCCATGTATGGGCAAATGCGATTTTCCAACGGTCATCCATGGTTTCGGCACTGGGAGGAAATTCCTGTTTATACAAAGCAAGTAGATCATTGCGCAAATTGAGATTATTAATCCCGAAAAGAAATTCTTTAAAATCCGTTTCTTCTAAAGCAAAGATCGAACGAAGGTAGAATTCGCTGAATTGATTGTTACGGAAGGAGTCAAAAATCTTTCTACCAAAAGCTTCCTTTGGATGAATCTGCCCAAATGAAGGCGTGTTAGTGATTCCTGATAAAGAAATCATTAACACGAAGAGTGATATAAATCTACTAAGCATTTCTTTCGGAAAGTACCTAATTTATTTCATGCTACAAGCAATTAAGGGAGTGTGTAAAGTGAACAAAGAGTGACCACTACACTAAAAAAAGGGTGATTGGATTAAATCTTGCAGTTGGAGTTTTTGTAAAATGAAAAGAATTCGACCACTCGATACCCGCCAACTCCAAGTTTTTGAGCATCTTTGTCAGACAGGAAGTTATACTGGTACCGCCAAAAAATTGTTCATCACTCAATCAGCTGTGAGTCATTCTATTCGCACATTGGAAGATGAAGCGGGTACAAAACTTTTTCAAAAGCAGGGAAAACGAATTTTGCTAACGGAAGCAGGTGAAAGACTGCTTGCCTTCACTCGTCCATGTTTAGAGGAGATGAATCGGGTGAGGGAAGAAATCCGCACCTCCAACGATCGGAAAATACAAAAGATCCGCTTAGGAGCGAGTGATCAAATTTGTCGATTTTTATTACCCCCTTTATTGAATAAATTTTCAAGTTTAGTAAGTTTGTGCAATTTTGAAATTCGAGGTCTTGATACTTCGGATTGTATTAATTTGTTGTGCTCGGGAGAAGTTGATCTGGCCTTAACTATGGAACCGTTTCCTGGTTCCGATTATTTGTTTCGCCCTTGTTTTTCTGATGAGTTGGTTGTGGTTGCATATCCAGAGCACAGTTGGGCAAAGAAGGGTATTCCCAGTTGGAGGGATGCGGAAGCAGAGAAGTTAATTTTGCCTAACCGAAGAGGTTTCACTTTTCGGACAATTAAAAATTATTTTTCGGAAAAAGGCCTAAAGCTAAATTCTTTTATGGAAATGAACAGTTGGGAAACTACTAAAGAACTAATCAAAAATAAATTCGGAATTGGAATTTTAGCCGATTGGTTTGTGGCAAAGGAGGTTGGTTGTGGAGAATTGATCTCCTTACCTCTTGGGCCAAGTAGATTGATTCGCCCCTGGGGTATTTCAACCCTGAAGGGTCGTTCATTAAGGCCTGCGGAAAGAACTTTTATAAAGTGTGTTGAACAAATGGGGTGTCGCTGGATGGTTAATCGCGACCCGTCTTTTAAAACAAAGGCGATATATGAATGAAAATTAATCCTATAACGCTTGCCTTACAGGCCTTAGCCGTAAGAAAAATGTACTATGAGTTTCTTCACATATCCGCTTTCCTTCTTTGCTTTCTTTTTTGTTTTACTAACTTGGGTCTTCGGCCAACCCTCGCCAACCCCTGATAGTTCCCGTGCCCTTCGTTTGAGCGAGATTAAAGATGTGGATTCCTCCATTCCTCCCACTATGGATGCGGCCCGTTATGGAGTTAAGCGTTTGTTTGATGGAAAACTTCCCCGAGACGGATGGCGGTCCACCTGGACTGCATGGTACCAAAAGAATCCAGTTCTAACCTTTGATTGCGGAACTGAGAAAAGGATTGGGGTTATTCGACTGTATTTTCAGGCGTTTTCAAGGGAGGATGAACTCAAAAGTATACAAGTGGAAGTAAGCTTGGATGGGAAAAGGTTTCTACCTTTCAATGAATACGGGGAAATAATATCCGTTCGGGAAAAGGGGGTCTGGGTAGAGATGGACTTGAAGGCCGTAAAAGGGAGGTACTTTCGATTATCCCCTCAATTTCAAGGATGGGGTCATCAATGGGGAGAAATTGAATTTTGGGAACTTACGAGGTAAGGAAAGGTAGGTTATCTTTCCTGAGCCTTGCAAATTTCAATGAATGCAGGTGTGAGTAATTGGATTACCCGAGGGTTTCCCCTTTGGTCATGTCTAAGTGCGGTACTAGCTATCTATCATCCCCCGCTCTTTTTATGGTTCGGATCAGATGCCATTGGATGGGGACTTGGGTTAATTATGCTAGGAATGGGGATGACCCTAAGGCCCGAAGATTTCTTGAGAGTCTGGCGAACCCCCAAGGTAATTGCACTTGGAGTTGGTTTACAGTTTTTGGTTATGCCTGGTTGGAGTGCATTTCTGGCTTGGGCGTTAAAATTACCACCGGAGATGGCGGTCGGTTTGATTCTGGTTGCCTGTTGTCCTGGAGGTACGGCATCGAATGTTGTCGTCTTTTTGGCAAAGGCACGGGTCGCTCTTTCCGTAAGCATTACCCTTTGCTCCACTTTGGTTGCAGTGCTGTTGACCCCATGGTTGACTTATCTTTATGCAGGACATTATCTGCCGATTGACCCGTGGGCTTTGTTCAACAGTATCGTTGTGATTGTCTTATTACCTCTTGCCATTGGAGTGGGTTGGAACCAATGGCTACCAAAATCAGCGAGGAAAGTGGCGGTGTTCTCACCCTCGATTTCCGTTCTTTTTATCCTTCTGATTGTGGGGTTTGTGCTTGCCGATAAAAGAGATTTGATCCTCGCGCATGGATGGATGCTCCTTGGTGCTACAGGCTTGCTTCACTTGGGAGGTTTCTTGGGAGGTTATTGGGGGGCCAAATGGCTTGGTCATGACGAATTGGACAAACAAACATTATCTATCGAAGTGGGTATGCAAAATTCTGGATTGGGTGCTGCTCTTGCCACCAAAAACTTTTCCAGCATGCCCATGACTCCAGCGCCGTGTGCCTTGAGTGCCATACTTCACTGCATGATTGGCAGTTTTCTTGCATCTTGGTGGAGTCGCAGAAATATTAAATCTACAGAGTTACAAGAGGACTCTTGATTAAATGACGGAAAAAGATTCAGAACTACCCGCGCATATTCTCCATCCCAAAGTTCATTGGTCACGGGCGATTGGATACCTTAAGCTGGAAATGTTCGAGCAAGCCGAGACAGAACTTCAAGCTTTTCCGAACGAACCCTGCTGGGATAAGCGCCGACGAACCATACTTGTGCAAATATGGCAGTCGCGTGAAAATTGGGAGGAGATGAAAAAGTTTGCCCATGGATTAAGAATTGAGTTCCCCGAAAATGTGGATTGGTGGATTGCGGATGCCTACGCCACAAGGCGAACTCATACAATCGAGGAGGCTAGAGAAATCTTGCTCGAAGGCCTCGTCCATCACTATGAAAATGCGACGATCCGTTTTAACCTGGCTTGCTATGCCTGCAAGCTCGGTAGCAAGGGGGAATGCCTTGATTTTTTGAAAGAGGCAGCCAAGCGTGATGAACGGTACAAGCTTATGGCGATGGAAGACGAAGACCTCGAGGATGTGCATGCCGCCTTGCTCAAACTGGGTTGGGGGAATACTTTGGTTTGAAAATTAGTTAATCCCAATTAAGGATCGTCTCGGTGAGGGCGAAGGAGTCGTCGTTCGATTTCCAGTAATGAAGCGTTTTGGGGGTCATCACGATTCGAACCGATAAGGAAGCTCACATCTTCAAGTGCTTCATCAAAGCGACCTTCTCCATAGTAGGTCATGGCCCGAAGGGTTCTGTGGTATTGGTCTTGGGGGTTAATTGCAACCAAAGCGTTCAAATAGCGTAGGGAAGAAGTTGTGTCTCGATCCCACTCGGCAGAGCGAAGAAGGTTTCGCAAAATTCTAGAAATAATTTCCGCATCAGAGGCGGGATGAAAATCGGAGTCGGAAAGCTTTTTACTCGTAAGTTCATTCGCCTGTTCGTGGGAAATCATCCGTCCTCCAAAGGCATCAATGATAACTGAGTTTTTAATGGATTGTTCTGGTTCTCGGTAAAGGGCAAGAAAGTGTCCCGGGGTGGCCATGCCTGTAATCGGTAACTGCATACGTTTCCCCATTTCCACCAGTAGCAGGCAAAGGGTAATTGGTAGTCCTTCTCTATCCTCAATTACTTCATTGATGTAACTGTTAGAACGGTGGTGGAAGTCCAGGGAGCTTCCATGATATCCGAGTTGATCGAAAAGTTGTTCAACTAAAAGAGTAAGCTTTTCTCTTTTGCTGGCCATTGGCGGAAAGCGTTTAGAGATGCGCTCGGCTAAGCGGTCCACCCGCTGAAGGTAGTGTTCGAGATGAAAGTGAGGGTTATCTAACCTGGAAACGAGCAGAGCCGAACGAAGCAATATTTCTGGTTTCCCGCTTTGGTTGGAGTCGAGAAGGTTGGCCAGTTCACGGGTAATTAACGAGAGGCGTAATTTCTCAGCTGATTCCCGCAGGCGGCCACCTGCGACCTCCAATTCATTTGCCCGGTCGATCAGAGCTTGGCGTGCAGAGTCTCCCAGTTCAGTAAGGCTTTGCAAGTCCGAAGAGGGAAGAAAATCTTGAAGCATCAAAGTCTCAGAAAGCTCGTAGGCTCGTACTCTTGCCTCATTTGGAATGGCGTGATTAGGGATTCTTGGTGCGATCCGAAAATTCCTGAATTCTGCCCCAGGTTCACGAAACTTGCACAAACCGACCATGCCTTTTCGTAAAGTGAAGTCAGTTTGCTCAATTACAACAATTCCATTGACCATACAACGCACTTGGCCGCCTTGTTCAAATCGCACGCTAATCCGATTCCATTCTCCGGGTAAGTATTCCGGGGCGGTTACAGTCTCTAGGATCTCCCAGTCAAAAACCATGGGTCCATTAAAGCAGGTGAGGCGAAGCGAGCCATTGGTCGGATAGAATCCATAATGCTTGTTACCAGCATTTGATGCAAAGACTAAGCCTGCCGCTCCGCTCTCGTCTTCCAGTCGTACCTCGACCTCCAAGTCAAAAGGGGGCGAAATGTCAGGCTGTTTGGCCAGACAGACACTCCGCCCCCCAAAACCATTCCCCATTCCTGATGCCTTGATTATGCCCGCTCTTTGACGCCAATTTCCACCCATGGGGCGGGCCCATTCCTCTTTGTCGAGCATTCCAACGGTGTACCATTTTTCGATAGGTATAGGGTTTTGCTCTTCTTTTAATAATTTTAAGGAATTGGAGGGAATGCCGAACCCAATCGCTCCACCGGATTTGATCGTGAGAATGGCGAGCACTTCTCCTTGAAGGTTGACTACTGGGCTGCCACTGCTTCCCGCCTCGATGGGGATCGCGACTTGAACCATTGGTCTCCCATCACCGAACTCCAACTCTCGGACCGCTGAGATGACCCCTTGGCTAACGCTCAATCCGTAGCCTAACGGATTGCCAATTGATAATACCTTTTGTCCTGGAGCAATACGATCGGAATTACCAAGGGGAAGGGCGGGTAAGTCCGACTGGTCAATTCGAAGCAAGGCAAGATCTTCACTTCGATCGATTGCAATAATTTCCACAGGTTTGCAGATTTCCCCATCCGCCAATTCGACGATGAACTCTCGATGCTCCCCAATGACATGAAAATTAGTGGCGATAATACCGGAAGGATCGACCACAAATCCGGTGCCTACACCCCATGGTCCGCCTCCCCTGTCGGTGCTTGAGATGGTTACAATGGAGGGTTTGATCTGGGCCGCGAGTTGAGCATAGGAATCGAAAAAAGCCGGGTCATCATCATTCAGTTGATTGCTCTGCAATACAATTTGCGGAAAGAAAATCATCCAGATTGCTGGAAGAATTATAGAGGCACCTTTCCATTTCAAGGACTCGTAAACTTTGGGGATGAAAAGGGAAGGCTTCTTCATGAGTATACAATTGAATATTCAGGCGGATTGCCGATCGCCATTATTGTCTTTATCATTTTCGAAAGAAAGTCCGGACTGTTCCATGAATTCATCCTGTTCGTTTTCTTCCTTATCGAAAGCAGGAGGCATTTCCTTCTTTGTACGTATGCCCATAGACTTAAGTTTCTCTGCCTGTCCCAGGAGGTTGCCTGGGCCTGTGGATAACTGTCCAACTGCTTTTTCATGGGCACCAACCGCCTTGTGCAGGGATTTTCCGATTTCTTCGATATTACCGAGGAAACCAGCAAACTTATCATAGAGTAAACCAGCACGCTTTGCCACATCCTGGGCGTGTTTGTTTTGTTTCTCAAGTTTCCAAAGGTTAGCAACCGTTTTGATCGTTGCCATGAGGGTGGATGCTGTAATTAGGGCAATTTTACGATCAAAGGCATATTGGTAGAGCTCAGAATCTTCGGATAAGGCGGCACCGAATGCCGGTTCTACAGGAATGAACATCAGCGTGAAATCCGGGCAGGTAAGCTCTTCGATCGAGGAATAGTCCTTCTCGGATAATTCATCAATATGTTTACGGACAGATTGTAGGTGCTCTTTTAGAGCTTTCTTACGCTCCTCCTCAGAACCAGCACCGATCGATCTTTCATAAGCGGTAAGGGATACTTTTGCATCAATAATTAACTGGCGTTTGCCGGGAAGGTGAATGATGGCATCTGGACGTTTTCCATCAAAGCTTGATTGCATTGAAAATTCCTGATCTTTGGAAAGTCCAGATGCTTCGAGCGCTCTTTGTAAAATGAATTCTCCCCAGTCCCCCTGTTTTTTGGTATCCCCTTTGAGTGCTTGTGTAAGGTTGTGAGCTTCCTGACTCAACTGGTTTTGTGAGTGTTGAAGATTACTTAGGAATTCACGTAGAGCGGCATGCTGTGTGGTTTCCTTTTCGTGTAAATCTTCCACCTTTTTACGAAATTCCCGGATGTCCTTGTCCAAAGGTTGGAGCACAACCTTTATGTTTTCCTTGTTCAATTCCGTAAATTTTGCAGATTTTTGTTCAAGTATTTTGGTGGCCAAGTTTTCGAATTTTTCATGCATCCATTTGGCAGATTCTTCGTGTTCTTTTTCTTTTTCTTTAAGCCTACGGTTTAGATCCTCGGTATGCGTGAGCAAACGAGTCCCTTCTTTTTCTGAGTCCTTCAATGTTTGCCTTAACTCATGCTCTAAGCTTTCAGCTTTCTCGATTCTTTGTATGAGCATCTCATTTTCCTTGTTCGCTTGAAGTAAGCTTGCACGGTTTTCATTGAAAGCATGATCTTTTTCCAGTTCCTGAGCTTTCTGGGATCGTCGGGAAATTAATGTCCAGGTTAACAAAATGGCTAAGCCCATACCCAGGCCTGCCCAAACGTATATTAATGATTCCACCTTTAACAAATTGTTCACCCCTTGAAGGGATGTCAAGTCGCCCTCGGTTGTGACAGAAAAGATTATATTAACAAGGACAACACAATCCGGGCTTGATCTCTTGATGGGTATGAAAAGGATAGGTGTTATGAAATGGAAAATTGCATTCGTTGCTTATTGCTGCCTGATTTTGTGGCTCTCAAGCCTGGCCCCCAAGGAATTGCCTGACCAGGCTCTGGCAGTGCCAGATTATCTTTTGCACTTTTTAGAATACAGTTTTTTGGGTTTTTTGGGCTGGGCAGCGTTCGGAGGTTCAGGAGTGGGGTTTCCATGGGGTTTGTTCGCTTATTGTGCGTGTTTTGGAATTGCTGATGAATGTTGGCAGGACTGGTGGTCTAAAGGTCGATCACCAGAGGTTTGGGATGTTGCGATGGATGCCGCGGGATCTTTTGCCGGACTTCTTTGCTCCATGGTTTTTTGGAAAAAATAGCCATTCCCAGAATGGGTTATGTAAAAATTTTTAACTTATGAAAGAATTAGAGTCCTCAAGAAAAGTAAAAATGTCCCGACGAAATCTTCTCAAAGGGTCGGTAGCAGGGTTAGCCGGTGCAGGCTTAATAAATGCCGGTTCACAAGGCCTTTGGGGAGAAAGTCTCTCAGAAGCAGTTGGTGTAAAGCATGGAAGAATCAAGCAGTCTGTTGTTTCCTGGTGTTTCGCAAACCATTGGAGTTTGGAAGAGACCTGCCGGTATGCCAAGGAATTGGGTTGTGGGAGTGTGGAGTTGGTTAGCCCAAGAAATTGGCCAACGCTGCGAAAATATGGACTCACTTGTGCCATCTCACCAATCGATGTGGAAGGGCGTCCCTTTGTTAAAGGTTTCAACAATCCTGGTTATCATGACTACCTGCTAAATGTGACCGAGCGAGCGATCGATGATTCCGCCGATTTTGGTTGTCCTAATGTCATTGCCTTTACCGGTTTCTCGGAAAATTTTTCTCGTAATGAAGGTGCAAAGAACTGCATTGCTGGGTTTAAGAAAATTGCTGGATATGCAGAGAGGAAGGGGGTTACTGTTTGCTTGGAAATGCTCAATAGTCGGGTTGGGGACCATCCAGACAAGGGACACCCGGGTTACCAGGGAGACCATGTTGACTATTGCATGAATCTTTTAAATGCGGTGGGGTCGCCCCGTATCAAATTATTATTTGATATTTATCATGTGCAAATCATGGACGGAGATGTAATCCGGAGAATTGGAGAGTGTGGAGATATGATTGGCCATGTGCATACGGCGGGTAATCCTGGCCGTGGGGAACTTGATCAATCTCAGGAATTAAATTACCGGCCAATCATGCAAGCTCTTTTGGATGTTGGATACAAAGGTTTTGTTGGGCAAGAGTTTATACCTACAGGAGACCCTTTGGATGGGCTTCGGCAAGCCGTCGAACTTTGTGATATTTGATCATGATTTCGCCCCGACTTTTATAATGAAATGATCTGATCTATCTGTAGGTGGCAAAGTTAAAATTCATAGATTTATTTTGTGGAATTGGTGGCTTTCGCCAAGCCCTTGTGGAAAGAGGGCACAGGTGCGTATTTTCCTCTGATTGGGATCCACATGCCCAGGAAGTTTATTTGCTTAACTATGGAGAGTCCCCGAAAGGTGATCTTACAGATTTATCCGAAAAGGATTTCCCTGTTCATGATCTTCTATGCGGGGGGTTCCCTTGCCAACCCTTTAGCATATCTGGAAACCAGCGTGGTTTTGAGGATGGCCGTGGAACTTTGCTTCATGAGGTTTTGCGAATTGCTAAATACAAACAGCCATCGGTTCTTTTGCTGGAAAATGTGCGCAACTATTTAACTCATGACGGCGGAAGGACACTGGCAACCACTCTTACATTGCTGGAGCGAGCGGGTTATGATTTTTACTATCAAACCTTGAATTCTTCTGGTTTTGGAGTGCCGCAGAAGAGGGAGCGTTTGTTTTTTGTATGTTTCCGGAAGAATCTTGGAATTACTGACTTTAACTTTCCTCAACCATCGAACCAAGATGTGGCATTGGAGGATATTCTTTTACCTGCGGATGATCAAAGGTTGAAAGAATTTTTGATTAACCGGAATGATTTACGTTTTAAGAACACCTTTCCAGAGCATCGTGAAAACCGACCTTTGCGCATTGGTACGGTAGGCAAAGGAGGTCAGGGGGAGCGGGTGTACAGCATTAAAGGACATGCCGTTACTTTATCTGCATTTGGCGGAGGGGTCGGGGCAAAGACGGGGATGTATCTGGTAGGTGACCAGGTTCGTCGTTTACACCCCGAGGAGTGCAGGAGAGTGATGGGGTTCCCCGAAGGCTTTGTACTCCATGATAAACCAAATGTCTGCTTCAAGCAGTTTGGGAACTCGGTGGTGGTTCCTGTTGTAGTTGCGTTAGTGAGTGAGATCGAAAAGTCACTGAATTCCTGTAAATTAAAAGCTGCCTGATGTTTTGCGTATGATTGCCCGTCGCTCCGCCAAAAATACTTTTTGGTGCCTTTTGGGTTGTGCCTTGGGTGATCTCGGTACAATTGCAGGTTTTCAATTCTACTACTCCCCAGAGTATATCCCTGTGGATTTATGGACATTAGTATGGGGCTTAGCGATGATTGCTGGGATTTGTACCAGTGTGATTTTGGAAACCTTTATTCTGTGGAAGCAGGTTGGTCCAAGGGAAGCCTTTCGCACAGCGGTGGGTATGAGTATGGTTTCTATGTTGTTGATGGAAGCAGCGATGAATTTAGCAGATTTTGGAATGATGGGTGCACCAGTTATCACACTTACTGTACTCCCTGTTACCCTGGGAGCAGGATTCCTCGCGGCATGGCCCTATAATTACTGGCGATTAAAAAAACATGGCAAATGCTGTCACGGTTCGTGAGGGGATAGAAAGCTAGAATGACTTTTCTTTCCTTGCCCTGTACCACTCATAGTAACTAGATTCGCAAACAGCATGAAATTGCTCTACCGCGAAGATGTCGAAGAAGCTGGGTACGATCTGCCCACAGAGGGTCTGTGTGCCAATATTGGCGATGAAGAAATGAAGGCTCTTAAATATGGTGGTGAATGGGTGCTCGCGCGTGATGAAGTGCTCGTTTCTGATGGGCACGAGCAGCGACATCTTTACATGGTGGTGAATGGCCAAGTTGGTATTTACAAGGCGAACGACCAAGGAGCCAGTCAGCAAATTGCAACTTTGGACGCAGGGGCTGCTTTCGGGGAAATGGCTTTTTTGAGCGGCGGTGTTGCCTCAGCGAGCGTACAGGCGATAGGGGAGTGCATTCTCTGGCGAATGGACCATGAGCGCCTGATCGAATTTATTGGTCAAAATGGATTTGCCGGGGGGCAGCTTTGTTTAAATGTAGCGGGCATTCTTTCTGGAAGGTTGGTTGAGGGGAACCAAAAAGTTCTACAGATGGGTCGTGAACTCCAAGATTCTTTGGCTCACCTGCAGTCTGCATCGGCAGCCGACCAGCAAAAATCTGCTGCACTCAAGCAAATGCAGGGAAAAGTGTCGAATATGCAAAATGCATTCAAGGGCAGTTCGGTTAAGAAGTCTGGACTCAGTCCCTTGGCGATGGTTGCTTTTGTTCTTGCTGGGTTGAGTACCACAGGCATGGTTGGGCTCTTCATTTCAATTGATGACTCGGCAAAAGAACAAGCCGTTGCCCTTGCTGATAAAGTAGAGAAACTTGAAAAGAACGAATCTTTTTATCTCGATCTAAAGAAGCGATTGGAAGGGGAGAACACTGATATGGTCGACCAGACGAAATCATTACTCTTAGAAAATGAGAATTTAGAAAAAAAGATTTCCCGTGCGGACGACGATATTAAAGATTTACGGGATGAAGTGCGTTCCCTGGAGAGAGAGTTGAGCAATGCCAAGGATGACATTGTCAGAGCCCAGCGGGCTGTGTCCGCACGACCAGTGGCTAAGGAAACTGCCGCTCCGCAGGCGAGTCCAGCCTTTATCAAATCCACCCTTTCTTGGGCACGGGCTCATGTAACGTTGGCATTTCCCTCAGAAATTGTGGTTGTGGGATCAGCCATTACCCTTACTGATCGCAGTCAAAAGGTAAAGGTGCCCGTTAAAACAGGTGGTCAGTTGCGTGCTGTACGTTTTCATCCGTCCGCACCAGATTACATAGTTGTTGCCCAAAAGCATAGCGACAAATTTCTTGCTACGATTAAGATAGAAAACTCAAACTTTGTGGAAGTCGTCGCACCGAAATATATAAACTTCATGCGTTCTCGTGGAGAAAATCTAAAGAATCCATATGTGGGGAAGTCCTCAAACTACACTTCGGTTCCTGCCACAACACCGGCCAAAACTTTCGCTCCTTTAACTACAACTAGATCACCGACAGTCACAGCGCAAAGGCCATCGGTTGAAAAGCCAGCTTCTTCTACCTCTAAAGTTATTCAAAGTAAGCCTCTCCAACCGCAAAAGGGGGAAGACTTTTTGAAAGCAACTGCACCTGGTTCTATGATGAATAGTGATCCTAACGATCATGGAAGAAGTTGCGTCTGTAAGGATTGCCGTGCCAAGAAAATGGCTAATGGAGGAGGAGCCCTTTTCCCTAACCCTTAATATTAGGGATTGAGAAACACAATCCGATCAGTGAGCAAATAACGCGTAAATGCCCGCTCCAATCAGACCAGAGATTAGAGAAATTATGAGGTAAGCGTTTTGATTATTCCAGCGGGTAAATCTTTCCCAACCGGAATACCAATAGACCGAAACTTCTTCTCCATGGCGGTACCTTTGTAAATCTTCAAGGAATGAGGTTGCGTTAGAATAACGAAGCCCGCGGGAACGGTGTAACGCTTTCATGCATATGGCTTGCAAATCCTTGGGGATGTGGCGTTCCGGGTTAACTTCCCGAGGGAGCCTGTAAGGTTCTTCCAGGAGTTTTTGCTTAATTTCAGAAATATCATTTCCTTGAAGGAAAGGTTCCAGGGTAAGCATTTCAAAGAGTAGAATACCTAGGGAAAAAACATCGGATTTTTCATCCAAGTCGCTCAAGCCCCGTGCGATCTCAGGAGTCATGTACATGGGCGTTCCATAGTGCATGCCACTGCGCGTAAGGCTAAGATCTCCCGACTGTGGATTTGATCCTAGTTCCTTAGCCAAGCTTTTTCCGCCCATCACCTTGGCGAGTCCCCAGTCCAATACATATACCTCTCCGAATTTTCCAATAATGATGTTGGCGGGCTTCAAGTCGCGATGAACGACTCCAATATCGTGTGCGTAAGCGATAGTCTGACTTACCTGTATAAGGACATCAAGTAGGCGTGGAAGAGGAAATCTTTCCATTGTATCCGGGACTTCGTGTTTCAAATCGAGCAAGATTTGGCGAAGGTCCAGTCCGAGGACACGTTTCATGGTAAAGAATAATTGTCCATCTCTATCCCGCCCGAGTTCATAGACAGGAACGGTGCCGGGGTGCTGAATATTTGCAGTCACCCTCGCTTCCCGTACAAACCGTTGTGTTTCAATATCGGAATCTTGTAAATCCTTATGAAGGGCCTTGTAGGCTACATTGCGATGAAGGTTCAAGTCTTCAGTAAGGAATAGTTTAGCAGTTCCTCCCTCACTTAGAGGTTTAAGTTCGTCGTATTTGAGAGATCCGCTTTTCCAAGCCCGGGGGAGCAACTCGTCTGTTTGCTCTTGCTGGAGGCGATAGTCTTTATCTTCCTTATTAATCACGACGATTTGTAAAGATTAAGGTAAAGCGAGTTACGAAGAAGTGCAAGAAGAGGCATGTTCATCTTTTAATGTCGGGGCATTTTTTTTCCTAGGTGCTGGGTTTTTCGCTCCCTCGCAAGCTTCATTTGTTTTTGTCGTTCCCGTAAACTTTTTTTTCTTTCCTGAGTTAGGGAACGGACACATCTGGGACAGGATACACCTTCTTCAAACTCTGGAGATTCAAAATCCTCCCTGTTCAGTGGCCAACGACAGGAAAAACAAAGTTTGGTCTTACCATCTTTTAATCCATGTGTAACAGAGACCCGATGATCAAACACAAAGCATTCACCCGTCCACTTACTTTCTTCCGGTTGAACTTTTTCAAGGTAGTGAAGAATTCCTCCTCTTAAATGATAAACCTCTTCAAATCCATTTTGCACAAGATGTGCGGATGCTTTTTCGCACCGAATTCCTCCGGTGCAAAACATTGCCACTTTTTTCTTTTTCGAATCTCCCAAACTTTTTTCAACAAAATTGGCCCATTGACCAAAGGTTTGGGTTTTTGGATTGATGGCTCCATCAAAGCTACCGATTTCCACTTCATAATCATTTCTGACATCAATCACCTCAACATCTGGCTGAGAAATGAGATCATTCCACGCCTCGGGTTCCACATATTTGCCAGAGCCATTTGAGGGGAGAATGTCAGGGTCTCCCAAGGTTACAATTTCTGGGCGCAAAAGGATGCGTAAGCGGTAGAAGGTTTTGGCTGGAGTGGTCATCGAACGAATGGGCATGTTATCAAACCGTTTGTCCGAGGTTATCCGTTCGAGAAACCGATTTAGGCCGGCGATTGGTCCAGAAAGAGTACCATTGATCCCTTCATTAGCTAAAATTAATGTACCAGTGACCTTTTCTTTTTCGCCTAATTGTTCGAGTTCAGTTTTCCATTCTGCATGGTCCGGGAACTCCGCAAATTTGTAAAAGGTTGAGACTGTTTGATCCATCGCCCGGTTTGAGTATTTTTGTAAAAATTGATTCAGCCGCGTACTGCTTGTAGCCAATGATCGGCCATTAGAGCCGCTCCATATGGGGTGGGGTGTACACCATCTTTGGCCCAGTGATGTGGCGGTGCAAATTGAATAGCTTGCTCAAACATCTCATGGAATGGGACGAATAAAGATCCCTGTTCATCAGCAACCTTACGGGCGGATGCTCGGTAGCGTTCGAATTCGGGAAACCACTTTTCGGTAACAGCACCACACCTAAGCACAAAGGGTTCGCAAATTACTAATTGGACATTGGGTAATGCCTTGCGAGTACGACTAATCAGACCCCGGTAGTCATTTTCATACCTTTGTACGGTGCCATCATACTTTCCCTTCAAGCCATGCCAAATGTCATTTACTCCAATAAGTATACTGAGAATGTCAGGCTTATGATCAAGGCAATCACTTTGCCAACGTGCATCCAGTTGGTGGACCTTATTTCCCGAAATTCCCCGGTTGTATATGGAAAGTCGTAAATCAGGTTTTTGAGTCAGTAAAGAAGAAGCTGCCATACAGGCATAGCCATTACCCATAGAGTTCTGATCATTAGGTTTTGGCTTTTGGCGATTTTGTCGACCCGCATCGGTAATAGAGTCTCCCTGAAAAAGGACGGTCATTCCCGATCGTAAATTTACTTTTCTTGAGGAACTTGTCGGGTTGCCCAGAGCACTCTTAGGAATGGAACTGGAAATTCCCGTAATTATAGAACCGGCAAGCATGGCCCGCCTCGAAATGCCTGGTGAAATATGCATATTCAAAGCAAATGAATTTTAGCGGATTCAGGCAACTTGGAATTGTTGACCATTTGACGCTTGCCCAAAGGCATGCCCGCAATCCATTTTCATAGTTATGAATCCAGAAGAAGTGATTTCCTCCTTTGCCCTTGATCTCCCTCCGCCCCCGGCAGTTGCGGGATTATACAAACCCATGGTAATCGTGGGTGACCTTGCTTATTTGTCCGGGCACCTGCCTATTATGGGTGATGGAACCCCTATGGTTGGGGAGGTGGGCAATGGAAATACCGTAGAGGAAGGGCATGCCGCCTCCCGGCAAGTCGGACTAAATATGTTGGCTACTTTGCGTGCAGGCCTGGGTTCTCTTGATCGAGTTGTCCAAGTGGTTAAACTATTGGGCTTGGTAAATTCCCCCTCGGGTTTTTCCCAACATCCTCAGGTCATTAACGGTTGCAGCGAATTATTCAAAGAAGTGTTTGGAGAAGATGTTGGGGTGGGGGCGAGAAGCGCTCTTGGCGTATCTGGGTTGCCTGCCGGGGTAATGGTGGAAATTGAAGGTATTTTTCAGGTTCGTTGATGAGGGTTTTCCGAAAATTTATTTGGGCACTTGTCATATTTTTATTCCTTCTTGGCTCACTTTATTTCTTTCATAAACCTCTCCTGACCCTTTATGCCCGTACATTTGTTTTTCAAAATGCCAAACCCGGTGCTAATGCCATAATCTGCCTTTCAGGAAGTAGGCAGACCCGTACACCCGAGTGCCTAAGGTTGTGGAATCAGGGCTATGGGGCTGAGCTTTTTGTTACCGAGGAAAAGCCGAAGAATGAGGAGTTTCACGATTTGGAACTTAGTCACCTTCAATTTGCCAGAGAGGTGACCAAGCGGATGAGAATGATGGCTTCCTGGGAGTTGCTTCCTTCCCTTAGCGGTGGTGCGACATCTACTTTTGATGAGGCAGAAGATGCACTTGCCTATGCCAAGCGTGCCAAGTGGAAGAGAATTATTTTAGTAACCGATGAATTTCACACCCGACGTGCTCATTTGGCTTTTAAAAAAGTTTTCCACGCCAGTGATGTTGAAGTGCAGGTAGCGGGTGCACCAAATGAAGTCTTTGCTATTGATGATTGGTGGAAATCGGACCGTGGAATCCTCGCATTTTTTGGAGAAACGATTAAATTTCCAATCTATTGGTTTTGGGACCACGAGCCCAAGCTTGTCAAAAACGACTGACTGGTCAGAAAATTAGAACTGATAGACAATTCCGGTGCTGAGAACGGGGTAGAACTCGAATTGGTTTAAGTCCTCCTGAAGCTGATCGACTTCTTTTTTCTTATGCTTTTCAAAAGTTGCTTTGTTTGGGTCGGTAGGATCAACGGCAGCATTTATTACCAAGTCTGGGGTTCCTGAATAAATAATTCCAAGATCAAATACAAAGCCCCATCGTTCATCATCTCCAAAGGTGGCCTTACCACCAATCGTATTTCTGTTGATTAAAAAACCTGCACTTATCCGTAATGCTTTTTTAAAAGGGATGAATATCGTAATCATTTCCCGATTCGTTAGTTTTGTAATTATAAGTAAAATAATTAACACCTCCACGTAAACCAAGCCATGGGATGACTCCCTGTGCCACTTCCAGTATGCCTCCTAGAGTGTTGATTCTTGGAGTATTTCTGAAGCCAAGGTGGTATTCTTCAGCTTGTGTTTGCTGGGGCAGACCGGCGAAAAGATAAAGGGCAATGAGTGTGAAAGCTAGGGAGGATTTTATGGATATT
>ERZ807291.4673-NODE-4673-length-17907-cov-6.567387_pt1 | contig 17907 bp, 19 predicted proteins | sample MGYA00521257_ERZ807291 | MGnify/ENA primary metagenome ERZ807291 (study PRJEB31413, sample SAMN03169783) | marine metagenome | biome: Marine; feature: Water; material: Subsurface seawater | place: North Sea | collected 2011-04-28 | depth 1 m m ... | reverse complement strand
AGAGGGAAGATAAAACCCATTAAAATGTTCATAAAATAGTACAATGATGCTCACCCAAGAAGTTGTCAACTTATGGATTAGTGAAAAATCTCTCTTGTGCGTGAACAATTCCAGCACTCGGAAAAATTTTGTTCCACCCGTTCATCGCAGGAAGGGCAGGTCCATTCCCCAGCGCTGGGGGTTGAATGTTTTTGAAACGCGGTGATGATTTCTTTTGCCCGTTTACTATCTTCCTCCTTGGCGACGCAAATCGTTGGATATATGGCAGGAATGGGAATCTCCGTGATGTTACAGCCGTCCCAGTTTTGAAGAATGGTGGGCACACCTGCATCTTGTAATAAATTATTAAGAAGTCCAACTGTGGCGGTATCCCAGTGGCGAAAGACTTCGTGCATGGATTTTACTCAACCAGTGACCAGTAAATAAACCACACCTAGGGCCAGCTGTATAACCGCATATGGCAGGGCGACTTTTACAAAACCGGCAAAGGAAAGATTTAATCCATACTTATGGATGATGGTGACGGATACCAGGGTGGACGCTGATCCGATCGGGGTAATATTACCGCCCAAGTTTGCACCGAAAATGACCGCCCACCAGTAGGGACTGTCGGGGTTGGATGCCATCTCCGGGATTGCTCCGAGGATTTTGGCAAGCATCGCGGCTAATGGGATATTATCCGTAACCGAACTGGCTGCAGCAGAGGCGACCAAGAGTGCGGCGGGACCTGCGGAGTCTCCAAGCCCAAGAATAGGCATCAGCCACTCGCCGATCAAATTGAGCACCAGGGCGTGCTCCATGACATTGATCACCGCAAATAAACAGACAAAGAAAAAGAGCAGATCCCAGTCGATTGCTTTGTAAAAACGATCGGCGACTGCTTTGTAGCGGACCAACATAATACCGGCAAAAGCAAGGGCCACAAAACCGAGGCCTAGGTCCTTGATCACCGGTAGTTGAGAGGTCATCGCAACGGTGCCAATGAATACAAAGGTCATGAGGGCTCCAAAGCGAAAAAAACCGGGAGATTCAATCCCTTCGGTCTCATCAAATCCGGAAATTAATTTCTGAGCGGAAATTCGTTCCTCTTCTGTCTTGAGGGATTGAATTTTAAAAAGCTTCGACCCCAGCCAGAGGGTAACGATGGTGGCCACCACCACATAGGGAGCTGCTTTGATAAAAAAATCAACAAATTCAATCCCAGCGGTTTTTCCCACAATAATATTGGGAACAGAAGAGATCAAAGTGAGCAATCCCCCGATATTGGTAAGCAAGCCTTCGACCAGTAAAAAACCAAGTAGTTTTTCGGACTGGTTCAATTTTTTGAGAGAGACTCCAGTGAGGGAGCCAACGATGATCATGGCGGTCACATTATTGAGCACGGCGGAGAAAACCACTGTCATCACCCCGTAGAGAATAAGCAGGCGGAGGGGATCCCCTTTGGAGAGCTTGGTCAGTTTGACCGCCACCCAGGTGAAAAGACCGGATTTACTGGTAACATCGACAAAGAGGGAAGATCCAAGGATGATCGCAATCACTTCCCAATCCACCCCGGGAATGTAGACTGGGAGGGAAATTTTATGCCCACCTATGACCAGACTGCCTACATCTTCAAAGGGAAGCAGATGAAACCAGGATCCCAAAAATAAAGCGATGATTGCAAATAATCCAACAATGACCGATTTTTTGGCGTGAATTTTTTCTTCCAATGCCAGGCATAGAACCATGCAGACCAATAAGGCAAAAAATAGATAGGTAACACCGGGACTAACCGAATGGCTGGAAACAGCAAGGGCTGGGTAAAAAGGAATCATAGTAATAAAATGGGGACCGATCGAAGCTCCACAGCTAAGGGGTGTGCCATTCCGTGCATGGCCATTTGATCATCTTCCTTGGCCCGCATAACGAGTAAATCGACATGGTCCTGCTCAATTAATTTTCTATAATCCTCCAATCTTCGCCCCACTTGGGCCACCGCTTCAACTTCGATTTCCAAACCAGCTTTTTTTAATTCAATCGAAGCGGATTCAGAGAAATCTTTGGCATCATTAAGTAAACGGCTGAGCAGGTTCTCCCGGGCAACTTCCGAATCAAGTTCAGGAATTTTTTCAATGGCATCCAGAAAGCGGTCAAGCGTACACTTATCTTCCACATGACTGAGAATTAACTTTCCACCTTTGGGGGTAAATGCGGAAGCGTATTTCACTAAGGTGCCTTCCCCGCACATGTGCCCAGAAACCGCCATTACATTAACCGGAGACTGGGTGAGCAGATCGGGAGAATTTTCGCGATCCGGGTGTGGTAGCACGCACACTGGAGTGGTTGTAACCTGAGTCAACACATCCAAATACTCGCCCAGGCTGTAGGGCCAACGCCAAGCTTCACTACGAAGGTTACGGTAAGTAATAATTAAATCGGGACGAATTTCCTCCACATTTTCCAGTAAATCCCTGACCGATCCAAAATTGCTCTTACACAGAATCTCCCATTTTGTATTTTCTTTACTTAGAATAGTAGAAAAAAACTGCTGCACCGAATGGAGATAAAGTTTGCTTTCGCTCTCATCAAGGTCCGTGACCAGAAGGATTTTTCCAAAGGACAGGCTTTCGTGAAAGTAAGAAGATTTAGCCGCAGCTTTAAAAACACTTTCAAATTGATCAACGGTACTCATAAGTAATATAATTTATTATAACAAAAAAAAAGTATTAAATTACAACCTTAAAACTTCCTGCTTTGTGCTTTTGACTTGATGGAAGGCTGTGAATGGGAACATCAAATCAAAAGGAGTCAGCAAATCGTCCAATCACTCCATCAAAGGATCCATTGGAGAAAAAGACCACCAGGGTGGGTTTCGAAAATTCACGGGAACAAAGAAAAGTTTCCAACTCCGCATTGGTCGTGAATGCATGCCCCTCTTTCCCCTGACTTTCGATCCGTTGGATCATATTTTTTGGGTTTATTCTTTTATCTTCCGCTATCTTTTCCGCCCGGTGGACGGCACCAAGCAGGGCAAGATCAGCCAGAGCCAGAGCGTCAGCAAAACGATCCTCAAAGACATTGGTGACTGCAGTGTTACTACGGGGTTCAAAACAGGCGACAATCTCGTGCCCAGCCCATCGGGCACGGAGAGATTCGAGGGCTCCAGCAATGGCTGTGGGATGATGGGCAAAGTCTGAAAGAACCGTAAGTTCTTTACTTTCATGTAAAATCTCCTGGCGGCGCTTTACTCCGGCACAGGCTGAAAAATCAGGTATTTGAGAGGAAGTAAAAGGATTAAAATTCTCGAGGGACAGCGGAACCGTACCCTTGCTAATAGGTTGCGAAAGTACCGATGCAAGGGTGGCCATCGCCAAATTCCGGGCATTAAAGAGGCCGGGCATATTCCAGTCGACTTGCATGACATTTTCTCCCTTCCAGGAAAGTCCGAAACGACTGCCCTCCCCGTCTTCCGAAAAATTTGTGATTTGAAAATCGTTTGAAGCATCTACCCCCACATCAATCATTCGCGTCCATGAAGCATCGGGTAATCCAAGAAGATTGGGATCATCCCCGTTGCGAAGAACGAATCCATCGGATGGAACGATCCGGAGGAGATGAGAAAAACTGCGGGAAATATCCTGCAGGTCACGAAAAATGTCTCCGTGATCAAATTCCAGGTTGTTGAGAATAAGAATCTTGGGCCGGTAATGAATAAATTTACTTCGTTTATCAAAAAAGGCGGAATCATACTCATCGCCTTCAATGACAAAGGGGGAAGTATCCCCTCCCAGTTCGTTCCCGGATGGAAGGTCCATCGGTACACCCCCAATCAGAAAACCTGGATCGATTCCGGCCTGGGAAAGAGCAAAGGATGTGAGTGCGGTGGTCGTGGTTTTACCGTGAGTTCCGGCAACCACCACCGCGGGACGGTTACCAATCAGGTCTTCCCCTATGAGTTGAGGTAAAGAAACGAAGGATATCTTTCGGGTACGCAAAAGGTACTCCACCTGCTCATTCCCACGGGATACAGCATTCCCAACAACCACCCGGTCTGGTTGCCAGGTAAGCATTTCTTTCTCGGAAAACCCTTCAAAGAGTTCAATCCCAGCCGATGCCAAAACATCGGACATGGGCGGATACACACCCGCATCTGAACCGGCCACTTGATGACCCATCTTTTTCAATAGGACGGCTGCATTACCCATAGCCGTTCCACAAACCCCAATAAAAAACACCCGCATTTCAGAATACTGGGAAATTCCATCGATAAACGAAAGACAAAAAAGGATTTGCCTCGACTTCATTGCTTTTTTTCAGGAAATCGAAGGGGATGAATGATGAAAATTTAAAGATTTTAGTTATCGGTAGTGGTGGTCGTGAACATACGATTGCTAAAGAGTGTGCCAAAAGCCCATTGGTTGAAAAAGTCATGGTGACTCCGGGAAATGGCGGAATATCAAACGAATTCACCTCTTTTTCCGTAGGGGTTGAAGATAACCAGTCAATCGTGGATCTGGCTCAGGAGGAATCAGTTGATCTCGTGGTTGTAGGACCAGAGGTTCCCCTTTGTAACGGATTGGTCGATGATCTGCAGAAGGTGGGTATCCTCGCTTACGGGCCGGATGCTGCCGGAGCAAAACTGGAGGGAAGCAAGGCGTACACCAAGGACTTCCTGGCCAAGTACGCTATCCCAACTGCGGCTTATGGTAATTTCTCGGAGGTGCCCCCTGCCCTGGAATACCTTCAAGGTTGCCAGCTTCCCGTGGTGGTGAAAGCGAGTGGCTTGGCCGCAGGAAAGGGTGTTCTTATCTGTGAAAGTATGGAGGAGGCAAAAGCGGCCGTCGAAGATATGTTGAGCGGTGAGAGCTTCGGAGACAGTGGTCGAGAAGTGGTAATTGAGGAATTTCTTGAGGGAGAAGAGGCTTCCCTTCATCTGATCTGCTCCGGCGAAAGCTATGTGGCGATGCCCATGAGTCAGGATCATAAAAAAGTCGGCGATGGAGACGCAGGATTAAATACGGGGGGCATGGGTGCCTACGCACCGACTTCGGTGGTCACTCCAGGTATGCTTACACAATATGAAGAAGATATTGTGAAACCTACCCTTGCTGGGTTGAAGGCTGAGGGCGTGAATTTCCGGGGAACCTTGTATATTGGACTGATGCTTACAAATAATGGTCCCAAGGTCTTGGAGTTCAATGTCCGGTTTGGGGATCCTGAAACCCAGGTAATCCTTCCTTTATTGGAAGACGATTTGGTTTCACTATTGTTATTGTCTGCAAGGGGGGAAGAAATGCCGAGTGCAGTAAAATTCAAGGAAGAGTATGCAATGGTAGTGGTACTGGCAAGTAAGGGGTATCCGGGCGCATATCCGAAGGGTGAACTTATTACAGAACCTGACACTGCAGAACCTGGACGTATACTTATCCATGCTGGTACAAAATCTGACGGTGAGAACATAGTAAGTTCAGGCGGGCGCGTGCTTGGGGCAGTCGGGGTGGGACCGACGCTAAAGAATGCCAAGGAAAAGGCATATGCTTTGGTGGATGCGGTACATTTTGACAGTAAATATTTTCGAACGGATATTGGATATCGTGAATTTTCAAGATCTCAGGAAGATTAAGCCCTTGCCTTTTTCTCAATCCAATTGGAAAAGGATTGTATAAATAATCATGGGACGAAAAAGCAGAGAGAAGAAGGAAAGAAAACAGGAAAAGCTAATCGTGTTTGTCTGCACTGCTAATGTCTGCCGTAGTCCCATGGCCGAAAAGCTTTTTCAGGATGCATTTGATAATTCCCAATCCAAAAAGAATGTTAAGGTATTTTCTGCTGGGATCTCTGCCATGGATGGTGATCAAGCCTCTGAAAACTCAATTCAGGCATGTGAAGAAATTGGCCTGGATTTAAAAGATCACCGTAGTTCCGCCCTGACTCGGGCAACCGCTGAAAACGCATCCGCGATTTTTTGTATGACTGAATCCCACCGGGCTCTCCTCCAAATGTATTTTGATCTGCCCGAAAAGACCCAGATCTTTTTGATGCGTGAATTTATGGATCAAGAAAATAAGGAACTACCAGATCCTTACGGACAGGATATCGAAGTTTACAGGCATTGCCGTGAAAACATGAAAGAATCGATTCCATCTCTATTAAACTGGGTTGAGAAAAACCTGTAACTTCTTACTTTAAATACTAATGAGTACCACTGCCATAGCCGAACCCACTCTTACCAATGTCCTGGACGATCGCTCCCTTGCCGAAATCGATCCTGCTATTCATGCTGTCCTGGAAAATGAAAAACAGAGACAGAACACCCATATCGAACTAATCGCATCGGAAAACTTTACCCTCCCTGCGATCATCGAAACTACTGGCAGTGTACTGACCAATAAATATGCTGAAGGATACCCGGCCAAGCGATACTACGGAGGATGTGAACATGTTGATGTGGCGGAAAGTCTAGCCATAGAACGAGCAAAATCCCTTTTTGGTGCAGAGTATGCAAATGTACAACCTCACTCGGGAAGCCAGGCAAATACCGCGGTCTATTTTGCCATGCTTCAACCGGGCGACAAAATTTTGACGATGAGTCTGCAGGATGGTGGCCACTTAACTCATGGACATCCAAAAAATTGCAGTGGCATGCTCTACAATGTTGTAAACTACGGCGTTAATCCAGAAACTGGATACATCGATTACGATGAAATCGAAAGACTTGCCGAAGCCGAAAAACCAAAGTTGATAACGGTTGGGGCATCCGCTTATCCAAGAACTATTGATTTCGAGCGAATGGGGGCTATTGCCAAAGCAAATGGATCTCTTCTACTCGCTGATATCGCACACATTGCCGGACTCGTGGCAGCTGGCTTGCACCCTTCTCCTGTCCCGCACGCTGACTTTGTAACCACCACCACTCATAAAACCTTGCGAGGACCAAGAGGCGGCTTGATCCTTTGTAAGGAAGAGCATGGTAAGGCGATTGATTCGGCGGTGTTCCCAGGTAATCAGGGTGGTCCTCTCATGCATGTGATCGCCGCCAAAGCGGTTTGTTTCGGGGAAGCAGCCAAACCGAGTTTTAAAGACTACCAAAATCAGGTTAAAGCCAATTCAAAATGCTTGGCAGAATCCTTGGTTTCCAACGGTTTTCATTTGGTAAGTGGCGGGAGCGATAATCATTTGATGCTTATGGATTTGCGTCCTTCTCATCCTGATCTTACTGGGAAACAAGGCCAGCTTGCCCTGGAAAAAGCAAATGTAACCCTCAACCGTAATACGGTTCCCGGTGAAACCCGAAGTCCATTCCAGACTAGCGGACTGAGAATCGGTACGCCAGCGGTAACCTCTCGAGGCATGAAAGAGGATTCAATGAATGAAATAGCCACGGTAATTTCGAGTGTTCTCTCCAATATTGAAGATGAAACATCTCTTCGTGAAGCAAAAGAGAAGGCACTTGCCCTTTGTGCCAAATTTCCACTACCATATTAATTTTTATCGTATTACATATTTTAATCTTAAATCTATATGAAAAAATCTCAGGACCGTAAAAAAGGTTTTACCTTAATCGAACTTCTAGTCGTTATCACAATCATCGGTATTCTCGCCGGTATTGCGATTTCTTCTTTTGGAGGAATCTTTGGTGCAGCTGGACAACTTGCTGCTGAAGACTCGCTCAAAACTATCCATAAGAGCCTCGTTCAAAAATATAAAGGACAGGTAAAATTCCCCAAGGGTGATAGCTTAGATGAAGAAAGCCCTGCTGGGTTTGCAATATGGTTTCGTGGAAAAACCAGAAACCCAGAACCTGGGCTTTGGTTTATTGACGAAGATGATAAAGCCCTCGCTCTTGTTGAGGATGAAGACGGCCCTGGTCTACCCAGCCAAATTCCTACAGATGTAGGTGACTTGGATGATGATCAAAAACAAGCAATGGCTTGGTCAATTGCATTACCTGGAGATGAGGCGAATCCAAAATTAGAGCAAAACCTTCGTAGTGGACCCTTCCCAATCATGTGGACACGAGGGCACGAAGGTGATGATGGAACATGGGATCCGGATTCTCCTTGGAGTGGAGATGGAGGGCATGTTCTTTTCTCAAATGGAAAAGTCGAATTCTACGAGACAACTAAGGGAGCGGATGAAGAAGGTGTTTTTAATGTGGCTTCCAAGGACGACGATGACGACGAAGCGCAAATTGAAAAAACTGCTGACCCTGTGCAAGCATTGCCCGAGGATTGGAAGGTTGTCGAAACTGGCAACTAATCCTTTTCTCTCACTGGTATAAGTAAAGGTAAACTCGTAGGCACCTTGCTTTTTGGCAAGCAAGGTAGGGCTAAAGTATTTTTAGACTCTTCCAAAGGTGAACCCATTGCCCTAGCCAAGGGTGCTTCATCCACAGCACTACATGGTGATTTGGTTGAGTTGCGCCCCCTACCCCCAAAGAAAAACAAATTTGACCGTAGGAAAAAGAAAACGAAGGAACAAAAATCGAGGTATGAAGTCAGGAAGATCGTCCGAAGAAATACCACTGAGTTCCTTGGTTACCTAAGAAAAGATCTTGGTCGATTTCTGGTAAATGCAGAAAATTCACGCCTTTTTATCCCTTTCAAAATTCTGGGTGATGTTCGGAAGGGAAACCCAGAAGACAAAGTGGTGGCCCAATTTGTGCGATGGGATCCTCCTGCGAAAATTCCAACCTGTAAAATCCTGCGAGTATTGGGTCCAGGCGGTGAAGCCACAACCGATCATCTTGGAATTTTAGCCAAGTTTGGATTGTCCCCAAAATTTCCCGCCAAAGTGGAAGAAGAGGCAAATACAGTTGCTGGATCAGTATCTAAAGAGGATGTAAACAACAGAGTGGATTATCGAAAGGTTTTCACTGTAACAATCGACCCTTTGGATGCTCGGGATTTTGATGATGCTTTATCTTTAAAACAGCTTGATGATGACACATGGGAGGTGGGTGTACATATAGCAGATGTTTCGCACTATGTAAGAGAAGGCAGCTCAATAGATCGGGAGGCTAAAAAACGGGGGAATTCAACTTACTTGGTGGGCGAAGTGGTTCCGATGCTTCCGCATAGTTTATCTAGTGGAATTTGTAGTCTCGTAGAGGGGGAAGAAAGACTGACCAAGTGTGTCCTTTTTCGATTTGCTAAAAACGGAAAGATTTTAAAAACCGAAATTATTGAAAGTGTTATCAAAAGTGATAAACGGCTCACTTATGAACAGGCTATTCTTTTTCTTACATCAAAAAGCATTGAAGAAATAAAGGCAGCCAAACCACCTGCCAGCCGATATTCAGGCAATCCTGGAAAATCTTTACAATCATTAGACGATGAATTCCTAAAAACAATTGGGAGTTCAATCCGAAAAATTTGGGAATTTGCATCCCAACTTCGCGAATCCCGATTTGAAAATGGAGCACTAAATTTGGATTCAGGGGATATTAAAATCCTAGTCGATGATAAAGGTGAACCCGAAGAGATTCTACATTCAGAAAACGATGAAAGTCATCAATTGGTTGAAGAACTGATGCTATTGGCGAATGAAACCATTGCTAAAGAACTTAAGAAAAAGAATTTACCGGGTATTTTCCGAGTTCACCCAGACCCAGATGAGGGTAATCTTGAGGAACTCAGGCATTTCTTACAAATATTCGGAATCTCATGTGGTGAACTTACCTCCAGGAAAGAGGTAACAAAAGCATTGGTTGGCATCAATAAACATCCTATTAGTCAGGTCCTTCGGATAAAATTTCTTCGGAGTCTAAAACAAGCGTGCTACCGCCATACTCCGGACGGTCACTACGGATTGGCAAAAGTGGACTATCTACATTTCACTTCCCCTATCCGTAGGTATTCCGATCTGGTGGTTCATCGGGTCGTCGAAAATTATGTCCGAAAAATAAAGAATAAAAAGGCCGCTCCTGATAAGTTTGAAAGTTTGTCCAAGCACCTCTCTACTACTGAGAGAAATAGTGTGGATGCTGAGCGTGAGTCGATTAAAGACAAACTCCTGCTTTTATACAAAGGAGAGATCGGAAAACGACCACCTGTAAGGCACAAAGCAGTCATCACTGAAATTACAAGAAGAGGATTTTTTATCGAACTTAATGACACCCTTGCCCGAGGGTTTGTTCCTATAAGAACTCTTCCTCGGGAACTAAGATACCGGGTCTCTTCAAGTGGCACCGCACTAGTCGGAAAAAATCCCAGAAATCGACTCAAGTTGGGGCAGGAAATTGATGTGGTCATTGATAAAGTATTTCCATCAGATAAACAGTTGGACTTTAGAATGGCGTAATCAGGCTTGCCATGAAAGGCTCCGCCTACAAGTTGATTTGATTTATGAAGAATTTCCATCAGCAAAAACTTGTTCAAATTTGGGAAAAAGCCGTAGCTTTATATGAGGCTGGGCATCAAAATACTGAAAATTTCCCAATCGATGATGAAATACCTTTCCTTATCCAAATGGGAATGAACAAAATAGATGTGTTCGACTTCGCTGAGGATTGGATCTGTGAAGGTGAACCTGATCTCGCCACTTTTCTACTTATTCACGAACTTAGAAGAGACTATTTCTGGGAGGAACAAAATCGAGTGCCTTCCACAAATGTTCTCGATTCGAATACCCTCCCCTCCAAGGACTCTGAAATTAAAGGAATTCGTTGGTTACCACGAATTATCCCAAAAGCGAGAGCCAAGTTAAAAGGGGAACTTCCACCGGATACCATGTTTTGCTGTGGAGGTGACCGAAATTTCTTTCACCACAACAAAATTCATCCATCTGAATTTCTATCTTTGATAAGACGGGCAAAAGATGATGATACGAAAATTATCGATTGGGTAGTCCATCGCGTAAAACAATCTAATCCAAAATAGTATAGTTATATGAAATTCGAAAAATATCACGCATTAGGAAACGATTATTTAGTCTACGACCCGAAGGGTGAAGACAAGGTATTCAGCGAAGAAGAAATCGTGCGTATTTGTCACCGAAATTTTGGTCTGGGCTCGGATGGTATTTTAATGGGGCCACTCAATTCTGAGAAAGCAGATTTTGGACTACGGATTTTAAATCCGGACGGTAGTGAAGCAGAAAAAAGTGGAAATGGACTTCGTATATTTGCCCGCTACCTGAGAGATTGTAAGCATGTAAACACAACCCCTTTTACAGTCGATACTCTAGGCGGTACAGTCACATGTGAAGTTTCTGCAGATATGTCAACGATAGCCGTTGAAATGGGTAAGGTAAGCTTCCACAGTGATATCATTCCAGTATCCGTGGAAGGCAATGCCCGTGAAGTCATCAATGAAGATATTCTCATAAACGATAAAACATACCAATATTATGCCGCAACCATTGGAAATCCTCATTGCGTCGTTCCACTTGCTGATATTTCTGAAGGACTTGCTCTTGAACTTGGTCCCGAGCTCGAAAACCACCCCTTTTTTCCAAACCGTACAAATGTCCAGCTACTACAGATAATCGATCGAAATCGCATTAGAATAGAAATTTGGGAACGTGGAGCCGGTTATACATTGGCTTCTGGGAGCAGCAGTTCAGCAGCTGGAGCTGTAGCCCGAAAAATGGGAGCTTGTGATCAAGAAATTACCGTGGAAATGCCTGGAGGAGAAATCGGTCTGGTTATAGATGATGATTACAATGTAAAAATGACTGGCCCTGCTACACGTGTAGCTACAATGCATCTTGATAATGAATGCCTGGAATAACTGACCTTATTTCTTTCTAGCAATCCAAAATCGACAGTCATCCGAATATTCATTTACCAGCTTTGATTCTTCACAGATTTTTGATTTAAGAATATCCCGCTCGACCGTGAATCCTGATTTTTGCAAGTCAGCCCGAACCTCAGCGACTTCCGGTACATGGATGTAGAGTTTTCCTTTATCTGTATCTTCATACCGGTCACCAAACTCGAGAAGTTCAGGATTTTGATCACCTTTTTTCCAGCGTTTTTTTTCCGAAGTCCAAAACTTCTTCCATTTAGGCATTGTTCGGTCGTGTGTGGTAAAAACAAAGTATCCATCTTTTCGTAAAACTCGATAAGCTTCCTGCATGACTAATATCCGATTTTCACGGCCGGGAATTTGCATAAGTCCGTTAAAACCGAAGATAACCCCGTCAAAAGTACAGTCCGAATGAATAAGAGATTTTGCATCCTCGACTATAAATTGAATTTGATATTTTAATTTTTTATTCAAAAAAGTGGCACGTTTGATCATGGATTTTGAAAAATCAGAGGCTACAATTTCAGTGTAACCAAGAGACCATAGCCCAAAACTTATCCGACCCACCCCACAACCTATTTCCAAAATACCGGAGGTTTGCAGCGGAAAAGTCTTTGAAAAAACAATTTTTTCGGATTTCCATAATCCAACCATATCCGTTGCATCCTGATAGTGATCCAGGACCTTAGGATTTGAAAAATAGTCCAAAACTGCTGATGAGGAAACTTTACCCATAACTTTCGATTGGTTGATTAATAGTGGATGGAAACATTTATAAGCAAGAATGGAAGTTGGCGCTTGCAAAAACTCTTTAAAATTGTTTTGTTGGTTAGCTTTTCTACCCATGAAGGCTACCATTAAAACACAAGGAAGTCAGTTTACGGTTCAAAAAGGAGATAAACTCTCCCTCAACCGTTTTCCTGACACAAATGAAGGTGATCAAGTCAAGATCGATCAAGTACTTATGGTCGTCGATGAAGGCAAGGCAACTTTTGGTGCCCCTACAATTGAGGGTGCTACGGTTACTGCCAAGATTCTAGAAAATAAGAAAGATAAGAAAATTATCATTTTTAAAAAGAAACGCAGGCAGGGATATAAACGTAGAAGAGGTCACCGCCAGCACTTATCCGTTGTTGAAATCGAATCAATCGATCTTAAATAATAATCTAATCAATTTTTCTCATGGCTCATAAAAAAGGACAAGGAACTTCCAAGAACGGTCGCGATAGTAACAGTAAAAGACTAGGAGTCAAAAAGTTTGGCGGACAAGCAGTTTTGGCCGGAAACATCATTCTCCGTCAGCGTGGAACCAAATATCATCCGGGTTCAAATGTTGGTCTTGGAAGAGATTTTACCCTATTCGCACTTACCCCCGGCAAAGTCCAGTTCGACAAGGCTCACCGTCTTGTGAATGTGGTTAGCGATTAAATAATTCCTTCTATTTCCTGTCGGATTTCCTTAAGTTAAAAATATAACTTATGGAAGACCACAATGATAGTTCCAAAGAATCTTCTGCAAATGATGAAGCAGAAGAACTCATAACACTTAATTTTGAGGAAACCAGGGTTTTAGGTTCATTAATTGAAAAAGAACTCACCACCCCAGAGTATTACCCTCTTACCTTAAATTCTTTAGTCTCTGCGTGTAATCAAAAAAATAATAGATTACCAAAATCTAACCTGGAAGATGATCAAGTTTCAAAAACTATTGAAGAACTGAGAATTAAAAGACTCGTGCATCGCGTGGATCTTGTTGGGTCCAGAGTTCCAAAATTTCAGCATAATGCGGAAAAGGAGTTGGATTTAATAAAAGCAGAGAGATCACTGATTGCAGAATTACTAAACAGAGGTCCTCAAACAACTGGAGAGCTTAATAACCGTGCATCCAGAATGTTTGAATTCGATGGACTTGAAGATGTTGAAGATACCCTGCAGGATATGATGGAAAGGTCTCCCTCTTTAGTGGGTAAGATGGATCCCCGACCAGGACAAAAGGAAAGAAGGTGGTTTCATAAATTTGGTCCTCCACCAGCCCTTGAGAGTTTAAACGACGGATCATCTGTTTATGTACCTGCACCCGATCAACGATTAGATCAAGTTGAGGATATTTTGGGCGATTTTAAGGACTTAAAAGAAGAAGTGGAAGCTTTACGTTACCAACTTCGTGAACTCTCTGATGAGTACCGAAATTTTCGGAAACAATTTGAATAGTTATAACCTGGCTGTGCCTGCTTCCAAAGAATTCAGGAAGTCGCTGTAAGCACTTACAATTCCCTCCTCTAAAGGAATCCTTGCCTCCCAACCCAACTGCTTCGCCTTGGTTACATCCAATCTTTTTAAAGGCATACCATCAGGTTTACTGGTATCATTTTTGATTTCTCCTGAGAAACCAACCGTCTCTTTTACCATATTGGCAATCTCTTGGGTGGTATGATCAACCCCGGTACCAAGGTTGACCCAATCCGGTGGAGAATCGCAACCCAATAAAAAAAGTACTCCAGTTGCTAAATCATCCACATGCATAAGTTCCCGCCTTGGTTTCCCTGTTCCCCAGATACTGATTTCAGCGACTGATGATTCTTTAGCCTCGTGAAATCTTCGAATTAGGGCAGGTAAAACATGAGAATTTTCTTTGTGATAATTATCACCAGTGCCATAAAGATTTGTTGGCATAGCACTATGAAAAAGAACCCCGTATTGACTACGATAATGCCTGCACATCTCCAATCCAGCAATCTTAGCTAATGCATATGCCTCATTTGTTTTTTCTAGGGTTCCGGTGAGTAAATATTCCTCTTTTATCGGCTGTTTTGAATTGCACGGGTAAATACAGGAACTCCCGAGGTTTAAAAAACGATTTACACCGTGTACCCACGCAGAATGAATGAGGTTACTATTTGAGACCAAATTTTGATGAATAAACTCAGCAGGATAAGTAGAATTGGCATGAATACCGCCTACCCTTGCTGCTGCATTGATAATAATATCGGGCTTTTCTGACTTAATAAACTCATCAACAGATGACTGGTTTAATAGATCGAGTTCTTCTCTACCAGTAAGCAGCAGAGACCAGGTAGGGCGTTGAGATTGAAAAATCCTTACCAACGCCGACCCCACCATACCACGGTGACCTGTTACAAAAACTTTAGGCATTAAATCAAGTCCGCTTCAGCTAAAGCCTGTTCCCTAAGTGCAAGCTTCATATCTTCTTCAACCATTAAGGAAACAAGTTCCTTAAAAGTTGTTTTCGGTTCCCAACCAAGTTGTTTTTTAGCCTTCTCCGGGTTACCAATTAACAAGTCAACCTCAGCCGGTCTTTCATATTTTTGATCAAACCCAACATACTCATTCCAATCCAAATCTAAACATGCAAAAGTTTCCTCTAAAAATTCACGAACAGTATGAGTCTCATTTGTGGCGATAACATAATCATCTGGTTGATCCTGCTGCAACATAAGCCACATTGCCTCCACATACTCTTTTGCATATCCCCAATCTCTCTTGGAATCGAGGTTTCCTAGGATCAATTTCTTCTGTAATCCAAGCTTTATTCGAGTGGCTGCACGGGTAATTTTTCTGGTAACAAATGTTTCTCCACGCCTTGGTGATTCATGATTGAATAAAATACCACTACTTGCGTGTAGATTATAGGATTCACGATAATTAATAGTCAACCAATGAGCATAAACTTTAGCACATGCATATGGAGAACGTGGCCATAAGGGGGTAGTCTCAACTTGAGGAACTTCCTGAACTTTTCCATACATCTCAGATGAAGAAGCTTGGTAGTAACGTACTTTCTCTACTAACCCCGCTTCTCGGATAGCTTCCAAGATACGGACTGCACCTAAGCCTGTTACATCACCTGTGTATTCAGGGATATCAAACGATACACGTACATGACTTTGTGCACCTAAATTATAAATTTCATCAGGTTGTAAATTATAGAGTAATTTTACTAACTGAACAGCATCTGCAAGATCGCCGTAATGAAGATACAAATTAGTATCATCTACAAGAGGGTCTTTGTAGAGATGGTCTAATCGATCAGTGTTAAAAGTTGATGCACGACGGACAATGCCGTGTACCTCATATCCTTTTTCCAAGAGAAGTTCTGCAAGATAAGATCCATCCTGACCAGTGATACCTGTTACAAGTGCTTTTTTCATTTTTAATATATCATATCCTTTTTTTTTAAATCGTAAAGTGCTCATTCTATTTTCTAATCAAGGAGTTGACAGCGGATGTAAGGTCAATAGATTGTGAGTTTCTTAAAGACGGGGGATTAGCTCAGTTGGTTAGAGCGCATGCATGACACGCATGAGGTCGGCAGTTCGAATCTGCCATCTCCCACCACTTTTCAATCTAATTTCACCAAATGAACAAACCTAAGAAAAGTAAGGTAGAGTGGATCGTCATAATCTGCCTCGCGGCTTTATTTGGTGCAATTTGGTTATTCGCTCACTGGAATTTATCTCGTCAACCTCCCCATCATAAAGGACCAGGAAGTGTTGGATACGAAGATCCTGCGACTCAACCACAGTCTCCTACAAAAGAAATTAAGTGAGTAAACTTGTCTGCATCAGCGGATGCTCCCGTGGACTAGGTAGGGCCATGATTAAAGAGTTTTCATTACGGGGATGGAAAGTTGCAGGAGGCTCGCGCAACCAAAATTTATTAGAAACTTTAAAAGGTACATTAAATGCTGACAACTTCATCCAACCCTTTGATATAACTGAGCCAAATGAAGTAGAAAACTTTGCTTTAAAATTAAAAGAATCATTAGGTGTACCGGATCTGCTCATTAATAACGCAGGCATTATTAATAAAAATTCTCCTTTGACTAAGATATCTCCTGATGAATTCTTAGATGTTCTTGCGGTGAACCTTGGAGGCATCCACAACATGATTCGGGCTTTTGTGCCAAAAATGGAAACCGTTGGTAGTGGAATCATTGCAAATTTCAGTTCCTACTGGGGTCAATCAAGTGCTCCAGATGTCGGACCATATTGTGCAAGCAAATGGGGGGTGGAAGGATTAACTCGCTCTCTTTCACAGGAATTACCAAGTGGACTTGCTACCGTAGCGTTCAATCCTGGTATTATCGACACAGATATGTTGAGGTCGTGTTTTGGAAAACAAGCATCTTCACACGAAACTCCGGATGCATGGGCAAAACATGCCGTAGATCGACTTGAGGCAATAACCTTAGCCGATAACGGTAAAACCATTATCGGTTAAATTTAATTATTTCTTTTCGTCTATTTCAATAGAACCACTGTTTTCTGTATCAACGAAATCATATAGCTCACTTTCAACAGATCCAGTAGCACCTATTTCATCAAGATTAACAAACTCTTCAAAAGCAGGATTTAGAGCATTGAAGTAATCATCAAGGTAAGTAATTCCTGCTGTTGAAAATTCTGTAACCCTACCTTTACCTGTAATTATACCAATCGATGGAATTTTAATAGACTGTAAACCTGCAGTACTCGACAAACTAAGTCCAGCAGTTGAAGAACCAGGAGTCGCTGTTGAAGTACTAGAATCATAGTTAGTACCCACATTCAATTCAAATGCAGGACTATTGATGGTAGCATCACCTTCGATTGCAATACTATCCCCGGCATAAACATTAACGCTTTGACCAATAATATTGCTATTGATGGTAACATCATCAGCAGCATCAGAACCGGAAGCGACGAGTAAAACTTCACCTCCCTTTGCATCAATTGCCGCATTAACAGTAAGAGGACTTTTAGCCACTAGTGAGACTTTTCCCGCTGCAGAAGCATCGGTAAATTGAATACCTTGAACATTCGCGAGTTCACTAATCACTAAGCCTCCTGTATTAACCACATCGATATTTCCCGTTCCGGACTGTGCAGCAAACTTCAACCCATCTCCATTAGATATAACAGACACACCTTCAGTTGCACTTACTTGAACCGTTTCAGCAGTAATACTTGAAGATGTAAAAGAGCCATCTTCAACAATGTAGACATCTTTTGCATTCACAATCAAATCACCAAAGGTAGAATCTGCATTGGTAAGACTTACGGATTGCCCGCTGGCACTGATCGTAGTTGCCCCAGTAATCGCTAAGGTTCCGCTATCGGTGATGGCTCCCGATGCTTCCAAGCTCAACCCTCCAGTTGCTTCCGACGCGGCAAGTTCCA